>Ga0256404_1000697_pt1 | contig 85777 bp, 83 predicted proteins | sample RumenRJG_01DNA_FD_185990 | JGI IMG/M metagenome (GOLD analysis project Ga0256404, IMG submission 185990) | Bovine rumen microbial communities from Lethbridge, Alberta, Canada - RJG_01 | ecosystem: Host-associated > Mammals > Digestive system > Stomach > Rumen | place: Canada: Alberta | collected...
AGGATGGTGTATGTGGTAACCCTATCGCCTACGGGAACATTTTCCTTAGTGTCGCAGAGGTTGCCGTTCAGATCATAGATCTTGATGGTTGCGGTTGTGCCGACAGGCTCGGTGGGCGCCTCGGTCGGAGCTTCGGTTGCGGGAGCCTCAGTCGGAGCCTCGGTCGGAGCCTCGGTTGCGGGAGCCTCAGTCGGAGCCTCGGTCGCGGGAGCCTCAGTCGGAGCCTCGGTCGGAGCGTCAGTCGGAGCCTCGGTCGGAGCCTCGGTGGTGGGTTCGGGCAGCTCGAAGTAGAGGTGCTCGGTGAAGTCGGGCAGCTTGATCTCGCCCTTATCAACAACTCTGGTCAGGTCTTCGTCAGCAATAGCCATGGTGATCAGATCGGTTCTGACCTCAGCCTCGCCGGGAGCGTTGACCTTGTAGTTGGTCTGAATCAGGACGGAGCGATCGTCTGCGAAGTTGAACGCGTTGCCGATAGTGGGTGTAGAAGCATTGAAGTAGATAACGCCCGGGTTCTTAGCGTTAGCTACGGTTGCCTGACCGGTGATCGGGAATACCGCGTCAAGATCGGAAATCATGCCGTCAGCAGGCTCAAATGCATCCTGGAGAGCGATGATGGAATCGGTGTAGGTTTGGGTAGCCTTCAAGGAACCGATCTGACCAAGCTTGTGAGTATCAAGAGTGGTGTAAACGGTGAAGGTATCGCCTACGTTGTACTCGCGGGTATCGGACTGACCGTTCAGACCGTAGATGGTGACAACTGCGGTGCCGCCTACAGGCTGAGTCGGAGCCTCGGTTGCAGGAGCCTCAGTCGGAGCCTCGGTTGCAGGAGCCTCGGTCGGAGCCTCAGTTGCGGGAGCCTCAGTCGGAGCTTCGGTTGCGGGAGCCTCGGTTGCGGGAGCCTCGGTCGGAGCCTCAGGCAGCTCGAAGGTCATGAACTCGGTGAAGTTGTTGTCCTTGATCTCGCCCTTGTCGATGATTCTGGTCAGATCCTCGTCTGCGGAAGCCAGAGTCTTGAGGGTGGTCTTGATCTCGGCGGTGCCGGGAGCGTAAACCTTATAAGTGGTCTTAATCAGAACGCTGTCGTTGCTGTTGAACAGGAACGGATTCTCCATGGACGGAGTAGAAGCGTTGAAGATGATCTCGCCGGAGTTAGCGGCGTTGCCGAGCGACTTCTCACCGGTGATCGGGAATACGTCGGTCAGGTTGGTGATAGCGCCTTCGCCGTCTACAGCGTCAAACAGCTTCACAACAGAATCGGTGTAGGTCTGCTTACCGCTCAGGGAAGCGATCTTACCGTCCTGGATATCCTTAGCGTTGAGGATGGTGTATGTGGTAACCCTATCGCCTACGGGAACATTTTCCTTAGTGTCGCAGAGGTTGCCGTTCAGATCATAGATCTTGATGGTTGCGGTTGTGCCGACAGGCTCGGTGGGCGCCTCGGTCGCGGGAGCCTCAGTCGGAGCCTCGGTCGGAGCGTCGGTGGGCTCTTCGGGTACAGTCCAGGTGATGGTCATCTTAGCACCGGTCCTGGTTGCGAAATCAAAGCCGGTCAGGTCGAGCTGCATCTTGATGGTGGTGCCTGCGGTCAGACCGTTGATCTTGAGGTTGGTAGAACCGTTGTAGATCGCGTCGGTCTCTACGCCGTTAGCGATGATACCGTTGTCGCCAAGACCGAAGTTGTGGGTCCAAGCGTCGTTGACAGCAAACTTGAACTCGACGTCGGTGGGATCATACTCGCCGAGAGTGTACTCAGCCTCGTAGATGCCGTCAGCAACCTCGGTCATGTGGTTAACCGCAGCAGCGGGATCCCATGTGATGTTGTTCAGCCAGTTGTCGCCGTCAGAGGCGCCGTTACCGACTGCGGTGACGGACTGTACGTCAAGACCGTCGTTGTAGGAGACGATATCGCCCTCTACCCAGGTCTTGGTGCCGTCGCAGAATACGGTGAAGGTACCTGCGCCGTCAAGGTTAAAGGTTACGTTGTTGCCGGTCTCGTCGCCGATCCAGGTCGTGCCGTTCTTGACAGCCTTGAGCTGGACGTCCTTCATAGCGCCGTCAACAGTATATTCTTTGGTATAAACGCCGTCGCCACCCTTAGTCATGGTGTTGTTAGCGTCGTTGCCGTTCCAGGAAGTACCGAAGATAGCGGCAGCGTTACCTGCTACGATGTAAGTGTCATCGGAAACAGGCTCGGTTACGGGAGCCTCGGTCTCAGCCTCGGTTGCGGGAGCCTCGGTTGCGGGAGCCTCGGTTACGGGAGTTTCGGTCGCGGGAGCCTCGGTCGGAGCCTCGGTCTTATCGCTGATCGGATCGAAGTAGGAGTTAACAGAGAAGTTATCCTGCTTGATGAGGGTCTTGTCTACGATTCTGGTCAGGTCGTTGTCAGCAACTGCCAGAGTGATGAAGCTTGTCTCGATGTCAGCGTGACCGGGAGCGGTTACGGTGTAGTGAGACAGGATCAGAACGCAGTCATCGGAATTGAAGAAGAACGCGCCGGAACCGATAGACGGAGTGGAAGCGTTGAAGTAGATGCCTCCGGTTCTCTTGCCGTTTGCGACAGTCTGTTTGCCGGTGATCGGGAACATCGCCTCGAGATTGGTAATCATACCGTCCTTGGGATCGAACTCGTCAGCCAGAGCGACGACATCCTGAGAATAGGTCTGCTGCGCTCTGTAGGAGCCGATCATACCGTTGCTGGGGTTGCCGTTCTCGTCAAGGCAATCCTTGGTGTTCATGTAGGTCCATACCGCGAAGGTATCGTCGACATTGAAGGAGCGGGTCTCGGTCTGACCGAACAGACCGTGCAGAGTAACGGTCGCGTCCTTATCAGCGGGAGCCTCGGTCGGAGCTTCGGTTGCGGGAGCCACAGTCTCAGCCTCGGTCGGAGCCACGGTAGGCTCTTCCTCGTGGTCGCAGATGACCTCTACATTGTTCCAAAATCTGGGCTGCTCTTCTGTCAAAGGAGAACCCTGAGAAATATAGAGGTGCTTGATTCTAAAGTCCTCAGCTCTCGCAAGAGTCAGAACTTTGTTGGTGATAGTCGCGGTGCCGTCGCCGGCAGAGGTAACCTCAAAGGTCACGTCAATCATCGACTTGGATTCTGCATTGAACAAAAATCCTTCTTCGATGTTCGAATCGGCGTAGCCTTGTACGCCGTCCTTCGGGTTGCCTACGACAGGCGCGACAAACGGGGGCTTGTTAGCGACGGCGGTGCCGACAACAGTCAGCATGTCTTCGTCAAAAAGCACCTCTGCGTCAACGACATGTACATGGCCGTCTGCGGCCGTGGACATACCGGTGACGTCCATGTAGGCTTGATAATGAATCTTATCGCCGACATGGGCTTGAACCGCTTCGCCGTCACATACAACAGTGACAGTTTCAACGGCTGCGGCGCTTGTTGCTACGATTCCGACGGAAAATACCGACATCAACATCGCGACAACAAGCAGCAAACTAATTAGTTTACTAGTCTTTCGCATTCGAATTTCCTCCTAAATGAATTTGCTAAAGATATAGTTTTCGCCAATTCTAAGCAATTACATTATATTGCAAGGGCGAAGTGATTACCAACAACAATAATGTAACTATTTTAACTGTTTTGTAATATTTGTTTAGCCTTTTGTCACTCTTTTGTAATTATTTAATTCTTTGCTGACATTTTGTTGCTTTTCCGTTATTTTTTTGTTATTTTCCGGGTTTCTGAGGGCGAGAGAAGCTTCCGCGAGGAAAGCGGTCTTTCCGGAAATCGGTCGGATATATTGTGCTTTTACAGAAGAAACAACACAAGATACAGTCAAAAGTTACAATTTGTAACCGCCGTTTCAGCCCTTTGGGAAAGTTGCCTAAAAAAAGCCAAATATATTATCTAATATTATCAAAATAAACTTCCCCGGTGCAAGCAGCGGGGTATTTGACCCTTTAAATCGGTTGAGATTGCCACGGGGCGCATTTCAGATTGTCATTGCGAGGAGGAACAAGGTTCCGACGTGGCAATCTCTACCTTTTCCTTTGCGCCCCTCGCAATGACTATTTTATATAAAGAAAACGCCCCCTTTCGGGAGCGGTGAATCCCGGGTCGGGGCGCGCGCGGACAGCCGAAGCGCGGTTTTGACGGGCGTATCACGCTGTCAAAATCCTTGCGAACCCGTTACAGCTCACAGACGACCTTCTCGGGCGGGGTTTCGAGCTGATCGGGGTGCTCGAGGTACTTCTCAAATTTGCGGAACGCCAGCCCCAGGATGTTGCCCGAAGCGATACGGTCGTCGGTGACGATGCCCAGGGGCAGACAGCGCTCAAAGGTAACCTCGCCCTTTTTGCGGACGGGTACCTCACGCAGGTTGCCCATCGCCAGGCTGATGGAGGTAGTGCCGAAGTTGTAGATATGGTGGTGGATGGAGTTGGTCTTGATGGACGCGAGGTCGGTCAGGATGATGGAGCAGTGGAAGGGCGAGGCTTCGATGATCGCCTTGGGACACCAGTTGTGCTTATCCAGCCACTTGACGAAGTTGACCGCGGCGCGCAAGAGCCCCGGCACGGAGCAGAGAAAGTTTGCGAGCTTGTCGGTGGCGTTGACGTCGTCCTCACGGCGGTTCTTCATGATATAGGAGTTGATGATCTCGTTGACCTCTTCGATGGTGGCGGTGGGCGGGAACTTCATCTTGCTGATGGTGCCGTCGCCGTCGATCTTGCCGCCCTTGAGGACAACCATGCCCACGGAAATTTCGTTGCGCGCGTAGATACGCTTGTTCACGACAAAGCGGTTGAGCTGGGGATACTCTGAGAACGCGCGTACCATCGCCGAAAGGATCAGGGTCAGGTGAGAGTAGCGTTTGCCCTCCTTGCGCTTTTTGTTCAGGTACTCCTTCATCGGCGCTTCGGGAAGGTCGATTGTAATCATGTTCATCGCGTCGGTGCGCTCCGCCATGACATGAGCGCCTACCAAATACTCAACGCCCAGGTTTTTCAGCTTCTTGCCGTCAGGTCTGCCCATCTTGTTTACCTCACTTACGTTTGAATCGCATACATCGTCATTGTACACGATATCGCGATATTTTACAAGAGGAAAAACGATTTTTGTCAGCCAAAAACAAAAAGCGCCGCCGTGTACATGAGATAGAGCGAAAGCGCGCATACGCCCTGAGCGCGGCAGAACCGTCCCCTGACCAGCGCGGGGATCAGAAGAATTGCCGCCGAGATCAGGCAGAACGGCAGATCGAGCCATACCGTAGAGCGGCTGACGGGGAGCGTGCCGCCCTGTGCCGCGGCGCACAGCGGCAGGATCAGGAGCATGTCGATGATGTTCGCGCCGAGGATGTTGCCCACGGTGAGGGACGCTTTGCGCTTGATGATCGCCGAGACGGCGGTGACCAGCTCGGGCAGCGAGGTGCCGACCGCGACCATGGTCAGCGAGATCACGCGCTCGTCGATGCACAGGATATCGCGCGCGATCACGGTGCCGTTATCCACCAGCAGGCGCGAGCCGAGGATGATCGCCGCCGCGCCGAGAAGAAAGAAGAGGATGTTTTTGGGCAGAGAGGCGCTCACGACGGGGGTCTCCCCTGCCCTGTCGCGCTTGGCGGAGCGGAGGTTTTCCCACACGAACACGCCGAACAGGAGCAGCAGCGCCGTACAGCCGACAGGCGTCAGCATACCCGACAGCCCCGTCAGCCACAGAAGAATGATCGCACCGATCAGCAGAACGGTTTTGGGCAGACAGCGCAGACGGTCGACGGACGCGGGCAGGAAGATGACCGACAGCGAGAGGATCATCGCGGTGTTGGCGGTGACGGAGCCGATCGCGTTGCCTGCCGCCATATCCGCCTGACCCTTGTACGCCGCGGTCACCGAGACGATGATCTCGGGCAGGGTGGTGGCAAAGGAGACGACCGTCGCGCCGATGACAAACGGCGGAATCCCCGACATGGCTGCCAGGTCGGACGCCGCGTCGACAAAGCGGTCGCCGCCGCGGATAATCAGGAGCAGTCCGAGCGCAAATAAGAAAAATGTCAGAAAGGTTTGGATAGAATCACCTCTTTAGAGTGAGGAGTTTGGAATTAGGAATTAGGAATGAGGAATGAGGAGTGAGGAATTAAGAGTGAGGAGTTAGGAGTGAGGAGTTAGGAGTTAATGGAGGGCTTCGCCCTCACCCATTTAAATTGTCATTGCGAGGCTCGCAAGAGCCGTGGCAATCTCCACCGAATGCAATTCACCGCCACTGCGAGGGGCGCAATGGTCAAGGTTGAGATTGCCACGTCAGAACTTTGTTCCTCCTCGCAATGACAATCAAAATGCGCCCCATGCAATTCCAACCGCTGCTTGCTGTTGTTATACAAATCCAAAAGCCGTCAGGCTTTCCCGACATTCCTAATTCCTAATTCCTCATTCCTAATTCCTAACTAAAAAAGCCCTCAGCATATTTCTATGCCGAAGGCTCGGGTTCTATGACCTGTTCAGTTTTTGGAGAAGAGACAGCCGCAGTAATTCTGGCGGTAAAGGTTGTACCGGCGGCTGAGCTCGATGGAGCGTTTGTAGCCCTCTTTCTTCTTGAAGTCGGAGCACAGGTAGCTGACGCCGTACTCCCCGGCGAGCTTCTCGCCGATGCGGTTGAGCACCTCGGCGTTTTTCAGCGGGCTGATGGTCAGGGTGGTGGCGAAATAATCGTAACCGCCCTCTTTGCAAAGCCGGGCGGTATAGCTCAGCCGCTGATGAAAGCAGATCGCGCACCGCGCGCCGCCCTCGGGGTCGGCTTCGTGCCCCTTGACCGCAGAGAGAAAATCGTCGGGCTTGTACTCGACCTGAGCAAAGCGGATGTACTCGCTCAGACCCGCCTCTCGCACATAGCGGCACAGCTCGTCAAAACGGTAGCGGTACTCGCTCTCTTCGGTGATATTCGGGTTATAGTAGCAGACGGTGACGTCAAAATGACGGTAGAGGTACTCGAGAACGTAGCTCGCGCAGACGGCACAGCAGACGTGCAGGAGCAGCGAGGGACGTTTGCCCTCGGCTTGGTTGCGCTGTATCAGCGCGTCCATTTCTTTTTGGTAATTGCGTTTGTTCATAGGCTTTTATTTGGTTAACGGTTAACGGTGGTGGGAAACGCTGACGCGTTTTGGATTGTAGTAACTACATCTAACCACAACGGATCAGCCTCCGGCTAATAATAAACTTCCCCGGTGCAAGCAGCGGGGTATTTGACCCTTTTAATCGGTTGAGATTGCCACGGGGCGCATTTCAGATTGTCATTGCGAGGAGGAACAAGGTTCCGACGTGGCAATCTCTACCTTGACCATTGCGAGCCTCGCAGTGGCGGTGAATTGCATTCGGTGGAGATTGCCACGGCTCTTGCGAGCCTCGCAATGACAATTTAAATGGGTGCGGGCAGCGCCCGCCCTTCACCATTCACCATTCACTATTCACCATTCACTGTTATCTGTTATCTGTTCATATAATTCTTCTGCGGAATTTACAATGGCGTCCGCTCCTGCCTGACGCAGTTCCTCGGCGCCGCGAAAGCCCCAGCTCACGCCGACGACCTTGATCCCCGCGCTGTGAGCAAATTGCACATCCACGTTGCTGTCGCCGACATAGAGGATCTCGGACTTGTCGAGACCGCTCAGGTCAACGAGCTTTTGCAGAGCGTCGGGCGCGGGCTTGCGGGGGACGTCCTGCTGCTGTCCCCACGCGGCAAAGAACCGATGATCGGGATAGAGCTTCTCTAGGATTTCGGGGACAAAAACGTCGGGTTTGTTGGAAATCACGGCGGTTTTGTAACCGTTTTCGGCAAGCTTTCGCAACATTTCGGGCAAACCGTCGTAGACGGCGGTGCAGTCCTTGCAGTGGGCGGCATAGTAGGTCTGAAAGTCGGCTTTCGCCCTCTCTGCGCCTGCGGGGGTGTAGGCGTCCGCCATGGTGACGCGGATCAGGTTGTCGATACCGTTGCCGACGAAGCGGCGGTAGTCGTCCACGGGATAGGTCGGCAGGCTTTGTCGGGCGAGCGCGTAGTTCACGGCATGGGCGAGATCGGCGAGGGTGTCGGCAAGGGTGCCGTCGAGGTCAAAGGCGATCAGCTTTATCATTCGCTCTGTCCCTCGCTTTCGGGCGTTGTCGGGGATTGCGCGGGAGTCGTATCCTCGGAATCGGGCTCCTCAACGCCGTAGACCTTGCGGCTCAAGTCCTCCAGCTCCCTGGCGCGGATATCCTGCTTTTGCTCCTCTAAGCTCTGTTCGCGCATACGCGCCTCGACGTCCCGGTCGATCTCGTCGACATACTTTTTGTTGCGGACGAGGGTGTTGAGCTCAAGGATACTGAACGTGGTGGTCTGGGACAGGGAGGCGGGCTTTTCGGCAGGCTCCCCGGCGTCGGGCTCGGTCTCGGGCAGGTCTTCTTTATCGTAAACCACGTCGGGGTTGTTGACGGGGTCGGCGTAGCGGCGGCGCTTTTTTGGGCGCATGAGCATGATGCAGATGAACGCGGTCAGCGCCAGCAGCAGCGTGCCGACGACGATATAGATGACGATCGCCGAGACAACGGGGATGTTGCCGTGGTATTTGACCGTCGCGCAGCCGCCCTTGATCGGCAGGGTGCTGCGGCTCTGCTCGGTGTAGGCGGTCTCGCTGCCGTCGACTGAGACCGAGACGATGTTCTCGCCGCCCTCGGAGCTGACAGAGTAGGTCATCGGGACGGCGGCGTTGTCGGCGTTGAGCATGTAGCCGAGGTTGACATAGTCGGTCAGGGTGGTCTTGACGCTCAGGTCAAACATGCCCTTGGTCTGCTCATAGGCGAGGAAGTTGCCCGAGCCGAACACGCTGACCAGCCGCGAGGTGATCTCCTCGGTTGTGCCCTCAAAGGTCACGTGGCAGGTGTAGGTGGAGTCGTCCTCTCTTCGCTCGCAGGACACGCCCTTGGAGGAAAAGTAGCTCTCGGCATATTCGACGGCGGCTTTGCCGTTGGATTTGTCATAGATAAAATCGGTGGAGCGGCGGAACTTGGAATCGCTCAGGCTGGCAAGCGCGAAGTTGATGCCGCTGACGGAGTACTGGATGCCGTCGGGGATGCGCAGACGCACCGCGCCGTCGGTGAGTTGTACGGTGTAGAGGTCGTTGTCCCAGCTGCCCGCGCTGACCCATCTGCCGTCCTCAAAGACGGAGCCTTCGCCGTAGGTGGTGTTCAGCGGCAGCGAGTAGGCATAGTCGAGCTTGGGAAAGCTGTTCTCGGTACCGATGAAAGAGAAGGTGTCGAGGTTTTCTTCAAAGGTCAGACCCTCGGCCAGAGGGGTGGAGGCGTTGTCGCGGTCGCCGTAGAAGATTTCGACGCTGTCGGAGTCAAGAATCTTCGCGGTGACCTCGGTCATCTTCTTGAGGTTCATATCCTCGTAGATGACGGTGTAGACCATGTTGGAGCCCTCTGCCGCCCAGCCCGCGTACTTTGCCTCGGGCAGGGTGTTCGCGGTGAAATAGCTCTCGATCGCCGTTTTGTCGGCGGTGTAGGTGGCGTTGGGCAGGGTAAACGCGAAGGTGCGGTCGTACATGCCCTCTTTGTCGTTGGAGGTTTTGACCGAGATTGACTCGATCGCGCTGCCGGTGCAGTCGTTGACAGAGATCGTCGAGGCGGTGTCGTAGGTGTCGGAGCCGATGGTGACGGTGTTGTGCTGATAGTCAAAGTACAGCCCCTTTGCCGCGTCGGACGAGAGCGTGTCGCTGACAACCCATGAGATCAGGTCGCTGACGTCAAAGTCTTCGGTCATGCGCGTACCTTGGGTGAGGTAGGTGTTCTTGCGCGAGAAAAAGACCGTCGCGCTCCTGCCGGTCAGGGCGGTGATGAGCTTGCGGTATTTGTCGCGGTCGGCAAAGCTGAGCGCCAGCTCAAAGCGATAGCCGTCCTCTTCGACGCCGATGTAGCTGAACGACGCGCCCTCGATCTCGGCGGTGGGGTCGTCGGCGATGATCTTGTCCTTCATCGCGTCGATATCCACCGACAGCGGATAGACGATCGAGATCGTCCGCGTGCCCGAGAAGCTCTCGGTGATCTTCATCTCGCTTTTGACCGAGACGGTCGGACGGTCGCAGGAGGTCAGCGTGACCGTCAGCCCCGCGATCAGCGTCAGTATCAATAATAATGAAACCAGTTTCTTCATAGTAACCTCTTTGTTGGTTAACGGTTAACGGTTAATGGTTAACGGTGAAGGGCGGGCGTTGCCCGCACCCATCGGTAGTAACTGCATATCAACTGAGGTGTATGCGCTGCTGATAGCGGTTGTTTTACCAATCCAAAAACCATTTGTAATATCGGCTTACGGACAGAGGATGATACGTTACGGATAGCGGTTGTTATATCAATCCAAAACGCGTCAGCGTTTCCCACCACCGTTCACCGTTCTCCGTTCTCCGTTAACCGAATCAATATCCTTTCGGTTCGCGCATGAGTACCGCGCGGCAGGGCGACGCTTCAACGCCGCTCATCTTGAGGGGAAAGGCGGACAGGGTGTACTCGCCGTCCTCGACGCCCTCGAGGAACAGTCCCTCCAGCACCGCCACGCCTGCTCTGGCAAGCTCCAGGTGCGGCATGAGCTCGTCGTACGGGGTGGCGATGGTCATCGCGTCGGTGCCGATCAGCTTCAAGCCGCTGTCGGCGATCACCCGCGCGGCGGATACGCTGAGATACGCTCTGCCCGAGCCGTGCAGGATCAGCCGCTTGTGACAGTGGGGCAGCAGACGCTCCATGTCCTCGCCCGTGAGGATGCCGTCGATGGTCACAACCGTGCACTTGCCGCAAAAGGTCGACAGCTTCATCGAGCCGATATCCGCGCCCTCGTCGTCAAAGTGGAGCGGCGCGTCGAGATGGGTGCCCGTGTGGGTGCACATCGAAACAGATGACAGATTGTAAAAGGATTCGTCACCGATCTTCTTCAAAAACTTCTTCTCGGGCTTTGGGTCGCCGTCATAGACCTCAGCCGAAAACAGCTCCCTCGTGATATCGTACAGCAGCATTCTTCTTCCTCCGTTATCGGTTTCTGTGATGGTGAATTAAATTCGGTTGGGGAATCGGTTGAGATTGCCACGGCTCTTGCGAGCCTCGCAATGACATTTTATATATTGCCCCTCGCAGTGACGTTAAAACACAACATATTTCGCCATTCTATAACTTATTATACCAGATATGGAGAAAAAATAAAGTCTTTTCTGTGAACATTTGAAATTACATTATCGTAACAATACTACATACTCCTAATTCCTAATTCCTCATTCCTAACTCCTAATTCCTCATTCCTCACTCTTCTTCCGCAATAGAAAAAGCCCCGCCGAAAGGCAGGGCGTAATCTATGAACTTGCGTGATACGAAGTATCAGATCAGATCAGCTCGATGATCGCCATCTCGGCGGCGTCGCCGCGGCGAGGGCCGATCTTGGTGATGCGGGTGTAGCCGCCGTTGCGGTCGGCGTACTTCGGCGCGATCTCCTTGAACAGCTTGGTCGCGACGTCCTCTTTGGTGATGAACGCCATGACCTGTCTCTTGTTAGCAAGTGTGTCTTTCTTAGCGATCGTAATCATCTTCTCCGCCATGGAAGCAGTTTCCTTAGCGCGGGAAAGGGTGGTCTCGATCTTGCCGTTCTCGAGCAGGAAGGTGACGAGCGCTCTCAGCATCGCAAGACGCGCGTCGGTAGCTCTGCCCAGTTTTCTGGTACCCGGCATTGTATTTCACTCCTTTCGGGAAATCTTAAAATAGTTTTACCGTTGATTATCTCTACGGCTGTCTTATTCGTCCTCTTTACGCAGGCTGAAGCCGAGCGTATCGAGCTTGAAGACAACTTCCTCGAGCGACTTTCTGCCGAGGTTGCGAACCTTCATCATGTCCTCTTCGGACTTGGAGATCAGGTCTTCGACGGTGTTGATCCCGGCGCGCTTGAGACAGTTGAACGAACGTACGGAGAGGTCGAGCTCTTCGATGGTCATCTCGAGCACCTTCTCCTTGCCCTTGTCGTCTTTCTCAACCATGATCTCGGTGTTGTAGCCTCTGTCAGAGAGGTTGACAAAGAGATTGAGGTGTTCGGTAAGAACCTTAGCCGCCAGAGATACAGCCTCCTGCGCGTTGATGACGCCGTTTGTCCATACGCTCAGGGTGAGCTTGTCGTAGTCGGTGATCTGACCGACACGGGTGTTGTCGACGGTGTAGTTGACCTTGAGGACAGGGGTGTAGATGGAGTCGATCGGCAGAACACCGATGATCTCGTTGCCTGCGATCTGCTTGTTTTTCTCGGCGGGGACGTAGCCTCTGCCCTTGTCAAGCGTGATCTCCATGTTGAGCGACGCGCCGTCCGCTAAGGTGGCGATGTGCAGCTCGGGGTTGAGGATCTCGACCTCAGAGTCGCACTTGATGCTCTCGGCGGTGACCACACAGGGACCCTCCGCGGAAATCTCGACGATCTTGGGGCCGTTAGAATGGAGTTTTGCTACCAAGCTCTTCATGTTCAGAACGATCTCGGTGACGTCCTCTTTGACGCCGGGGATGGTAGAGAACTCGTGAAGAACTCCGTCTATTTTGATTGATGTGACGGCGACGCCCTCAAGTGAGGAGAGCAGAACGCGGCGCAGAGAGTTACCCAGCGTGTTGCCGAAGCCGCGCTCGAGCGGCTCGACCACGAATCTGCCGTACTTTCCGTCCGAAGATAATTCTTCCGTATCAATTCTGGGTTTTTCTATCTCTATCATGAGCGGTTTCCTCCTTGTACTTTTTTAATAACGCAGACAGGCAAGCCTGCCGCAGGTCTGTAAAGATACAGACGATATGGTCGGCAAACCGACCGGCGTACAAATTACTTGGAGTACAACTCGACGATGAGGTGTTCCTCGACAGGATAGTCAATGTCGTCACGAGCGGGAAGCGCGATGACCTTGCCGCTGAGCTTGTCGGTCTTCTCGAGCCACTTGGGTACGAGGGTAGTGCCGTCGCTTTCGGCGATCGCCTTGAAGCGGTTGGTGTCCTTGGAGCCGTCGGATACAGCGATCACGTCGCCGACCTTGACGATATAGGACGGGATATTGCACTTTTTGCCGTTGACGGTGAAGTGAGCGTGGTTGACGAGCTGTCTGCCCTCGCGGCGGGTGGAGCACAGACCCAGACGGTAGACAACGTTGTCGAGACGGCGCTCTGCCAAAGAGAGCAGGTTCTCGCCGGTCTTGCCTTCCATCTTCTCAGCCTTCTCATAATACATACGGAACTGCTTCTCGAGAATGCCGTAGATGAACTTGACCTTCTGCTTCTCGGTGAGCTGGATACCGTATTCACTCTGTTTTCTTCTCATCTTGCCGCCCGGGTTACGGTTAGAGGTCTTCTTGGAGTAACCCATGACTGCAGGGGAAATGCCCAGCGCTCTGCAGCGCTTTGCGATAGGCTGCTGATTCTTAGCCATATTCTATATCCTCCTTATTCTTTTATACACGTCTTCTCTTGGGAGGACGGCATCCGTTGTGCGGGATGGGGGTAACGTCTTTAATCATGGTGACCTCGAGACCTGCGGTCTGGAGCGCGCGGATAGCCGCCTCACGACCCTGGCCGGGACCCTTGACATAGACCTCTACGCTCTTCATGCCATGCTCCATAGCGACCTTAGCGGCGGTCTCGGCCGCGCTCTGTGCCGCGAAGGGAGTGGACTTACGGGAACCGCGGAAGCCGAGCTCGCCGGCAGAAGCCCACGAGATCGCGTTGCCCTGAGTGTCGGATATAGTAACGATCGTGTTGTTAAAGGTAGACTGGATATGCGCCGAGCCCTTCTCGATATTCTTTCTCTCGCGGCGGCGGCGGATCGGAGCCTTCTTACCTGTTTTAACTGCCATTTAATTGCCCTCCTTACTTCTTCTTGTTAGCCATCGTCTTGCGGGGGCCTTTGCGGGTACGAGCGTTGGTCTTAGAACGCTGACCTCTTACGGGCAGACCCTTTCTGTGGCGAACACCGCGGTAACTACCGATTTCGATAAGTCTCTTGATGTCGAAAGCGATATCACGGCGGAGATCACCTTCAACGCGGCAATTGTGGTCAATATATTCTCTGAGTTTTGATACGTCTTCTTCGGTGAGATCACGAACGCGTGTGTCGGGATTTACACCGGTTGCAGCAATAATGTCTGTCGCGGTTTTACGACCGATACCGTAGATATAAGTGAGTCCGATCTCGACTCTCTTGTCACGGGGTAAGTCTACACCAGCTATACGAGCCATTGAGTGCACCTCCATTTAATAATAATAAATTGATTTGTGTGAAAGATTTGTAGAAATCGGTTAACAGTTAACGGTTAACGGTTAACGGTTGTGGGAAACGCTTCGCGTTTTGGATTCCTGATAGAATTGACCGAGCGCAGCGAGATACCTTCACCGTTCACCATTCACCATTCACCGTTCACCGGCTAAAAGCTCCGCTTTTAGCCCTGACGCTGCTTATGCTTGGGGTTCTCGCAGATTACCATAACTTTACCGTGTCTCTTGATAACCTTGCACTTTTCACACATTTTCTTTACTGAAGGTCTGACTTTCATAATATCATTCCTTTCCTTCTTAGTAAGATGATTTCAGCCTCCCTTTGGTAAAGGGAGGGGGACCGCGATTAGCGGTGGAGGGATTGCATAAATGACCAAGCGTAAGCAAGATACTGAATAATTAGGTTGGTCGCTTCGCTCCTTTTGTACAATCCCTCAGTCACCTTGCGGTGACAGCTCCCTTTACCAAAGGGAGCCTGCGGCGTTTATTTTGTACGCCAGGTGATGCGTCCTCTGGTGAGGTCGTAGGGTGACATCTCGACGGTCACCTTGTCGCCCGGGAGGATGCGGATGAAGTTCATTCTCAGCTTACCTGAGATAACGGCTAAAATTTTGTGGCCGTTGGGAAGCTCTACGTTGAACTGGGCGTTCGGCAGAGCCTCGGTGACGATACCCTCGATCTCAATAACATCCTGTTTTGACATGACTTAAGCCTCCTTTGAAAACTCTCGTAAATCTGTTCGTAGTTGTCGGTTGGTTGTAATGCGGTCGATCTTAGTCGCGGTGGCCTGCAGGTGGATGAGGTTCCGCTTCTTGGGTCGCTCCAGGGGGCGGCGTTTGCCGTCTGCCGTCAGAGCGGTTCTGCTGTCGGGAAGCTCTACCACCACAAAGGGTCTGCCTTTGTCGCGGCCTGCTTTTGCGATAACGACGGAGCCTACTTGTATCTGCATCGTTAACCTCTCAGTCGAGTAACGTCATGATACGCGGCCCGTCGGGCGTGATACATACGGTGTGCTCAAAGTGAGCGGCCAGCGAGCCGTCCACCGTGACGGCTGTCCAGTCGTCATCGAGAATACGCACCTTGTAGTCGCCCAGCGTAATCATCGGTTCGATCGCGATCGTCATGCCCGGTATGAGGCGAGGGCCTCGACCGGGTGTACCGTAGTTCGGTACGCTCGGGTCTTCATGCAGTTTCGTGCCTACGCCGTGGCCGGTAAACTCCCGTACCACCCCGTAACCACGAGGTTCGACATACCTCTGCACAGCGCTGCCGATATCGCCGATGCGATTGCCGGCAACAGCCGCCTTGATTCCCTCATAAAGACTTTCTTCGGTGGCTTTGAGCAGGGCCTTGGCTTCATCGGAGATGTCACCGCAGGGATAGGTATAGGCGTTGTCGCCGTGGTATCCGTGCATGCCCGCCATGATATCAATGGATACGATATCGCCCTGTTTCAAGATTGTCTTTTTGCTCGGTATGCCATGGACTACCACACTGTTCACGGAGATACAGGTAGAAGCCGGATAGCCGTTGTAACCGAGGGTGGAGGGAATCCCCCCCTCACCCTCGATAAACTTTTTGACTGCTGCGTCGATCTCTTTGGTCGACACGCCCGGCTCGACCATCTCTCCGGCGAGCTTCAGAGCCCGCGCGGACAGTGTACACGCGTCCTGCATTTTTTGAATCTCACGTGTGGTCTTGACTACGATCATGCTTAAGCCTCGAGTGCCTCAAAAGTAGCCTTGGTTGTCTCTTCGACGGAGTTTTGACCCTCTACGACAAAGAGCTTGCCCTGCTTCTCATAATAGCCCTTGAGCGGCTCTGTCTCGTTGTGATAAATCTCGAGACGCGCCTTGACCGTGTCAGGATGGTCGTCCTTGCGCTGAATAAGGGCGCCTGCGCAATCATCGCAGATACCCTCAACCTTGGGCTTTAAGCTCTCGGTGTGATAGGGTCTGCCGCATTTCTCGCACACGCGGCGTCCGGACATGCGGGTGACGATGACCTCGTCGGGGACTTCGATGTCGATAACCTTGTCGATCTCGATGCCCATGTTGTCCAGAGCCTCGGCCTGGGGGATGGTGCGGGGGAAGCCGTCGAGGATGAAGCCTTCTTTGCAGTCGTCTTCAACCAGACGTTCCTTGATGATGCCGATCACGACCTCATCGGGAACCAGCTTGCCCTCTTCGATGAAGGACTTTGCCTTCAAGCCCATCTCTGTGCCGCTCTTCAGCGCAGCACGGATGATGTTGCCCGTGCTGATCTGGGGAATATTCAAACGCTCGCTGATAACAGCTGCCTGGGTGCCTTTGCCGGCACCGGGAGCGCCTAAAAGGATAAGTTTCATATGCTATTCCTCCTATTAGTCAAGGAAGCCCTTGTAGTGGCGCATCATCATCTGGCTCTCAAGCTGCTTCGCGGTCTCCAGCGCTACGCCGACGATAATGATGACCGAGGTACCGCCCATAGACAGGCCGTACAGACCGGTGAAGTCGGAGTAGAGAATCGGGAAGATCGCGATGACAGCGAGGAACAGCGCGCCGATCAGGGTGATTCTAGACAGAATCTTAGCGATAAAGTCGGCAGTGGGTCTGCCGGGACGGATACCGGGGATGGTACCGTTGTTCTGCTTTAAGTTGTTCGCCATCTCAACGGGGTTGTACTGGATGGTGGTGTAGAAATAAGCGAACGCCAGAATCAGAACGAAGTACAGCACCGCGTACAGCCAGCCGCGGGTAGAGAACGCGTCAAAGAACGCTTTCCAGAAGCCCTCTTTGGGCTGGGTGAACATCTGGATGGTGCTGGGGATGGAGAGGATGGAGGACGCGAAGATGATCGGCATAACGCCGCCCAGCGCTACCTTGATGGGCAGGTGGGTCGACTGGCCGCCGTACATCTTGCGGCCGACTACGCGCTTTGCGTACTGGATCGGGATGCGTCTCTCGGCGTCCTGCATAAAGGTGATGAACCAGATAACAGCGAGGAAGAGAACGATCCACAGCGGTACGAAGACGTAGTACTGGGTGCTGCCCTGAGAACCGAGGTTCCAGTACTGAGACAGCAGGTTGACGGTGTAGGGCAGTCTTGCGACGATACCCGCGAACAGCAGGATGGAGATACCGTTGCCGATACCGTTCTTGTTGATCTGCTCGCCCAGCCACATGATCAGCGCGGTACCCGCGGTGAACGCGAGGATGATGACGATTGCCGCGAACCACATCGAGAAGCCCTCGGTGTACTTGGCCAGAGGCAGATACGTCGGAGTCCAGCTGCCGTCGGACGGCGCCGTGCTGTCATAGGTGTTCTTCAGGAAGAAGTAGTAGGCGGTACCCTGGATCAAGCCGAGACCTACCGTTACATAACGGGTGATGGCGGCGATCTTCTTTCTGCCCTCTTCGCCCTCCTTAGAGAGGCGCTCGAGGGGCGGGATCGCGACGCACAGCAACTGCATGATAATGGAGCTGTTGATGTACGGGGTGATACCCATCGCGAAGATGGTCGCGTTAGAGAACGCGCCGCCGGAGAGTGTGTTCAGGTAGCCGACGAGAGTGTCGTCAACGCCCTGTGCGTTGCCCATAACGTGAGCAAGTGCGTCCATATTCAGGAACGGTACCGGGATAACCGAACCGATCCTGAAGATAACGACGATCAGAAGCGTAAAAAGAATCTTTTTACGCAGGTCGGGGATCGACCAGGCGTTTCGAATTGTCTTAAACAATTAAACCACCTCAGTCTTTCCGCCGGCAGCCTCGATCTTGGCGACAGCGCCCTTAGAGAACGCGTTAGCCTTGACTGTGAGTTTCTTGGTAATTGTGCCGTTGGAAAGAATCTTTACGCTGTCGAAAGAATTCTTAACGATACCCTTTTCGGTGAGCGCTGCGATATCTACAACTGCACCGTCCTCAAATTTGTTGAGCGTGCCGAGGTTGATGGCAACAACCTTCTTGGCGAAAATGTTGTTGAAGCCGCGCTTAGGGATACGGCGCTGCAGCGGCATCTGGCCGCCCTCAAAGCCCAGGCGCATACCGCTTCCGGATCTCGCCTTCTGACCCTTGTGGCCCTTGCCGGAGGTCTTGCCCCAACCGGAGCCGTGGCCTCTGCCGATTCTCTTCGCAGACTTTTTGGAACCCTCAACAGGGGATAATTCATGCAATTTCATTATTCAGCACCTCCTTAGTCTTTTTCAACCACTACGAGGTGGATAATCTTCTGTACCTTACCGTTGGTAGCCGCGTTGTCGGGCTGCTCGGTAGTGTCTCCGATCTTCTTGAGACCCAGAGAGTAAGCGGTAGCAATCTGATCCTTCTTGGAGCCGATCAGGCTCTTAACCAACTTAATTTTCATCTTGCCGCCTCCTTACAGAATCTCTTTTACGGACTTGCCGCGAACGCGGGCAACCTCTTCTGCGGTACGCAGAGCGCCCAGACCCTGGAGGGTAGCGCGAACTACGTTGCAGGGGTTGTTGGAGCGGAGAGCCTTTGTACGGATGTCCTTGATGCCGACAGCCTCAACGACCGCACGAACCGGACCGCCTGCGATAACACCGGTACCGGGAGCGGCAGGCTTCATCAGAACTCTGCCCGCGCCGTAGGCGCCGATGATCTCGTGGGGGATGGTGGTGCCCCTGAGGGCTACGGTCATGAGGTGCTTTTTAGCGTCCTCGATTCCCTTGCGGATCGCGTCGGGAACTTCACCGGCCTTGCCGATACCGAAGCCTACGGTGCCGTTGCCGTCGCCGACAACTACCAGCGCGGCGAACTTCATGACACGGCCGCCCTTTACGGTCTTGCTGACACGGTTGATCGCGACAACGCGCTCGGTAAGCTCCAGTGTAGATGCGTCAATAATATTAGCCAAAGTAATTCCTCCAATCCTTAGAAATTGAGGCCGCCCTCACGGGCGCCTTCGGCCAACGCTTGTACACGGCCGTGATAGATGTTACCGCCTCTGTCAAAAACGACATCGGTGATGTTCTTGTCTTTTGCGCGCTCGGCGATGAGCTTGCCGACAGCCTTGGCTGCCTCTTTGTTGCCGCCGCCCTCTATGGTCTTATCGAGCGAAGACGCGCTGCACAGGGTCACACCCTTGACGTCGTCGATGATCTGAGCATAGATGTTGTTGGTGGAGCGGAACACACAAAGGCGGGGACACTCGGCTGTGCCGCTTAACTTACCGCGTACTCTCTTGTGTCTTTTGACACGAGCAGCTTTCGAATCAGGTCTACTTACCATTTGTTTATTTCACTCCTTTAATTAAGCCTTACCGGCCTTGCCTTCCTTACGGTGGATATATTCACCGGCATACTTGATGCCCTTACCCTTATAAGGCTCCGGCGGACGTTTCTCTCTGACCTCGGCAGCAAACTGACCTACCTTTTGCTTATCAATGCCGTGGATGATGATGCTGTTGGGGTTCGGTACCTCGATGGTGATGTCGTCGGTATCCTCCATGATAACCTGGTGGGAGTAACCGATGTTCATGACGAGCTTCTTGCCCTGCTTCTGAACACGGTAACCGACGCCGTTGACCTCGAGCTCCTTCTTGTAGCCTTCGGTAACGCCGACGACCATGTTGTGGATGATCGTACGGGTAAGTCCGTGCAGAGAGCGGTTGAGCTTCTCATCGTTCGGACGCTTTACCTCGATGACTGCCCCATTGATTTCAACAGTCATGTTGGGGTTGATCTTCTGGGTCAAAGTACCCTTGGGACCCTTGACTGTGATAACACCGTTTTCGAATTTCGCTTCGACTCCGGCGGGAATATTTATAGGTTTTCTTCCAATTCGAGACATATTCGCACCTCCTCTTTACCAAATAAACGCGAGTACCTCGCCGCCGACGTTCTGCTTTCTGGCTTCGCGGTCGGTCATCACGCCCTTAGAGGTCGAGATGATAGCGATACCCAGGCCCTTCATGACCTTGGGCATATCCTCAACGTTGCTGTAGATACGCAGGCCGGGCTTGGAAACGCGGCGCAGACCCTGGATAACAGGCTGCTTGCCCTCAAGATACTTGAGGGTCACGGTGATGACGCCCTGCTTGCCGTCCTCCTCAACGGAGAAGCTCTTGATATAACCCTCGTCAACCAGAATCTGGCAGATAGCCTTCTTCATGTTGGACGCGGGGATCTGAACAGTGTCGTGCTTCGCTGAGTTAGCGTTACGGATTCGTGTCAGTAAATCAGCGATAGTATCAGTAATTTGCATAACTTAAATCCTCCTTGCTTACCAGCTTGCTTTCTTGACGCCCGGGATCTCGCCCTTGTAAGCGAGCTCACGGAAACAGATACGGCATACGCCAAACTTACGAAGGTAGGCGTGTGGTCTACCGCATATCTTACAACGTGAATATTCGCGAGTAGAGAACTTCTGCTTTCTCTGCTGCTTCATTTTCATAGCAGTCTTTGCCACAACAATCCCTCCTTACTTCTCGAACGGAGCGCCCATCAGGGTGAGCAGCTCGCGTGCTTCTTCGTCGTTCTGCGCAGTGGTAACGAATACGATATCCATACCGCGTACCTTGTCTACCTTATCGTAGTCGATCTCCGGGAAGATCAGCTGTTCCTTCAGACCCAGCGCGTAGTTGCCGCGGCCGTCGAAGGAGTTGGGGTTGATGCCGCGGAAGTCGCGGACACGGGGCAGAGCTACGTTGAAGAGTCTGTCGAGGAACTCGTACATGCGCTCGCCGCGCAGGGTTACCTTGGCGCCGATGGGCATGCCCTCACGAAGCTTGAAGTTCGCGACGCTCTTTCTTGCCTTACAGATATGCGCCTTCTGACCGGTGATCTGAGCCAGATCGGAGAGGATCGCATCCATCGCCTTCGCGTTGTCCTTGACCTCGCCTGCGCCTACGTTAACTACGATCTTGTCGAGCTTGGGGATCTGCATCACACTCTTGTAAGAGAACTTCTTCATCAGAGCAGGTGCAACTTCCTCAGTATAAAACTTTTTCAGTCTTGCCATTTCTTCAGTCCTCCTTACAGTGCTTCGCCGCACTTGACGCAGATACGGCTCTTGGTGCCGTCCTCGTAGATCTTGTGACCTACGCGGGTCGGCTGCTTGCAGCGGGGGCAGATGACCTGGACCTTGGACGCGTACATAGCGCCCTCAGCCTTGATGATGCCGCCGGGCTCACCCATGCGGCGGGGCTTGACGTGCTTAGAGACCATGTTGATCTTCTCAACGATGACCTTGCCCTCAGAGGGGGATACAGCCATGACCTTGCCCTTCTTGCCCTTGTCCTTACCGCTCAAAACTACTACGGTGTCACCGGTTTTAACATGAACTTTATTCATTTATGACACCTCCATTAAAGTACTTCCGGAGCGAGGGAGAGGATCTTCATGTAGTCCTTGTCACGAAGCTCTCTTGCTACCGGTCCGAAGATACGAGTACCGCGCGGGTTCTTATCTTCCTTGATGATAACGGCTGCGTTCTCGTCAAAACGGATGTAGGTACCGTCCTCGCGGCGAACGCCCTTTGCGGAGCGAACGACGACAGCGCGGACTACGTCACCCTTCTTTACTACGCCGCCGGGCGCAGCCTTCTTAACAGAAGCAACGATAACGTCGCCGATGTTGGCATATCTTCTCCTGGTACCGCCGAGTACACGAATGCACATAAGTTCTTTTGCACCGGTGTTGTCGGCGACCTTGAGATAAGTTTGCTGTTGAATCATGTGTTAATCTCCTCTCAAGAACTTATTTCGCTTTTTCGACGATCTCTACGAGTCTCCATCTCTTGTCCTTGGACAGGGGACGGGTCTCCATAACCTTTACGCGGTCACCGATACCTGCCTCGTTCTTCTCATCATGAGCCTTGAGGGTGTAGGTACGCTTGATAACCTTGTTGTAAAGCTTGTGCTTAACGCTGTCCTCGATCGCGACGACGATGGTCTTATCCATCTTGTCGGACTTGACGCGACCGATCAGGGTCTTTCTCATATTTCTATCGCTCATGGTCTACCTCCTTATGCTTCATCGCGGAGCTCGCGCATAACGGTGGAAACGCGCGCGATATCTCTCTTGACCGCAGTAATGCGCATCGGGTTCTCGAGCTGGTTGATAGCAAGCTGGAAGCGAAGATTGAAGAGCTCCTCCTTGAGGTCCTTCAGCTTAAGCTCGAGCTCGCTTTCGGTTAATTCTCTTAATTCCTTAGCAGTCATGCTTAAACCTCCTCTTCCTTCTTGATGAACTTGCACTTGATCGGCAGCTTGGCGGCGGCGAGACGCATCGCCTCACGGGCGGTCTCTTCCGGTACGCCGGCGATCTCGAACATCACTCTGTCGGGCTTGACGACAGCTACCCAGTACTCGGGCGAACCTTTACCGGAACCCATTCGGGTCTCAGCGGGCTTCGCTGTAACCGGCTTGTCGGGGAAAATCTTGATCCAAACTTTACCGAATCTCTTGCAGTAACGGGTCATGGCGACACGGGCTGCCTCGATCTGGTTGGAGGTGATCCATGCAGGCTCTAATGCCTGCAGACCGTACTCGCCGTAGGTAACCTTGTTGCCTCTGTAGGCGCGGCCTGTCATTCTGCCTCTGTGAACTCTTCTGTACTTCACACGCTTAGGCATCAGCATTATTTTCTGCCCCCTTCCCTATTATCTCTGCGGGGTCTTCTGTCACCGCGGTTGTTGTCGCGGCGGTCGCCCCTTCTCTCACGTCTCTCTCTGCGCTGCTCGGAGCCGGCGTTGTCTCTCAGAACCTCGCCGCGATACAGCCAGACCTTGACGCCGATCTTGCCGTAGGTGGTGTTTGCCTCGGCAAAACCGTAGTCGATGTCAGCGCGCAGGGTCTGAAGCGGGATGGTGCCTTCGTGATACTGCTCAGATCTGGCGATCTCGGCGCCGCCCAGACGGCCGGAGCACTGGGTCTTGATACCCTTGGCGCCCAGACGCATCGCTCTGCCGATCGACTGCTTCATCGCGCGGCGGAAGGAAATTCTTCTCTCGAGCTGGGAAGCGATACTCTCGGCGACGAGCTGAGCGTTCAGGTCAGGGTTCTTGACCTCTACGATGTTGATGGCAACAGGCTTGCCCAGTCTCTTCTCACACTGCTGACGGAGCTTCTCGATCTCGACGCCGCCCTTACCGATAATCATACCGGGCTTTGCGCAGTGGATATGAATACGAACCTTCTTGCCGTCTCTCTCAATTTCGATCTTGGGAACGCCGGCTGCGTACAGCTGCTTCTTCAGATCGCGGCGGAGGTTGTAGTCCTCAACCAGCGTATCGCCGAAGTGCTTCTTGTCAGCGAACCAACGGGAATCCCAATCCTTGATGATACCTACACGCAAACCGTGCGGATTAACTTTCTGGCCCATAACTCTACCTCCTTATTCTCTTTCCTTGAGCACCAGGGTGATGCGCGAGGTCTTCTTGTCAATGCGGAAGGCTCTGCCATGTGCGCGGGGACGGATACGCTTGAGTGTGGGGCCCTGGCTTACATGGCACTCGGCCACATAAAGACTTGCCACATCCATATCGTGGTTATTCTCAGCATTTGCCGTAGCGGACTTGAGCAGCTTTAACAGCGGCTCGCAAGCGGCCTTAGGAGTCTGCTCAAGAATAGCCTTCGCGAGTTTTACGTCCTTGCCTCTGATGAGGTCAAGTACAACGGAAACCTTGCGAGGTGAGATACGGACATAATTTAAATATGCCTTACTTTCCATTCTGATCTCTCCTTTGCCTTACTTACTGGTCTTGGAACCGGCGTGGCCGCGGAAGGTACGGGTCGGAGCGAACTCGCCGAGCTTGTGACCGACCATATCCTCGGTGACATATACCGGAACGTGCTTTCTGCCGTCGTGAACAGCAAATGTGTGTCCTACAAATTCGGGGAAGATTGTCGAGGATCTTGACCAGGTCTTTAAGATTCTCTTCTCGCCCTTATCGTTCATTTCCTGAACTCTTTTGAGCAGCACCGGCTGAACAAAAGGTCCTTTTTTAGTACTTCTACTCATAAATTAAGTTCCTTCCTTTCTGCCTTACTTGCTGTTTCTGCGTCTTACGATGAGCTTATCGGACGCCTTGTTGGTCTTTCTGGTCTTGTAGCCCAGAGCCGGCTTACCCCAGGGGGTAACAGGGCCGGGACGGCCTACGGGGGACTTACCCTCACCACCGCCGTGCGGGTGGTCGTTCGGGTTCATAACAGAACCGCGGACGGTCGGGCGGATACCCATGTTTCTCTTGCGGCCCGCTTTACCGATCTTGACGTTCTCGTGGTCGATGTTGCCGACCTGACCGATGGTCGCCATGCAGGTTTCGGGGACGTTTCTCAGCTCGCCGGAGGGCAGTCTTAAGAGAGCCAGCCCGTTTTCCTTCGCCATCAGCTGAGCCATGTTGCCCGCGGCGCGCGCCAGCTGGGCGCCCTTGCCGGGATAAAGCTCAACGTTGTGTACGAAAGTACCGGTGGGGATGTTTTTGAGGGGCAGAGCGTTGCCGGGCTTGATGTCCGCGGTCTCGCCTGCGACTACCTTGTAGCCTACCTTAAGACCCTGGGGCGCGATGATGTACGCCTTGTCGCCGTCCTCATACTCGACCAGCGCGATGAACGCGGAGCGGTTGGGATCGTACTCGATGGTCTTAACGATGCCTTCTACGTCAAATTTCTGTCTCTTGAAATCAATAATACGGTATTTTCTCCTGTTGCCGCCGCCTCTGTGACGCACAGTGATGCGACCGTAGCTGTTACGACCGCTATGCTTCTTGAGAGGTTCGAGCAAGCTCTTCTCGGGAGCGACCTTGGAAAGTCCGGAGTAATCCGTAACCGACATGTTACGTCTGGCGTTTGTTGTCGGCTTATAAACCTTAATAGCCATGTTATTTCACTCTCCTCATGATGGCTTTGCGGGATGATGGCGCATCCCATACATTCTTGCCTGTGTCGTTAATGTTAAGATGATTTTCTGTTCTTCGCGGGAACATTCGGAGTGAACATAACAGGAATCGGGTGTGGGCGGAGCCCACCCTTCACCGTTATCCGTTCACCATTCACCGTTCACCGGCTGTGTTCGCCCCGCGAACACAGGCTTACATCATGCCTTCAAAAAACTCGATAGGTTTGCTGTCGGCAGTCAGCTGTACATAGGCTTTCTTCCAGCTGCGGGTGTAGCCTTCAAAACGACCCTGTCTCTTCATGCGGCCGCGTACATGAACGGTGTTGACCTTCTGTACCTTAGCGCCCTTGAAGAGCTCTTCTACAGCTCTTGCGACGTCGATCTTGGTAGCCTTCTTCGCTACCTCGAACACATACTTCTTTGCGGTGATGTTCTGCATCGCTTTCTCAGTGATGATGGGGCGGATGATGATATCTTGAGCAATCATGCGTATACCTCCTCAATCTTAGTGAGCGCGTCCTTCGCGATAATCAGCTTATCGGCGTTGAGGATGTCGTAAACGTTCAGCTCGTTGACCTGAGCGGTCTTGACGCCCGGGATGTTGCGCGCGGACTTGATGACCTTCTCGTCTACCTCGGGCAGAACGATGAGCGCCTTGCGCTCGGAGCCTACTGCGCTGAGCATAGCGGCAACCTTGGCGGTCTTGATCTCGTCGAGGGTGATCGCGTCGATGACGATGATTTCGTCAGCCTGCGCCTTCGAAGAGAAAGCGGACTTCATAGCGAGTCTCTTGACCTTTTTGTTAACAGAGAAGCGATAGTCTCTGGGCTTAGGAGCAAATACTACGCCGCCGTGGTACCACTGGGGAGCGCGTGTCGAACCCTGGCGGGCACGACCGGTACCCTTCTGTCTCCAGGGCTTTCTGCCGCCGCCGGAAACTTCACTACGGGTAAGAGCGGACTGGGTGCCCTGACGCTGGTTGGCAAGGTAGCTGACCACCATCATGTGCATAACAGCCGCGTTCGGCTCAATACCGAAAATCGAATCTGCAAGGTCTACGGAGCTAACCTTTGTGCCCTGCATATTGACAACCTGTACATTAGGCATATGATTTCCTCCTTCCTTAAGCCTTTACGCTGTCTTTGATGACAACGTAGCCGCCGTTTGCGCCCGGGATGGCGCCCTTGATGGCGATGAGGTTATCCTCAGCGTCGATCTTGACAACGGCGAGATTCTGAACGGTAACCTTCTCGGCGCCCAGATGGCCTGCCATCTTCTTGCCCTTCCATACGCGGGAGGGAGAAGAGCACGCGCCCATGGAGCCGCCGTGACGCGCGTTAGGGCCGGTACCGTGAGACTCTTTCAGGCGGGCGAAGTTCCAGCGCTTGATAACGCCCGAATAGCCCTTACCCTTGCTCTTACCGGTAACGTCGACCTTGTCACCTGTCTCAAATACGTCTGCTTTGATGATCTGACCCAGCTCGTAGCTTGAGCAGTCATCAAATCTAAATTCCTTAAGAATCCTCTTGGGCGCTACGTCAGCCTTCTTGAAGTGACCCTGTAAAGGCTTGGTAACGTGCTTCGGCTTGATGTCGCCGAAACCAACCTGGATGGCGTTGTAGCCATCTGTCTCGACGGTCTTGATCTGCGATACAACGCAGGGACCCGCCTCGACAACGGTTACGGGAACTACTTTTCCCTTTTCGTCGAAGATCTGTGTCATACCGATCTTCTTGCCGATTAATGCTTTTTGCATTCTGTATATCCTCCTTTTAGGTTATTGGTCGACACAGCTGTGTCGACATGACCCTGTCTGCGTGGTAGGTTGAGATGTCTTATTATAATAGGTTTGGGTTAAGGTACCGATTATAACTTGATTTCAATCTCAACGCCGGCAGGGAGCTCTAAGCTCATAAGAGCCTCGACTGTCTTGTTGGACGGTCTTAAGATGTCGATAAGACGCTTGTGAGTTCTCATCTCGAACTGCTCGCGGCTGTCCTTATACTTATGAACAGCGCGAAGGATCGTTACGATCTGCTTCTCGGTCGGGAGCGGGACAGGACCCGAAACTCTCGCGCCGGTGCGCTTCGCCGTAGCGACGATTCTCTCTGCGGACTGGTCGACCAGCTGGTGATCGTAGCCCTTTAATCTTATCCTGATTTTTTCCTTGACTGCCATATCTTCGCCTCCTAAATATTGTTTGGGTGACCGAAGAAAGTGCTGAACTTTCCAAACACCCGTCCGGGTGTTCCCAGCCCATCCGTTAAAAAAGCCGATAGCCGAATCTCGGCAACCGGAACAGATCAGGCGCAGTTATGACATAGCAACCCCAATGTCATAAAAAGCTCAACTATTCTTTCGCCCGGTTTAAAATCGGACATACTCCACGGAAAAACCAACGCTCTCGCGTTGCAACCTCCCGCTTCATCGCATATCTTGTGCAGTCACGCAAGGTTGATTATACTATATAACCCCCGTAAAAGCAACAAATCCGGCGGTTTTTTCGACGTAGAAATTTCGTAGAATTTTCGGGAATGTTTTTGTGCACATTATACAAATGCACCATATTTAGTGGTTGATCCAAAAAATAACCACAAGACAAATTCTTGACACGATTTGTCTTTTTCTTTATAATATAGGTTATTCCGAACCGCTCGGATGTACGAAAGCTTCGTACAAAACGCATCTCCCTTTTTGATTCTGCTGAAAACGGCAAATCCCCTTTTTCGCTTGTCGAGCGGAGGATACAGATTTTAGGAGGTAAATCACATGAAAAAGCTCACCGCACTGTTCCTGATCCTGACGCTGGCGGCCGCTCTGTGCGCCTGCAGCGCCACTCCCCCGCCCAACCCGGAGGAGAACATTCTTCCAAAGGCGGATATCGCCGCGATCCGTGAAAGCTACGACAAAGCCTCAGCCTATATCGAAGCGACCTTCAAGCCCGAGGGCATGACCGTTTCAGAACAAGATGAAGACGGCGGCGTCTATCTCTACAAGTACTGGAGCAAAGAGAACAGCGAAAACGCTGATTTCACCAATGATATCGAGATCGACGGCAAGGCCATCACCATCGGCGAGACCTTGGTGAAGGATCTTGATGGTCTGGGCTTTGAGATCAGCAAGGGCAAGGAGACCGTCGAGCCCAACGAGATCACCTCTGTCACGCTGACGAAGGACAACAAGACCTGTGTCCTCTCTACCGCCGACACCATGTCGGACAAGGCTGTCCCGATCGACGACGTCACCGTCGGCGCGGTATCCGCGTCCTTCAGCGAATACTCCCTGCCCTTTACCTACAGCGGTCTCGACAGCAAATCGACCCCCGCTGACATCATCGACAAGCTCGGCACGCCGAACAGCACGATCAACCTGTCCTCTGACAACGACGGCTCTATCATCGAGCTGGTTTACACCAAAACCTCTAAGAAGGACGACGTCGTCACGGACGTCAACCTGCTCATCGACCTGAAGTATGACGCCGAAAAGAACGACGCTTCTGTCAGCACTATCGACATCAACACGAGCTCTTATAAATCATAATCCTCACAATCGACAGAAAACCGGTGGCTCAAACGAGTCACCGGTCTTTTTTATGCAGTCATTACTTAAAATACTTGACAGCCGCTTCGAACATCCTGATATCGTAGTTGCCGGGAACGTTCCGGTACAGTCCGTCGTTCCAGCGTTCGGAGTGTCCCATCTTGCCGAAGACTCTGCCGTCGGGCGAGGTGATACCCTCGATCGCGTAAGCGGAGTTGTTCGGGTTAAAACGCACGTCGGTAGAGGCGTTGCCGGAAAGATCAACGTACTGGGTCGCGATCTGACCGTTAGCGGCGAGCTTGCGGATCAACTCCTCGCTCGCGTAGAATCTGCCCTCGCCGTGCGAGATCGGGACGGTGTAGACGTCGCCGACGTTCGTCAGGCTCAGCCACGGGCTCTTGTTGGAGCAAACGCGGGTGCGCACGATCTTGCTCTGGTGGCGCGAGATGGTGTTGTAGGTCAGGGTCGGACAGCTCTCATCGGTGTCGATGATCTTGCCGTAGGGCACAAGGCCGAGCTTGACCAGCGCCTGGAAGCCGTTGCAGATACCGCACATCAGACCGCCGCGGTTGTCGAGCAGATCGGTCACGCCCTCCTTGACGGCGGCGTTGCGGAAGAACGCGGTGATGAACTTTGCCGAACCGTCGGGCTCGTCGCCGCCGGAGAAGCCGCCGGGGATAAAGACCATCTGGGCGGTTTTCAGCTCACGCGCGAAACGCTCGACGCTCTCCCGGATACCCTCCGCGTTCAGGTTATTGATGACGATGATCTCGGGCTCGGCGCCCGCGTCAGCCATCGCCTTGGCGGAGTCGTACTCACAGTTTGTACCGGGGAACGCGGGGATCAGCACCTTGGGCTTGGCGACCTTTACAGCCGGAGCCGACGCGGCGCGATCATCCGCGGCGGTATAGGAGAAATCACAAACCGGCGCGCCGGTATCGGGAATGTTGCAGGAATATACGCGCTCGAGCTTATCCTCGTATATCTTTAAGATATCGCTCTCGGCGACGGATTCCGCGCCGTAGGTGAAATCACCGTCGTCGGTAACGGTACCGATATACTCGCCGTCAATCTCCTCGGCCGCTTCAAGCAGGAACGCGCCGTAGCTGTAGCCAAAGAGCTTCTCGACGGAGATATCGGTGTTGAAGTCAAAGCCGAAGCCGTTGCCGAACGCCGACTTCATCACCGCCTCGGCAATACCGCCGATACACGGGGTGTAGGCTGCGCAAACCTTGCCCGCGCGCATCAGCTCGGTGACCTTGTTGTAGGTTGCGATCAGGCCGGCGGTCTCGGGCAGACCATTTTCATCCATATCGGGCGCGAGCAGATACACCTTGTGACCCGCCGCCTTGAACTCGGGCGAGATGATGTTCTGCAGCTTGTCGGTGGTGACGGCAAAGGAAACCAGCGTCGGGGGAACGTCGAGGTCTTCAAAGCTGCCGGACATGCTGTCCTTGCCGCCGATGGAGCCGACGCCGAGGTTCATCTGCGCCTTGAACGCGCCGAGCAGCGCCGCCAGCGGCTTGCCCCAGCGCCTGCCGTCTGTACCGGGCTTTTCGAAGTATTCTTGGAATGTTAAGTATACATCCTCAAAGGACGCGCCGGTCGCGATCAGCTTGGAAACAGACTCGACGACCGCTAAGTACGCGCCGTGGTAGGGGCTTTTCTCGGTGATGAGCGGGTTGTAGCCCCACGCCATCAGGGAGACGGTATCGGTGTGCTGTTTTTCGACAGATACCTTCTGTACCATCGCCTGGATCGGGGTGAGCTGATACTTGCCGCCGAAGGGCATCAGCACCGTGCCCGCGCCGATGGTGGAGTCGAAGCGTTCGGAAAGTCCGCGCTTGGAGCAGACGTTGAGATCGGACGCGAGAGCACGCATATTCTCGGCAAAGGCGCCGTTGATTTCTTTGTTGTAGTTCGCGGGAGCGGCAGGGGTGATGTCGATGTGCTTTTCCGCGCCGTTACTGTTGAGAAACTCGCGGCTGATATCGACGATCTTGCTGCCGTTCCATGTCATGGTGAGGCGGGGCTCGGCCTTGACGACCGCTACGGGGCAGGCGTTGAGGTTCTCTTCCCTTGCCAGCGCCAGGAAAGCGTCAACGTTCTCGGGCTCTACGACGACCGCCATGCGCTCCTGGGATTCGGAGATCGCGAGCTCGGTGCCGTCCAAGCCCTCGTACTTTTTGGGAACGGCGTTGAGGTCGATATCCAGACCGTCAGCCAGCTCGCCGATGGCGACCGATACGCCGCCCGCGCCGAAATCGTTGCAGCGCTTAATCATGCGGGTAGCTTTCTTGTTGCGGAACAGTCGCTGGAGCTTGCGTTCCTCGGGCGCGTTACCCTTTTGCACCTCCGCGCCGCAGGTCTCGACCGAATGGGCGTTGTGCGCCTTGGAAGAGCCTGTCGCGCCGCCGATACCGTCACGGCCTGTCGCGCCGCCTAAAAGAATGACGACGTCGCCGGGAGCGGGAACCTCGCGGCGGACGTTCTCAGCGGGAGCGGCGGCGATGACCGCGCCGATCTCCATACGCTTTGCCGCGTAGCCGGGGTGGTAGATCTCGTCAACAATACCGGTCGCAAGACCGATCTGGTTGCCGTAGGAGCTGTAGCCCGCGGCGGCGGTGGTGACGATCTTGCGCTGGGGCAGCTTGCCCTCGATGGTCTCGGAAACGGGGACGGTCGGGTCAGCCGCGCCGGTCACACGCATCGCGCCGTAAACATAAGCGCGTCCCGACAGCGGATCACGGATCGCGCCGCCGATACAGGTTGCCGCGCCGCCGAAGGGCTCGATCTCGGTGGGATGGTTGTGGGTCTCGTTCTTGAAGAGCAGCAGCCACGGCTCTGTCTTGCCGTCAACCTCAACGTCCATCTTTACGGTGCAGGCGTTGATCTCCTCGCTCTCGTCGAGTTTATCGAGCTTGCCGTCCTTTTTCAGCTGACGAACGGCGATGGTAGCAAGATCCATCAGGCAGATCGGCTTGGTTCTGCCGAGGTTCTCTCTCACCTTGATATAGTCGTTATACGCCGCCTGTAACAGCTCGTCCTCGAACTTCACGCTGTCGATGGTGGTCAAAAAGGTGGTGTGGCGGCAGTGATCCGACCAGTAGGTGTCGATCATGCGGATCTCGGTGATGGTGGGATCACGGCGCTCCGAGCGGAAATACTGCTGACAAAACGCGATATCATCCGCGTCCATCGCAAGACCGTAGTCCGCTACGAACTTTTCGAGTCCATCACGGTCAAGCTCGTTGAAGCCGTCCAAGGTCTTGACGGTGGTGGGAATCTCATACTGAACCGCGAGGGTCTCGGGCTTCTCAAGCGTCGCCTCACGCGCCTCGACGGGGTTGATAACATATTTTTTGATCTGAGCGATCTCGCTGTCGGTCAGCTCGCCGTACAGGACATAGACCTTTGCCGAACGGATCGTCGGACGGTCGCCCTGCGAGATGATCTGGATACACTGGGCGGCGGAATCCGCGCGCTGGTCAAACTGACCGGGCAGGAACTCGACCGCAAAGACGCGCGCGTCCTTTTCTATCTCGATCTCAGGTGTCGCGATATCTAACTGCGGCTCGGAGAATACCGCCTTGACCGCATAGCTGAACAGCTCTTCGGAGATATCCTCGGCGTCGTAGCGGTTGATGACGCGCACATCGGTCAGGGATTTGATCGACAGAAGGTCGTTGATCTCCGAGAGAAGGGCTTTGGCTTCGTTTTGCAGGCCTTCTCGTTTTTCTACATATACTCTATATACCATATTAATCCTCAATCTTTGCCTTTAACGCTCTTGCGCCGATGTCGCGGCGGTAAAAAGCGTTATCAAAATGTATCTGCTCTACCATGCGGTAGGAGCTGTCGATCGCTTCCTGCAGGGTATCGGCGATCGCGGTCACGCCTAAGACGCGTCCGCCGGAAGTTAGGAGCTTGCCGTCCTCTTCCTTTGCACCCGCGACAAATACGCAGGGCGCGATATCGGCAGGGATAGTGATCTCGTAGCCCTTTTCGTAGCTGACAGGATAGCCCTCAGACGCCATGATGACACAGGCGGCGTTTTTATCGTCAAACTCGACAGGTGTATCAGCGAGCGTGCCGTCGGTAGTCGCCTTCATGATCGTGAACAGGTCGGACTTCAAGAGCGGTAAGACAACCTGAGTCTCGGGATCGCCGAAACGGCAGTTGTACTCGATGACCTTGGGGCCGTCCTTCGTAATCATCAGACCGAAGTACAAACATCCCTTGAAGGTTCTGCCCTCGGCGTTCATGGCGTCGATGGTGGGCAGGAAGATTTTTTCCATGCACTCCTTCGCGACCGCTTCGGTATAATACGGGTTCGGCGCGACGGTACCCATGCCGCCGGTGTTCAGCCCGGTGTCACCGTCGCCGGCGCGCTTGTGATCCATCGAAGAGATCATGGGCTTGACGACCTTGCCGTCGGTGAAGCTCAGCACGCTGACCTCGGGGCCTTCGAGGAACTCTTCGACGACGATACTGTTGCCGCTCTTGCCGAACTTTTTGTCCTTCATGACGGAGACGACGGCTTCTTCCGCTTCTTCGCGGGTGGTCGCGATGATAACGCCCTTGCCCAGCGCCAAGCCGTCCGCCTTGATGACGGTGGGAATGGGCGCTGTCTTGATGTAGTCAAGCGCCTTGTCGGCGTCGTCAAAAACCTCATACGCCGCGGTGGGGATGCCGTACTTCTTCATCAGGTTCTTTGAAAAGACCTTGCTACCCTCGATGATCGCGGCTTCCGATCTCGGGCCGAAGCAGGGGATTCCCTTAGCTTCGAGAGCGTCGACGCAGCCCAGCACCAGCGGGTCGTCGGGCGCGACAACGGCATAGCCGATCTTGTTCTCGACAGCGAACTTCACGATACCGTCGATATCGGTCGCGCCGATGTTCACGCACTCGGCGTCTGCCGCGATACCGCCGTTGCCCGGCAGGGCATAGATTTTTTCGATCTCTTTATTTTCTTTCAGCTTTTTGATGATGGCGTGCTCTCGTCCGCCGCCGCCAACGACTAGTATTTTCATGTTATATCTCCTCAGAAACACAGATATTTGGGTGAATGGTGAATAATGAATCGTGAATGGTGTCGGGAAACGCTTCGCGTTTTGGATTTATATAGGAATCAGGTGAGGACAGAGTCCTCCCACAACCATTCATCATTATCCATTAACCATTCACCGATTAGTGGTGGAACAAACGCATACCGGTGAACGCCATCGCCATGCCGTACTTGTCACAGCACTCGATGACAGCGTCGTCACGGATGGAACCGCCCGGCTCGGCGATGTACTTGACGCCGCTCTTGTAGGCGCGCTCGATGTTGTCGCTGAACGGGAAGAACGCGTCGGAGCCGAGGGCGACATTGTCGATGGTATCGAGGTAGGCTCTCTGCTCCTCGTCGGTGAAGGGAGCGGGCTGCTCGGTAAAGTACTTCTGCCAGTTGCCGTCAGCGGTCACGTCCTCTTCGTTCTTGTTGATATAGCCGTCGATGACGTTGTCTCGGTCGGGACGGCGGATATCATCACGGAAGGGCAGACCCAGCACCTTGTCGCTCTGGCGGAGGAACCAGGTGTCCGCCTTGCTTCCTGCGAGACGGGTGCAGTGGATACGGCTCTGCTGACCCGCGCCGACGCCGATCGCCTGGCCGTCTACCGCGTAGCAGACAGAGTTAGACTGGGTGTACTTGAGGGTAATCAGGGAGATAATCAGATCGCGGACAGCGCTCTCGGGCAGGTCTTTGTTCGCGGTGACAAGATTTTCGAGAAGCGCTTTGTTGATCTCAAAGTTGTTGCGGCCCTGCTCAAAGGTGATACCGTAGACCTGCTTGTGCTCAACGGGTGCGGGTGTGTAGTTCGGGTCGATCTGAACGATGTTATAGTTGCCTTTTCTCTTGCCCTTGAGAATTTCCAGCGCCTCGGGCTCATAGCCGGGAGCGATGATACCGTCGGATACCTCGCGGGCGATCATCTTGGCGGTGGTGACGTCGCAGACGTCAGAGAGAGCGACCCAGTCGCCGAAGGAGCACATGCGGTCGGTACCGCGGGCGCGCGCGTAAGCGCAGGCAAGCGGGCTGTCGTCCAGACCCTCGATATCGTCGACAAAGCAAGCCTTCTTGAGCTTGTCGGAAAGCGGTACGCCGACCGCCGCCGAGGTGGGGCTGACGTGCTTGAACGAGGTAACGGCGGGCAAGCCGAGCGCCTCTTTGAGCTCCTTGACGAGCTGCCAGGAGTTGAACGCGTCGAGGAAGTTGATGTAGCCGGGTCTGCCGCAGAGAATCTCGATCGGCAGATCGGAACCGTCGTGCATAAAAATCTTCGCGGGTTTCTGATTAGGATTACAGCCGTATTTTAACTCAAATTCTTTCATGATGGTTCTCCTTATCAATTACTGATTCTTGTTAATCAGGCGGTTCTCTTCGTCGCCTGTTTCGAGGTCGATGTAGCGGACATAGAGAGAGATCTTGTTGTTCTCGTCCAGCGCGTTCCACAGCTTGTCGGTGAAAGCGTCGATATCGTCGTCGATCGCGACGCGCTCGGGCTCGCCTTGGAAGGTCGGGATCGGGTTGCCGTCGCAGACGTAGGTGTGGATGAAGTGACCCAGTCCCGCCTTGGACGGATAGCTGAACAGGTAACGCGCGCAGTCGGTGCCCTCGGGGTCGATGGACTTGAGGATGGACATCTTGTAGGAGAAATCGCCGTCCTCAAAGGTCAGGATACCGCTGATGCGGGGGGTCAGGTTCGGCGCGTCGGGCTCAAACTCGCGGCTCTGTAAGGAGCGGTTGAAGCACTTGCCGTTTTGCAGGCCCTCATAGACGGTGTCGGTCTGGTCACCGTTGGTGACGATCAGGTTGTTTTCATACTCGCGGATCGCCGCGTAGATGATGAGCGAAGGATCCTCGACCTTGCTCGCGTCAAAGGGCTCGGTGTAAACCGCGCCGTCACGCTCGGTGAAGATACGGTTACGGCTGTTGGCACTGCGGCCCATGATGAAATAAGCGGTCGCGGCTTTGGTGCCGTCGGCAGTCTTGCCGATGATGATGCCGCGTCCGGGATAGGTGTTGCCGTCGAGCAGCTCTGCGACGTCGTTGATTTTGTAAATGTTCATTTCATATACCTCTTTCTTTAGTGAGGAGTGAGAAGTGAGGAGTGGGGAGTTAAGGGAAACGCTGACGCGTTTTAGACTTATGGAGGTTGCAAAACAAATCATATAAGGGTGTGGGCAAAGCCCGCCATTAACTCCTAACTCCTAACTCCTAACTCCTAATTAATTTTGCACAAACCTTCTCCACCGATCGGGGCAGGATGATCCACTCGGCTTGCTCCATGACGCGCTTTTGCAGGGTCTCGGGCGTATCGCCGTCCTGTACCTCGACAGCCTTTTGGGCGATGATCTCGCCGCCGTCGGGAATCTCGTTGACAAAGTGGACGGTCGCGCCGGTGACCTTCACGCCCTTTTTGAGCGCCGCCTCGTGCACCCGAAGCCCGTAGAAGCCCTGACCGCAGAAGGACGGGATCAGCGACGGATGGATGTTGATGATGCGGTGGTCATAGCGCGAAGTGAAACGCTCGGATAAAATCGACATGAAGCCCGCGAGAACGATGAGGTCGATCTCGTTTTCTTCGAGAGCCTGTATCATGGCGGTCTCAAAGGCTTCCTGAGATTTTAATTCTTTTTTAGAAATATACAACGCTTTGATCCCGGCGTTTTCGGCACGGGTCAGCGCATAGGCGTTTTGGTTGTTGGAAATGACGAGGGTGATCTCGCCGCTGTGGATGATACCGTCGCGCTCAGCGTCGATCAGCGCCTGCAGGTTGGTGCCGCCGCCGGACACGAGCACAGCTATCTTCGCATTTAGCATAGCTCGATCTTCTCCTCGCCCTGCGCCTTGACGATCTCGCCGATGACATAGGCGTCCTCGCCCTCGGCTTTGAGGATAGCGAGCGCTTCGTCCGCCTTGTCGGCAGGAACGACGATGCTCATGCCGACGCCCATGTTGAAGGTGTTGAACATGTCGTGCTCAGAGATACCGCCCTTCTCCCGGATGAGCTTGAAGATCGGCAGGACGCGGACGTCCGCTTTGCTGATCCTCGCGCACAGACCGTCGGGGATAGAACGCGGGATGTTCTCATAAAAGCCGCCGCCGGTGATGTGGGAGATGCCCTTGACCTGCACCTTTTCGAGAAGCGCAAGCACAGGCTTGACATAGATCTTGGTCGGGGTGAGCAGGGTCTCGCCCACGCTCTTGCCGCCCAGCGCGTCAACAGGCGTTTTGATGTCGGCGTTCTCGACGTCAAAGACCTTGCGGACCAGCGAGAAGCCGTTACTATGGACGCCTGAGGACGGCAGCGCGATCACAACGTCGCCGACCTGCATGGTCTTGTTGTCGATGATCTTATCTTTATCGACCACGCCGGTGCTGTAACCCGCGAGATCGTACTCGTCCTCGGGATAGAAGCCGGGCATCTCGGCAGTCTCGCCGCCGATCAGCGCCGCGCCCGCCTGTACACAGCCGTCGGCAACGCCCTTGACGATGTCGGCGATCCGCTCGGGAACGTTCTTGCCGCAGGCGATGTAGTCGAGGAACAGGAGCGGCTTTGCGCCTACGCAGACGATGTCGTTGACGCACATCGCGACGCAGTCGATACCGACCGTGTCGTGCTTGTCCATGAGGAACGCTAATTTCAGCTTGGTGCCGACGCCGTCGGTGCCGCTGACCAGAACGGGCTTCGCGATACCCGTCAAATCAAGCTCAAACAAACCGCCGAAGCCGCCCACGTCGGAGCAAACGCCCGCTGTCGCGGTGCGCGCGACGTGCTGCTTCATCAGCTCGACCGCCTTGTAGCCCGCGGTGATATCAACGCCCGCCGCGGCGTAAGCTTCGGATTTAGAATTTGTATTCATAATCTACCTTTCTGCTCAACAATTGAGCATTGAACAAATAATATAACATAGAAACAGAAATCCGTAAATCGCCGTTTATACACATAGCGAACCTATGACCCGCCGTTGAAGCCGCTCAAGTTCATAACGAACGCTTCAAAAGGCGAAACAAAGGCACGCGTGCCCGCGTCACTCTTCGCCGTCCCAGCAGTAGGTACACAGGTCGCACTTGGGCAGTCCGATCGCCTCGACGATACCGTCAAGCGACTGAAAATCCAGCGAATCGAATTTCAGCTTTTCGCAAATTGTTTTACGCAGGTTTTTGCCGCGGGTGGTAGAGCCGTCGGCATACTCTTTGATATGGTTAAAGCCCTCTTCGCCCTCGAGCTCGAGGATCACTCGCCTTGCGATCAAATCCATGTCGGAGGTATTGCGCGAAAAATTGAGGTACTTGCAGCCGTACATGATCGGCGGACACGCAGAGCGCATGTGGACGCTCTTCGCGCCGTTCTCATACAGGAACTCGACCGTTTCCCTGAGCTGGGTGCCGCGGACGATACTGTCGTCGACAAAGAGCAGGTTTTTGTCTGTAATCAGATCATAGACCGGAATCTGCTTCATTTTCGCGATCTTGTTGCGGTCGGTCTGGTTGGTCGGCATGAAGGAGCGCGACCAGGTGGGCGTATATTTGATGAACGCGCGCGCGAAGGGCTGTTTGCTCTCGTTGGCGTAGCCGATCGCGTGGGGCGTGCCGGAGTCGGGAACGCCGCCGACGTAGTCGATGTCGAGTTCACCGAGGTTTTCTTTGTCGTGCTGAGCCATGATCGCGCCGTTGCGGTAGCGCATCACCTCGACGTTCACGCCCTCGTAGGTCGAGGTCGGATAGCCGTAGTAGCTCCAAAGGAAGGAGCAGATGCGCTTCTTCTTGCCGGGCTTTTCAAGCTGTCTCATGCTGTCGGGGGTGAGCAGGACGATCTCGCCGGGGCCGAGCTCGCGCTCATCCTCGTAACCGAGCTTTTGGTAGGCGTAGCTCTCGAAGGATACCGCGTAGCCGTAGTCGCTCTTGCCGATACAGACGGGCAGGCGTCCGACCTTGTCGCGCGCGGCGATCAGGGAGCCGTCCTCGCGCAGGATCAGGATGTTCTGCGTGCCGTCGATGACGCTCTGAGCGAACTTGATACCCTCTACAAAGCTACTCTGGGTGTCGATCAGCGCCGAGAGCAGCTCGGTGGAATTGATCTTGCCGCCGGTCATCGCGTCGAAGTGACCGTACGAGCGCATTAGATGGCGGTCGATCAGCTCCTCTGCGTTGTTGATGATACCGACGTTGCAGATCGCGTAGGTGCCGAGATGCGAGCGGATGAGCATCGGCTGGGGGTCGGTGTCGGAGATGACGCCGATCGCCGAGGTACCCTGCATCTCGCCGAATATATGCTGGAATTTTGTACGAAACGGTGCGTTTTCGATGTTATGGATCTTGCGCTGGAGACCGATCTCGGGATCGTAGGCGGCAAGACCGCCGCGCCGTGTGCCGAGATGAGAATGGTAGTCAACGCCGAAGAACACATCCATCATGCAATCCTCGTTTGAGGTGATGCCGAAAAAGCCTCCCATAGTTACCTCCCTGATTCAGAGAACAGAGAAAAGAGAACAGAGAACAGAGAATAGTGAAGGGAAATCCTTACGGATTTTTGAATTTATAAATCGGGTGCGGGCAAAATCCGCCACTCGCTGTTATCTATTATCTATTATCTGTTATCTATTATCTGTTATCTTTCTTATAATCTCTCTAAGATTCCTTTATCTTTTTCCAGAACCGCTGCCGCGTCAGACTTGCGCTTTTGATCAAGCTTTGCGGCAAGTTCCTTGTCTTCTACGGCGATGATCTGCGCCGCCAGCAGAGCCGCGTTCGCCGCGCCGTTCAGGGCGACGGTCGCGACCGGGATGCCGGTGGGCATCTGTACGGTAGACAACAGCGCGTCTAGACCGTCCATCATGCCGCCCTTGCAGGGGATGCCGATGACGGGCAGGGTGGTGTTCGCGGCGATCGCTCCCGCCAAGTGAGCCGCCATACCTGCCGCCGCGATGATCGCGCCAAAGCCGTTCGCGCGGGCGTTTTTCGCAAATTCAGAAGCTTCTACAGGTGTTCTGTGAGCGGAATATACGTGTACTTCAAAAGGAATGTCGAGGGTCGACAGCATATCGGTCGCCTTTTTGACGATCGGCAGATCGCTGTCCGAACCCATGATGATACCGACTTTTTTCATAGATATACCTCCAAATGGTTTTAGTTAGGAGTGAGAAGTGAGGAGTGAAAGGGAAACGCTGACGCGTTTTGATTTGTATACCGATTGATCATCATTAAACATCGTGTTCGGGGTGGCGCATCGTTTTACCTCTCCAACTAACAAAAAACAATCGGGTGTGGGCTGAGGAGTTGTCCAAATCCTCGATTTGGCTTACAACTCCCATGCAACAGCGCTCCAAGAACGAAGTGATTGGCAAAGCGCCACTGCTGAGCCCACCATTAACTCCTAACTCCTAATTCCTAACTCCTAACTGTTTTATTTCATCGCGGAGCTTTTATCCTTTTGGATAACGTCGTGCGCGCCGCCTTCGACGATCGAGGTTGCGGACACGAGGGTCAGCTTCGCCTTTTCCTGCAGCTCACGGATGGTCAGCGCGCCGCAGTTGCACATGGTCGACTTGACCTTGGAGAGCGACAGGGCGACGTTGTCCTTCAACGGGCCCGCGTACGGTACGAGGGAATCAACGCCCTCTTCAAAGCTGAGCTTTTTGTCGCCGCCGAGGTCGTAACGCTGCCAGTTTCTCGCGCGCTGGGAGCCTTCGCCCCAGTACTCTTTATAATAGGTGCCGTTGATAGAGACCTTGTTGGACGGGCTTTCGTCAAAGCGGGCAAAATATCTGCCCAGCATGATGAAGTCCGCGCCCATCGCCAAAGCGAGGGTGATGTGGTGATCGTAAACGATGCCGCCGTCGGAGCAGACGGGGATGTAGACGCCTGTCTCTTCAAAATACTTATCACGCTCGGCGCAGACCTCGATCAGCGCGGTTGCCTGACCGCGGCCGATACCCTTGGTCTCGCGGGTGATACAGATCGAGCCGCCGCCGATACCGACCTTGATGAAGTCGGCGCCGCAGTCGGCAAGATAGCGGAAGCCCTCGGCGTCAACGACGTTGCCCGCGCCCACCTTGACGCTGTCGCCGTAATGCTCGCGGATCCAGTCGATGGTCAGCTTCTGCCACTCTGAGAAGCCCTCGGAAGAGTCAATGCACAGCACGTCGGCGCCCGCTTCGATCAGCGCCGGTACGCGCTCGGCATAGTCGCGCGTGTTGATACCCGCGCCGACAACGTAGCGCTTGTGCTCGTCGAGAAGCTCGTCGGGGTTCGCCTTGTGGCTGTCATAGTCCTTGCGGAAGACAAAATAACGCATATTGCCCTCTTTGGAAACAATCGGCAGGGCGTTGAGCTTGTGATCCCAGATGATGTCGTTGCACTCGGACAGCGTCGCGCCCTCATAAGCGTAGATCAGCTTGTCAAACGGGGTCATGAAGGCAGAGACCTTCTCAGTCTTGTCCATGCGGCTGATACGGTAGTCGCGGCTGGTGACAACCCCGAGGAGCTTGCCGTCGGGCTTGCCGCCCTCGGTCACGGCGAGGGTGCTGTGGCCGGTGCGCTTGGTCAGGGCGATGACGTCGGCTAAAGTCGCGTCGGGGCTGATGTTAGAGTCGCTCTGGACAAAGCCCGCCTTGTAGCTCTTGGCACGCTTTACCATCGCCGCCTCGTCCTCAACAGACTGGGAGCCGTAGATGAAGCTCACGCCGCCCTGGGTCGCGAGGGCTACGGCGAGCTTGTCGCCGGAGACCGCCTGCATGATGGCGGATACGAGAGGGATGTTCATGGTGATCGCGCTCTCTTCGCCCTTTTTATACTTGACAAGGGGCGTTTTTAAGCTGACGTTCGCGGGGATGCACTCGGAAGACGAGTAGCCCGGGATCAGCAGATATTCGTTAAAGGTATGGGCAGGTTCGTTAATAAAAGTTGCCATAATCAGTATTTCCTTTCAGCTTTGGTCTCGCAGTAAATACAGCGGTAAATTTTATTTTCACGGTCGGTCAGGCGGAACACGTGGTCAAGCTCCTGCTCGGTGGTCGTGATACAGCGCGGATTCATGCACCGGATGACGTTTGTCAGCTCCTCGGGCATGTCGATACAGCGCTTGCGCTTGAGCTCGCCGTCGCGGATGATGTTGACGGTCGCTCCGGGGTCGACAAAACCGATGACGTCCATGTTGATGTGGGTGCGGGAATCGATCTTGATGATGTCCTTCTTCCCCATCTTCTTGGAGCTCACGTTCTTGATGATCGCGACGGAGCAGTCGAGAGAATCGAGGTTCAAAAGCTCATACAGCCGCATGCCGCGTCCTGCGGTGATGTGGTCGATGACGATACCGTCACGGATGGAATCTATGTTCATATCGTGCCCGCCTCCTTTAAGAGCTTTAAGATCAGCGCCATGCGCATGTACTTGCCGTTTGCGACCTGCTTGAAGTAGCAGGCGCGGGGATCATCGTCGATCATGACGCTGATCTCGTTGACGCGCGGCAGGGGGTGCATGATGCACAGGTCCTCTTTGGCGTTGTTCAGCTTTTGCGGGGTAAGGATGTAGCTATCCTTGAGTCGCAGGTAATCCTCTTCGTTGAAAAAGCGTTCACGCTGGACACGCGTCATATAGAGGATATCGAGGTCGCCGATCGCGTCCTCAAGGTCGGTGGTCTGATAGTACGGGATGCGGTTGCGCTGGAGCACGTCTTTTTTGACGTAGCTCGGTACTTTTAATTCTTCAGGAGAAATAAGAAGAAACTTGACGTTCTTGTAGCGCGACATCGCGTTGATAAGCGAATGTACCGTTCTGCCGAACTTCAGGTCGCCGCAGAGTCCGATGGTCAGGTTATCCATGCCGCCCTTCTCGCGATAGATGGTGAGAAGATCGGCGAGGGTCTGGGTCGGGTGGTTGTGACCGCCGTCGCCCGCGTTGATGACGGGGATGGAGGCTGCTCGCGCCGCAACCAGCGCCGCACCCTCTTTCGGATGGCGCATGGCGATGATATCGGCATAGCAGGAAACGGTTTTGGCGGTATCGGCGACAGACTCGCCCTTGGCGGCGGAAGAATTGTTCGCCGAGGATACCGAGATCACGTTGCCGCCCAGCTCGTACATCGCGGCTTCAAAGCTCAGGCGGGTACGGGTCGACGGCTCAAAGAACAGGGTCGCAAGCTTCTTGTGCCTGCAAACCTCCTGATACTTTTCAGGATTGTCGATGATGTCGCAGGCGGTTTTCATCAGCGCGTCGAGTTCCTCTACCGAGAGGTCGACGATGTCGATCACGCTTCTCATGCTTTTTCTCCGATCCAGCTCTCATCAGAGGGATTGTTGCGGAATTTGATAAGTCTTTCGACGTCCTCCGCTTTGATGTAGCCGTCCTCGGCGGCGACCTCGGCGATCACGTCGAAGTTGGTCAGCGAGATGTTCTTCACATCCGCGGCGGCTAAGCGGTCAAGACCCTTCTGCATGCCGTAGGTGAAGATGGATACGATGCCCAGGACCTCGGCGCCTGCTTCACGCAGGACGTCGACAACCTCCAGCACCGAGCCGCCGGTGGAGATCAGATCCTCGACGACAACGACCTTCTGACCCTTCTCCAGTCTGCCCTCGATCTGGTTCTGTCTGCCGTGATCCTTGTGACCGGAACGGACGTAGCCCATCGGCAAACCCATGATATGGGCGGTGATGGCGGCGTGGGCGATACCCGCGGTGGAGGTGCCCATCAGCACCTCGGCGTCGGGATAGTTCTCTTGAATCAGCTGTGCGAGACCCTCTTCCACATCGGTGCGTACGTCCTGATCCGAGAGGGTCAGGCGGTTGTCGCAGTAGACAGGGCTTTTGATGCCGCTCGCCCATGTGAAGGGCTCTTCGGGGCGGAAAAACACCGCCTTTATCTTTAATAAATCCTTTGCGATTTTAATGTTCAGTTCCATATCTGTACCTCCGTATCTTATGCTAATCTACAAACTCGGCGACACAGCGTCTGTACGCCGCGACGGGATCGTCAGCCTGGGTGATCGGTCTGCCGACAACGATATAGTCGGAGCCGATCTCCTTTGCGGCGGCAGGCGTCATAACGCGCTTCTGGTCGCCGATATCGCCGTCCGCAAAGCGCACGCCGGGAGTCACGGTCAAAAAGTCCTTGCCGCAGGTATCATGTACCTTGCCTGCCTCCAGCGGTGAACAGACAACACCGTCGAGACCGCTTTCTTCGGCACACTCGGCGTAGTGCATGACGACCTTGTCGATGGGCTCCTTGATGAGCAGATCGTTTTCCATCGCCTCTTGATCGGTCGAGGTCAGCTGGGTAACTGCGATCAAAAGCGGCCGTGTGCCGTCCTCGCGGGTCAGCCCCTCCAGAGCGGCTTTCATCATCGCCTTGGTGCCCGACGCGTGGAGGTTGGTGATGTCGACGTCGAGGTTTGACAGAACGCGCATGGCTTTCTTGACGGTGTTGGGGATATCGTGGAGCTTTAAGTCAAGGAAGATCTTGTGACCTCTCTTCTTGATCTCGTGCACGATCGACGGACCCTCCGCGTAATACAGCTCCATACCGATCTTGACAAAGGGCTTGCGCTCTTCGTTCTCGAATTTGTCGAGGAAGTTAAAGGTAGCTTCTGCGCTCGCAAAGTCGCAGGCTACGATGACGTCCTTACCCATTCTGTACCCCTCCTATGATATCTGACAGATTTTTGATGTGATATTTGTCCATCACGGCAGGAAGATCGTCGATGATCTTCTTGCACGCCATGGGATCGACTAAGTTTTGTGCGCCGACCTCGACGGCTGTCGCTCCGGCGAGCATCATTTCGACGACGTCCTCAGCACAGCTCACGCCGCCCATGCCGACGACAGGGATCTTCACCGCTTGCGCCACCTGGTAGACCATGCGCAGTGCGACCGGGAAGATCGCGGGACCCGAAAAGCCGCCCATCGTGTTTTTGATAACGGGACGCTTTGTCCTCAGATCAATGCGCATGCCGAGCAGGGTGTTAATCAGGCTGATACCGTGAGCGCCTGCTTCTTCACACGCTTTCGCGATCGAAACGATATCGGTGACATTCGGGCTGAGCTTGACGATGACGGGTTTTGTCGTCACGGCTTTGACGGCTTTTGTGACCTCTGCCGCCGCCTGCGGCGAAGTGCCGAAGCTCATCCCGCCGCCGTGTACGTTCGGACAGCTGACGTTGACCTCGAGCCATCCGACCTGTTCTTCTTTATCCAACCGCTCACAGGTGTAGGCGTAATCCTCCACCGAAAAGCCGCTGACGTTCGCCATCACGGGCTTACGGAAGCATTGTCTGAGCTTCGGCAGTTCTTCCGCGATGACCTTGTCCACACCGGGGTTCTGGAGACCGACGGCGTTAATCATGCCCGAGGTACACTCGGCGATACGGGGCGTGGGATTGCCGAAACGCGGATCGCGCGTCGTACCCTTAAAGGAAAATGTGCCGAGGAGATTGATATCGTACCACTCGTTGAACTCGTAGCCGTAGCCGAAGGTTCCCGACGCGGGGATGACGGGGTTGTCCATGTCGATCCCGCAGAGATTCACGCTCAGTCTGCCCATATGATCTCCTCCTTTTTCAGCACAGGCCCATCCTTGCAGATGCGCTTGTAGCCGGTGATCGTCTTGCAGGAACAGCCCATGCAAGCGCCGAAGCCGCAGCCCATGCGCTCTTCAAAGCTGAACTGTCCCGAAGTCTTTGTCGCCTTATACAGCGCTTTGAACATCGGCATAGGGCCGCAGGTGTAAAAATAGGTGTAATCCTCGGGCAGGGCGTCGGTGACAAAGCCCTTCACGCCGTGAGAACCGTCGACGGTCGTGACCCTGACGTCACAGCCGAGCGTCTTGAACTCGTCTTCATAAAAAACCTCGTCGGCGGTATTGAAGCCGAGGATAACGATGACCTGCTTGCCCTGTGCGAGCAATCTTTTGGCGAGCAGGTACATCGGCGGAACACCGACGCCGCCGCCGATCAGGAGAGGTCTCTCACCCGCTTCGGTCAGGTCATAGCCGTTGCCCAGACCCGTCAGGAGCCGCAGCTGTGTATCTTGAGCCATCTCGCTCATCGCTGCCGTTCCCTTGCCGACCACCTTGTAGATCAGGGTCAGCACGTCGCCCTCAACGTCACAGACGGAGATCGGGCGGCGCAGGTAGAAGCCGTCGAGCTGTATATTGACGAATCCCCCGGCACCTTTGATCGCCGAGGTATCGCCGCGAAGGATCATTCTGTAAACGTCCTTCGCGATTTTTCTATTATCAATAATGGTAAATAATGTATCGTTCATACTTATTCCTACAATATCACGAATTGTGTCATTTTTGTCAGCCGTCATACGCGGATAACATATACGATACAGTATCCGACAACATAGAAGAAAATATTAAAAATGCTTCTAATGACAAAATGACATAACTGACACTATCTCTCTATACCTATGACACATGACACAAATGACAGAAATCCGATGACGCACGCCGTTGATGACGGCAGTAAAACACTGACTTTGCAAAAGGCTGGAAAAAGGCACGCGTGCCCGTGTGTCACGCGTCGATGGTCGAGATGGTCAGCGTGGTTTCCTCGAGAACGTCGAGCAGTACGCGGACAGTATCGAGCGAGGTAAAGATCGTCACGCCGTTTTCGACCGCCGTCTGGCGGATCGCGGTACCGTCCTCATAGTGAACGCCCGACATGATCGCGCGGGTGTTGATGACGTAGCTGACGTAGCCGGCACGGATCGCGTCGAGGATCTGGGTAGAACCTTCGCTGAGCTTTCTCAGCGTTCTGGTGCGGATACCGTGCTCACGCATGGTCTTGGCGGTCAGATCGGTCGCCTCGATGTTGAAGCCCAGGTCGTAGAAGCGGCGGATCAGCGGGACGGCTTCTTCCTTGTCCTCATCGGCAAGGGTGACGATAACCGTGCCGTAGTTCTGCACCTTGGTGCCTGCCGCGACAAGCGCCTTGTACATCGCTCTCGAAAGCTTCTTATCATAGCCGATCGCCTCGCCGGTACTCTTCATCTCAGGAGAGAGATATGCGTCCAGACCCTTGATCTTCTGGAACGAGAATACCGGAACCTTGACGTAATAACGCTTCTTTTCTTCGGGATAGAGCTGGAAGATGCCCTGCTCCTTGAGCGATTTGCCGAGGATGACCTCGGTCGCAATATCCGCAAGGCTGTAGCCGGTGGATTTCGACAGGAACGGAACGGTTCTCGACGATCTCGGGTTGACCTCGATGATATAAACATCTTCGTTTTCGTCTACGATAAACTGGATATTGTACAGACCGACAATGCCGATGGCTTTGCCGAGCTTCTTCGCGTACTGTAAGATAATGCCCTTAACCTTGTCCGAGATCGAGAAGGAGGGATAGACGGAGATCGAGTCGCCCGAATGGACGCCGGTTCTCTCGACAAGCTCCATGATACCGGGGACGAAGACGTCTACGCCGTCACAGATCGCGTCAACCTCGACCTCTTTGCCCATGATATATTTGTCGACCAGAACGGGCTTGTCAACGTCGATTTCAACGGCGGTTTTCAGATAATGTCTTAAATCTTCTTCTTTTGAAACGATCTGCATCGCGCGACCGCCCAGTACGAAGGAAGGTCTGACCAGTACAGGGTAGCCGATCTCCGCGGCAGCCGCTACGCCTTCTTCGATAGAAGTAACAGCTTTGCCTGCGGGCTGCGGAATACCTAATTCTTTAATAATAGCGTTGAAGCTGTCGCGGTTTTCGGCACGCTCGATGGCGGCGCAGTCGGTACCGATGATCTTGACGCCGCGATCCATCAAGGGCTGGGCGAGGTTGATCGCGGTCTGACCGCCGAGAGACGCGATAACGCCCTCCGGCTGTTCAAAGTCGATGATCGCCATGACGTCCTCAGGGGTGAGGGGTTCAAAGTAGAGCTTATCGGCGGTGGTGTAGTCGGTCGAAACCGTCTCGGGATTGTTGTTGATGATGATCGCCTCATAGCCCGCTCTGCGGATCGTCTGTACCGCGTGAACAGTAGAATAGTCGAACTCAACGCCCTGACCGATACGGATAGGGCCCGCGCCCAGCACGACGATCTTCTTCATATCGGAAAGGCGCGAAGCGTTCTCGCCGGTATAAGAAGAGTAAAGATAAGCGATGTACTTGCCTGTATGTAAGGTATCGACCATCTTAAAGATCGGGGTGATACCGTTAGCTTTTCTGGTATGGTAAATCTCAACCTCGGGAGTCTCCCACAGGGTGGAGATATATTCGTCGGAGAAGCCCATGATCTTGGCGGCTTTGAGGAGCTCGATATCGCCCTTATTTTCTCTGAGGGTGGTTTCCATATCGACGATCTTCTTGAAAGACTCGAGGAACAGCTCGGTAATCATGGTAACCTCGTGGAGCTTCTCGATAGAAGCGCCTCTTCTGAGCAGTTCGAACACCGCGTAGACATTGTCGTCCTTGAACTCGCTGATATAGGAGAAGAGCTCGTCATCAGAGAAGCTGTCGAACTTTGCGAGATGGAAGTGGCACACGCCGGTCTCGAGGGAACGGACGGATTTCAGACAGCACTCTTCGAGGGTCGAGCCGATACCCATGACCTCACCGGTCGCTTTCATCTGGGTGCCGAGGGTGTTGGGCGCGTCGGCAAATTTATCAAACGGGAAACGCGGGAACTTCGCGACGATGTAGTCGAGGCTGGGCTCGATCGCCGCCGTGCCGCCCGCAACGGGGATATCCTCCAGCGCCATGCCCATCGCGATCTTCGCGGTGACACGCGCGATCGGATAGCCGGAAGCCTTGGAAGCCAGCGCGGAAGAACGTGAAACGCGGGGGTTGACCTCGATGAGGTAATATTCGGAAGAAGTCGGGTTCAGCGCGAACTGGACGTTACAGCCGCCCTCGATCTTCAGCTCGCGGATGATCTTGATCGCGGAGTCGTTGAGCATTTTCAGATCCTTGTCGTTGAGAGAAAGGATCGGCGCGACAACAATGCTGTCGCCGGTGTGGACGCCGACGGGATCGACGTTCTCCATGCCGCAGATAGTGATCGCGGTGTCGTTAGAGTCACGCATAACCTCGAACTCGATCTCTTTGTAGCCCTTGACCGACTTTTCGATCAGCACCTGGTGAACGGGGCTGAGCTTAAAGGCGTTCATGCCGATCTCGACCAACTCTTCTTCGTTATCCGCAAAGCCGCCGCCGGTACCGCCGAGGGTGAACGCGGGTCGCAGAACAACGGGATAGCCGACTTCTTTCGCCGCTTTTTTTGCTTCTTCAATGCTGTAGGTGATTTGTGAGGGAATGACAGGCTCGCCGATCGACTCGCACATCTCCTTGAACAGCTCTCTGTCCTCGGCGCGCTCGATACTCTCGGACGAGGTGCCGAGCAGCTGCACGCCGCACTCCTTGAGGATGCCCTTGCGCTCCAGCTGCATCGCGAGGTTCAGACCTGTCTGACCGCCGATACCGGGTACGATCGCGTCGGGACGCTCATAGCGCAGAATCTTCGCGACATACTCGAGGGTGAGGGGCTCCATATAGACCTTGTCGGCGATCTGGGTGTCGGTCATGATGGTTGCGGGGTTAGAGTTGCAGAGGATGACCTCGTAGCCCTCCTCCTTGAGCGCCAGACACGCCTGGGTGCCGGCGTAGTCGAACTCCGCCGCCTGACCGATGACGATCGGACCGGAGCCGATGATAAGTACCTTTTTGACATCTGTTCTTTTTGCCATATTTCATACCTCCAAATTCATATACTTGCTATAGTAACGTGATTTCCAAAACGACTGTATATCAACCTTTTCGATATACCGCCTTGCCGTCCTTGACGGTCAACAGGCATACGCCGCTGAGCTGCCATCCCTCAAAGGGCGTAGCCTTGCCCAGCGAGAGAAAGTCCGCGGGATCGACGGTGAACTCGGCGTCCAAATCCCAGACGGTGTAATCATTTTTCCTAAAAGGAATATTAAAACGTTTTCTCGCGTTGATGACCAAAAGCTCCATCAACCGCTCCATCGAGATAAAGCCGGTTTTGACAAGCTTGGTATAGAGCACCGGGAACGCGGTCTCGATACCGACGATACCGAAGGCGGATTTTTCCAGCCCCTTCGCTTTTTCCTCGGCGGAGTGGGGCGCGTGGTCGGTCGAGATCATGTCGATCGTACCGTCCTTGATTCCCTCCAGCAGCGCCTCGCGGTCGGCTTTGTCCCGCAGCGGCGGATTCATCTTGAAGCGTCCGTCCTCCCTCAGATCGCTGTCGTCCATGACGAGGTAGTGCGGCGCGGTCTCGCAGGTGACGTCGACGCCCTCTGCCTTTGCCCGGCGGATCAGCTCGACGCTCTCTTTGGTCGAGATGTGACAGACGTGGTAGCCGCAGCCGGTCTCTCGGCACAGCTCGATATCACGCTTGATCGGCCCCCACTCGCTCTGTGAACAGATACCGCGGTGACCGTGCTCTTTCGCATAGACTCCGTCGTGGATGTAGCCGCCGTGCAGCAGGCTGTTGTCCTCACAGTGCGCGACAATCAGCTTGCCGAGCTTCTTGGCTCTCAGCATCGCCTCACGCATCATCGCTTCATCCTGCACGCCTCTGCCGTCGTCCGAGAAGGCGACGACGTCCCCTGCCATGCCCTCGAGATCGGCAAGAGCTTCTCCCCTCTCGCCCACGGTGATCGCGCCGTAGGGCAGCACGTCGATGACGGCGTCGCGCTCGATGATATCGAGCTGGGCGCGCAGGTTTTCGACGCTGTCGGGAACAGGGTTGAGGTTCGGCATGGTGCAGACGGCGGTGTAGCCGCCGCGCGCCGCGGCTGCCGATCCGGTCGCGATTTTTTCTTTATAAGAAAATCCCGGCTCGCGAAAATGCACATGCACATCACAAAAGCCGGGAAAGACAACAGTATTGTCGGAGCGCTGGGAAAGAGCAGTCGGACAGAAAAGGGCGCTGTCGACCGAGGGCAAAAACTCCATCATACCGATTTTCTTGTAGATCTCCGTTTTGATGCCGCCCATGCTCATTCTCCTTTCGATATTCAATTCGCTGAATCTTAAAACAAAAGTCTCACCATAGGCGAGACTGAAATATACAAAAGCCCGGGAAGGTAGCAAAAAGCCGCTCCCGTATACATCATCAATCTTGTCGATATCACAGTATCGCCTTAAAGATTTGTTGACTGTATTTTACCACAGAGGGGTGCTTCTGTCAAATAGGTTTATTCTTCGAATAGCGCAATAATTCTGGTGAATTTGACCAAAATGCACGATCTTAATTCTCTGATGAAAAAAAGCTGTCAAAAACAGACGGACATCATCAGATATCTTCGTGCCAAGGCGACATTTTCACCGCTTTGTCCGCGATGCGCAGGAACTTTTCATCAACCGCGCGGCCGGTACAGATGATCTCGATGCTGTCGGGCGCGTTGGAGAGAAACTCGTATACCTCGCCCGAGGAAAGCTGTCCCGTGTCGATCATATCAAAAATACCGTGCAGCACCAGCACCTCGTACCTTATGCTCAGCGCCACGCGCGCCGCGTGGTCAAAATAGCCGCGCACGGCGACATGCGGCGCGAGCGTCAGGCGCGTCAGGTGCGGCGCGACATCAAAGAGCTTGTCGTAATTTTCGACGTCCTGCCGAAAGTTGACCAGCAAAACATTTTTGTCCCGCAGAGCCGCGGTGATCGCGACGCCGATACACAGGCGATCCTTGATCTTTGCCCCGCCGTAATAGATCTCTAACATCAGTTTCCCCTCCTGACAAATAAAACAGCATATCCGAGATTGACAAACACGCCCCACGCGTGTAAAGTATAGTTGAGGTGATACCATGAACGTCATCATCGACAGATTGGAAGGCGATCTCGCCGTTGTGATACTGGATGAAAAGACATATAACATCCCCCGCGCGCTTATCCCCGAAGCGCGTGAAGGCGATACGGTGGAGATCACCGTATCGGGCAGAGTACCGTCAAAAGGCGCGGAAAGTCCGCGTGAGATTTTTGAACGGCTGAGACAAAACAGCCGCAAAAAAGAATAACGCAGCCCGCATAACCGCTGACACAGGTCGGCGGTTTATTTTTTGTTCAGTTTTCTTATCACACGGCAGGGATTTCCGACCGCAAGAACATCGTCGGGGATATCCTTGGTCACGACGCTCCCCGCGCCGATCACGGCGTTTTTGCCGATACGCACGCCGGGCACGATGATAACTCCCGCGGCGATCCATGCGTTCTCTCCGATATACACATCCTTGTTGATTTGCAGACCCTTCAGGCGGAGCTCCGCCTCCAAAGGGTGGTTCGCGGTAGCGACCGTGACGTTCGGCCCGAACATCACCCGATCGCCGACGTAGATGTGTCCGTCGTCCACCAAGGTCAGGTTGGAATTTGCGTAGACATGCGCTCCGAGATGCAGATGCGCGCCGCCCCAGTTGGCGTGAAACGGCAGCTCGATATAACAGCCCTCACCGCACGCGGCAAAGACCTCCCTCATATACGCCTGCTTCTTCTCGTAATCCGAGGGCTTGAGCTGATTGAACTCCCACAGGCTCTCCTGATACTTGCCTTGTTCGCGCATAATCTCGTCATCGAGAGGGTCGTAGATCAACCCCCGCGCCATCTTCTCGTATTCGGTCATATCTCTTCCCCTTTTCCATAGAGCAGCCTCTCGGCAACGTGTTTGTTGAAAAAGGTAATCAGCGGGCCCATGAAGAACGCCGTGACGATCGTACCGACGCCGACAGAGCCGAACACCTCGGTGATCGACTGACCCGAGAGCAAAAGCAGCACAACGCCCAGCGCGACACAGATAAAGTCACAGATCACGCGGCAGTAGGCGAACTTGATCTTGTCCTGACGCTCCGACCACACCAGCGCGACCGCGTCATAGGTAGACACGCCGAGGTTCGCGGTGAAATACAGCGCCGAGGACAGGCAGAGAATCACGATCGCGACAAGCAGGATGATGATGCGCAGCCAGATCGGCGCGTCGGGCATGAGCTTCTCGCAGATTCCCTGCGAAAACTCGACGATATAGCCCAGCAGAAAAAGGTTGATGAGGGTCGCGATACCGATCTTGCGGCGGTCGAAGATCAGCGCGAAGAGCAGCAGGATCGCGTTGACGATGACGTAGAGCGTGCCGAAGCGGATCGGGATCACCGCGTCCAGTCCCGCCATCAGCGACTGGAACGGGTCGATACCGAGAGCGGCAAACTTAAACATGCCGACGCTGATGCCGCAGATCACCACGCCCAAAACACTCATGAGAATACGTTTGACTAACATAGCTTTATTGTTCATACTTTCACCTGTCCAGATCCAATACACAGTATTCAAAGGCATTCACCACGGTGGTGCTGCCGCGAAGGGTTTTTTGCGGGATGAACACGCCGTAGTTGCGGTGGATATGTCCGTGGATAAAATACTGCGGCTCGTACTTGTCCATCAGCTTGTTGAAGCACTCAAAGCCGCGGTGCGGGATGGTCTCAAAGTCGTTCAGCCCTCTGGCGGGCGCGTGGGTCAGGAGGATGTCAAAGCCGCGGTGTTTCTTGATCGGAAGCCACAATCTGCGCACACGGTGCTCCATCTGCTTTTCGGTGTACATATACGCGCCCTCGCGGTAACGGAACGAGCCGCCCAGTCCCAGAATCCGCACGCCGCCCACCTCGACGATCGTATCGTCTGCGCAGATACAGCCCTGAGGGTCGCGGCCGTAGCTGTCGTCGTGGTTGCCGTGGACATAGACCAGCGGACAGCGCGCCATCGTGACGAGAAACTCCAGATACTCGGGGCGGAGATCGCCGCAGGAGAGGATCAGATCAAATTCGTCCAGCTTGCCGGGCTTGTAGTATTCATAATAGCGGTCGCTGGGCACATCGGATACAGCCAGTATCTTCATCACGTTTCCTCTTTCTTCGGCATTTTTGCCTGAGGGATACCCATCATATCGACGGTTGCTTTGCCGATCTCGGTCAGCTCGTCATAGGTCGGGATGGTCCCGATCACATTTTCGACGAGATAATCCATGCGGATGATCTGCTCGAGGGTCAGCGCGTGCTGACGCGAACCGACGATATCGCCGTTCTGGGTATAAAACGGAGTCAAAAACGGCGTTCCGACGCCGTGGACAAGGCTCTCGCGGAAGAAGTCGGCGTAGCGGCGCGACGACAGCGGAAGCGCGGGGGCATATTCGATATCGACAACGCCCGCCGAAAGTCCCCAGTAATAATTGAGCGCGCGGGAGCTGTTGTCATACTCGTCCTTGATCGTTTCGTCCAGCATGCTGCGCAGGATGCGCTCGTAGTACACGCCCCACTTCCAAACGGGAACGGCAAGCAGATCAGTCCGCTCTCTGCCGACGTGCGACAGCCCAAAGCTGTGACGGTCATCCTCTACAAATCGCGCGGTATCCTGCGACGAGATAATATGGATATGCTGACGGTTCAGCGAGAGCGCGGCTTCCTTAGCGCCTTTGACGGATGACCACTCCAAAAAGACCTTCGCGCGCGGGTTAGCCATCTGTGCGCCTAAAGCAAAGGCGTTGATGCCGGCGATCTGACCGTAGATCGGATAGTCACAGACATAGCCCAGCCTGCCGCTCTTCGTCAGCGATCCCGCCAAAGCGCCGAGGATAAACTTGACCTCGTACATGCGCGGATAGTAAGAACGAAGGTAGCGGTGAGAGATGTTCAGCGAGCAGTTCATGATGACGACTTCCGGGTGCTCAACCGCGGCGCGCAGGCTCTGTTTGAGCAGACGCGGCGAGGTAGCGAAGATCAGCTTGTTGCCGTCGGCAATCGCTCTCTCGACGGCCGAGGCACGGCTTTCGTCGTATTTTTCGATATAGATCGAGGTATCCACCCTGTCGCCCAAGACCGTCTGGGCATGGCGGCGCCCCATCTCGTGGTCGTTGACCCATCCGGACTTTTTAGGCATGGCGTCGTAAATAAACGCGGCTCTGAGGGTATCGGGCTTGATGTCAAAGAGGCGCTCGAGCATCGAGGGTTTTTTCGCCTCTGCGGGAGCGGATTTGAGCTCGATGACCTCTTCCTCTTCCTGCAGGGCGATCTCTTCCCACATCTTCTTAAGCTTCATGCGCAGCTCGGCTTCGCCGGCGTTCAGCAGATCGCTGTAGCCGTAGACGCGGATGTAGCTGAGCATCGCGTCGCTGACGGTAGTCTTGAGCTTATCGCCGCCGCTCTGCTGATACGCCTGCGAAAAATAGTAGTACGCGCCCGAAAAACGGCGCTGGTCGTCGATCGACCACCACTCGTCAAAGGGCTTGCCCATCGCGCGGAGCAGCTCGCGATAACTGCCGCGCTTGGAAAACTCGATAGAATTGATCTTTGTCACGCGGTTGAACTCGACAAACTCGTAGTACAACTGTACCTTTTCGTCGTTGGACGGGTCGGGCATGACGCGGATCACGTCGGCGGGGATGCTGTAGGCGTCACAGTACTTGAGCACGCTGACGCGCTTGTTGCCCTCTTCGACGTAGAAGCGGTTCATGTACTCATAGACCTTGATCGGATCGCGGATACCCTCGCTCAGGTGCGAACGGTAGAGGGTCTCCCACTTGTCGGCAAACTCCGTTCCCTCTTCGAGAAGCGGCATGAAGTTCGCGGCAAAAGCGTTGGTTCTGCCGGCAGTCTTGGTGCCGAGGATATGGTTGACGGGGATCTGGATGACGCCCAGACGAACGCCCTTGACCGACTTTTCGGGCGGTACGAACGAATCCATCACGGGCAGGTAGGGGTCTTCCTCCTTGGCGATCCGCGCGCGGTACTCCTTTTGACCGCGCTTTAAGGCTTCTTTATAGTATAATTCCTGTTGCATGGGGTTCTCCTATGGGGAAAAGCTCCTGTGTGAGCGACATAGGAGCTTTTGTTTCATTCAGGCGCAAAGTATCCAGAAAAACTCATACGGCTTCATCTGAGCGCTCATGCCGCTGATTTTTCTGTCGGTGATAAGGTCTTTTCCGCTGACAACGCCGTCAAAGAAAACGGTCTGTTCGCTGTCGCTGAAATTGAAGAAAGCATAGAGCTTCTCACCCTCGTGCTCACGGCGGACGCCGAGCACATGATCGGTGCCCGTATCGAGGGCGGCAAAGTGAGCCGATGCGGTGAACACCGCATGGGAAGCGCGGAGGGCTTCGAGCTTTCTCAAAGCGGAGTAAATCATCCCCTGCACGGTATCCTTATCGTGACGCTTTTCGGCAAGCGTCCAGTCAAACTTGCCGCGGTGCAGATAGCGGCTGTCGGCTCGCTTGTCGGGGTCGTCGTGATAGGCGCTGTCGTTCAGCTGAGCGATCTCGTCGCCGCTGTAGATGACGGGAATACCGCTTTGGGTCAGCATATAGGCATGGAGCATGATATCGCACTTGACGGCGGTATCGAGCAGGTGTGTATCGCCTTTTTCGAGAGCTTCCTCGATCCCGCACAGGCTCGCGGTCGTGCCGCAAAGCCGCGCGTCGCCGAGGCTCTCGTCGTCGTTATATAACTCACCGCGCGAGGGACTGCCCTCAAATTTGCCGGTGAAATAGTCGTTGAGGAAGCGCTTGTGCGGCACCTCGCTCATGCCGAAGTTCAAGAGATAGTCGTAGTCCAGCCCCCAGCCGATGTCGTCGTGGCAGCGCAGGTAGTTGAGGAACACATAGTCCTTCGGCAGATCGGACAGCTGCCGCATCTGGCGGTTCAAAAGACGCACGTCCTTTGTCGCGACGGTGTGCCAGGTGCTCGCCATCGTCGTGACGTTGTAGAGCATGTGGCACTCGGGCTTTTCGGGAGTTCCGAAATAGGGCGCGACCTTAGAGGGCTCCATGACGACCTCGCCGAGCAGCAGCACCGACGGACAGACAATCTCACAGATCATGCGCATCATCCTGACCAGCGTGTGTACGCGCGGCAGGTTGCGGCAGTTAGTGCCCAGCTCCTTCCAGATATAGGGCACCGCGTCCAGACGGATGACGTCGATTCCGCGGTTGGCAAGCGAGAGCATGTTGCCGACCATATCGTTGAACACCACGCAGTTGCCGTAGTTCAGATCCCACTGGTAGGGATAAAAGGTGGTCATGACAACCTTGTCACAGTCGGGCAGATAGGTAAAGTTGCCGGGAGCGGTTGTCGGGAACACCTGCGGCACCGTGCGTTCAAACTGAAACGGGATATCCCAGTTATCGAAGAAGAAATACCGCTTGCGGGCCTCTTCATCACCCGCGCGGGCGGCTTTTGCCCACGCGTGATCCTCGCTGGTGTGGTTCATGACAAAGTCCAGACACACGCTGATACCGTTTTTGTGACAGGCGGCTGTCAGCGCTTCCAGATCCTTCATCGTGCCGAGCTCGGGCTGTACGCGGCGAAAATCCGCGACAGCGTAGCCGCCGTCGGAGCGATCCTTCGGGCTTTTCAGCAGCGGCATGAGGTGCAGATAGTTGACGCCGCTCTCGCCGAGGTAGGCGATCTTGTTCCTGACGCCCTTGAGGTTATCGGCAAAGTTGTCGACGTACAGCATCATCCCGACAAGGGAATTGGTGCTGTACCAAAACGGCGTTTTCTCACGCTCGCGGTCGCGCTTTTTCAGCGCGGCGGAGCGGCTGTGATAGTACTCATACAGCGAGTTACACAGGTAACTGAACGCCTGCACGTCGTTGTTGTAGGTCTCACAGTACAGCCATTTGAGCTCGTCATAGCGAGCTTCAAAACGCTGTACAAATTCTTTGTTCCAGTTGGGAGCCGATTTCATAGCATTACCTCGTCAGCCGTCGGCATCGCGGGGATCGCGCCGTGGCGGCTCGTCGTGATTGACGCTGCCTTGTTCGCGTACAGCACGAGCTTGTAGACATCTTTTTCGTCAAGCTCCTCGGGACGGTATTTTTGCAGCCTGCACATACCGCTGAGGAACGCGCCGAAGAAGGTATCGCCCGCGCCGTTGGTATCGGCAACCTTGACCTTGAAGCCCTCGACCAGTCCCGTGTTGCTGCCAAAGCGGAAGTAGGCGCCGTCCGCGCCGAGGGTGACGAGGATCAGCGGAATGTTGTAGCGTTCATAGAGCATCGCCGTACCCTGCTCGGCGTCGTCGACTCCTGTCAGAAGTACCAGCTCTTCGTCAGAGATTTTCAGGATATCGACAAAGCTCAGCGGCTGGCTCATGTAGTAGAGCGCGTCCTTCAGGGTGCTCCAGAGGCTTGCGCGGTAGTTGGGGTCATAAGTGATAACAGCGCCCAGATCCTTTGCCTTTCGCGCGGTGTTCATGGTTGCGGATCGCGATGGCTCATCCGTCAGGCTGACAGAGCCGAAATGCAGAAAGCGCGTGTTTTTCAGCTGCTTTTCGGAGATTTCCGACTCACACAGCAAAGTGTCGGCAAAGCCCTTGCGGTAGAAAGCAAAGTCACGCTCGCCGCTCGGCTCTAAGGATACCGCCGCGAGGGTGGTGTTGGCGGTATCGGTCACGATCATGCCGTCGGCATTCACGCCGTTTTCCCGTACCGTATCGACCAGCAGCTTGCCGAAAGCGTCGCTGCCGACCTTGCCGATGAAGGCGGTCTCGGCGCCCAGCCGCGCGGCGGCTACCGCGACGTTTGCGGGCGCTCCGCCGGGGAAAGCGGTATAGACGGGGATTCCCTGTTCGGATACCCCTGTTTGGGTCAAATCAATCAGTATCTCACCGATGGCGGTAATGTCAGTCATAGCGACCTCCTGAGAAATTCAATATTGTTATCGGATCGAATCAATAAAGCGGCGGAACGCGGCTGTGCCGTTTTCATCGCGCTTGAACACGCCGGCGTCGCAGAGCACCTGCGCAAACACCGCGCCGACCTCGGCGTGGATGATATCCATGGCGTTCGCGGCGGTCAGCTCCGGATGACGGCTGACGAGCTCCTTTGCCCACGCGGCATGACTTGCCGTAGCGGGATCGGCGGTCAGATCGGCGTTTGTCAGGATCGCGTTCTTCACCGCCTCCAGCTCGGTTGCAAGGCGCGCCGGAAGCACCGCCAGACCCATGACCTCGATCAAGCCGATGTTCTCTTTCTTGATATGGTGGAGCGAGGGGTTCGGGTGGAACACGCCCAGCGGACGCTCCTCGCTGGTGATATTATTGCGCAGCACCAGATCGCACTCGAAAAGCCCGCCGTTCATGCGTGCGATCGGGGTGACGGTATTGTGAGGGGTATCGTCGGTAAAGGCGAAGATCCCCGCCCGCTCGTCGGTATAGCCGCGCCAAGCCTTGAGCACATGAGCGCAGGCAGAGGAAAGCTGCGCCTTGTCGGCAGAGCGCAGGCGGATGACCGACATCGGCCACTTGACCGTCGCCGCTTTGACGTCGGGATACGCCGACAGCTCAAAAGCATATTCGGGCTGCGCCTTAGCCATCGCGAAGGTGTAGTTGCCGCCCTGGAAATGCTCATGGCTCAGAATGGAACCGCCGACGATGGGCAGATCGGCGTTGGAGCCGACAAAGTAATGCGGGAACTGTCCGATAAAATCGAACAGCTTATGGAACACAGCGGCGTCGATGACCATCGGGATATGCTCGCTGTTAAAAACGATACAGTGCTCGTTGTAGTAGCCGTAGGGCGAGTATTGCAGATACCAGCTGCCGCCGTTGATCTCGATCGGGATCGGGCGCAGGTTCTGGCGCGCGGGATGGTGATCGTTGCCCGCAAAGCCCATGTTCTCGGCACAAAGCTGACACTTGGGATACGCGGTGGACGCGGAGGCTCTCGCCTTGGCGATATCGCGGGGGTCTTTCTCGGGTTTTGAGCGGTTGATGGTGATATCGAGGGTGCCGAAATCACAGTCATACTGCCACTTGAGATCCTTGGCGATTCTGCCCGCGCGAACATAATTGAGCTTTTGGCTGAAATCGAAATACCAGTCTGTCGCCGCAAGCGGTGACTCGGCGTAACGCGCGGAAAACTCACGGATCACCGCCGAGGGCAGGGGCGTCACAATCCCCATCAGCTTGGTGTCAAAGAGGTCACGGTTAGCGGTGGTGTCCTCGATCACGCCCTGTTCGCACGCGTAGTCGATCAGAGGCTTTAAGATATCGTCGATGGACAGATCGCCCTCGGCGACAGGCTCGTCGGCCCAGTCGTAAACGTGAAGCGTATCCATCAGCATATTGCGGATGACGATCTCATCCGCTTTTTCTATCAGATGATATCTGACCGAATAGTCGATCAGACGTTGAATATCAGAACAAATCACAGCGCACTCCTCCGATCAAATGATCTCAATACCGCCGACGGGGCGGATTCTCAGTACATAACAGCTTCCCTCGCCGAAGAGGGCGTTCATCTTCTCGGCGTAATCGGCGGTCTTGTCCATCGGGACAAACGCCTGGATGGTACCGGCAAAGCCGCCGCCGTGGACGCGTACCGCGCCGTACTCGCCTAAGACAAGGCGGCTGACGGCGATCGCGAGCGGGATTCCCTGTTCGGTGGGCTTGGAGGTGGAGTACAGGTTTTGCAGCAGGTTCGCCGAGGACGCCGCCGATTGGCGATACAGGGTAAAGAAGCGTTCCAGATCGCCGCGCTCAAGCGCGTCGGCTTCCAGGATCGCGCGGCTGTTCTCACCGAAGAAGTGGATCGCGCGCAGGATGGCGCGGTCATTGACCTTGCCGTGCAGATCTGGGATCGCCGCGAAAAATTCTTTTTCGTCAACCTCGCGCAGAACGTTCTTGCCGAAATATGCCGCTACGCTCTTCATCTCCGAAGGGACGGCGACATAGTCGTCGGTCAGATCGGAGTGACTGCCCTTGGTGTCGGTGATACACAGGTTGTAGCCCGCCGCGTCAAAGTCAAAGCTGTGCTTTTCGACCTTGGGGTTTTCGGTGTCGTTGAAGTCGATAAAGACAAAGCCGCCGACGGAGCAGACCATCTGGTCGAGCAGACCGCTTCCCTTGCCGAAGTAGACGTTCTCGGCGTACTGGCCGATCTTCGCGATCTCGATCTCACCGGCTTTACAGCTGTTGTAATGCACATCAATGATGGTGCCGATCAGGGTCTCGAACGCCGCGGAGGATGAGAGGCCGCTGCCGCTGAGCACATCGGAAACGCTGTAGGCGTCAAAGCCGCCGATCTTCACGCCCATCTCGTCAAAACGCGCCGCGATACCGCGGATGATGCCGATCGACTTGCCTTTTTCTTCTTCATGGACAGAAAGGTCGGAGAGATCGACCGCGCTCATGCCGTAGCCCTCGGACTGAACGCGGATCACGCCCTCTTCGTGAAAGGCGACGACCGCGACCGCGTCAAGGTTGACCGCCGCCGCCAACGCGCAGCCGTGCTGGTGGTCGGTATGGTTGCCGCCGATCTCAGAGCGTCCGGGCGCGGAGTAGAGACGGATATCCTCACGGTCGGGGAAGGATTTTCTGAATCCCTCTATCGCCCTGAGATACCGGTCGCGCTGGACGGCAAGGACTTTTTCATCGCTGCCGTAGAGCACGCGCAGCTCCTCGTCGATACCGCCGTTGTTGATATGCTGAATTAATTCCGTTATTTTCATGTTGTATTTCCTCACATTCCGAGTTTTCTCATTTCTTCGAGGACTTCCTCCTCGGTCTTTTCCTTGCCGCTGACCGCGCCGGCCTCAGAGGCGTAATACGCCTTTTCCTCGGGGCTGCCGGGCATGATCTTGTTGCCGTTTTCATCGAGGATGAAATCGCCGTAGTCATCGACGATCGGCAAAAAGCGTGAAAAATCTTTTATCAGCAGCCGGGCGGTCAGCATCTCGATCGCGCCGAAGCCGAAGAAGAACCAGATAAACGCGTACAGCGGCATCATCTGGGGATCGGAGTAGGTCAGGTAGATGGGAAAAAGGTGGAAGAACAGGATGACCGGCAGGAACCAGAACTTGTGGAAGGCGAAATACAGCGCCATGCGGATCAGGTTCGGGATCGTGTTCTCAAACGCCGCCATCGTCGGAAACAGGTAGATCATGATGATGGCAGCGACCAGCCCCAGCGCGTACACGGCGTACTGGAGCATGTTGATGAAGCCCTCCGCCTGCTGACAGACGCAGACGTTGAAGTAGCCGATCACGACGAGTATCACGAAAACGACCCACGCGATGGTCGCCTGCTTGAAGTTCGTCTTGAAGCCGATCCAAAACTGTTTGAAGGGGCTCAGGTTTCCGTCGCCGCGCAGGGTCTTGAGCATGACATGATCCAAGGCGGCGTAGGACGCGCCGATGGTCACGATCGGAAGGCTGAACAAAACGAACATCAGGTTTGCGCAGATGATGATATAGATCTTTGTCATCACCTTGCCGAACGAGCTCTCGTTGCTCATGAACGAGCTGATAAAATTGCCCATTGGTTATCCCTCCCCCAGTACATAGTCAAGGAAATCTTCCACTTCCTTGAGGTTTTTGCTTTGCGCGCCGACGCCCAGCGCACAGCTCTCGCTGTAGACATGATATTCGGATATCAAGATACTGTCGCTGATGTCTATGCCGACGGGTATCGGCCCCGGATGGTCTTCATCCGGTTCTTCGGGTACATAGTAAACAAAGCGGTCGGAGTACTTTTGCTTGATCGACGCACAGCGTTCGTCGTTCAAGTCCATCAGTCTGCCGCTTCTGCCGAGCGCTGCGAGCGACTCTGTCTCCATCGTGATCGCGTCCAGCTCGCCGGTATCCGCAAGGGTGATGAAGGCGTTGTAGTAGGCGTTGCCGCGCGCCTGGTTTTTGGTATAGTCAAAGTAGGAGGAAGCGTTGAACTCCACCTTCTTCTTGGTCAGGTCATAGCCCTCGGTCTTGGTGAAATCTTCCCAGAGCTTCGATCCCGTGCCGACGTCGGCGTAGGTGTTTGCAAAGGTCACCATCAGCCAGTTGTCGGGGATGTTGGTGGCGATACGGATAATCAGAAAGGTGCCGAACGCCAGCACGAACACGATCGCGATGATCTGGATCTTGAAGTACATCCAGATGTAGCTCAGCGCCTCGCGCTTGGGCATGCTCTTGATCTTTTCTTTTTCTTCAGACCAGTTGATTTTATTAGGATTCAATGTCGTTTCTCCTCTTACGGATCTATCAGATTCTTACTTTTATGATATCGAGCTGCATGGAGGGGTAGTCGCCCGTCAGCCGCGGGAAGGTGTAGCCGCTGTTCATCAGCGCCGCGCCGAGGATCTCAAACTCGCCGTTGACCGAGTAGGTCGCGTCGGGATCGAGTCCCTTCAGCCTCAGGTGAATCGCCGCGGCGTTCGCGAGCGGATTGGTGACGACGATGCTGAGCAAACTGCGCGATTTGTCGGGCGCGACAAACTGCCACGCAAAGTAGCAGCCGCTGTCCTCCATGGAGCTTAAGCGATAATAAAGACCGTTGTGAATCATCGGCTCGAGTTCCTTGAAACGCGCGATCTGGGCTTTCATCTCGTCAAGCTCTTCTTGGCTGAGCTTGGTCAGGTCAAGCTCATAGCCGAACGCGCCCATCATCGCGACCGTGCCGCGGGTTGACAGAGGCGTCAGGCGGCCTGTCTGATGGTTGGGTGTCGCGCTGACATGCGCGCCGATCGCGCTGACAGGATAGCCGAACGAGGTGCCGTACTGGATCGTCAGACGCGAGATGGGGTCGGTATTGTCGGAGCACCAGATCTGCGGAGAATACTGCAGCATACCCGCGTCGAAACGGCCGCCGCCGCCCGCGCATCCCTCAAAGAGAACATGCGGAAACGCCTTGGTCAAGCGGTCATAGATCTTGTACAGGCTCAGATAATAGCGGTGGGTGACCTCGCCCTGTCGCGGCGAGGGTGCGGCATGGGAGTAGACGTCCGCCAGAGGACGGTTAAAGTCCCACTTGATATAGGTGATATGATACCTTGTCAAAAGTTCGGACAAGGTGTTGTAGATATATTCGTGAACCTCCTGTCGCGAAAGGTCGAGCACCAGCTGGTTACGCGACATCATGGGCGCGCGGTTCGGCGCGGTCATCGCCCAGTCGGGATGCGCGCGGTAGAGGTCGGAGTCTTCGTTGACCATCTCGGGCTCAACCCATATGCCGAATTTCAGCCCTAAGGCGTTGATTTTTTCGATCAGACCGTCCAAACCGTTCGGAAGCTTGTCGGTGTCGGGAACCCAGTCGCCCAGTCCCGCGTTATCGTCGACGCGGTTTTTGAACCAGCCGTCGTCAAGGACAAACAGCTCTACGCCGATATCCGCCGCCTTTTCTGCGAGGGTGACGATGCGATCCTCGTTGAGATCAAAGTAGGTCGCCTCCCAGTTGTTGATGAGCACGGGACGGTGACTGAGCTTATACTGTCCGCGCACGACGTTGTTGCGGATGACGCGGTGATAGCGGTGAGACAGTTCGGTCAGACCGTTGGCGCACGCGAGGATAACCTCGGGGGTATGGAAGCTCGTCGCGGGCGACAGCTCCCAGCGAAAACGGTCATCGTTGATGCCCATGACGACGCGCGTGCTGTCGAACTGGTCACGCTCGATCTCGGTCTTGTGGTTGCCGGAGTACATCAGCATCATGCCGTAGCAGGCGCCGTTTTCCTCGGTCGCCTCATGATCGCACAGGATGACGAAGGGGTTGTGCTGGTGGCTGGACATACCTCTGCCGGAGGCAAGGGTATGGATACCGTGGAACAGCGGGACACGCTCGGGCTGGCGTTCCATACAGTGTCTGCCGTGGAAGTGGATCAGATCCCACTTGCCGAAGGGCAGCTCCAGGCACATGGAGGACGCCTTGCGCAGCCATACGGTCTCGCTGCCGGCGTTGATGATCTCGGCGGTGCGGGTGATGATATCCAGCTCGTCGAACACGCCGTAATAGAGCTTGATGCGGATGTTGGCGGCGGTGTCGAGCAGGGTAACGATCAGGGTCTGTGCCTGCGTATCGCCCTCATAAACGCTGGGAAGTCCGGGGATCGAATACTTGCCGTCGAGAATCTCGTGCGCCTCATAGCGGAACTCTGCGCAGCGGCTGCCGTCGGAGCAGGATGACGCGATGCTGTTCACACGAAAATCGCCGACGCCGAAGGAGGTGTATTCCTGCGGCATGGAGTCCAGCGAAAAGTCGCGGTTGTTGCGCATATCATAGGGGTTGCCGGAAAAACCGTGGTCATAGGTACGGTACAGGTAGGACATGTCGTTCTGTCCGAGCCTGGGGCCATAGTACTGGTGATTGAGATAGCCCATGCTGTCGATCTTCATCTGATAGCTTGTATGGGTCGTTTCCAAAATCAGCTGGCGGGTCAATTCGATATAGCGAATACTCATGAGGAATCCTCCTTCGGTGGTTTATGATTCGTCAGCCTTGTGCTGCTGACGGTAGAATTTCGGGCTGACGCCGTAGAAATTTTTGAATGTTTTAGAGAAGGTCAGGGGGTTGTCGTAGCCGATCTGACGCGAGATCTCCTGGATCGGGTTGGCGGTCTCGGTGAGGAAGGCCGCGGCGCGTTTCAGCTTGCACTGGATCAGGTACTCCTGCGGCGAAATACCCATCTTGTTTTTGAAGATGTTGGTCAGGTAGCTGCGGTGGATGCCGATGTACTTGGCGACGTCGCTGATCTTCGCGGTCGCGTAGTTCTCGCGGATGAAATCGGCGGCGTATTTGACATAAACGTCGGTAGAATACTCATGCGATTTTTTACCGCCTTGGTCGGATTTATAATGTGATTCCACAGCGAGCGCGACAAACTCCATCAGCAATCCCGTGCGCATCAGCACATGTGCGGGAGAGACCTCCGCAAGGTCGAGGACGCGTTTGCACAGGTTGTAAAACTCGTCGGGGTCGATGTAACATTCCTGCACGTTCACTCCCTTGACAAAGCCTGTCCGATCCGCGCAGTCCGCCGCGAGGTTGCCGTCGAACGCCATCCAGCAGTAAACCCACGGGTCATCGCTGTCAGCCCTGTACCAGGTGTCCTCTCCGGGCTTGGTCATGAACATCTGACCGAAGTGCAGCTCCTTTTCCTTACCGTTAACGGACAGGACGCCCTTTCCCTCCAGGATGACATGCAGGTGATAGCCGGTTCTTTCTTCGGTATCGAAGTAATAATCGGGCAGACAGTGCTCGACGCCGCACAGCAGCATATAAATGTCGTCCGACACGCGTCTCTGACACGCAAGGCAGCGTATCTTCGGGGTCTCATACAACCCCGCTCCCTGTAAAACCGCCATAACCTTCACCCTCTTTCGTGATTTGTCAAAGCTTTTATGAAAACCGTCATACAAAGCGGCTTTCATAAAGGCTCTAAAATAACGAAAGCCGGAGATACTACTTCTGTAATACCTCCGGCTCTATCTCATTATTCAAGTACCGTTAAATCGTACTTACAGCTTGCCGCCCGAGGTAGCGATACCTTCTACAAATTGCTTTTGGAAGATGACATAGATAACTACCATCGGAACGACTGCCAGAACAGCCGCAGCCATCATGGTGGGGTAGTTGCTGGAAAACTGTCCCTGCATCTTAGCAAGACCCGCCGACAGAGTGGTGGTCTCGGCTCTGGTGCAGACGATCATGGGCCACATCAGGTCCTTGAACGCGAACAGCGCGGTAAAGATACCCAGAGAAACCATGGACGAACGGGTCAGCGGCATCATGATGCGTAAGAAACGCTGGCCGATGTTACAGCCGTCGATATCAGCCGCTTCCTCCAGATCCTTGGGAAGTCCCTCGTAACCCGTCTTGAGCAGGTAGGTACCGAACGCGGTAACGATACCCGGGAATACCAGACCGGAGACCGTGTTGAGCAGTCCGAGACCGGAAACCATCAGGTACTGGGGGATGATGAAGATCTGGGCGGGGATCATCATCTGAACAAGTACCAGAGCGAATAAGAAATTCTTGCCCGGGAACTTCAGACGACCGAACGCGTAGCCTGCCATCGTCGCGGTCAGACATGCGCAGATAACACGGAAGAGGATCATCAGCAGGGTGTTCTTATAGAGAAGGATGAAGTTGTAGCTCTGCCATACTTCTCCGAAATTTTCCCAGTGCCAGCCGTGGGCGGGGAAAATATAGAACGGATCGACCGAGATCGCTTCCTGATTGGTTTTTAATGCTGTGAGGATCATCCACACGAAGGGAACCAACATGATGAACGACATGATAATCAGCACGATATACATGACTACTTTACTTGCGATATTTCTTGCGCGAGCGCTTTGCATAAATCAGTTCCCCCTTTCTTACGGATGATAAACGAGCTTCTTCTCAGCACGCTGCAGGATAAAGGTAACGATCATGATGAAGATGACCAGGAAGATAACGATCGTGGCGCCGTAGCCCTTGTTGCCCTGTGTGAAAGCGTAATCATAGAACAGGTAAACGATGGACTGGGTGTTCTCGAGCGCGAGGTTGGTCTTGTCCATAACCATGAACATCAAATCGAAGATCGTCAGAGCACCGATGATACGGGTCTGTACGATGAAGAAGGTTGTCGGCGAGAGCAGCGGCACGGTGATGTGGAAGAACTGGCGGATGCCGGTGGCTCCGTCTATCTCTGCCGCCTCATAGTAGTCGCCCGGGATCTCCTGCAGACCCGAGATGAACAGAACCATGTTGTAACCGATGATCGACCATACGCCGATGACGCCGATGGAGATCCAAGCGATCTTGGGATCGGAGATCCACGCGATATCGGTATGGAAGATGTTGTTCAAGAGACCGAACTGCTGGTTGTACAGCCACTTCCAAACCATGGCGACCGCCGCCGGGGCGCAGACCATGGGCAGGAAGAAGATGGTACGGAACAGGGAGGTGCCCTTGAGCTTCTTGTTCAGGAACACAGCGAGGATCAAAGCGATGATTACGCCGAACGGAACTTCGATGATCGCGTACTTGATGGTGTTCCAGAGCGAATGCCAAACTTCACTTGACGAAAAGACCTTGACATAGTTTTCAAAACCTATAAAAATATTGCCCTTGCCGAAGTCGCCCGTTTTACAGAAGGACTGCCACAGTGTGTTGAACGCCGGGTAAAAGTTCAGAACGATCAAACCGATGATCGTCGGAGCGACGAAACACAACGCCCATATGGCTTCTCTCTTCTGCGCCTTGGTACGCTTCTTCTTAGGCGCTTTCTGTTTCATAAGTCCCCTCCTTTTTGAAATTGATAAACCGCAAGGCGAGCCGACCGGGTTACGCTCGGCTCGCCGTAAGTTATTCAGTCAGAGCTTGAATGAAACAAATTACTCTTTCGCGATTGCGTCCTCGATGATCTTCTGAGCGTTGTCGCAAGCGGTAGACATCAGAGCGGGATCTTCGGGGTTCTGCCACGGATCCAGGAACGCGCCCTTCTGCTGGAGAGCATCTTCCCAAACGGTGGTGTTGCGGGTGTAGGGACGGAAGTAGAGGCTGAACTCCTCTGCCTTGATGAACGCGGAAACGTCCATGCCCTCAAAAGCGTTGGCGAAGGTCTCGGAAACGCCCTTCATGCCGCCCATGGTAACGCCTTTTTCAGACTGCAGCTTCTGGCCTTCTTCACCGCACAGATAAGCGATGAGGCTATAGCAGGACTCGGGATCCTTAACCTTTGCGGAAGCAGCCCAGCCAAGACCGTTGTAAGCAGACCAGCGCTCTTCCTTCTCGCAGGTGCCGTTGCCGTTGAGGTCGGCGTAGGGCAGCAGCTGCCAATAATAATCAGCGTGATTCTCAGCGGTGTAGAACGCGTTAATCATCCAGGAACCCTGAGTAATCATACCGACCTTACCGGACTGGAACAGAGAGTCTGTACCGGTCTCGGCAACAACGGACTGGGGAGCGCCTACGGTGAGGAGCTTACGCATCATTTCCATGCCCGCCTTAGACTCGTCGGAACCGATCTTGGTGGATTTGTGATCGTCGCCTACAACATTGCCGCCGTAGGAATAGATGAGGTTGTACCAACCGTCCTGGTTGTTGGAGGTGTTCATCGCCATACCGTAGACGTCGCCGTTGGAGCCTTCGGTGATCTTCTTGGCAGCTTCGTACATGTTCTCCCAAGTCCAGTTCTCGGTGGGATAATCAACGCCGTACTTATCAAAGATAGCCTTGTTGTAAAGAAGAGCGATGGTGTCGTGGTCCTTAGGCAGAGCGAAGATCTTGCCGTCGGAACGGGTGTACAGATTCTTGACGCCCTCATAGTACTTCGACAGGTCGATGGAGCTGTCCTTGGAGACATAGTCTGTCAGGTCGAGCAGGATATCGTTCTCCATGTACATCTGAGCGGTGTTGGAGTGCATCCAGAATACGTCAGGCATGGTACCGCCGGAAGCGCCTGCTTCGAGGAGCGTCCAGTAGTTGTCCCAGTCAACTACTTCTACGTTGACCTTTACGCCGGAGGTCTCTGTCCACTTGTCACAGATCTCCTGGATGCCCTTCTGCTGGTTGGAGTCCCAGATGTTGACGGTGATGGAGCTCGCCTTGCTGCCGGAACCGCTGTCGGAGCCGGAACCGGAGCCGGAGCTCGAGTTTCCGCCGCACGCCGCCATCACGGAAGCAACCATGAGAGCCGCGAGGATAATAGCTATTAATCTTTTCATGTCTTTTCCTCCTGTTGAAAAAGTATTGTTATTTTGCACAAAGGTCACAACCCGTAGTGCGTTTACAACGTCATTTTACTACCTCAGTCAACATTTGGCTATAGTCCTATGTGAGCGAAACATGGCTTTATGTTAGATTTTGGTCTAATCTTACCACAAGTCGACATTTATTTCAACCTACTTAGCCGATACGATTTTGTTAATTTGCTCACTTTACACTAACATTCATCAACTCTGTTGTGCAAATTCACCATGGAAATGCATGTACAAATTGCACAAAACCTAAAATAAATTTTATGCACTTCATACCAGACTTCCCTTTTTATATCGTGATTTTTCCCATATTTATGCGGTTTTTTGGGATGATGTCACAACATTTTCCGTGAAATATTCGGCAAAACAAGACAGGAATCTCAGGGTTTTGTGATATGCATATTGTGAATATACAACATTTTAACATGTTTTTATAACATATGCCTATACTATTTTTGAGCATTTTCCGCTACACTATGGAATATCAGGAGCTATACTCACCTGATATGAAACTTCAATGGCGTATGCTCACTCCACAATATGAGCAGCGTACATCCAGAAGGAGGTTGTGTCAACGCCGTCAGACTTACGGTGCGGCAGCGTGGAGACCTGTCGTAATGCGGAGTATTCCAAAGCATGATCCACAGCCACAGGGTCCTTACTATTATATATAGAAGGTTGAGCTTCCCTATGACAACGATCCTGCCTACCGTTTACCCGCGAGGCGTTTGGACGGAGGTCCTCTCGTCATAGTCGATTTTATGTCAGAAGTAATTTTAAAGGGAATCAAAAAAATCTACGACAACAAGGTAACAGCGGTTCACGACGTTAACCTGAAGATCGCGGACAAAGAGTTCATCGTTCTGGTCGGCCCCTCCGGCTGCGGTAAGTCCACCACCCTGCGCATGGTAGCGGGTCTGGAGGATATCTCCGAAGGCGAGCTTTACATCGACGGCAACCTGATGAACGACATCGTTCCCAAGGACAGAGATATCGCGATGGTTTTCCAGAACTACGCGCTCTATCCCCACATGACCGTACGCGACAACATGGCGTTTGCGTTAAAGCTCAAGAGAACTCCCAAGGCTGAGATCGACGCAAAGGTCAAGGAGGTCGCCAACATTCTGGGCATCACCCAGTACCTCGACAGAAAGCCGAAGGCGCTCTCCGGCGGTCAGAGACAGCGTGTTGCGATCGGCAGAGCGATGGTAAGAAACCCGAAGGTATTCCTGATGGACGAGCCTCTTTCCAACCTCGACGCAAAGCTGAGAAATGAAATGCGCGCCGAGATCATCAAGCTCCGTCAGCGCATCGACACCACCTTCATGTACGTTACCCATGACCAGACCGAAGCGATGACCCTCGCCGACCGCATCGTCATCATGAAGGACGGTTATGTCCACCAGATTGGTACACCCCAGGAGCTGTTCAACAGCCCCGTTAACCTCTTTGTCGCAGGCTTCATCGGCATGCCTGTCATGAACTTCTTCAAGGGCAGCAAGCTGCTGCTTGAGAACGGCGTTTACTATGCCGAGATCCGCGGCGAGATATTCCAGCTCAGCGACTTCCAGCAGAAGGCGCTCAAGAGCAAAAACCAGAAGCCCGTCGCGATCACCGCGGGCGTTCGTCCCCAGCACATCACCGTAGGCAAGGGCAAGCTCAGCGCGAAGATCGAAGTCAGCGAGATGATGGGTACCGAGTACAACATCCACGCGGCTTGCGGCGACGACGAGGTCGTCATGGTTATTCCCACCGTCGGTCTTGACGCCGACGTTTCGATGGGCACCACCGTGAAGTTCGACATCGCTCCCGACCTGATCCAGCTCTTTGACGAGGATACAGGCAACAACCTGATCTGGTTCGACGAAGCTTCCGCGAACGCTCACGCTCCCGAGTGCGCTAAATATTGATTTTCATGTATTAGGTCTTCTCCTTTCTTAATACTTGATTGACAAAGTCCTGAACGGTACCGGAACCGTTCGGGACTTTTCGTTCGTGCAAAAAGAGGAGCGGCAGTTTTTCTCTGCCGCTCGCTGTTTTATTGCTACTTAGTATTATTCTATTGTCGAAAACTTGTAGATCGTTTCTTCGTGATAGGTCTCGCCCGGGTTCAGCTGCGTTGTCGGAAAATGCGCATAGTTCGGCGAGCAGGGATAATGCTGGGTCTCCAGACAAAAGCCGCCGTACTTCGGATACCGCACGCCGTTTTTGCCCTTTTGCACCCAATCGGTTTGAATGAAGTTACCGCTGTAAAGCTGTACCCCCGGCTGGGTGGTGTACGCTTCGAGCGTGACCCCCGAACCGTGTGATACCGCTTTGGCAAAACTCCGAAGCCCCTCGCCGTTCAGAATCAGGTTGTGGTCATAACCGTCGCAGCGTCGAATTTGAGCGTCATCCGCGCCGATATCCCGACCGATCGGCTTCATCGCGCGAAAGTCAAGCGGCGTATGAGCTACGGGCAGGATTTTTCCCGAAGGAAGCGGTATCTCGTCCACCTCGGTAAAGCTGTCGGCGTCGATCGCCAGCTCATGGGACAGGACGTCCGAGCCGTCTTGACCGTTGAGATTGAAGTAGGAATGGTTGGTCAGATTGATGACTGTCGACGCGTCGGTCGTTGCGGTATAGGTGATCGCAAGGGCGTTGTCCTCTGTCAGCCGATAGCGAATCTCCAATTGCAGATTACCGGGATAGCCCTCGTCAAAAGCGGGGCTGAGGTGTCGGAAAACAAGCGAATCGCCGTCGATCTCGCCGTTGAAAGTCAGGTGAGAATAGACGCCGTGCAGGTGGTTTTCGCGGTCGTTTTTTCTGAGCTGATAGGTCTTGCCGTTCAGCGTGAAGCAGGCGTTTTTGATACGGTTAGCGAATCTGCCGACAAACGCGCCGAAAAAGGCGATGCCGTTTTCATAATCCCTCAGCGTATCATAGCCGAGGACAACGTCGCGCAATTCGCCGTTTTTATCGGGAACGCAGATGCTTTGCACCGTACAGCCGTAGCTAAGGACGCTGACGCGCATACCGCCGCTGTTTTTCAAAATATACCTTGTGACGGCTTTTCCGTCCTTTGTCGTGCCGAACGGTTCATGGGTGATCGCGATCATATGAAAGCTCCTTTGATCTCAGGTTCTGACCTCATTATAACCGATCGGCGGGACGGAAATCAATCAGTTTTCAAAGATTTGTATGAAAAAAACCTCGAGCTTATCGAAGGGGATCACATGATCCTTGCCGCCGTCATAGAGATCGGTATGCGAAGCGCCGGGGATCAGCAGCAGCTCCTTGTTATCCGTGTACTTGCTGTCCTTGACCATATCGGCGTAGGCGTCCTTGCCGAAGTAGCAGGAGTGCGCCTTGTCGCCGTGCATCACCAGTACCGCGCTGCGGATCTCGTTGGAGTAGCGCAGGATCGGCTGGTTCATGAAAGACTGACATCCGATAACGTTCCAGCCGCCGTTGGAGTTCAGCGAACGCGGATGATAGCCGCGGTCGGTCTTGTAGTAGTCATGATAATCCTTGACAAAATACGGCGCGTCCTCGGGAAGCGGATCAACGACGCCGCCGCCGAGCTTGTAAGAACCGTTTTTGTAATCCTCCAGACGTTGCGCGCAAAGCGCGGCTTTTCGCTGATAGCGCGACTCTTCGCTGTCCTCAGAGTCAAAGTAACCGTTGGCGTTGACACGCGTCATATCGTACATGGTTGACGCGACCGTCGCCTTGATACGGGTGTCGAGCGCCGCGGTGTTGAGCGCCATACCGCCCCAGCCGCAGATGCCGATGATACCGATACGGTCGGGATCGACCTGATCGTTCAGCGACAGATAATCAACCGCCGCCATGAAGTCCTCGGTGTTGATATCGGGTGAAGCCATATAGCGCAGCTCACCGCCCGACTCGCCTGTAAAGGACGGATCAAACGCGACCGTCAGAAAGCCGCGCTCCGCCATCGTCTGAGCGTACAAGCCCGAACACTGCTCCTTGACCGCGCCGAACGGACCGCAAACAGCGATCGCGGGCAGCTTTCCCGCCGCGTCCTTCGGAACATACAGATCCGCCGCGAGGGTGATACCGTAACGGTTGACAAAGGTCACCTTGCTGTGGCTGACCCTGTCGCTTTGGGGGAACGTCTTGTCCCATTCTTCGGTAAGATTCAATACTGCCGTTTTCATCATAAAAATACCTCCGTTTTGCAATTGACATTTGAGTCTGAACTAACTATAATAAGCTTAAGTAAATTATATAACTTAAAGTTAACTTTAAGTCAAGCTGTTTTTACAACTTTTTCGGGGGAATTTTTTATGTTATACACTGTCGGAGAAATGGCAAAGATCCTCGGCGTTCAGCCGTCAGCCCTGCGTTACTATGACAAAGAAGGGCTTCTGCCCTTTATTGCGCGTTCAAAGGGCGGTGTCCGCATGTTCACCGAAAAGGACTATGAAGCGCTGCAGGTGATCGGATGTCTGAAAAAATCAGGTCTGTCCATCAAAGAGATCAAGGCGTTTATCACGATGGCACAGCAGGGCGACTCCACCCTCAAAGAACGATATGAGCTGTTTTCCAAAAGACGCGAAGCGCTGACCGAACAAATAGAGGAGCTGCAAAAAACGCTCGATTTGCTCAACTTCAAATGCTGGTACTACGAAACCGCCATCAAGGACGGTACCGAAGAAAAAGTCGGCGCGATGACCGCGGAGGAAATACCCGAAGAGCATCGCTCCGCAAAGGAACAGCTGGATCTCCTTCATCGTTAAAAAAACAACCCCACGCTTGTCATGATTTGCACAAAGCGTGGGGCTTCTTTCATATTCAGGCTTTGGTATCGGCTTCCTGCGCCTTCTGCTCCGCCTGCATGATATCGCTGATCGCGGCGTTGTCGAGCTCTAACGTATCATCGGCGGCTTTGGACTCGTCTGCAAACGCGTCAAACTCGTTCTGCTTTGTCTCGAGCAGCTGCATAATCCGCTCGTCGACGGTATCGTCGCACAGCAGACGGTACACGAGCACCGAACGCGCCTGACCCATGCGGTAAGCGCGGGAGATCGCCTGGTTCTCGATAGACGGCTTCAACTGAGGCTCGCACAGGATAACGACCGACGCGCTCTGGATGTTCAGACCCGTGCCGCCGGATTGGATCTGAGCCGCCAGACAGGCGCCTGCGGGCGCTTTGTCAAATTCGTCGATAATTTCCTGCCGTCGCGCGGGGCTGACCGAGCCGGTGATCGGCTCCATACAGCTGTCACCGAGCAAAGCGGCGATCTTGGCAACCGTATCGAGGAAAAACGAGAAGATCAGCACCTTGCGTTCCTGCTCCCGCGCGTCCTCGACGATCTCGAGCAGCCGCCGCGCCTTAGAGGAATCGTCGAGATTGTCGACGTTCCACGAAACTCTGCGCGCCGCCATGAAGTTTTGTTCCGCGATCGCCTCCTTGTAGATTTTCTTTTCTTCGGGAAGCAGGTCGCACCACTCGCAGCTTTCGACAAGCTCCGGCAGCTCGGTCAGAACATCCTCGCGCTTGCGGCGGTAGTATACCGGCGCGACCGCGTCGCGGAACCGGGGTGCGGAAGATAGCGACAGCATAGGACGGATGGTTTTGGAAACCTCCGGATTCAGGATGGCAATCAGGGTCGCCATCTCCTCTACCCTGTTCTCCAGCGCGGTACCCGTCATGAACAGTAACCGCTGTGCGTGGGCACAGAGCTTTTTGACGTTTCCTGTACGCCGGGCGGAAGGATTCTTGATATAGTGTGCCTCATCGACCGTCAGCATGGTCAGGCGGAAGTCTTCGGAGAGTTCAAACACCGCGGTCGTCTCATAGGTCGTCACCGCGACGCCGCCCTGTTTGAGCCACTGCTGCAGGGCAAGCTCCTTGCCGTTGCCGTGCACCTTGATAACGCCGAGGTCGCTGTGCTTTAAGATCTCACGACACCAGTTGGTCAGGACAGACGCGGGACAGACGACGGCAAAACGGGTCGCGCCCTTGTTGCGCAGGTGTACCATCACGGCGATCGCCTGCACCGTCTTTCCCAAGCCCATCTCATCGCCGAGCAGGATCCTCTTCTGGGCAACGGCGTACTTGACGCCCCACTCCTGATACCGTCTGAGCGTACAGCGCAGACCGGTAAGGTCAAGTTCTACATCGGCAACCGACTCCGACAGCTCTTGGGGTAGTCCGTAAACGCCCTCGCCGGAGCCGACGCGGTCGGGCTCGATGGTCTCCAGTAAATTTACATACGCGATCGGGTCGCGCGTAAAATCCTCCCACGCGGTGTTCGGGGTGATATAGTGGACACGACCGACGGCGTCTATCGCTTTTTCGACAGGCAGGATATTTTTGTCGGACAGGATCTGTGCCAGCGTCGCGCAGGCTTGGTCGGCGGCGTCCTTTTTGCCGGATGACGCGAACAGCCATCTCAGTCCGCCGGACGCCGGCTTTGCCGCGGCGATCGCGCGGCTGAGGGCGCCGTCATACTGCCGGCGAAAGCGCGCGGCGGCGTCTACCGCCGGTTCGATCTGCCTGTACCTTGCCAGAGCTGTAATCAGCGCGGTGGACTCGGGCGTTTTTTCATCCGCGCTCAAGCGAATCCTGATCCCCTCCTGCGCGGTATCGGCGATCTGCGCGGCGATCTTCTTGATCTCCTGCGCTCCCTCGGGGCTGATACCGTTGATCGCGGAAATCTGATAGAGATTTGCGCGCATGACGTCGGCGACGGTATGCAGTCCCGCGTCATGGAGCGACTTGACGCGCAGGCCCTTTCTGTAACGGCTCAGCTCGTCGACAGGGATCGTCTGTAATATCTCGTTTGATCCGCCCGAAGCGATCTTGCCGGTTGCCGTATTGATCTGTGTCAGGCACTGCTCCGCAAGAGAATCCAGCTGTCGGAACTTCGCGTACAGCTCCTGATATTCTCGCTGAAACGCCCTGACCTCTGATGAACTGTAATTGCGCGCCATCGTTTCACATCCTTAGCATACAGGTTTCTATGGCAGAGTATACCACACACCATGGCGGTTTGACAAGAAAAGCTCGGAATAAAATAGGAAAACCGCTTTTCATTTTTTCGGTTTCATGCTATCATAAGATGTAGACTTCATCAAACGGGAGGAAGTTTTATGTTTCACATCTTAGTTGCGGACGACGACAAGCATACCAGAAAACTGATCGAAGCGGTTCTCAAAGCCGAAAACTACACGGTCTATACCGCCGAAAACGGCGAAGAAGCGCTCGAGGTCATCGACCGCGAATACATCGACCTCATCGTGCTGGATATCATGATGCCGAAGATGAACGGCTATGAGCTGACAAAGCTGCTCAGAGAATCCAACAGCGATCTGCCGATTCTGATGGTGTCCGCCAAACAGCTTCCCACCGACCGCCACAAGGCGTTTTTGGTCGGCACGGACGATTACATCACCAAACCTATCGACGAAGAAGAAATGCTGTTGAGAATCAAAGCGCTCCTGCGAAGAGCAAAAATCGTCAGCGAACGCAAGATTGTCATCGGAGACGTCACTCTGGACTATGATAACCTCTCCGTAACAAAAGGCGGCGAGACCCAGGTGCTGCCGCAAAAGGAATTTCTCCTGCTTTACAAGCTCCTGTCCTACCCCGGCAAAATCTTTACGCGCATTCAGCTGATGGACGAGATCTGGGGAACACAGAGCGAGACCGGCTGGGAGACCGTGACCGTTCACATCGGGCGGCTGAGAAAGCGGTTTGAAGGATGGGAAGAATTTCAGATCGTTTCGGTCAGAGGGCTGGGATACAAGGCGGTGAAGAAAGAAGCATGAAAAATACCAAAAGACAATCCAACATCGCACTGACTCTTCTGTTCGCGGGCATCGTTTTCGTCAACTTCGTTTTGGTCGCGACGGTTCTTGTCGCGGTCGGCACCGTGCTGATCCGCACCGGTGTGCTGTCGGAGATCTCTCCCCAGCCGCTGAGAGACCCTGTCTCCATCCTGCTGACGATCCTCATCAGCCTGATTATCGGCGCGGGCATCTCAATGATCTTCAGCCGGATCATTACAAAGCCCGTCAACAAATATGTCAACGCCATGCAGGCGCTGTCACGCGGCGACTTTTCCGTCAGGCTGGAAGGCGACCGTTTGCTGGGCAAGCATCCGACGATGAAGGAGCTGACCGACAGCTTCAACACCATGGCGCAGGAGCTGGGGCATACCGAGATTTTGCGCTCGGATTTCATCAACAATTTCTCGCACGAGTTCAAAACGCCGATCGTGTCGATCGCAGGGTTTGCCAAGCTCTTGAAACGCGGCGACCTGACCGAGGAACAAAAGGCGGAGTACACCGATATCATCGAAGAAGAATCCCTGAGGCTCTCCGCGATGGCAACCAACGTGCTGAATTTGACCAAGGTCGAAAACCAAACCATCCTCACCGACGTCAAGAACTACAACCTCTCGGAACAAATCCGCAGCTGTATCCTGCTGCTTGAAGAAAAATGGACAAAAAAGAACATTGATCTGAAGCTGGATTTTCGGGAGCATTTTATCAGCGCGAACGAAGAAATGCTCAAGCAGGTCTGGCTCAATCTGCTGGACAACGCGATCAAATTTACAGCCTTCGGCGGCGAGGTTTCGGTCGCCGTCAAAGACGCGGGCGGTGATAAGGCCATCATCGTCTCCAACACCGGCAGCTATATCCCACCCGAGGAACGTAAGCGCATCTTCAACAAGTTTTACCAAACGGACAAGTCCCACGCCTCCGAAGGCAACGGCATCGGTCTGGCGATCGTCAAAGAGATCGTCAACCTGCACAACGGAGAAATCAAGGTCAACAGCGACAACAACCTGACCGTGTTCACCGTCACCCTCCCCGCGTAATCACCCGCCCCCTTTCGCACCCGCGAGAGGGGCTTTTTGCGTAAATAACTTGATTTCCAATGGATTTGTTTAGCTTTAGTTTAGATTCTTATGTAAAATATAATTGGATATTTAGGGTTTCGGTCAAAATACGGCGAAAACGCATTTGGAAGGTAACCGCTGTGCTTTGCCGCCCAAACCATGTATTTCAAGGAGGATACTATGAGAAAAGTACAAATCATCACCGACTCCTGCTCCGACCTCACTCCGGTAATCATGGAGCAGTACGGCATCGACTACGCAAAAATGAACACCGTCTTCAAGGGCAAAACCGCGCCTGCCGATCTTTCGTGGACCGCGCAGGATGTTCACAAGTTTTATGATACCATGAGAAACGGCGACCGCATCACGACCACGCAGGTTCCCGTCGAAGAATTTAACCGCGTGTTCCGCAAATACCTCGACCGGGGCTGCGACATCGTCTACATCGGCTGTTCGATCAAGCAGTCCGGTTCCGTCAACACCGCGCAGGTGCTCTCCAAGAAGCTCATGCAGGAATACGAAGGCGCCACCATCCGCTGCATTAACTCTATGCGCGCGAGCGTCGGCGAGGGCATGCTCGCAATCAAGGCGGCTGAGTTTGCCGCAAACGGCGCAAACGCCGACGAGGTTGCGGAGTATATCAGCGCAAAGCGCAACAACGTGCGCCAGTTCGTCGCCGTCCACACGCTCGACTACCTCAAAAGAGCCGGCCGCGTCAAAGCGTCCTCAGCGTTCTTCGGCAACCTGCTCGGCGTCAAGCCGATCATCATCGCCGACGCCGACGGCGAGCAGACCGCGCTGAAAAAGGTCAAGGGCCGCGCCGCTTCCTTAAACGAGATCGTCGCCCTTTTGAAAGAGCATGTTCAGGACGCAGAGAACCAAACCATCTACATCGCTCACGCCGACTGTCAGCCCGACGAGATCAGCGCCGTTAAGGAAAAGATCAAAAACGAGCTGGGCTGTAAAGACGTCTGCGTCAACTTCATCGGCCCCATCATCGGCGCTTCCATCGGTCCCGACGCGATCGCGGTATTCGGCTTCGGCGACGAGGTGACTTTCAGAATCGGAGATAAGTAAAATGGAAACTCAGCACATAGACAGCGCCGCGCTGTTAAAAATGCTTCGCGGCGCATACGATAACCTGAACCGCCACGCGGACGAGGTCAACGACCTGAACGTCTTCCCCATCCCCGACGGTGACACGGGCTACAACATGCTTTTGACTACGCAGGGCGGCATGCGCATCCTGCCGACAGACGGCGAGCCCCTCGGCGCGTACGCAAGGCGAGCGTCCGACGGTATGCTTCTTGCCGCGCGCGGCAACTCAGGCGTCATCCTGTCCCAGTTTGCGGACGGTATCGCCGCAGGGCTTAACGGTAAGGAAACCGCCGATGTAAAGGATATCGCCGACGCGTTTCTCACCGGCGTCAAGCACGCTTATGACGCGGTCGTAGAGCCGACGGAAGGCACCGTGCTTACCGTCATGCGCGAAGCGTCCGAGTACGCGGCGCAGCAGCGCTGTTCCGACTATGAAGCGTACTTCTCCGCCTTTTTGACACAGGCAAAGGAAACGCTCCGCAAAACGCCCGAAATGCTGGACGTGCTGAAAAAAGCCGGCGTTGTCGACTCGGGCGGCGCGGGACTCATCTATCTCGTAGAAGGCGCCTCCGCGGCGCTCAGCGGTGAAGTTCCAACGGAGTATGTGCCCGCGGTCTCTGTCACGGCTGACAACGGACTGAACCTCGATCTGTTCAACGAGGACAGCGAGCTGACCTTTGGCTACTGCACCGAGCTTTTGCTCCGTCTCCAAAACGCCAAAACCGATATCTCCTCCTTCAACGTCGATATCATCAAGGACTTTCTGCAGTCGATCGGCGACTCTGTCGTCTGTTTCCAAACAGGCAGTATCGTCAAGATCCATGTGCATACCAAAGAACCGTACAGAGTACTTGAGTTCTGTCAGAAATACGGCGAGTATCTGACGGTCAAGATAGAAAACATGTCCCTCCAGCACAACAATTTGCCCTCGGACAGCCCCCTCGCAGGTCACGAGGAACGCAAACCCTTTGCGGTCGTCGCGGTCGCGTCGGGCGAGGGTATCAAACAGACCTTCCGCGATATGGGCGCGGATTACATCATCGAGGACAAGATCGGCATGAATCCCTCTGCCGATAACTTCATCGAAGCCTTTGAGGCGGTCAACGCGGACACGATCTTTGTCCTGCCCAACAACGGCAATATCATTCTCGCCGCTCAACAGGCGGCAAAGATGTATGAAGGCTCCGACATCCGCGTCATCAACAGCAAGTCTGTCGGCGACGGCTATGCCGCGCTGACCATGCTGGACACCGACTCGGGCAACGCCGATCTGATTGAAGAAGAGCTGACCGGAGCGATGCAGGGCGTTGTGACCGCCGGCGTGTCAAAATGCGTCCGCAACACCGAGATGGACGGTTTTATGCTCGAAGAAGGTCAGTACATCGGCTTCATCGGCAAGGAGATTTTGGCGGCTGACAACGACAGACGCGACGCCGCCTGTATGCTGATCGACCGTCTGGACTTTGCCGATCACGAGATCTGTATCATCGTGCGCGGCGAGGACTCCGACGAAGAAGAGACCCAGGAGATCGTCAGCCACATCAAGCACACCCACAGAGGATGCGAGGTATATACCATCGACGGCGGACAGGAGATCTACAGCTACATCCTGATCGTCGAGTAATTCCACAAGGAGTACAGAATGAAGATCATCATCTGGATCATCGCGGCTGTCGCGGCATGGTATGTCGGCGGCGTCAACCTCTCGATCACGCTCTCTAAAGCGATCTATCACGAGGATATCCGCGAAAAAGGCAGCGGCAACCCGGGCTTCACTAACTTCAAGCGCGTCTACGGCAACAAGTACGCGTGGTTCATCTTCGCGTTTGATCTGCTCAAAGGCGCGGTGATGTGCCTTTTGTTCGGCTTATGGTTCCGAGCGCTCGGGTTCGACTTTCAGTTGGGCGCCGCTTATACGGGTCTGTTCGTCATGCTCGGACACTCGTTTCCCATCCAGTACCGCTTCAAGGGCGGCAAGGGCTTTTTGGTACTGCTCAGCGAGCTGTTCGTCCTTGACTGGCGTTCGGGCTTGATCGCCTTTGGGGTCATGACTCTCCTGCTGCTCACGGTCAAATACATGTCGCTTGCGACCATGTGCGGTCTTACGGCGGGCGCGGTCAGCCTGTTTCTGTTCGGATGCAATCTCTACGCGGCGATTATCTACGCCGTTTGCGTCGTCTTCATGATCGTCAGACACAAGGAAAACATCAAACGGTTGGCTAAGGGTACAGAAAGTAAATTCTACCTTCACCGTCACTCCGATAACAAATAAAGGGAAGGTCTATGAAAGTTTATCATGCCGGTGTGGACATCGGTTCCACAACCGTAAAAACGGTTATCACAAATGAAAACGAAGAAATCTGCTTTTGCGATTATCAGCGCCATCATGCTCAAACGCAGACAGCGCTTGCTTCGCTTCTCGAAAAAGCAAAAGCAGAGCTGGGGAGCTGCGAGCTGCGGCTCCATATCACGGGATCGGGAGCTTTGGGTCTGTCCAAGGCTCTCGATATTCCGTTTGTACAGGAAGTCGTCGCCGTTGCCGACGCGATCGGCCGCTATGCCCCGCAGACGGACGTCGCGATTGAGCTGGGCGGCGAGGACGCGAAGATCATCTACTTCAAGGGCGGTCTCGACGAGCGCATGAACGGCGTTTGCGCGGGCGGTACAGGCTCGTTCATCGACCAGATGGCGGCGCTGCTGCAAACCGACGCACAGGGACTCAACGAGGCGGCGAAGGATTACAAACAGCTTTATACCATCGCGGCACGCTGCGGCGTTTTTGCGAAAACAGATATCCAGCCGCTGATTAACGAGGGCGCTTCCAAGACCGACCTTGCGGCGTCGATCTTTCAGTCGGTCGTCAACCAGACGATCTCGGGACTGGCGTGCGGCAAGCCGATCCGCGGACATGTGGCGTTTCTCGGCGGCCCTCTGCACTATCTGACCCAGCTCAAGGCGGCGTTCATCCGCACCTTGAAGCTCAAGGACGACGAGATCATCGATCCCGAAAACTCACACCTCTTCGCGGCATGGGGCGCGGCGATGCAGAAAGACGGCGTAAACCGCGATATCGACGAGCTGATCGAAAAGCTTCAAAAGGGCGTGAAGCTCGATATCGGCGTCAAGAGGCTCGAGCCGCTCTTTGAGAGCGAAGAAGAATACCGACAGTATCTCATCCGCCATCGAAAGGCAACCGTTCCGAAGGGTGAAATCGCTTCTTACAAAGGCGACTGTTTTCTCGGAATAGACGCGGGATCTACCACAACCAAGCTCGCGCTGATCGGCGAGGACGGCGAGCTGCTGTTCTCCTACTATGTCAACAACAACGGCAATCCGATCGAGGCGGCGCAAAAAGCGGTTGCCGAGATCGAAAAAGTGCTGCCGAAGGGCGCGCGGATCGCACGCGCCTGCTCGACAGGCTACGGCGAAGCGCTCTTGAAAGCCGCGTTCCGTCTGGATGACGGCGAGGTGGAAACGGTCGCCCACAGCACCGCCGCCGCGTTCTTTGATCCGCAGGTCGACTGTGTGCTGGATATCGGCGGTCAGGACATGAAGTGCATCCGCCTCAAAGAAGGCGCGATCGACACCGTTATTCTCAACGAGGCCTGTTCCTCAGGCTGCGGCTCGTTTATCGAAAACTTCGCGGTATCGCTGGGACTGACGGTACAGGAATTTGCCGACGAAGCGTTGTTCGCAAAAGCGCCGATCGACCTTGGCACGCGCTGTACGGTGTTCATGAACTCGAACGTCAAACAGGCGCAAAAGGAAGGCGCTCCCGTGGCCGATATCTCGGCGGGACTTGCCTACTCGGTCATCAAAAACGCGCTGTTCAAGGTCATCAAGCTCTCTGACGCAAAACAGCTCGGCAGACATATCGTCGTGCAGGGCGGTACGTTCTACAACAAAGCGGTTCTGCGCGCGTTTGAAAAGATCGCGGGCGTCGAGGTCGTCTGCCCCGATATCTCGGGCGTGATGGGCGCGTTCGGCGCGGCGCTGATCGCGAGAGAACGATATGACGGCACAGAGAGCTCCATGCGCTCTTTTGACAAGATCGCGAACCTCTCCTACCGCTCCAAGGCGGTGCGCTGCGGCGGCTGTGAAAACAACTGCATGCTCACCGTCAACACCTTTGAGGACGGCGAAAAGCTCATCAGCGGCAACCGCTGCGAGAAGAAGGTCTCGAACCATCACGCCGATCACACGGGAGCAAATCTCTTTGAGTACAAACGCCAAAGGATCTTCGGCTACACGCCGCTGACCGAAAGCGAAGCGACGCGCGGCGTCATCGGTATTCCCCGCGTGCTGAACATGTATGAAAACTATCCCTACTGGGCGACGTTCTTTAAGGAACTGGGTTTTCGAACCGTCCTCTCCCCCTTCTCATCCAGAAGCATCTATGAAATGGGTATGGAATCTATCCCCAGCGAATCGGAGTGCTATCCCGCAAAGCTCTCGCACGGTCATGTCCAATGGCTATTCGAGCAAGGGATCGACACGGTCTTCCATCCCTGCGTTTACTATGAATATCAGGAAACCCCCGACGCCGACAACCACTACAACTGTCCGATGGTCACCTCCTACGCGGAGAACCTCAAGAACAATGTAGAAGCCGTCACGACGGGTCAGATGAAATACCTGCGCCCCTTCATCGCCTTCACAAGCGAGAAGATCGCGACCAACCGCCTTGTCCTCTTCTGCAAGAAAGAATGGAATATCCCCGCGCACGAGGTCAAAGCCGCGGCGCACAAGGCGTGGGAAGAGCTGAGAAAAGCCAAAGCCGACATCCGTGACGAGGGCGCACGCGTGCTGGGTGAGATGCAGCGCGATCACCGTCGCGGTATCGTCCTGGCGGGTCGTCCGTACCACATCGACCCCGAGATCAACCACGGCGTGCCCGAGATGATCGCCTCCTACGGCTTTGACGTCTTCACCGAGGACAGCCTGCCGTTTGACATGATCGACAGGGAGCGTCCTCTGCGCGTCGTCGACCAGTGGGTCTATCACTCGCGCCTGTACAACGCGGCGGAGTTTGTCTGTCGGCACGACGACCTCGAGTTGGTACAGCTGTTCTCCTTCGGCTGCGGTCTGGACGCGGTCACGACCGATCAGGTACAGGAGATCTTAGAAGCCTCCGGCAAGCTGTATACCGTGCTGAAGATCGACGAGGTCGGCAACCTCGGGGCGGCACGAATCCGCATCCGCAGCTTGATCGCGGCAGTCAACATGCGCTGTACGCGCCATATCGCCGCCGATCCCAAGCCCATCAAATATGTTCGCACCGAGTTCACCAAGCAGATGCACGACGAGGGCTACACGATCCTCGCGCCGCAGATGAGCCCTATTCACTTCAACCTGCTCGAACCGGTCTTTGAGAAATTCGGCTACCATGTCAAGATGCTCAACAACGCGACCAGAAAAGCGGTCGACGTCGGTCTGCAATACGTCAACAACGACGCTTGCTACCCCTCGATCGTCATGACGGGTCAGATGATGGAGGCGGTGCTGTCGGGCGAGTATGATACCGACAAGCTCGCGCTCTTGATGACCCAGACAGGCGGCTGCTGCCGCGCAAGCAACTATGTCGGCTTCATCCGCCACGCGCTGGACAAAGCGGGGCTCTCCCATATCCCCGTCATCTCGCTCAACGCGAACGGCATGGAGAAAAACGAGGGCTTCTCGCTGAATCCGAAAATGCTGTTTCAAGGGCTGCGCGGGCTGGTGCTGGGCGATCTGATGATGCGGTGCCTGTACCGCACAAGACCGTACGAAAAGGTCAAAGGCGCGGCAAACGCCCTGCGCGACAAATGGCAGAAAACCTGTATCGAATGGTTCGCCGCCGATAAGCCCGAACGCTCCTATAAAGAGATCTGTGAAAGGATCGTCGAGGACTTCGATACGCTGGAGCTGGACGAGAGCGTCACAAAGCCCAAGGTCGGCGTCGTCGGCGAGATCCTCGTCAAGTACATGCCGCTCGCGAACAACTACCTTGTCGATTACCTTGAAAGCGAAGGCGCAGAGGCGGTCGTGCCCGACTTCATGGACTTCCTCGCGATGTTCCTTTACGACAAGGACTATAAGCACAAGTATCTGGGCAGAAGCTACGCGCAGACACTGATTGCCAAATTCGGTATCCCCGCGCTTGAAAAGCTCCGCAAGCCCGCGACGGACGCGCTCAGAAAAAGCAAGCGGTTCTCCGCGCCGCTGCGTATCGACAAGATCGCCGAACCGATGAAGCCGTTCCTGTCGGTCGGCAACCAGTACGGCGAGGGATGGTTCCTCTGCGGCGAGATGGTCGAGCTCCTCAACGAAGGCGTCAACAACATCGTCTGCATCCAGCCTTTCGCATGTCTGCCGAACCATGTCATGGGCAAGGGCGTTATCAAAAAGCTCAAGGCAGCCTATCCGCAGGCGAACATCGCCGCGATCGACTATGATCCCGGCGCAAGCGCGGTCAATCAGCAGAACAGGATCAAGCTGATGCTCACCACCGCGTCAAGAAACAATACCAAGCAACTATAATACTAAGTAGCAAAAAGGGGTTGTCGCAAAACTAAGAGTTTGACCCGACCCCCGAAAGTTAGACCCAAAACTAACTTTCGGGGGGATTTTTATGTCAAAGTATAGTTATGAATTTAAGAAGCAGTTGGTAACAGAGTATATCAACGGAGAAGCAGGATACGATTA
>Ga0256404_1000698_pt1 | contig 85713 bp, 88 predicted proteins | sample RumenRJG_01DNA_FD_185990 | JGI IMG/M metagenome (GOLD analysis project Ga0256404, IMG submission 185990) | Bovine rumen microbial communities from Lethbridge, Alberta, Canada - RJG_01 | ecosystem: Host-associated > Mammals > Digestive system > Stomach > Rumen | place: Canada: Alberta | collected...
CATTCCTGGATTTCCTGGTATGTCGCCTTACTCTCCGCCGCCGTCAGATCCATTTCATCCATATCGACCTTCACACTGATGTGATTCTTGGCTTCAGAAAGTTTGGACAATAAACATACCGTCTCAACATGCGTGCTTTCCGGGAACTGGTCTACCGGCGCGTATCGTTTCAGCTCATACTCACCATTCTCACAGAGGATGCGCAGGTCACGGGCCAGAGTCGCCGGGTCACAGCTGACATATACAATCCGTGAAGGCGCAACAGAGAGGATAGTATCAAGGACTGACTTCTCGGCGCCTTTTCTCGGAGGGTCTAAGACTATGACATCTGCCGGTCTGCCCTGAGCTACGAGCTTTGGGAGCACATCCTCGGTCTTTCCGGTGTAGAAATTCGTATTCGTAAAGCCATTGAGCTTCGCGTTCCTTACTGCATCCTTTACCGCATCCGGAACTACTTCGACGCCTGTCACGTGTCCTGCTTTTTTTGCCAGAAAAAGTGAGATAGTCCCTATCCCGGAATACAGGTCATAGACATTCTCACTTCCCTTCAGATCAGCGTACTCCAGCGCCTTTGAATATAGCTTCTCCATCTGCACCGGATTCACCTGGAAAAATGACTTCGCTGAAATGTCAAAGCTGATATCACCGACTCTGTCAGTTATCACCGGTTCACCCCAGATGCATTCGGTTCGTTCTCCGAGAATGGCATTCCCTGTATTTTTATTCACATTTATGCATATACTCGTGATATCAGGGCAGGCGACTGTCAGCCTGTCGACGAGATTATCGGCAGCCGGGATCGACTTTCCGTTTATGACCAGGCAGACCATGACCTGACCCGTGTGCACTCCATGCCTTATCAGGATATGCCTCAGTAGGCCCTTTCTGGTCTGCTCATCGTATGCGTGGACTTTGTTCTCGTACATCCATGACTTCACAGCGTGAGTTATCTCTTCATTCTCTGGAGAGCCGATAAGACAGCCGACTGACGAGTCGGGTTCGACTATCCTGTGCGAATGTCTCGCGTAAAAGCCGGTTACTATCCGTCCATCCGACAGCTCTCCGACCGGGATCTGCGCCTTGTTCCTATAGTGCAGTGGATTTTTCATGCCGATGATAGGTTCTGCTATTTTTTCTATAATAGTGCGGTCAAAGCCGCCGATGCGGACCAGGTCGTCCTCGACGTGTTCCGCCTTCATCCGAAGCTGCGCTTTGTAGGAAAAATCCATAAGGCTGCACCCGCCGCATCTCTTTGAGACAGGACACGACGACTGCACCCTGTCATCCGACGGCTTTAGTATCTCAAGTACCCGCGCGTAACCGTATGTCTTCTTCAGTTTCGTAGCCGAAGCCTTTACGACATCTCCAGGCAGCGCTCCGGTCACAAAGAAAGTCATTCCCTCATAATGCCCGATTCCCTCACCATCTTTGCCGAGTCCAGTTATCTCCACTTCAAATACATCATTTTTTTTCATAAGGAATATTATACTTTCTTGCGGGCAGTTGCACAAGGTGTTATAATTTTTTCCATGAATAAAAAAGTACTTCACACACTTGAATTCGATAAGATAATCGAGCGGCTCGCCGGCTTCGCGACCTCAGATAAAGGCCGTGAATACTGCGAGCTTTTAAAACCCATAAGCGATATAGAAAAAATACAGGCACGTCAGAAAGAAACCGGTGACGCACTCCAGAGACTTTTTAAGAAAGGCGAAGTCTCGTTCTCGGGGATCCACGACCCATCTCTCTATAAAAAGAGACTTGATATCGGAAGCTCCCTGAACACGGCCGAGCTTCTGTCTGTTGTAAGCATCCTGACAGTGGCTTCACGGGTAAAAGGCTACGGAGAGCCCGGCAGAGCTGACTCCTCTACTGATTCGCTGACTCACTACTTCAACGATCTGGACGGAATAGAAGCTCTGCGAAATGAGATCAGCCGCTGCATCATCTCAGAGGACGAGATCGCGTCAGACGCTTCCCCGGCGCTCCGTTCCATCAGAAGACAGATAGGTACGATGGGTGACCGCATCCGTTCAAAAATGACCGAACTTCTGAATTCACACAGGGACTATCTGTCAGATTCAGTCGTTACGATGCGTGACGGAAGGTACTGCCTGCCGGTAAAGGCTGAGCACAAAGGGAATGTCCCAGGTATGGTCCACGACCAGTCCGGAAGCGGCGCTACTCTTTTCATAGAGCCTGCTGCCGTCGTCTCTTTAAATAACGACCTCAGGGAGCTACACTTAAACGAGCAGGAAGAGATCAAGAAAATTCTCGAAGAGCTCTCCGCTAAAGTCTATGAAAATATCGGTACGATAGTTCAGGATTTTAAGGTATTAGCTGAGCTTGATTTTATTTTTGCAAAGGGAAAACTGGCACAGAGTGAAAACGCAATGGAACCGCTCTTAAATACTGACGGGCGGATAGATCTGAAAAAAGCCCGCCATCCGCTTCTGGACCCGAAGAAGGTAGTCCCGATAGATGTAAACCTCGGGAAAGACTTCGACCTACTCGTAGTCACAGGACCGAATACCGGCGGTAAGACTGTATCCTTAAAGACTGTCGGACTTTTGACACTGATGGCCTGCGCCGGGCTCTATATCCCCGCCGCTGACCGTTCTGAGGTCGCTGTATTTAATGACGTCTACGCGGATATCGGAGATGAGCAATCGATAGAACAGTCACTTTCGACCTTCAGTTCTCACATGACGAACATCGTAAAGATCCTCCGCCAGGTTCATCTGCCACAGAAGGCTGAGAGAACGGCGCTGGTACTTTTCGACGAGCTCTGTGCAGGAACTGATCCATCTGAAGGAGCCGCCCTTGCAGAGTCCATTCTCGACGAGCTGCACAGGGAGAGAATAAGGACGATGGCGACCACTCACTACCCGGAGCTGAAGGCTTACGCTCTGACGACTCCGGGAGTCGAGAACGCGAGTCTCGAATTTTCAGTCGAGACACTTTCTCCGACGTACAGACTCCTGATCGGAGTTCCTGGAAAATCAAATGCTTTTGCGATAAGCAAAAAGCTCGGTCTCTCTGACTACATCATAAACGACGCTGCTACCCGGATGAACCAGGAGGATCAGAACTTCGAAGACCTCGTTACGGGCCTCGAGCAGAAACAATCTGCCGTCATAAAGGCGCAGGAAAAGGCCTCTCACGACGCCGCAGAAGCTGAGAAGCTGTTAAACCGCGCAAAGCAGAAAGATGCTTCTCTTTCCGACAGGACAGACGCCATCCTTGCGAAGGCAAACGCCGAAGCCGCTGAGATCCTGAAGCGTGCCAAAGACCAGGCTGACACCGTCATCCGGAATTTTAATAAATACGGTACTGCCACCCCTGATATGTCAGAGATGGAGAGACAGCGTTCCGCTCTCGGCGAATCGATAAAGGAACACCAGGGCAAAGCTGCACTTAAGCCTAAGAAGACTACTGCCCTTAAAGGCAAAAAAGTCGACGCGAAGAAACTCCGCGTCGGCGATGATGTGATCGTACTCTCTATGAATCTGAAGGGAACTGTCCATACTCTTCCTGATGCAAAGGGCAACCTGACAGTACAGATGGGTATCATGCAGTCTAAGGTAAATATAGACGACATCGCCCTGATCGGCGACTCATCTTCAACCGCAAAGAAATCAAAAGGCGGCACCAGACACTCGATGAGCAAAGCCGCTTCTATTTCGCCTGAACTGATGCTCATCGGAATGAATTCTGATGAAGCCATAAGGACTCTCGACAAATACTTAGATGACGCGAGACTTTCACACCTGTCTCAGGTGCGCATAGTCCACGGTAAAGGTTCCGGTATCCTCCGCAAGGCAGTGCATAACTACCTTGCCAGACAGAAGGATATCAAGGACTATCATCTCGCCGCTTATGGCGAAGGCGATACCGGAGTCACGATAGTAGAATTCTGATCCTTCTGTTTTCCTATCGATGAAAAAATTACGATGATCAGAAGGAGTATCGCCGAGATCATAGAACCGTTGTGCCAGTCATAGGCATTGAAATAACTGCCGATCAGACTTCCCATGATGTAGGTCGAATTATACAGCATATCAAGAACTACATAGTTTGTCATAGCAGGAAGAAAGACCATAGTGATCCCGCTTACGATGCCTGGCATAGACAGCGGAAGCACCACAGAAAAGAAAAGGCTCTTTCTGTCCGCCCCTAAGTCCCTGCCCGCTTCGAGCAGGGACTTATCCATTTCATCAAACACCGTAAAAAGCGGCAGGATCATAAACGGTAAGAAATCGTACACCTGTCCTATGATTGTATTGAGGAATGGATAATACGCAAGGTTTCCCTCGAGAAAATCCAGCACCTCTTTTAACGCAGTGATCCGCAGTGTGAAGTTTATCCACATCGGCACTATCGCAAGCAGGAGCAGGATATTTTTTTTCTTAAAGCCGCTCCTGGCAAGCGCGTAGGCTGTCGGGTAAGCGAGCAGCAGGCAGACCACCGTCGTCACCAGCGCCACGAACAGGCTGTAGATCAGAGTCGCAATCGTTCTCGAGCTTCTGAAAAATCCGAAGAAATTTTCAAAGGTAAAATGCCCGCTGCCATTCGTAAAGGCGAATACAACAACGACTGCAAGCGGCGCCATCACGAAGATGATCAGGAATACGATATATGGAATTGAAAGCATGCTTCTTTTAAATCTCATAGTCTATCCTTCCCACGGAAAACGGTAGCATCTGACGTTTGTCCACATCTGCGATATCCGTCTGTTTGCCTCGTCCGAAAAGCATTTCATTACTGCACAGCGCTTCAGTACATCCTCGGTAGGGTACTGGGCGTAGAGCTGTCTGTCGAGCTGCTCGGGATCAGTCTTTATCACACATTTTTTACCGAAGAGGTAGCTCACGTCGTAGTCGACTGAGCCGTCCTCATCCGAACCGTAAGTGTAGTTTAAGTATTCCTCGATCATCGGGTCATCTCCGCCGGTGATAGCTGAAGTGTAGCCGATATAGTACATATTCCTGATGACAGAATCCGGGCGGGATACAAAGTTTATAAAGGCTTCGGCTGCCTGCTTTTTATCAGCATCCCCGTTAATACCCTTCTTCATCATGACCCAGCCGTCAAACCAGAGATTCGAGCCTTCCTCCGGAACCGCATAGCAGAGCTTCAGTCCCGTTTCATCAGCCTGATCCATGGAGAAAACCGCGTCTCCTGACCACTGGAGGCTCGCGTCTGCCTTCTTTGTGACCAGATCCTGCTTTGCCGAATCAGTCTCCATAGAGTATGCATTTTCACGCATCGCGGTGACTATATCCTCGACACTGTTGACAGTCTTCTGCGAAGTATCGTTAAGGATGCTTGAAATATCTGCGTCAGGAGCCGCCAGCTCCTTTTCTTTATCTATAGCAAGACCGGCAAAATACGTATCCCTGATGGAATCCTTTATAGTGATGCGCTTGCGGTATTTTTTATTTAAGTAGATGAGGAAGCTCTGCGCGTCCTTTTTATCGACCTTCGACGGGTTATAGACGGTCCCGAGAGTTCCCCACATATATCCGGCAGCATAGTCATTAAGTGCCTCGCCGCCCTCGGTCAGCTGCTTCATCCTGCTAAAAATATACGGTGAGACTCCCTTCGCGTAGTAGTTGTAGACACTGTCCTTATCGTAAAAATCCTTCGACAGCGGCTCGAGCCTCTTTTCACGCATCAGCTTCATTATCATGTACTCAGACGGGCAGACCAGGTCAAAAGAGTTCCCGAGAGTCATCTGGTTGTACAGGTCCTCATTCGTGCCGTAGGTCGAATAGAGAACCCGGACTTTCTTCCCGTACTTCTCCTGATACCACTTCTCGAAATCGCTTACCAGAGAGTCGACTCCGCGGATCTTCTCTCCGTCCGGGAGCTCGATCGTCTCCGAAGCGTCCCAGCCTCCCTCGTCTATGTACTCCTCCGAATTCGCTATCCGAAGAGTCACGACCTCGTCAGAGACCGGAGCTGTAGTATCTGAAGTCCCGCCGCAGCCTGCGAGAAGGAGCGTTACGGCAGTTAAAATTAACAGAACTTTTTTCATGGATTCTCCTCCTTCCCTCTGACATTCGCAGCTACGACTACTGCCACCGCTATGAAAAAAATGATAGCTGACAGTGCCCAGAGTGCTGTCTTCACTTCTGTCTGGGCTCCCTTTGTGGCATTCACTGTGTAAGTGCTTATTGTATCGAATACCGCAGGCTTTGTGTATGTCGTCACGAAGTAGTCGTCCATTGAAAGAGTGACAGCTGTGAAAAATCCCGAGCCTATCGCCGGAGCGAGCTGCCGCAGGAGCACCTTAAAGACAGCCTGTGCCGGTGTGCAGTACAGGTCGAGCGCAGCCTCATAGATCCTGTGATCCATCTGAGTCAGCGCCGGCATGACCTGTAAGTACACGAACGGCGTGCAGAGCGCCATCTGTCCGGCGACGAGCGGTATATAGGTATCCTTGTCTACTCCGAACACTACTACTAAGAGAATGCAGACCGAAAATCCAGTGACTACATCAGCGTTTACTACAGGCACCTGGTTCATCGCCTCAATGATCGTCCGCCCTTTTTTCTTACTGTAAAAGGCTCCGATAGCTCCGAAGGTTCCGAGAACGGTGGAGAGAACTCCGACCACGAGCGCCAGCACCAGTGTCCCGATTATCATGCTCTGCAGATCCGGTGTCGTGAAGAGTGTCCGGTAATTTTTTAAAGAAAAGCCTCTGACCTGGCCTATCATCGAAGCGTCTGTAAAACTGTAAAATGCCAGCAGCACTATCGGCAGATACAGAAACACATAGATCAGCACGAGCCAGACTGTCGGAAATAATTTTTTCTTTCTCATGGCAGCTCCCTGTATCTGAACTTATCCTGCGGCACGACTACGCTGACACGGTCGCCCATGTTCCAGAGCCAGTCGTCATCCGCATAGTACTCCTCTTCGTTGTCTCCACGGACGATGTAGGTGTAATGGTCGCCGATGTACATGATCGTGTCGATATTACCAGTCACGAAGCCTGCCTCCGGATCATCCGAAAGGTCGGCATCCGATGGCTCGAACGATACGGCAATCTTTGTCCCGGCAGCAGCATTTTTAAGGAACTCTGCATCAGGCGCAAGTGAAAAATAAGTAAAATCGGCACTTCCGTCGTCATTTACGACGCCTTCGAACACGTTCATATCCATGTCATGCGGCATCAGATGAATGGCTTCCCCTGGAAAGTCGATCCCGATCGTGCTTCCAATCTCGAGCTTCTTTTTTCCGTTCGCGGTTACTTCATATTTGCCGAACTCTGCTGTTATCTCATGGTGGGTTCCCTTGTAGATGTCCCCTGTCACGACAGCGTCCATGGCGCCTTCGCCGGCAGGTCTTATCTCGACATTCTCCGGCCTTATCATGGCTTCTATCCTGGTCCCAGCGTCTAGCTCGGTGTTCGTCTTGAATGTCTTTCCCGCGAACCTGGCCCGCCTTTTATCTGTCACGACTCCTGTAAAAATATTACTCATGCCTATGAAATCCGCTACGAAGATATTTGCCGGTCTGTCATAGATCTCCTCAGGGACACCCTCCTGCTGGATGACTCCGTTTGCCATCACGACTATTCTGTCTGATAAGTTCATGGCCTCTTCCTGGTCGTGAGTCACATAGATAAAGGTCATGCCGAGGTTATCATGCATGCTCCTGATCTCAGCCTGCATCTCAAGGCGCATTTTATGATCCAGGGCCGAGAGCGGCTCGTCCAGGAGCAGGATCTCCGGTTCATTGACGATGGCTCTGGCCACAGCTACACGCTGCTGCTGTCCGCCTGACAGGGAATCCACGCTCCTCTTTTCGAAGCCTTCGAGATCTACGACTGTCAGAGCATGCTTTACCTTCTGCCTGATCAGGTCCCTATCCATTTTTTTCTGGCGGAGACCGAAGGCGATATTATCATAGATATTCAGAAATGGGAAAAGAGCGTATTTCTGGAAGACGGTATTTATCGGGCGCTTGTCAGGCGGCAGCTGTCCGATGTCCTCCCCATGCAGGAGGATCTCTCCGGAATTCGGAAGGTCAAAGCCTCCGATCATGCGGAGAAGAGTCGTCTTTCCACAGCCTGAAGGTCCCAGGAGGGTTACAAGTTCACCTTTGTTCACCGAGAGATTTAAATCTTCGATAACATTTATTCCATCTTCGTAGCTTTTCGTGATGTGGTTAAGTTCAAGAATTTTTTCCATATGATACCAGAAAAGGCTGCAAGCACTTCGTGCCTGCAGCCTCTGTGATGCTAATTATAAGTATCTAATTAAACGAGCTCGAGAACTACTTCGAGAGCGCCGTCACCTTTACGCTGGCCGATCTTAACAATACGGGTGTAACCACCGTTTCTTCCAGCATACTTAGGTGCTATCTCATCGAAGAGCTTGGCAACGAGATCGACTTTCTTAGTGTCGGTCTTCTTCTTTCCGTTCTCAGTTACGTCATAGAGAACTGAAAGGATCTGACGACGAGCGTGAAGACGTGAAGGCTGATCCTTCTTTATCTTCTTCTCCTCGGTAACATACTCTGTTACTTTCTTTCCGTCCTTTACAGTCTTTACTCTGTGTCCGTCGGCATCCTTCTTAGGAACCTTGGCCTGAACTGTAACCTCGTCGAAGTTATCCTTCTCTTTGATAGCAAGCGCGATAAGCTTCTCGGCGATCTTTGATACTTCCTTGGCCTTTGCCTCGGTAGTAACGATACGGCCGTGCCAGATAAGCTGTGTTACCTGGTTTCTGAGAAGAGCCTTACGCTGTGAACTGGTTCTTGAGAGTTTTCTGTAATGTGTAGCCATTGTCTAACCTCCTGTGGCTTACAAAGCCTCGCACTTATGGACTTACAGGCTTTGTATATAGTTGGGGAGTCTGCCGTTACCACTCCGGATTTACACAGCAGACACTGTCATTTATTACTCCTCTTCCTTTCTGAGTGAAAGGTGGAGTTCATTGAGCTTATCCATGATCTCGTCAAGAGACTTTCTTCCGAGATTTCTTACTTTCTGAAGCTGATCCGGAGTCATATCGCAGAGCTCCTTTACAGTGCCGATTCCTGCCCTCTTCAAGCAGTTGAATGATCTGACTGTAAGCTCTAAGTCGTCGATAGGCATGTCAGCGCCGATGGTCGGCTTGTCATGACTGGTAGTGTCGATGACTGTGACTTCTTTTCCAGCCTCTGAAAGATTTACGAACAGATTCAGATGATCGGTAAGAACCTTTGCTGCGAGTGATACTGCATCATCCGGGCTGATGGTTCCATTAGTCCATACCTCGAGCGTCAGCTTATCATAATCGGTAACCTGGCCTACACGGGTATTCTCGACCTTCATGTTCACTCTGTCGATAGGAGTGTAGATAGAATCTACTGCGATGACACCGATAGGAGTGTCCTCGTTCTTATTCTTATCTGAGCTTACCCAGCCTCGTCCTGAGGTAATAGTCAGCTCCATAGAGAGCTTTGAATCCGGTCCGCCGTTTAAATGAGCGATCTCAAGGTCAGGATTTACTACTTCGATATCATCATCGAAATGGATATCTGAAGCGTGAACTGTGCCCTCGCCCTCGAAATCGAGGTAAGCGGTCTTCGGCTCTTCGGTCATATTTGAATTCTTCAGAGCCAGCTCCTTGATGTTCAGGATGATCTCTGTGACGTCCTCTTTTACTCCTGGGAGTGATGAGAACTCATGGAGAACTCCGTCGATTTTTACCTGACTAACAGCTGTGCCCGGCAGGGATGAAAGCATGATCCTTCTCAGAGAATTCCCGAGTGTAGTTCCGTAACCACGCTCGAGCGGCTCTACGATAAATCTGCCGTACCTGTCATCTTCACTGATCTCGTCGATCCTGATATTCGGTTTTTCAAATTCGAACAATTATATTCCCTCCGTTAATAGTTGGAAGTTGATAGTTCTGTATTTAAGAGACGGCAGATAACTGCCGCCTTTAAAAAATTACTTCGAATACAGCTCGACGATAAGCATCTCATTTACAGGAACATCGATCTGATCCCTGTTTGGAAGCTCTTTGATAGTTCCAGTCATGGTATCTGCGTTGTAGTCGATCCAGTCTGCGATGATACGCCCGCCTGTAGCCTCAGTGATATCCTTGAATCTCTGACTGCTCTTACCCTTCTCTGTGACTGTGATCACATCTCCAGCCTTTACGAGGTATGAAGGGATATTTACTTTCTTTCCGTTTACAAGAATGAACTTGTGGTCAACGACCTGACGTGCCTCACGACGGGTACGTGCAAGTCCCATACGGAATACTACATTATCGAGACGGCTCTCAAGAGTACGCATAAGGTTCTCACCTGTCATGCCCTTGCTGTTAGCTGCCTTCTCATAGTAATTTCTGAACGGCTTCTCAAGTACGCCGTAGATGAACTTTGCCTTCTGCTTTTCTCTGAGCTGAAGCTTGTACTCTGAAGGCTTTCTGCTCTGATGAAGCGGAGAACGTCTGCTCTTCTTGTCAACTCCGAGATATGCCGGCTCTAAACCTAAAGATCTGCATCTTTTAAGAATTGGTGTCTTATTAACTGCCATCTGTAATATACCTTCCTTTCAATCAGACTCTTCTGCGCTTTGGTGGACGGCATCCGTTATGAGGAACCGGAGTTACGTCGCGGATAGAAACTACATCGATACCACATGCTGCGATAGCACGGATAGCTGCTTCTCTTCCTGATCCTGGTCCTTTTACAAATACGTCAACGTTCTTAAGTCCGTGCGGAAGTGCTGCCTTAGCTGCTGTCTCAGCTGCTACCTGTGCAGCATAAGGAGTGGACTTACGGCTTCCTCTGAATCCAAGGCCGCCTGCTGATGCCCAGCTTAATGCGTTTCCTGCTGCGTCTGTTATAGTAACGATCGTGTTATTGAAAGATGCCTGAATATGTACCTGGCCGTGCTCAACGTTCTTCTTTTCACGCCTCTTTGAGGCCTTCTTTACTGTCTTTGCCATGATTTATCAACCTCACTTCTTCTTGTTTGCTACAGTTCTCTTCGGTCCTTTGCGTGTACGCGCATTTGTCTTTGTCTTCTGACCACGTACAGGAAGTCCCTTTCTGTGTCTGATGCCTCTGTAGCATCCGATCTCCTGGAGACGCTTGATGTTCAGTGCTGTGTCACGGCGAAGGTCACCTTCTACAAGGATTCCCTCATCAGCGATAGCTTCTGAAATCTTCTTAACCTCATCATCAGTGAGATCCTTAACTCTGGTATCAGGGTTAACTGCAGCCTTCTCAAGAAGACGGTCAGCTGTAACTCTGCCGATACCGTAGATATAGGTAAGGCCTATCTCGATTCTCTTTTCTCTCGGTAAATCTACACCTGCGATTCGAGCCATGTGTATTTACTCCTTTATCTCAAAAATATACTTCCGGACATCTCCGGATCTGGTTTCTAAAAAATCCAACTGACAGCTCCGGTGTCCCGGCCTGAAATGTGTGTCAGCCTTCAAATGACATCGACCCTTTTCTAACGAAAGGATCAGGCTCCCTCGGTATGATAAAAGTATATGGGAGCGATGCTTGTGCCCTGCCTGGCAGGACCATTTGAATGTATTTATGTATATAGAGCTCATGCTCTACAGCCGCCATAGAATACATCAGGAGACGGGGTGCATCAGCCCTGTCTCTGTTTGTGCTTAGGGTTCTCGCAGATAATGCGGATCTTGCCCTTCCTCTTTATGACCTTGCACTTCTCGCACATAGGCTTTACAGAAGATCTGACCTTCATATAACGACTCCTTTCTTTAAAAAATATGCGTTTTCCAAGGGCGCATTTCACCCACGAAAAAACGTCCGTGTAATATTATACTCGGACGCATGCAAATAAGCAACTATTCTTTTTGTATTTTATCTAATGCAAAAGACTGATAAAAATCCTGTCTTTTACTTGTCTCTCCAGATGATCCTGCCCTTTGTCAGGTCGTATGGACTCATCTCGATAGTCACTTTATCTCCCGGAAGGATACGGATGTAATTCATACGGAGCTTTCCGCTGATATGAGCCAGGATCTGATGACCGTTTTCCAGCTCTACTGAGAACATAGCGTTTGGAAGCTTCTCCAGTACCTTTCCTTCTACTTCAATAACATCTGCTTTTGACATTTCATTACTCCTTGGTCGAAAGACTTTTTGTATATATACTGATTACCCGTTTGATCCAGAGATCATTAAAATCATTTTCCTTTTCTGAGACGGCACTGACTTCAGCCGGTATATTTTTTATCAGCTGTACGTGCTTTATTTTTTTTCTCTTGGGAGAAGTGACCGTGCGGTTCTTCCCGTTCGCCAGGTAAACCGCATCACCGTCTTCTCTGATCACTACATATACTTCTGTCTTATCGTGACCTGCTATGGACTTTGCCATTGTAAATGTCATGATCACTCTCCAAGGATTTTTACCACGTCTGCAAACACTTCATCGAGCTGCTTTGTTCCATCCACTGAGTGGAGGATACCGGCCTTTTTGTAAAAGTCGATAAGCGGCTGTGTCTGCTCGTGATAAACTGAAAGTCTGTGCTGTACTGTCTCAGGCTTGTCATCATCGCGGATGGTAAGCTTACCGCCGCAGTGATCACATATACCTTCCACCTTCGGAGGAGCACTTACTACATGATAAGTAGCTCCGCAGTTTACGCAGGCACGACGACCGCCCATTCTCTTTACGATGGAATCGTCCGGTACTTCGATGTCAATGGCAAAATCCATTTTTTCGTTGTCTTTTGTCAGAGCCTTATCGAGTGCCTCTGCCTGCGGAATGGTACGAGGGAAACCGTCGAGTACAAATCCGTTCGCACAGTCATCCTGATGAATCCTGTCGACTACAAGGTCACAGGTCAGCTCATCCGGAACCAGTGATCCCTTATCCATGTACTCCTTGGCTTTTTTTCCTAACTCTGTACCGTTCTTGATATTCGCGCGGAAGATGTCTCCTGTGCTGATATGCGGAATGCCGTACTTCTCCGCTATCTTTATCGCCTGGGTTCCTTTTCCTGCGCCCGGTGCGCCAAGCATGATTATTTTCATTATAATCCCTCCTGTCTAAAAAAGAGGCCCGAAAGCCTCTTTAGTTTTTAGTCTGTAAGAAATCCCTTGTAGTTTCTTACCATCATCTGACCTTCGATCTGCTTTACAGTCTCGACTACAACGCCGACGATAATGATGATAGATGTACCACCGAATGATACGTTAGCGCCTGTAAGTCCGTTCAGCAGGATAGGAAGGATACTTACTATAGTAAGTCCTATAGCACCGATGAAGATGATAGAATTCAGGACTTTCTGGAGATAATCACTGGTCGGCTTACCAGGTCTGATACCAGGTACGAAGCCGCCGCTCTTTTTCATGTTATCTGCGATCTCAAGCGGGTTGAATGTGATCGATGTATAGAAATATGCGAATGCGATGAGCAGAAGCACATAAACTATAGCGCCGATAGAATACAACCAGTTATCAGGATCGAACCAGTGGCTCTCTGAAAGCATATTCAGGATAGTATATCCTACGCCTTTTCCGTTTGACTTTCCGGCAAGGGCTGCGATGATGACCGGTGTCTGCATCAGTGACTGTGCAAAGATGACCGGGATAACGCCGCCTGTGTTTACCTTCAGCGGAATGTAAGTGCTGTTAGCTGCTGAGTAAGTAGCTCTGCCGACACCCTGGAGTTTTCTGGAATACTGAACCGGGATACGTCTCTCGGCACACTGTAAGATAACTACGAGAACTACGATTCCTATTATGATCGCTGCGATGATGACTCCGATAAGGATTCCTCTTGCAATCGTCTGTCCCTTGATGAACTGATTGAAAAGTGTTGTGACATCCTGTGGAAGTCTCGAAACGATGTTTATTACAAGAACGATAGAAATACCATTTCCTACACCGTTCTTAGTGATACGCTCACCGATCCACATAAGAGCTGTGGCACCGGCAGTAAGTACTGCCACCATCATCAGCACGTATGGGAAATTAAAGTGACTAAGATAGCCGCTGCGGCCGAAGCCAATAGCCATAGCCAGTGATTCCATTACTGAAAGGCCTATAGTCACGTAACGGGTGATACGGTTTAACTTCTTTCTTCCGTCCTCACCATCACGCTGCATTTCCTCGAGTTTAGGGAAGGAAATAGTAAGCAGCTGGATAATAATGGAAGATGTGATGTACGGTGTGATGCTTAAGGCAAATACTGACATCTGCTCGAAAGAACCACCTGTAATAGCGTTGAAGAAATTCAGGGAATCTCCGGTATTTCCGAATAACTGCTTGAATACGTCCGGATCAACTCCCGGTAATGGGAGCTGTGAACCGATACGTACTACGATCAGCATAAGAAAAGTAAAGAAAAGTCTTTTCCTGATTTCCTTTATCTTGAACGCGTTACGGATTGTCTGAAACATCAGATCACCTCTGCTTTTCCACCTAAGGCTTCGATTTTTTCCTTAGCGCTCTTTGAGTAAGCGTTTACCTTTACGTTGAGCTTCTTTGTAAGCTCGCCGTTTCCAAGGATCTTTACGCCGTCTGCTGCCTTGCTGATTACTCCGTTCTCTAAGAGTGTATCAACTGTAACATCAGAACCATCGTCAAATCTCTCAAGAGCTGAAAGATTTATAGCCACGATCTCCTTTGTATTTATATTCTTGAAGCCGCGCTTTGGAAGACGACGGAAAAGAGGCATCTGACCACCTTCGAATCCAAGTCTTACTCCACCGCCTGAACGTGCCTTCTGACCTTTCTGGCCCTTACCTGCGGTCTTTCCGTTTCCTGAACCGTGTCCACGTCCTCTTCTGAAGTTATTGCTCTGCTTTGAACCATCGGCCGGCTTTAAGCTGGATAAATCCATTCCTGGCACCTCCTTATACTTAGATTTCTTCTACCTTTACTAAATGAGCTACTTTACGAACAGCACCCTTTGTGGCATCGTTGTTCGGGAGCTCTTTTGACTGGCCCGGCTTATGAAGGCCGAGAGACTCTACGATCTTCTTGTTCTTTGGAACAGCGCCAATCGTGGACTTAACCAGTGTTACCTTTAACTTATCTGCCATTTTATCCTCCTTATGCCAGTATATCCTCTACGGACTTGCCGCGAAGTTTTGCTACTTCTTCAGGGGACTTGAGCTTGCTTAATGCATCGATAGTAGCGAGCACTACGTTCTGCTTGTTTGAAGATCCAAGTGACTTGGTACGGATATTTGTAATACCTGCAAGCTCGCAGACACTACGTGCCGGACCTCCGGCGATGATTCCAGTACCTTCCGGAGCCTTCTTTAAAAGAACAGATGCACCGGTGTGCTTTCCAATGATATCGTGTGTTATACTGTGATTCTCATCAAGTGCTACCGGAACCATGGCCTTGACAGCTGCCTCACGGCCCTTCCTGATAGCTTCAGGGATTTCTGCTGCCTTACCAAGTCCTGCGCCAACGTGGCCAGCCTTATCGCCGACTACTACAAGAGCTGTAAAACGCATATTCTTACCGCCTTTTACAACCTTTGTGACACGCTTGATGGAGACTACGTTATCTTCGTATTCGTCCTGACGGGCGTCTCTGTTATCACGTCTCATCTATAGCTTCCTCCTTAAAAATCCAGTCCTGCTTCTCTTGCTGCATCAGCGAGAGCTGCTACTTTTCCGGCGTAAATATATCCGCCTCTGTCAAAAACTACGGTCTTGATACCAACATCTGAAGCTTTCTTTGCGATAACGCTTCCGAGCTTCTTTGCGGCCTCAGTGTCGTTTGTCTTCTTAAGGCCATCCTTTACTTCCTTATCAAGGGTGGAAGCTGATACTAAAGTCTTGCCGACTTCATCATTTATGATCTGTACATACATGTGATTGTTACTTCTGAACACACACATACGCGGTCTTTCTGCAGTACCGGAAAGAGTGTGGCGAAGTCTTCTGTGCTTTGTCTCACGGACAAGTGCTCTTGATTTCTTTGCTATCATAGCTTTACTCCTTTACTTATTTCTTACCGGTCTTTCCTACCTTACGGCGGATAACCTCATCAGCGTACTTGATACCCTTACCCTTATACGGCTCAGGTCTCTTCTTGTCTCTGATCTCAGCTGCGTACTGACCTACTTTTTCTTTATCTATACCCTTTACGGTGATATTATTTCCGTCGAGAACTGACTCGATCCCGTCTGGATCTGTCATTTCTACCGGGTGAGAGAAACCAAGGTGAAGAGTAAGGACTTTACCCTTCTTCTCAGCACGGTAACCTACACCGTTGATCTCGAGTTTCTTCTCGAAACCTTCTGTAACTCCGATCACCATGTTCTGGATCAGGCTTCTCGTAAGTCCGTGAAGGGACTTCATTTTCTTTAAATCATTAGGTCTTGAAACGGTAACCTCGGACCCTTCTACCTTGATATCCATCTCCTGTGGAAGAGTCTTCTCAAGTGTACCCTTAGGACCTTTTACCGTCACATGATTATTTTCTGCAACATTGACCGTTACTCCGGCTGGTATTGCGATTGGCATTCTTCCAATTCGTGACATGCCCGTACCTCCAATATAGTTGTATTTATGAGTAATGAAGTTCTGCTCGTTAAGCTCTAGCTGCGTTACACTTGCTTTCGCTAATCTCACAGAACAGTTTTGATCGCTAAGCTCATTCTATGCTTCGCTTGAATTCGCAAAGCACTCAAAGCCTACCAAACGAATGCTAAAACTTCTCCGCCGACCTGCTCCTTGCGAGCCTGCTTGTCGGTGATGATTCCCTTATTCGTAGAAAGGATTGCTATTCCAAGTCCGCCAAGTACCTGAGGAATATCTTCCTTTCCTGCATAGATACGAAGACCTGGCTTAGAAATTCTTCTGATGCCTGAGATGATACGATCCTTCTTTGCTCCAGTGTACTTCATGGTAACGTGGATATTCTTGAATGAACCAGCATCTACAAGCTCGTACTTCTCGATGTATCCCTCATCTACAAGGATGTCTGCGATAGCAACCTTCATCTTTGATGCCGGGATATCTACTGTATCGTGTTTCGCAGTGTTCGCGTTACGGATTCTTGTAAGCATATCTGCGATAGGATCAGTCATTGTCATGATTTATTTCCTCCATAATAAAATCTGTTTCACAAACGGCTTACCATGATGCCTTCTTGACACCCGGGATCTCACCCTTATAAGCAAGCTCACGGAAGCAGACTCTGCAGATGCCGTACTTACGAAGTACTGAGTGCGGACGGCCGCAGATCCTGCAGCGTGTATATGCTCTTGTAGAATACTTCGGCTTACGCTGCTGTTTTACTTTCATTGATGTCTTTGCCATAAAAATCTCCTTATCACTTAGCGAATGGCATTCCGAAAAGGCGGAGAAGCTCTCTGGCTTCCTCATCAGTCTTTGCGGTTGTAACAAAAATGACGTCCATTCCTCTTACTTTGTCTACCTTATCGTACTCGATCTCCGGGAAGATGATCTGCTCTTTGATACCAAGTGCATAGTTTCCTCTGCCATCGAAAGAATTCGGGTTAACACCACGGAAATCTCTTACTCGTGGAAGTGCGAGGTTTACAAGTCTGTCAAGGAAATCGTACATCTTGTCACCACGAAGTGTGGTCTTGCATCCGATTCCCATTCCCTCACGGATCTTGAAGTTTGCGACAGAATTCTTTGCTCTGGTGATGACTGCGTGCTGACCTGTGATAGCTTCCATATCAGCAACTGCAGAATCGAGGAGTTTCTGATTCTCTTTTGCTTCGCCGACACCCATGTTTACGACAATCTTTACGAGCTTTGGAACTTCCATCGGGTTCTTGTAGCCGAACTTGTCAGTCATGGCTTTAGCGATCTCATTGTTATACTGTTCTTTTAATCTGCTCACGAAACTAACCTCCGGTCTTAGTCTATTGTCTCACCGGTGGCCTTAGCGTAACGGACTTTCTTGTCTCCATCCATCTTAAAGCCTACACGGGTTGCTTTGCCATTTACTAAAAGCATTACCTTTGAGATATTTATAGGAGCTTCTTCCTCTACGATGCCGCCTGTCTGGTTTGTCATATTCGGCTTCACATGCTTCTTTACCATGTGAACGCCTTCAACGGTGACTGTATTATTCTTAGGGTTTACAGAAAGTACCTTTCCCTCTGCGTCTTTATCAGCGCCGGAAATGACACGTACTGTGTCACCCTTCTTTATCTTTAAACTTGCCATCGGTTTCCTCCTTAAAGTGTCTCAGGAGCAAGTGAAACGATCTTCATGAACTGCTTATCACGAAGCTCTCTTGCTACTGGTCCAAATATACGGGTTCCTCTCGGAGTCTTATCGTCCTTGATGATGACTGCTGCGTTCTCATCGAACTTTATGTAGCTGCCGTCCTTACGATGTACGCCTTTTACAGTACGTACAATGACAGCCTTTACTACGTCACCCTTCTTTACAACGCCGCCGGGTGTTGCATCCTTGACTGAAGCAACTACTATATCTCCGATGTCGGCATATCTCCTGGTCGATCCGCCCATGACACGGATGGTGAGGAGCTCTTTGGCACCGGTGTTATCGGCAACCTTTAATCTGGTTTCCTGCTGTACCATAATATTCCTCGCTTTCTTTACTTAGCACGCTCGATTATCTCAACGAGTCTCCATCTCTTGTCCTTAGACAGAGGTCTTGTCTCCATTACGCGGACTGTATCGCCCTCGTGAGCGTCATTGTTCTCATCATGAGCCTTGAGTTTATATGTTCTCTTTACGATCTTTCCATAAAGAGGATGTCTTACGTTATCTCTTACCGCAACGGTGATGGTTTTGTCCATCTTATCGGATACCACGATTCCGGTACGGGTCTTTCTAAGATTTCTCTCTTCCATTATTAAAGCCTTTCTCTAATTCACCGTTACTGGTTACTCATCTGTGTAAGAACCGTCTGAATGCGGGCGATATTATGACGCACCTCTCTGATGCGAGCTGTGTTATCAAGCTGATTAGTCGCATTCTGGAATCTTAAGTTAAAAAGTTCTTTCTTCGCGTCTACAAGCTTTGCTGAAAGCTCATCGGCTGACTGGCCTTTTAAATCCTCGATATAATCCTTAGTTTTCATTAGCTTCACCGCCTTCTAAACCTTCACGTGCGACGATCTTGCACCTGCATGGAAGCTTATGTCCGGCAAGTCGCAGTGCTTCTTTTGCTACATCTTCAGGTACTCCTGAAATCTCAAAAAGTACACGGCCTGGTTTTACTACTGCTACCCAGTAATCAAGGGCACCTTTTCCTGAACCCATTCGTGTTTCAGCCGGCTTTGCTGTAACCGGGTGATCAGGGAAGACCTTTATGAAAACTTTTCCGCCACGCTTCACGTAACGAGTCATGGCAACACGGGCAGCCTCAAGCTGGTTTGACTTGATCCAGCATGGGTCAAGGCTTACAAGTCCGTACTCACCCTGAGTGACTTTATTTCCACGTAAAGCTTTTCCTGCGAGGGATCCGCGGAACTGCTTACGATGCTTAACTCTCTTAGGCATTAACATATCAGTTTCTACCTCCTTCTGCCTGAGCCTTCTTCTTCGGAAGAACTTCGCCCTTGTAGATCCAAACCTTAACGCCGACCTTACCATATGTAGTATCTGCTTCTGCAAATCCATAGTCGATGTCAGCACGGATGGTCTGAAGTGGAATAGTTCCTTCGTTATAAGACTCTGCTCTTGCGATATCAGCACCACCAAGACGTCCTGAGCAGGTAGTCTTGATACCCTGGATACCGGTCTTCATAGAACGGCTGATGCAACTCTTCATAGCACGACGGAAAGAAACACGATTCTCAAGCTGTGAAGCGATGTTCTCAGCTACGAGCTGTGCGTCACGGTCCGGACGCTTTACTTCCTTAACGTCTACTACAAGCTTCTTATCTGTAAGCTTCTGAAGCTCTGACTTTACTTTCTCTATCTCAGCTCCGCCTTTTCCGATAACTACGCCTGGCTTAGCTGTGTAAACGACTGCCTTAACACGGTCGCTTGCTCTCTCGATCTCGATCTTTGAAACTCCTGCAGAATAAAGCTTCTTCTTAAGGAACTCACGGATCTTATGATCTTCAACGAGGTAATCTGCGAAATCTTTGTCTGCGTACCACTTTGAGTCCCAGTCATCGATAACGCCGACTCTTAACCCATGCGGATTAACTTTCTGTCCCATTGTATTCCTCCTTATTTCTCATCCAGTACAACAGTGATGTGACTCATTCTCTTCTCGATCCTGTAAGCGCGGCCCTGAGCTCTCGGCTGGATACGCTTCATCGTAGGTCCCTTGTTTGCGTAGCACTCTGCTACATAAAGGTTCTCTCTTCTGAGTCCGTTGTTGTTCTCTGCGTTTGCAACTGCTGAACGCAGGAGCTTCTCGATAACGCTGGATGCATATCTCGGATTATACTGGACAATAGCGAGTGCTGTATTTACGTCCTTTCCGCGGATCGCATCTAATACGAAGCAGGCCTTCTGTACCGACATTCTTGCAAAAGAAAGCTTTGCAGATGGTCTTGTATCTTTCTGTTCATTTCTCTCACGCTTGATCTGGGTTCTATGTCCCTTAGCCATGATAGAAATCCTCCTTTCTTATGCTGAAAAATTACTTAACGCCGGTCTTCTTCTCGTCCTTGCCGTGGCCCCTGTATGTACGGGTGGCTACGAACTCGCCGAGCTTATGACCTACCATGTCTTCTGTTACATATACCGGGACATGCTTTCTGCCGTCATGGACAGCGATCGTATGTCCTACGAATGATGGGAAGATCGTGGAACGGCGGGACCAGGTCTTTATGACTGCCTTATCTCCGCTTGCGTTCATAGCATCGATCTTCTTTAATAAACTCTGATCGGCAAATGGTCCTTTTTTAAGTGAACGTGCCATAAAATCCTCCTTACTTTAATCCCTTACCGTTTTTTCTTCTGATGATCAGCTTGTTTGAAGCCTTATGCTTATTTCTGGTCTTAAGACCAAGAGCCGGCTTACCCCAAGGTGTGCACGGACCAGGACGTCCAACTGGAGCCTTACCTTCACCACCACCATGTGGATGGTCGTTCGGGTTCATGACTGAACCACGGACTGTAGGACGGATTCCCATGTGTCTCTTTCTTCCTGCCTTACCGATCTTTACGAGGGAATGATCTCCATTTCCAAGAATACCGATAGTAGCGCGGCACTCGAGAAGGACTAATCTCATCTCGCCCGAAGGAAGACGAAGAGTAGCGTACTTTCCTTCTTTTGCCATAAGCTGAGCTGCGTTTCCTGCTGCACGTACCATCTGGCCGCCCTTTCCAGGATAAAGCTCGATGTTATGGATCATAGTACCGATAGGGATGTTTGCGAGTGGAAGTGAGTTTCCTACACGAACCTCTGCATTCTCTCCGCTCATAACGGTCATGCCGTCTGTGAGTCCCTCTGGAGCAAGGATATATGACTTCGTTCCGTCAGCATAGCTTAACAGAGCGATATTTGCTGTACGGTTCGGATCGTACTCGATGCCGATTACCTTTGCAGGGATATCATCTTTTCTTCTCTTGAAATCGATGATTCTGTACTTCTGACGATTTCCGCCGCCCTGGTGACGAACTGTGATCTTACCCTGGTTATTACGGCCGGAATTCTTTTTCTTTACATCCAGTAATGACTTCTCTGGTGACTTCTTTGTGATCTCTTTGAAGTCTGAGCCTGTCATATTTCTTCTGGAAGGTGTATATGGGTTGTATGACTTGATGCCCATTTTTTCTCCTTTCGAATGTTTTGTTATCACTCTTTACTGAGTATATTAGAGGGGTTGGGGGTTAGGGACTAGGGCAATCCTTATATCCTATATCCTATACCCTATCCCCTTTTTATAGACCTGAGAATAACTCGATATCCTTCGAATCCTCAGTCAGCTTTACGATAGCCTTCTTTGTAGCGGCTGTCTTTCCTACTGCAGCGCCTCTGCGCTTGTTCTTGCCCTGGCAGTTGATAGTGTGAACACTAGCTACCTTTGCGCCGTCGAACATTTTTTCAACAGCGTCCTTGATCTGGAACTTATTAGCTTCCGGGTGAACTAAGAAGGTGTACTTTTTATCTGCCATTCCTGACATAGACTTCTCAGTAACCACTGGCTTAATGATCACGTCATAGTAATTTACTGTAGCCATTATGCGTAAACCTCCTCGATCTTCTTTACTGCATCCTGAGTAAGGATAACTGTGCCGTACTTAAGAGCGTCATATACGCTGATAGCACCGGTCTGTGTAGTCTTTACTGTAGGGATGTTCTTTGCAGATGCTGAAACCACGTCATCCTTATCTGCGAGAACGACATAAGCCTTCTCTACGTTCAGGTTCTTCATGATCTCTGCAAATCTCTTTGTCTTTATCTCATCGAGCTTCAGCTCGTCAAGAACGATGAGCTTGTTCTCATTTACCTTGTCTGAAAGGACTGACTTAAGAGCTCCGGCCTTTTCTTTTCTGTTCATCTTGAATGAATAGTCTCTTGGAACCGGTGCGAATACCATTCCGCCGCCTGTCCACTGTGGTGCTCTTGTCGAACCCTGTCTGGCATGTCCTGTGCCCTTCTGTCTCCATGGCTTTCTGCCGCCACCAGATACTTCTGAGCGGGTCTTGGCTTTCTGTGTTCCCTGACGCTTGTTTGCGAGCTGGTTCACAACAGCCATATGTACTAAATGCTCGTTTACTTCTACTCCGAATACGGCATCTGAAAGCTCAGTTGTTCCGACTTCTTTGCCGTCCATATTATAAACGGATACCTTAGCCATCCTGATTTACTCCTTTCCGCTGCCTTATCGCTTTGTTGTCTCTTTAATAGTAACGAGTGACTTCTTCGGTCCCGGAACTGCTCCCTTTACAAGGATCAGGTTCTGGTCAGCATCTACACGTACTACCTCAAGGTTCTGTGTAGTTACCTTTACTGAACCCATATGTCCAGGCATTCCCTTGCCCTTGAATACTCGTGAAGGAGTAGAGCAGGAACCGTTCGAACCCTGATGACGATGGAACTTTGAACCATGAGCCATAGGTCCTCTGTGCTGTCCTAATCTCTTGACTGCACCCTGGAATCCTTTACCTTTTGATGTAGCTGTTACATCAACCTTATCTCCGGCTGCGAAGATGTCAGCCTTTATCTCCTGTGCAAGGCTGTAGTCTGCACAGTTCTCAAATCTGAACTCTTTTACATAGCGCTTTGCTGAAACTCCAGCCTTATCGAAGTGTCCCTTCTCCGGTTTGTTAACGCCATGACGATGTGCTACAGACTTCTTTCCGTTTGCATCCTTTGTTACGGCCTTCTCTGCCTTATCCGTGAATGCTACCTGGACTGCATCGTAACCGTCATTCTCAACGGTCTTTATCTGGGTAACTGCGCACGGACCTGCGAGTAATACGGTAACCGGGATAAGGTCGCCATTCTCGTCGAAGACCTGGGTCATTCCGACCTTTGTAGCTAAAATAGCCTTTTTCATAAAAAATCCTTTCTACAGCGGAACGCATCATGTGATGTGTTCATACTAGATACAATAGTTGCTATCAGAATGAAAAACAGCTGATCTTTACTTGTTCTTCATTTTGATATCGATATATACACCTGCCGGCATCTCAAGACGTGAAAGTGAATCAACGATCTTCTGTGTCGGTGTCAGGATATCGATCAGTCTCTTATGAGTTCTCTGCTCGAACTGCTCTCTGGAGTCCTTATACTTGTGGACTGCACGAAGAATGGTAACTACTTCCTTCTTTGTAGGAAGAGGTACCGGTCCTGAAACCTGTGCACCGTTCTTCTTTACAGTGTCGATGATCTTTCTGGCTGACTGATCCACGAGCTCGTGGTCATAAGCCTTCAGAGTGATACGCATAACCTGTGTTGCCATAAAAAAAGCCGCCTCCTATATCGGACTAATTCAGTTCGACAAGTGGTGACTGTACACATAACCGGGTGTGTCCTATCTTCGAACATCGCCCTCTGTTCCCTAAGAACAGATTCTTTAACTGTACAGTGACTTGTCGCCAGTTTCCTAACTTGACATTCGCTCCGCGGAAAACCTGCCATACACTGCTTACGTCAGCTTCGGCAGCAACCTCACGCTTCATAGCTATCATGTCACAACAAAGATCATTTTACACGGATTTACGATATATTGCAACTGAATGAGTGTATTTTTTTAAATACACCTTCTTTTTATTTTACATAAAAAGAGCCCCGCTCAGATTTTTCTGAGCAGGACTCACGGCTTCACGGCTTATATTATCTTGATTCATTCTCAGTGTAAATGCGGCAGCCCAGGCCCTCAAGACTTACGGTCCGGTGAGCGGATTCTATCTGCGGATCAATACCGCTCTCTATGTCGGTATCGAAGTCAGAATAGAAATCTCCAATCGTACCCGCCGGTCTGAGTGCCCGGCTTCCACTGACAAATGACTTCCTGTATCCGATACCCGAAACAAGCTTCGGAAGAATCGGTACAAATACAACTGCTGCGACGACAAGTATCATCAAAAGAATAGCGTCCATCATATAGATTCCTCCTTTTCCATGGATTGCTTCCATAAAGACTGGAATAGTTACTTCCTTTATTAATTACATTGTAGCATGTTTTCAGGTGAATGCAACTGAATTTTTGTTGACTCTTGATGAATTTGATTCATGTTTATAAGAATAGCTGCAGCTTGACTTTTTACCTGATAGAATAGATAATTTGTTACGATCAACAGCTGCAAAGCGGCAGGTTATCTATGAGGCAAAGAAAGTCTGGATCCTGTGGTTTTCAAGCGGTTATCATAATTTCCAGGAAGCGAAAGGAAAATATCATGTATCTTGCAGATAAATGGACTGACTATGAAGTGATCGACACCTCTGACGGCGACAAGCTCGAACGATGGGGAAAGTACATCCTGCAGCGGCCTGACCCACAGGTCATCTGGAACACCGCAAAGGGGCCCGAATGGCGAAGGATCAACGCACATTACCACAGGAGCAGTAAGGGCGGCGGTGAGTGGGAGTTTTTTGATCTGCCGAAGGAGTGGACTATCCGCTATCCGCTTCCGGCCGGAAAGCTGACTTTTCATCTGAAGCCCTTCTCATTCAAGCATACCGGACTTTTCCCGGAGCAGGCGGCTAACTGGGAATGGTTTTCTTCTATAATAAGTAAAGCCAGGAAGTCTCAGCCCGACCGCCGCATCAAGGTTCTGAATCTTTTTGCCTACACCGGCGGTGCCACTGTGGCAGCTGCCATGGCAGGAGCCGAAGTCACTCACGTCGACGCTTCTAAGGGCATGGTGACCTGGGCGCATGAGAACGCCATCTCATCCGGCCTGGGGGATGCGCATATCCGCTGGCTGGTAGATGACTGCATGAAGTTCGTTGAGAGAGAGAGCCGTCGAGGCAATCACTACGACGGCATCATTATGGACCCTCCTTCATACGGCAGGGGGCCGAAAGGCGAGATCTGGAAAATCGAGGAAAAGATCTTTCCTCTGATCTGCGACTGCAGGAAGATCCTCTCAGCTGACCCGCTGTTCTTCCTGGTGAATTCCTACACCACAGGACTTCAGCCCGCTGTCCTCCATTACATGCTCTCGACCGCCTTAAAGGGCATTCCAGGGACAGTCGAAGCTGATGAGATCGGCCTGCCTGTCACGAAGACCGGGCTCGTCCTCCCGTGTGGCGCCAGCGGAAGATTCTGCTCCTGATGATCATTTGGGCGGAGGAAGGAAATGACAGCAAACACCTATGGCAGAATGCTTTATTTACGCAGAAAACAGCTCGGATTCAGCGCTGCTGAAATCTGTTCAGGAATCTGTTCACTCTCTACCTATAGTCACTACGAAAATGACGAGATAAGGCCGGATTTATTCACTATGTCCGTATTTCCAGAACGAATGGGGCTTGACACCAGCCATATTAATTTTGTCTGTTCCAGGGCGGAGTTACTGATTTCCGCTATCAGGTCTGAAATTCAGAAAAAAATTCTTGCTGGTAATTTTCATGAAGCCGACAGCCTTATAGAGCAGTACAAGGCAGTCAGGATAAACCATGGCAGCAGGCTGCATGATCAGTATGTACTGCTTCAGCGCGGGATAATAGCCGAGATACAAGGGAAATATCACGAGGCAGCCGCACTGTTTCTTGAGGGTATGTCACTTACCAATGTTTCTTTATCAAGCCTGCGCAGCAGATATCTGTTGTCCAGACAGGAATTCGAGCTAATATACAGATATTCCAGAATACAGCTGAATTCCTCATCTGAATTCCAGGTCATTTACAATTACCTGAGCTATATGGATGATAGTGATCTGCTGAAAAAAAAATATTTTGCCGTGTGTGCATACCACATCGCCGAATTGTCTCTAAATGAAAGAGACACCTGCTCTGCTTTTTCATATGTGCTAAGCGGAATATCATATCAGCAGAAAATATACCAGATAATAAATATCGACCGGGGTCTTTCTCTAAAGAAAAAAATTATAAATTTCTACAACAGATGCCTGAATGATGAAGAAGATAATATTCTGGAATATTCATTAATAGTCAAAAAAATATTTGAAAGATATTCCGTTAGTTTCAGTTCTGACATAATAAAATTATCGAAGCCTGATTTGATCAGATATCAGCGTAACAGCAGCGGAATCACACAGGAAAAAATGTCAGAAGACATCTGCGATGTAACCACTTTGAGAAGATACGAAAATGGAACTCTGGATCCACGCGAAAATATTTTGAATAAACTCATGAATAAAATCGGAGTTAATTGTAGAGACCTGTCATCAGACAGAACAGCTTTAATGATCCATGATGTTACAATCATTGACCAGATTGAAAGTTCAATACAGACAAGAGATTATGAAAAGCTTGACAGAATTCTTGAACCGGAACTATGTCAAAACAGCAATACAGATTCTGTTCAGTTCTCCGGGAATCTAAAGCTAATCGCAAAATACGGCGACAGCGCTGATGACAAGACGGTTTTTCATTTTACGAGACTTATCAAGCTTTCGATCCCTGATTTTGACGGGTTAAATATCCCTGAATCTGCAATACTTAACGAGACCGAAATGGAACTTTTAAACGGACTTGCCATATCTTATCAGTATATCGGCAGAATTGATTCAGCCGGGCGAATCTGGAAGCAGCTCTCCGACTATATGGATAAATGTTTTGTTGTCAATGTCGGAAAAATCAAATACAGGATCCTTGTAAACTATTCAAACGTTCTCGGTCTGTCTCAAAAATACGAAGAGTGCATAAGCGTCTGTATCAAAGGAATCCGTATGCTTTGTAGCGATGTAACCCAGAACGTGATCTACAATTTTGTGTTTAATATCGGATGGTGTCTGTGCTATAAAAACATGAATAGTGAGAACAGGGTCAAATATAAAAAAGGAATTCGCTATATTGATGCGGCAATTAACCTGTGCAGGTACTTCGACGAATCTAAGTCATCACTCGATACAATGATTACAACAAGAAAAATGTTGGCAGACAAACTGTGAATACATCCGAATATTCCGGCAGACAACTGTAGGAATATTCAGACGTCTTCTAATCGTTAAAAATCCTCTAATGCAATGGTTTCAAGCAGCAAAGTATATTATACATCAGGGGATACCAGACCGCTAAAATAACTAATGTCATTGATAACACTCTTCTCATTTTTCCTCCTTTATTACGATGCTTGACCTGGTTTCTTTGATAATGGTCCCGTCTTTGATTTCTACCAGCCTGTCACATTCGTTTGCAATGCTGTGATCGTGAGTTACTATTACTACAGTTCTACCTTCCGAGTTTAATTTTTTTAGGATACTCATAATCTCCTTTGCATTAGCTGAATCCAGTGCGCCAGTCGGCTCGTCACACAAAAGTATCTTTGCGTCATTCACCAGCGCTCTTGCAATAGCTACTCTCTGTTTCTGTCCTCCTGACATTTGCGAAGGAAGTGCATCTTTTCTGTTTTCCAGCTTCATAGCCTCTATCAAACGCATTGCACGAAGTTTTTTTTCAGTTCGACTTAGCTTTGTATAATGCAGCGGAAGCATAATATTTTTCATCGCTGAATAGTGAGAAATAAGAGCGTAATCCTGCATAACAAACCCAAAGATCCTGTTTCTGAATACAGCCATCTCCTTTACGCTTAATTCGTCCATTCTGACAGAATCTATATAATACTCTCCTGATGTCGGTCTGTCTATTGTTCCAATAATATTCAGAAGCGTGGTCTTGCCTGATCCCGAAGCTCCCATGACAGCGAGCATTTCTCCATTATTTATCGTCAGGTCAATGCCTTTAAGTGCTTCCAGGCTATTGTTTCCTTTTCCATATGTCTTATGTATATCCTTTAGAATTATCATTCAACGCTCCTCAAATTTTCTCCCGGAGAATAATATCTGATTCTGAATGCTGTAATCAATACTATCATACCAATGTACAGAATTGATACCAGCACATCCACAGCAAATCCTGCGTTTATTCCTCCAAATAGTGAAACGGCAAGGGAGATTGAAAGCATCACTCCGGCCTCAAGTATTATCCGTATTATGATATCTTTCTTTTGTGCGCCACACATTATATTAATAGCATATTCCCGGCCGTAATCCGTTATCATCTGTAATATCATGCAGATCATACTCATAACAGAAAAAAATATAAATACGAGAGCGATAATCCCATAATATACTTCTTTCTCGATGATGGCTCTTCTGACATTTTTCATCTGATTCCGGCAGCTTGAAATATCGAGTTCAAGCGCTTCATTATTCAGGTTATATCTTTTCACATCTTCAAGAGCCTCTTGTTCTTTCGACGGTATCTGAAAGCTTCTAATATATGAAACCAGATCAGCCTCATCAATGTCCCCTTCGTATACAGGAGTAACAACTGCCTTATCCAGATACTCACTCTGATAATCCTGCATCGGGAGAGCAACAGATGATCCGTTCTTAATAAATCCGATGATCTGATAGTTCTCTCCCTGAATATCCATTTCATCTCCGGTATCATATGTTTTTTTGAAAAAATTTCCTGCTAACAGATATTTTCTTCCTGAATCAATACTCTTGAATTTTTTCTCCCAGTCCTCTACGGTATCTGTCACTTTAATCCCATAGCTGTCAAAGAAATTATCTGTTACCTGATATCTTTCAGTATATGTTCCGTTAATCGTTACCGGGTATTCATTATTAACAATGACAGCACCCGGTATTGATCTAAGCATGTCATATATTCTTCGGACACTATCGCTGTTCTTATTCGTATATTGAATCGATTCGGAATTCAAAACATTGACAGTAATCAGATCCGTCTCTCTCATCAGCCCATTTATCTGGTCGCCATAATTTCTGTAGTTCAAAGAAGTAGTGACTAATCCGGAAATAAGCAAAAAAGCGATAGCCGTCTCTATTGTCTTAAAGGCAAAATTGAGCGCATTTATTCTTATGTGTTCGGCGCAAAACCTTATGTTATTAAACATATCTCTTCCTTTTTGCCATGTACTGTATCTCTGTTACCAGAATGCCGGGAATAAGAATTGAGAAAGCCGCAAGCACCACCGGATAGAAATGCAGTTTAACCCCAAAAGTAAGTCTTATGTCTGTCAGCCATAAGCTTTTTTTCAAAAGCACAAATGCCAGGGAAGACAGCACTACTGCCAAAATTGCTGAAACGGCCAGCAATGTAAAAAATCTGATAATGAGTATAACATTATTACTGAAGTCAGTGCCCCCGACTCTTTTTCTAACTGCAAATTCCTCCGAGTATGAGTCCTCCCAGGACCTGATAAATCCAATACAATTCAAAAAAACCAGCAGCGCACAAGCGCCAATTACAGCCGTAAAAGCAACTGTGCTGTCTATCAAACCGTTCGAAGCATCAAGATGATATGACATCGCATCTAACCTCCCGGCTATTTTCTTAGCATCTGCATTCATTCTCTTGCTATCAGTAAAATCCACTATAAGGCAATCAAGAGAGCCATTGAAATAATACTCTTTTCGGCTTTTTGCATTGATATTTATATAATATGGTGTTTTCTTTAATGCGTCATCAGTTGTATCTTCATAGATCCCTATCGCTTTATATCTTACACCGCCGGAAACAATATACTTCCTGTCTCCAACCGCGGTCATCATCTGCAGATGATCTTTGCTTAAAAGTGCCACATCATCATCTGAGTTATATTCATCGACGTCTCCAGATATCTTGAGCTTCCCGATACTTTCTTTATTGAATTCTATTGCTTTTGTGCCCGATGTTCCAACCGCTATACAGTATCTGACATTTGTTCCTTTCAAAGCCTTCCTGATATCTGAGATTTTATGCCGTCCTTCGCTCAATACGTATTCAACCGTATTTTCTGACATCACCTCACATCGTCTTTGCGGATAGTAACGATTATGTGTTATTGCTGAATACGCAAAGATAAAAATAGTGATACTTACTGTGAAAATCACGATAAGCATGATACTCTTTGAACTTTTCTGCATTCCATTAATCATCATGAATGTATTTTACAATACATTCTCTATAATGAACAGTGCGTTTCATGAAAATTTCAGTCAGGACACTATCAAAAAAACGCCCGTCCTTTTAATGCGTACAGTAGGTACTGCAGCATAAAAAGGGCGGGCGCTCTTCACATTTTAATTATTCAGTTGTTCTTTTTGGCTGCGGCAAGTCGTGCCATCGCACGGGCGAGCGAAGCGCGGGAATGGTAGTATTCCTGAATACTCGTCTTCTGACGCAGTTTTTCCTCTGCACGCTCCTTGGCCTCTTCGGCACGGCGCACATCAATCTCCTCCGGTTTCTCGCAAGACTCCAGAATGATTGTCACACGGTTATTTACGACCTCGGCAAAGCCCCTGCCTGCAAGACCGGTCAGGTGGCCATCGTTGTTTTCTGCTGAGCCATTTCCGGCATGCTCAGCCGGAGTGATATCGATCATGCCTTCATCAAGAGCGATTACCAGGTTTTCATGATGAGAAAGGATCTGCTGCCTGCCATCATGCGACTGGAAGATCACCGATTCAGCAAAGCCGGAGAAAAATGTCCGGTTCGCTGCTATTACCTTCAAATAGAACATAGGCGCCTCCCGTTAAAGTGTCTCGGCTTTCTTCTTCACATCCTCGATAGTTCCGACATTGAAGAATGCGTTCTCTGGATACTCATCCATCTGGCCGTCAAGAATAGCCTTGAAGCTCTTTACCGTCTCCTCAACAGGTACATAGATTCCAGGAACACCCGTGAACTGCTCTGCCACATGGAACGGCTGAGACAGGAAACGCTGGATCTTACGGGCTCTGTAGACGAGAGTCTTATCGTCATCCGAAAGCTCTTCCATACCAAGGATAGAAATGATATCCTGCAGCTCATTATACTTCTGAAGGATTGCCTGAACCCTTCTTGCTGTATCATAGTGCTCTTCACCTACGACATCAGGCTCAAGGATACGGGAAGTTGATTCAAGAGGATCGACAGCCGGATAAATACCCTGCTCCACGATCTTTCGGGAAAGAACCGTCGTAGCATCGAGGTGTGTGAATGTAGTAGCAGGTGCAGGGTCTGTCAGGTCATCGGCAGGCACGTAAACAGCCTGAACCGAAGTGACTGATCCATTTTTCGTAGATGCGATACGTTCCTGAAGTTCACCCATCTCGTTAGCGAGAGTCGGCTGATAACCAACGGCTGAAGGCATACGGCCAAGAAGTGCTGATACCTCAGAACCAGCCTGTGTGAAACGGAAGATATTATCGATGAATAGAAGCACATCCTTGTTGTCGTGGTCACGGAAATACTCGGCCATTGTAAGACCTGTCTCTGCGACTCTCATACGCGCACCAGGCGGTTCGTTCATCTGACCGAAGACCAGCGCTGTCTTCTCAAGAACTCCGCTTGCCTTCATCTCTGTCCAGAGGTCGTTGCCTTCACGTGACCTCTCTCCTACTCCTGTGAAAATAGAGTAGCCGCCGTGCTCTGTAGCGACATTTGAGATCAGCTCCTGAATAAGCACCGTCTTACCAACACCGGCACCGCCGAACAGACCTATCTTACCGCCCTTTGCGTAAGGCGCCAGAAGATCGATGACCTTTATACCAGTCTCAAGCATCTCTGTAGCCGGCTTCTGGTCCTCAAATTTCGGAGGCTCTCTGTGAGTCTCCCACTCAGGTGCATCTGTTATCTGCTCGCCATCATCTATTGTCTCGCCTAAAACGTTAAAGAGTCTTCCAAGTGTTTTTTCGCCGACCGGAGTCCTGATACCGCTTCCGGTATCCTCAACTTCCATGTCGCGGTAAAGACCCTCTGAGGCAGACAGCATAATGCAGCGGACTACGTGGTTCCCCTGATGGGAAGCCACCTCCATTATGCACTTTTTCCCATTATTTTCTACTGACAGGGCCTCCCGGATTGGCGGCAGATCGTCATTTTCGAAAACGACATCCACGACCGGTCCGGAAACCTGTATGATTTTACCTGTCATGTATTCTCCTTTCCTTCAGGGATACATATTATATTGAGGTTCTCCTCGTTAAGCTCGAGCTGCGCCTTCGCTTGCTCTCGCTAATCTCGGAGAACGGCCTCGCACATGGCTCGAACTTCGCCTTCGGCTCGTTCTCGCCTATGTGCTTTCGGCCTGTGCTCTGGCGCCTGCGACTATCTCAGTGATCTCCTGAGTGATAGCTGCCTGACGCGCTCTGTTATACTCAGTACTCAGAGACTTAAGCATCTTGTCTCCGGCATCAGTAGCTGCCTGCATGGCGGTCATTCTGGCATTCTGCTCACAGCAGAATGACTGGACCAGCGCGCCATAGACGAATCCTATTACATACTCAGGAGCTATTCTTGACATAACCTCTTCAGGTGAAGGAACAAATGAAATAGTCTCCATCGGGATATCTACAGGAAGATTTTTTACCTTGTCATCGATAAAGCTTCCACGAACAAGCGGAAGCAGCTGTCTTACCTCTGCCACCTCGGTCATCGCGTTTTCCATACGGGTGTAGACCATGACGACCTCGTCCACCCTGTGCTTAAGGAAGTCATCCACCAGAGTCTCTGTAATGCTTCTCGCACGGGAAAGAGTAGGGTCCTGAACGACATAGTTGAACTCGGTATCGATTCCTATGCCCTTTGATTCCAGGTAATGCTTTCCAATCTGTCCCATACAGTAGATCTTTGCATCTCTGTACTTAGAGATCTCCTCTTCCATAGCTTTTAAGACGTTATGGTTATAAGCACCTGCAAGTCCTTTATCTGCTGTAACGACAAGAATCCCGACCTTTTTTTCCTCGTCATGCAGATCCTCATCCTCAAAGTAGGGGCTTGTCATCTCAGGCACATGACGCAGAAGACGCGTTACGGCCCGCTGAAGTGAATAGAAAAACGGCTCCGTATCGGCAAGTGCCTTCTTAGCTTTTTTCAGCTTCGAAGATGAGATCAGATACATGGCATTCGTGATCTTTAAGGTATCACGAACGCTTGAGATCCTGTCTTTTATCTCTTTAGTAGAAGCCATCAGATCACCTCGATGCTTTGTACTTGTTTGCTGCGTCTATAATACGCGCTTTTATATCATCATTAAGCTCGTTCTTCTCTTCAAGAGTATTGTAGACATCTGCGGCTGTATCCCTGACAGCGCGGAGTACATTATTCTGAAGCTTCTTGACCTGTGACTTGTCAACGTCATCGAAGTACTTCTCCTGAGCGAGAATAAGCGTGATAACCTGATCAGCCATTGAAAGCGGATGGTTAAGAGGCTGTTTTAACAGCTCCATCAGCGCATTTCCGTGGTTCAGCTGTGCCTTTGTAGTCTCATCGAGATCTGATGAGAACTGTGTGAAGACTTCAAGCTCTCTGTACTGGGCCAGGTCGATACGGATAGTACCTGATGCCTTCTTCATGGCCTTTGTCTGTGCTGCTCCGCCGACACGGGATACTGAAAGTCCGACGTTAACGGCAGGTCTCTGTCCTTCGAAGAAGAGCTTTGTCTCAAGGAAGATCTGACCATCTGTGATAGAGATGACGTTTGTCGGAATGTAAGCCGACACATCTCCATCCTGTGTCTCTATAATAGGAAGTGCTGTGATCGATCCGCCGCCCTTTTCATCTGAAAGTCTCGCGCATCTCTCAAGAAGTCTTGAATGGAGATAGAATACATCTCCAGGATAAGCCTCACGTCCTGGTGATCTGCCAAGAAGAAGCGAGATTGCACGGTATGAAACCGCGTGCTTGGAAAGGTCATCGTATACTACGAGCACATCCTTCCCCTGCTCCATGAAATGCTCTGCCATTGAAGTGGCTGCGTATGGAGCTATATACTGGCAGGCCACCGGGTCAGCTGCTGTAGCAGCAACTACGATACTGTAGTCCATGGCGCCGTATTTTTTCAGTGTCTCTACGACTCTCGCAACAGTCGAAGCCTTCTGGCCGATAGCTGCATAGATACAGATGACATCCTTGCCTCTCTGGTTCAGGATCGTATCAGTGGCAATCGACGTCTTACCTGTCTGCCTGTCTCCGATGATCAGCTCACGCTGTCCACGTCCGATAGGGAACATGGAATCGATGGCAAGGATTCCCGTCTCAAGCGGTGTATCGACTGACTGTCTGTCTATTATTCCAGGAGCATCATGCTCTACCGGACGATACTCATCTTCCTTGATCTCGCCATCACCATCTACCGGCTCACCGAGAGCATTGATAACTCTGCCAAGGAAAGCATCTCCTGTAGGAATACCTGCTCTCTTTCCGGTACGGGAGACACGGCTTCCCTCATGGATTCCGCTGTCACGTCCGAACAGGATGACACCGATCTCGTGCTCCCTGATATCCTGCACCATGGCCTTTACGCCATTGTCAAATACCACGACTTCACCATATTCGGCATGGTCTATTCCGTATATTCTGGCAATACCGTCTCCTACGCTTATGACCTCACCGGTCTCCTTAGCTTCGAAATCGGCGTCAAAATTCTCTATTTCACTCCTGATGATGGAGATAATGTCGGTAGCACTTACTGCTGCCATAATCTTCACCTCCCGTTTATTTTATTTTCCAACTGTCTGAGCTGTCCCTTGTAGCTCCTGTCGATCTCGTAATTCTTACATCTGACCAGGTAACCACCTATCAGGTTCTTGTCCTGCCTGACGCGGAAGGAAAACTCCGCGTCAGGGAAAAGCTTTTCAAGGGAAGCTCTTGCCTTTTTCTTATCAGCTTCTATTTCACTGTCATTCACGTAAAAAAGGTCAGCTGAAAGAATTCCGGCTTGCTCATCTTCTATCCGCAGATACTCATGGAGAATATCAGGGATAAGCGTCTCGTTGTGGTTTTTGATCATCACAAGCAGAAAAGCCGTCAGTGCCTTTGGTTCACCCGCAAGCTTTAAAATCCGTTTTTCCGCATCCTCTTTCTTCTTATAGAATACGACCGGGCTCATCATAAAGTCCATATATACCGGATTTGATTCGAGTTCCTTCAGGGCTTCCTCGACTTCGGCTCTCTTAACTGGCAGCTCAGACAAAACCAACGCGTTATTGTGTATTGTTGTCTGCCGCATCTTTATCACCATTCTCCAGGATCTTCTTCGCTGCCATCATAGCAAGGGCGCCTATTGCCTCACGGCTCTCTGCAAGGTTTTTCTGCTTGATGTTCTCTGCATCTGTCCTTGCTTTTGTCCTGATCGCATCTGCTTCCTTCTCGGCATCAGCTATGCTCTTGTCGTGAATTCTGTCAGCCTCAAGCCGGGCATTTTTTACAATCTCGGCAGCTTCCTGATCGGCAGTCTCCTGTTTCTTCAAATATTTATTTTTCTCTTCGTTGGCTTCCTTCTTACGATTGTCAGCCTCTGTGAACTGATCCTTGATGTTTGTTTCTCTTTCTTTTATTACTCTGATGATTCGGTTGAAGAGAAACTTCTTCAGGATCCAGTAAATAATGAGGACATTAACTATCGTAAGGAGGATGTCCCAGAAATTAATTTTAAGCATTATATCCTCCTGTCACTTCTACGGCCGTTTTAAAACGGCCGCGCAGTTCTGATCAGATTTTTTGATCAGCCAAGGAGCAGGATGATAAGAAGAGCAATAACGAAACCGTAAATAGCTGTTGCCTCTGCGAGGGCACAGCCTAAAAGAAGTGATGACTGGATCTTTCCTGATGCTTCCGGCTGTCTTGCGATCGCATCTACTGCGCTTCCTGTTGCCTTACCGATTCCGAGACCTGCGCCGATGCCGGTGAGGACTGCGATGCCTGCTCCAATAGCTACAAATAATGCTGAACTCATTTTGTTCCTCCTGTAAAATAAAATTAGGTGACGCGGCCGTCGCGCGGCCGCTGTTTTCCATCTACCTGTTTCAGTCCACCGACTCTTTTATGAAGAGCGATGTCAGAAATACGAATACGTAAGCCTGGATCAGGCCATCGAAGATATCAAAGTACAATGACGCCAATGCCGGAAGGACTACCGGGACAACCAGCTTCAGAAGTTCCATGATGACGAAGCTTCCGAGCACGTTTCCGAAAAGTCGCATACACAGTGACAGCGGCCTGATGAATACCTCCAGGATGTTGATCGGGGTGATGATCGCCATCGGCTCGGCAAAGCTGTGCAGAAATCCCTTCGCACCTTTTGCAATGACTCCGCTGGCCTCTATCAGAATTATGCTCATCAGAGACAGCGCGATCGTCACATTCATATCCTTGGTCGGCGGCTTGAATCCGATAATCCCTATCAGGTTCGAGATAGCTATGTAGATCAGCACCGCTACCAGATATGGGACATACCGCTTCCCGTTCTCTCCGATCGTCTCCCCGAAGAACCGGTACAGCCACTCTACAAAACTTTCCAGAGCCAGCTGGCCTTTCCCCGGGTGCTCCACGCTTAAGTTCCGCGTAATAATAAGGCAGACCAGAAGCACCGCTGCTATTATGATCCAGGTCACGACGACCGACTCATAGACAGGTATGCCTCCGAATATCGGTATAGTGAAAACCGTATCGACATTCAGGTCCGCCTTCAGCGAATTCACAAGCGCATCCAAAAACTTCACTTCCTTCCCGCATTTACTCTCACCTACTGCATGGATTTTAATACACCAAAATTCAGATGTCAATAATGGATTTGTCTATATTGCACAAAAACCTTTATAAATTTTTGTGCAAGTTGACGAAATTTTTGCTACTTTATCCACATTTTAGTTTAAAAAAATAACCCCGCTTCCCGCGGGGTCCTGTTCCTGATCTATGGCATATCAGTCGTCAATAAACTTATCATGTACTGCTCTCATAGCGACTTTTACATCATCGATGTCGATAAGGACAGTGATGCGGATCTCTGAAGTGGAGATCATACGGATATTGACTCCGACATCAGCCAGAGCTTCGAACATCCTGGCAGCTACGCCGGCATTCGACTGCATTCCTGCACCGACGATGGAAAGCTTGGCTACGTTCTCCTCTTCGACAAGCTTCTGGAAAGTAAGTCTCTCCTGGCTGTCCTTTAAGACTTCTACAGCTTCCTTGGCCTGTCCCTGGTCTACTGTGAATGAGATATCCTTCGTGTCGTCGCGGCCGATCGACTGCAGGATCATGTCTACGTTGATATTTTTCTTTGCGAGCAGGTCGAATACCTTGAATGCGATTCCCGGCTCATTCTTTAATCCTATAAGTGCTATACGGGCTGCGTCCTTATCTACTGCGACTCCGCTTACGAGCATGCTTTCCACTTTCGTTACCTCCTTAACGACTGTTCCTTCTGCATTGGTGAGACTTGAACGCACCACAAGAGGCACGTTGTATTTTTTTGCCATTTCGACTGATCTGTTGTGAAGCACCTGGGCTCCGAGCGTTGCGAGCTCGAGCATCTCGTCGTATGAGATCTCCTTGAGCTTCTTCGCGTTCGGTACGATTCTTGGATCAGCTGTGTATACGCCGTCTACATCTGTGTAGATCTCGCAGGCATCTGCATTTAAAACTGCCGCAAGTGCTACGGCTGTCGTATCAGATCCGCCGCGTCCAAGTGTCGTCACATCGTCGTACTTATTTACACCCTGGAAGCCTGTCACTATGACTATCTTTCCCTGATCGAGCTCAGCATTGATTCGGTCGGTATCTACCTTTTTAAAGCGGGCATTCATATGATGATGCGTCGTGTGCATTACGACCTGGAAGGCATTCAGTGATACGGCCGGTACTCCGAGGCTTGCCATTGCCATGGACATCAGGGCTACCGAGACCTGCTCTCCTGTAGAAAGAAGGGCATCCATTTCACGCTTCGGCGGATCAGGATTTATCTCCTTGGCCTTTGCGATCAGGTCATCTGTCGTGTCCCCCATTGCGGAGAGGACTACTACGACTTTGTTTCCTTTTTTGTAATCTTCGATGCAGCGCTTGGCAACATTAAAGATTCGCTCCTTGTTGGCGACGGATGTGCCACCAAACTTCTTGACTATTAACATTCTTCCTCCAACTGTTCTATAGTTACGTGGTCAGGCTACGGCGCAGGTGCATCTCAGGGCTCGCTCTCGCTCCGTATGGAACGCAGCGGTCACATAAGCGGCTAAAATACAGCCGCCAAGTGCCGGCGTTCCATAAGGTCCCTTCGATGCACCTGCACCCGCCTGCCCACTTGAATTCCAGATCAAGCGAGACGGATACTATTTACCACTTCAGAAAGTTTTAAAACATCTTCGTCAAATACTCGCTGCTCTATTTCCTTCGTCACGAAGCCGACTTCTCCCGGGACGATGTCGGCGTCGATATAGTCGACGTCGCCGAAGGCTGCATCGATGGCACCCTGGTCGTCTGTTGTGCGGACGAAGAAGCGGTATCTGTCGAGGCCCGGGTCGGCAAGCTGCAGCTTCTCTTCACGCCACTCGATCGGGACGTTCTTGTCGATGTGCTTGGCTATTTTTACTATGTCGCCGACTACTGCTGAAGCTGTCGGGAGTTTCCCAGCGCCTGAGCCGTAGAACATGCCGTCGCCCAGGATATTTCCATGGACGAAGACTGCATTGAATACGCCTTCGACATTGTACAGCGGGTTCTCCGGCGGGAGCAGGAAAGGCGCTACCCGGCAGGCGTAGGTGTCACCAGACTCTTTGCTAGTAGCGAGAAGCTTGACTTTACGTCCCATTTTTTTAGCGTACTTTATGTCGTCTGCTGAGATATGTGTGATGCCTTCGGTCGGGATATCGTTGTAATCAACCTGCTGCCCTGCGACAAGTGAAGTCAGGATAGCAATTTTTCTGCAGGCATCGTAGCCTTCGATATCGGCTGTAGGGTCTTTTTCAGCGAAGCCCTTTGCCTGGGCTTCCTTCAACACATCGTCGAAGTCAGCGCCCTCTTCTGCCATCTCTGTCATCATGTAGTTCGTCGTTCCGTTTACGATTCCCTCGATCTCCTCGATGACATCTCCGGTCAGACAGGACTCCAGGCACCTGATGATCGGGATGCCGCCGCCTACGGACGCCTCAAACATGAAGCTTACATTGTGCTCTTTCGCGATCCGGATCAGCTCAGCACCCTTGTCTGCGACCAGCGCCTTATTCGAAGTAGTCACGTGCTTTCCGGCTTCGAGCATTGCCTTTACAAAAGTGTATGCAGGCTCGACTCCTCCCATCGTCTCGACGACGATCCTGATCTCCGGATCATTTACGATGTCCTTGTAATCATGCACTATCAGAGGCTGGATCGGGTCACCTTCGAACTCACGCAAGTCAAGGACCTTCTTCAGTTCTATCGGCTCGCCGACTCTTTTTTCTATGACATCGTGATTTACCTTCAGTGTCTCCGCTACTCCGCTTCCAATGGTTCCATACCCCATTATCGCTGCTTTCATCTTTTTTCCTTTCCTTATAAAAATTCTGGCGCCGCCCAGTTATACCTGCTCCTCGGCAAGTATCTTCGCGTATGAAACGCCGGTTATTTTTTCAATGCGGTCAGTGACCTCCGAGACCTCCATTTCCTTCGGCAGATCCATAGATAAAGTGATCGCCGCGACCCCGTTCACCGGAATCGCCTGATGGATAGAGAGGATGTTCGCGCCGGAATCAGCCAGGTTCGTGAGGATCTTCGAGAGACGTCCCGGCTCATCTATGAGCTTTACGACCATCGTGACTGAGCGTCCTCTCTGATTCTCATGGTACCTGAAGATCTCGTCCTTGTACTTGTAAAAACTCGACCGCGAGATCCCCGCCCGCTCGGCCGCCTCTGAAGCGGACTGGCATTTCCCGGACTCCAGCAGGAGTTTCGCCTTTTCGACTCTCAGGAGAACCTCCGGAACTGCCTTTTCCTTCAGTACGTAGTATATTTCCTCTGCCATTATTTCCCTCTTAGAAAAATATTTCGGCCCGGTATGTCCGGACCGCCGGACTGTCTTTCGCAGAAAAACAAATGTCCTTGACTGAAATACTCTAACACATGAGTGCAAATCAGTCAAGGACATCTGTAAAATTTTTCATGTATAAAAGCAGCGACGATTACTCCGCGTCTGTCACTCCGCGCTTCGGTTTGCCGAGTGAAACCCACTTCAGGTAGGCATTCATAAAGGCATCCAGGTCACCGTCCATAACTCCGTCGACATTTGAAGTCTCCTCGCCGGTACGCAGGTCTTTTACCATAGTGTACGGCTGGAACACATAGGAACGGATCTGGTTTCCCCAGCTAATCGAGTTCACATCGCCTCTGATGTCAGCTTCCTTCTGCTCCTGTTCCTGCTCTCTTAAAAGCTCGAGCTTTGCACGGAGCATTTCCATAGCCTTATCTTTGTTCATGTGCTGGCTTCGCTCATTCTGGCAGGTCACGACAATTCCAGTAGGGAAATGCGTGATACGAATGGCAGATGAAGTCTTGTTGATATGCTGACCGCCGGCACCGCTCGAACGGTAGGTATCGATCCTGATATCCTCATCCTTTATCTCGATATCCGGCGCGTCTTTGAGCTCCGGCATCACATCTGCATTCGAGAAAGATGTCTGTCTCTTGCCGTTTGCGTTGAATGGAGAGATACGCACGAGCCTGTGTACGCCCTTCTCAGACTTCAGGTATCCGTAGGCATTCTCGCCATTCACCTGAAAAGTGACCGACTGCAGACCAGCCTCATCACCCTCTACTTCGTCGAGAAGCTCGATCCCGAAGCCGTGCTTGTCAGCCCACTTCGAATACATACGGTAGAGCATTGAAGTCCAGTCCATAGCCTCTGTTCCACCGGCTCCTGCGTGGAGAGTCACGATGGCATTATTATGGTCGTACTTTCCTGACAGAAGAGTCTTGAGCCTTAAGTCCTCGAGCTCTTTTTTAAACTCATCGAACTCTTTCTGAGCCTCTTCGAGCATCGCCGGATCATCTCCATCTTCCTCAGCGTCCATTTCGATAAAAGTCTCGATGTCTTCTTTTTTCTGGATGAGTCCGTCTGCGACAGCAACATCATCCTTCATGCTCTTCAGCTCCTGGCTCTTCTGTGAAGCCTTCTCAGCGTCATTCCAGAAGTCCGGAGCCTCCATTTCGCGCTCCATCTCCTGGATCTTATTTTTCTTTCCTTCTATATCAAGTGAACCGAGCACTTCCTTCAGCGTGTCGTCGTAGCCCGCGAGCTCACTTTTCATCTGATCGAATTCTAGCATTTAGTTGTCCAACTTTCCTTTTAATACTGTGATGCCTCTCTGCACCTGATTATCCTTCGAAAAATCATAGCTGTCCATTCCGGAAACCTTTGACGTGTCGCCGGTGTATTTGTACCTGAGCTTTATGTCCGGCTCTATTCCCTTCTTGTGGATGCATTCGCCACTAGGAGTATAGTAGGTCTCGACCGTCATCTTCAGCGCGGAACCGTCACCAAGCGTGAACTCCTGCTGCACTATGCCCTTTCCAAAGGTCTTTGTCCCGATAAGTGTACCGTACTTGAAATCACGTACCGCCCCTGAAAAAATCTCCGCAGCCGAAGCAGTATCTCCGGATATGAGTACTACGGTCGGGAATTTTTCCTGCTTTTTATCATCGGAAGAATACGTTGTCTTCTTGCCGTATTTGTCCATCATGTAGACTGTAGTGCCCTTCGGAAGGATATCGTCGAGGATCTTCGTCACCGAATCCACCAGGCCGCCCGGATTTGTTCGCAGGTCATAGATGACAGCTTTCATGCCCTGCTTTTTCAGGCTGGCAAGCGTTTTTTCAAACTCATCTGTAGTCATTGAGTTGAATTCATTTATTTCTATATAACCTATGCCCGTAGATTCGTCAAGCATTTTTCCATATACAGACGGATTCTCTACGGCGGCGCGCTTCAGCTTCACCGTGTGTTTTTCGCCGTTATGCGAGTAGACGATGGTCACCTCAGTACCGGCTTTTCCGCGGATTTTTTTGGTAAATTCAGTCAGAGTCAGGTTCTCGGCAAAAGCGCCGTCGGCTGAGATCAGCACATCGCCGTTCTGAATACCGGCCTTCTGCGCGGAAGAACCGTCAAACACCTGATGGACCTTTACTTCCTTTGTCTCTGAGTCTTTCATGACAGAAACGCCGATGCCTACGTATTCGCCCGAAGTATCCTCGAGCTCTTCCTTGTACTCGTAAGCCGTCATGTACTTCGTGTAGGGATCGTCCATCGCCTCCATCAGGCCTTTGTAGACGCCGTTAGTCTTCGCGGTATCGGACACTTTTTTATAATAGTATTTGTCTATGAGACCGGAGATGACTCTCGCCTTCGCCATGTCCTTCGCGTCCATGAAACCAGCGTCATAGAGCTTTCCAACGAAAAACCATCCGGTCACGAGAACGGCTGCTATCACGACGAGGCACCCGAGCACCCCGGCGAACACGCCCTTTCTGAAAGAGGATGGCTTTTTTTCTGCGATTTCCTGTTTATTTTCTTCCATAAGTCAAAAATGCGAAAATGGGGACAGACCCCATTTTCATACGTGCAAGTGTTTCTTCAGAGTGAACCGGCTGCCGATGTATCCGATGCCTACACCGAGAATCAGTGAGACAGGGATCAGCACGCGGAAAATACTGTTTACCGGGGTGAATGCGAACATATCGGAGAGCGCGTCAAACCGGTCAGCCACGTACTTTATGATGCGTCCGTACATGACGTACAGGATGATCAGCGGGATGACCGAACCGATGAGTCCGATTGTCACACCTTCGACTATGAAAGGTGCCCTGACGAACGAATCCTTCGCACCGATCAGCTTCATGATGCCTATCTCCTCTTTGCGGACCGAGATGCCTACTGTAACCGTGTTATTTATAAGAAAAATAGCCACAGCTATAAGTATCACGACTATGCTGATAGAGATCAGGCGGACCAGCGAATTAAAATCCGTAAGCGTTCTTGCCGTAGCCGCTGACTGATGGACTTCCCGGACTCCCGGAAGCTTTTCTAAATACTTCACGAGAGACGACTGCTTCGAGACATCCTTCAGGTAGATCTCGTAGTTTGCCATGTCTTTAAGCGGATTATCATCTGCAAAAGAATCGGCCGCGTCCTTATGATTTCCGAAATAACTCTTCTGGAACTCGCTCCACGCCTCGTCCGCCGAGACGAATTTGTACGACCGGACCTCCGAGCGCTTGCTGATCGCAGTTCCGATGTCGTCTATCTCATCCTGCGAAGCGTTATTATCGAAGTAAACAGTGACAGCCACCCCCTTCTCAGCATTCCTCAGCATTCCTCCGAAATTCATCGTGATCGCATAAAAAATGCCGAACAGAAAAATGCAGGCTGACATCGTAGCTATCGAAGCTATCGAGAACATTTTGTTCCGCCAGATATTCTTGAAACCCTGGCGTATATTATAAGAAAGAGATGAAAGTCTCATGATGAAATCTCCTCCTCATCCGAGACTATCGTCCCTTTATATATAGTGATCACACGCTTGTTCATCGCGCGGACTAGCTCCATATCGTGCGTGACTACTACGACGGTAGTCCCATCCTGGTTTATCTCGTCGAGCAGCTTCATGATCTCCCAGCTGTTATGGCCGTCGAGATTCCCGGTTGGCTCATCTGCGAGGAGTATCTTCGGGTGGTTCACCAAAGCTCTGGCTATAGCCACTCTCTGCTGCTCGCCTCCTGACAGGTGTCCCGGCAGCGAACGGTACTTGCTCGCAAGCCCTACTCTCGAGAGCATCTGCGGGACTCTCCGCTTTATCTGCTTCTTTGAAGCCTCTGTGACTCTCATCGCGAAAGCGACGTTCTCGTAGACATTCCTGTCTTTTAAAAGTCTGTAATCCTGGAATACACAGCCTATTTTTCGCCTGTACTCAGGTATGTCGCGGTGGCGCATTTTGTTCAGGTCCTTGCCGGCGACTACGATGCTGCCCTCGGTCGGCGACAGCTCCTTCAGCAGCAGCTTTATCAGCGTCGACTTTCCTGCGCCCGAGTCACCGACTATGAAGACAAACTCGCCGTTATCGATGCGCAGGCTCACGTCCTTCAGCGCGTGCGCCTTCACACCTGCCTCATATGTCTTGCTCACATGTGATAATTCTATCAAAAATCCTGTTCCTCCATATACTTCATGTATTCTACCACCATCATGGCGATTTTGAAAGTAATGGCGTCATCAAATTTTCTCAGATCAAGTCCGGTGCTCTTCTGGATCTTATCCAATCTGTATACAAGAGTGTTCCTGTGAATGTAGAGCTGTCTCGAAGTCTCGGACACATTCAGGCTGTTTTCGAAAAATTTGTCGATAGTCGTCAGTGTCTCCTCGTCGAAGTCATCCGGGCTCTTATCCCCGAATATCTCGCCGATGAACATCCGGCATAGCGGCAGAGGCAGCTGATAGATAAGTCTTCCGATTCCGAGCACCGAATACGCGATGACCTGTTTGTCTGAGAAAAATACTTTTCCGACATCGAGCGCCATCGTAGCTTCCTTGTAAGACCTCGACACGTCCTTTATGTCACGGACGACTGTGCCGTATGATACGCGGATCGACTCGCCCTCACGGTCGCCGAGCAGTTCGAGTATGGACTGTGCGGTCTCCTCGACTTCATCGTAGCTGTCTGAATTCAGGCGTTTTACGATGATGATGCTGTCCTCATCTACCGCTGTCACAAAGTCCGAGCTGTGACTTGAAAAAAGGTTCCGTACCTTCTCCAGCTCGTCTCCGCGTTTTTCACCCTCGAGCTTTACGACCATGACTATACGGAGGGCGTTCGCCTCTATATGCAGCTTCTTCGCGCGGTTATAGATGTCTACCAGGAGCAGGTTATCGAGCAGGAGGTTCTTAATGAAATTATCCCGGTCGAAGCGCTCCTTATAAGCCACCGTAAGCTCCGAAAGCTGGAGTGCCATGACCTTCCCCATCAGCTGGGCTTTCTCCTCGTCATCTGACATACTGATAAGCACGAATTCGAGGCTCTTCTCATCATAGACCTTGAAAAACTGTCTGTCGCCTATGACCTGGCTCTCCGCCGGTGATGCTGCGAACTCCGCCGCTGGCTTTCCGAACTCTGAGACCTCGCTGACCGTCGTCGCGAGAGCTATGCCCTCCGGATCGGTGATCACGAAATTCACCTTTGTTATCGCATTCATCCCCTCGATCGTCTTCTGTAATATCTGGTTTGTGATCATATGGCCCCCAAACATCTAAACTGATTTCTGTGAAAGTTGTACAAAAACGCAGGGCGTTTTTTGAGCACATTTCACAATTTCCTTTTATAGTTTAATACAAAATGACGAATTTTTAAAGACCCCATCGTGATTTTTTTATGCATTTTTTCCAATAAAGGTTTTCGAATGATGCCGGGGGCAGCAGGCGGGACGCACTCAACACCGGTTTTTCTGTTCGCGCTCCCTCGCCTGCTGCCCCGGCATACCAGAATTAACCAAATAACACTCTTCTATACAGCCAGATGATGGTCTTTGGACCGACGCCTTTTATAGATAAGAGGGTGGCTTCGTCGAGGGCGAGGTATTCGCGGACGGTAGAAATGCCGGCAAGCTTAAAAGCATTTGCGGTCTTTGTATCCAGCCCGATGCTTTCATCGAGCGGCGAATCCAGTGAAAAGTCATCGCTTTCCCGGACGGTCGCGAGTCCTCCTGCCGCCTTAGTGATCTCAGTGAAAAGCTCCGACGGGCTGTAGTTTATCACATCGGCTATCGTAGTAAGCCCGTTTCTGCGGTAAAAAGCAAGAGCTTCCTGCGACACCGGAAGCTCGTCCACTGGTGTCTTCTCGTCTTCATCTATATCCTCCAGAAAATAGAGCACGTCCGTCATCCAGTCAAGCTCCTGCTGATGGGCGTCCCTCTGCGTCCTGATATCTTCCAGTTTATCGAGATATTTTTTTCCGGCAAAGAGTTCCCGTGAATGTTCCTTTAGTTTCCGCAGCGCTGATCTCCGCCTGGCGCGGACAGTATTTTCTGAAACACCCAGCTTTTCAGCTGTCTGTTCTATAGTCTTTCTCTGGGGATATAACAGATGTATGACCTGGCTCTCCTCCTCATCGAGCGAGCGTCTGCAGACCTCGTCCAGCTCCTCCTCAAAGTCATCTGGCAGATAATAGTACTCTTCCCCACTCATATCATAGACCAGCTGATCCTGCCACGCCGGGTGGCTTACGTCCGCAGGGTTTTCTTCCATTCCTGCCTTCTTCAGACTTTTTATCAGATTAAGAAATACAGACAGGCTGACCGACTCCCGGTCCAATGCCTGACTCCTTGGCGTACCGTCGAGCATCAGTTCACATGCTGCCTCAAGCCGCTTCGCAAAATCCTCCGCCCCATGAATATCTGAAACTGTGATCACCATTTACCCGATACCCCCCCCCGTAATTCCCAGAAGCACCAGTTTTGTGGCATTTCTCGCGAGTTTTTTTAGATTCGTCGCCTCATTTTTTCTATCCATATAGCTGTAAAAAATGCCGATCACCGAATGCAGGTAGCCAGCTGTGATGTCCGGATAGCGCGACTCTTCGGTTATTTTTTCAAAGGCGCCGTGGGTGAACACGCCATCGTAAAGTCTCTCCTGGAATGCTACATAGTCAGTCTCCGTAAGGAGCCGTTTCAGTCCTTCTTCATCTGTGTCAAGGAACTGGTAAAGTGTGTAAACATCTGCCTCAAGCTCCCCTGTGAACTTCGCGTCAAGCGTGCGCACGATGTCATCTGCTATCTCCAGCAGCATGTCCCCAATCCCGGAATAGTGCAGATAGAAAGTCTTCCGGTTCACCTCTGCCCGCTCTGACAGCTCAGTCACGCTGATTTTTGCAACAGGGCGCTCCGCCACCATCTGAAGAAGTGCCTCTTTCAAATGTGTCCGTGTCCTGCGGACTCTCATGTCTCCCTCGCCCGAGTCCAGGAATCTGTATGGCATACTTAAACCTCCGTTTTGTCAATTAGAGGAATTATACCACATAATCGTGAATTGTGGCAATAAGTATGTCTCAAACTGTCCTGTTACTTTACGTCGGCAAGCATCATACCTCGTTACTTGTTACGTCCCTCTCTCGCCTTCTTCAGCGCAGAGTCAGAAATCTCAGAAATGGCTATAGCATCCTTCTCTGACATACCACGGTCAAGGCAGTTGTTATAAACTATGATAGCGTTTTTGTCTGCTCCATTTGCTTCCCCAATAGCCATTCCCTCCTGTCTTCCCTCTTTTCTCCCTTTCTTTAAACCTCTTCTCTCTCCATAATCTACATACTTATCGATAGCAAGTCTTAGTACATGTCCGCCCATAGTCTCATCCATCTCCTTCCATAGCCTCTGGTTTTTCCTGGTTAGGCTTTCCGTCACTTTACGGAGCATATTGTAAACCAGATAATATTCATTCGCATTCATGTCCCCAGCTTCATACAACTCATTCAGCTTCTCTATAAGAGAAGCGAAAGTCATAACCACCTTCTCGTTCCCATCTCCATCCTTATTATACATCGATTTTTCGAGATTGAACATATAAAATGGCAGTAAAAAATACAGTTTCTTCGATATGATATCTTCAAGTGAATAATCTGACAGCGCCATGACTGGCACATCATATGACATCTCATCCCCTTCCGGCAATCTTATCGAAATGACCAGCTTCTCCGGTGTTTTTTCCGTTTTCCTCAGGTACAGCACCCCAGAATTAGGCAGCTCCAGTGTCAGATGATTATCGCTGTAAGTGCTATGTTCCATGGCAATCTGCACCGCATACTCGAAAATCCTAACGACTATCGTCCCATCGTCATAGCACATACACTCGACATGATAATGTCTGCCGCCGATCTCGATTGACGAATCAGACTCCCTCTTCGCCTGCGCTCCTCCCTCCAGATTAAAAAAATGCTCATTCGACTCCAGCTTCACATCCTCGTCCATGCTGATAGGTTCTTTCAGATGGAACATCTCATTTATCAGTGGGATCACCAGCCTGCTGCCCTTCACCAGCATCGTCTTGAACACATCATCATACGGCGTCCCGCTTCGCCGCCTGAAGAATCCCCACATATGTCTCTCCTTTCCGCCCCTTTGCAAATCTGAGCAATACTAGAAAATTTTATAAGTTGGCAAGATTTTACCACGGATGTCAAGACCAGCGCAATAGAAAACCGCACGATTTAATTTCTATTTTCGAAAATTTAGGATTTGTTAAGAAAGATAAACAAGAAATAAACAATTATAAACAGTAGTGTGAGTTTTCGGTACACTTCTGACAATTTACCGAATATGAAAAAAAGGACTATCCCTGATTTCTTTTAGGAAATGAGGTCTGTCCCCTTTCACATTGAAAAAAAATTTCTGATCACATCAATAATTAATTGTAATTTTCAGATAATTCTTTTTAAAAATAAATCCGGGATGATGGGAGGATCATCCCGGACTTGATTTTTAGTCAAAAACTTAATGGAAAAATATCAGGGTCCCAAAAAGTTTTGTGTGAATGTCAAATTGTGATTGTTCTGAAGGATTGGGTATTACTTCTTGTCGGTCTTAAGAGTCTTCCAAGCTGAGTAAGCGCCTACATGCTTCTTGCCACTTGCATCGTAGTAGTAAGCCTTTACACGTACCTTAACTTTAGCGCCCTTCTTTACAGAAAGAGTAGTCTTGTTAGAAGCTACAGACTTGCCGGCAACCTTTTTGCCGATCTTCTTCTGTACCCAGTACTTCATGTTGTGGTTAGAAGCAGCATCGAAGCTTACAGAAACCTTCGCGCCCTTCTTGTTGGCAACCTTAAGTCCGGTAACCTTAGAAGGCTTGGTGTTGGCTCTGTAGGTCAGCGCAAGAGACACAGGAACGTTGTCTATGATTGAGTGATCGCTTGGTGAGATGTTTCCACTCGGATTAACAGTTACTTTCTGAGTACCCTGTGAAGTAGGATACAGATAGAACGTGTTATAAGTATCACCCGGATTGACTTTCTCCTTAGCACAAGTAATGATGTTCTGGTTCAGAGCGTCTCCCAGATACAGACTGCTTGATTTGATATCAGAGGTTGTACCATTCTTATCAATAGAGTATTTGATTGTTACCTTAAGAGTAGTATTACCGTCGAGAATGAGCTCAGGGATTTCTGTACCCATATCCGAAGTATATACTGTCTTATTGTTTGTGGCATCCTCGATCTTTGTAACGGAGTTACGAACACCAGGAACTGAGGTAATAGTGATTACCTTGTATGCTGTTCCATAACCATTAGTTACAGATACAAGAACGTGCTCTGTCTTACCCTCGGCATTAGCGATACCTACTGTACCGTATTTATCCGGAGTGGTAGCAGACTGAGCCAGGTTGTTTGTAATTGTCTGTCTGAAACTCTCAACAGAATCTAAGTTATAGAGGTTCTGTGCAGCTGTCTTATCATCACTCTTATCAAGGTACTTAGATAGTACAGTGTATCCGTCCCTCTTGAATTCGATGTCAGACTGATATCCTTTGAGTTTTGTTGCGCCAGCATCTGTACCGAGCTTGTAAGCAGACTCAAACATAGAATCAACGTTAGGATCAGCCTTATCGATTACTACATAGAAGTAGGATGTGGTAACCTCTGAGTTAGCAGTAGCGGAAGAAACTACCTTGATAACTGCTACGTCTGAGGTGATACCCTTATTGATAGTAAGAACTCCAGCCTGTGAGATTTGGCTAAATGCAGTTCCTTTTTTAGCTACGATGTCGTATGCCAGCTTTGCTCCATTTGCAGAAGTTACTTTAAGATCCTTCTGGATAGCGTCTGTCTCTTTGCCAGTTACATCAAGCTGAACATAGTGAATCTGTGAAGCTGCAAGTGTCTCCTCAGTGGTGGAAGCTATAGGCATCTGTGCGCTTGTGTAATTGTAGTCGGTGTCTGAAAGAACAGTAGCACCTACAGCAATGCTTCCGCCTGATACTGCAAGAACATCATCAGGAAGAGCGTTTACTCTGAAGTACACATCTGTAGAAGCAAGTACAACACCTGTCTTCTTATCCTTAGCCTGTACAGTAACAATGAACTGATCTACAGCTGCGGTAGCATTAACTACACCTGCATCTGAGACAGTGTTCTTGCTGTTGTTGCTCTTGTAAGCAATAGTGGTATTAGCAGGATCGCTGACATATACATACTTGGAAAGATCAAAGGTCTTATTAGTCTTAACATTAAGTCTGATAGGAGCTTCCTTTGTTCCCAGTTTTGCAGCGTCCTTAGATCCATCAGCAGTAACCTTTATTACGCTGCTGCTGTTCGAGATAACGTTCACGCGAAGCTGCTTAGTAGCTATACCAATCACGGCGCCACCATTTTTGTATGGAACAGTGATAGTAGCTACCTCTGAGCCGAGCTTTGTACCTTTAAGCTTTCCGTCGGTACTACCAGGTGTTGACTCGTTAAAAGAAGCAATCGCTTCTTTTTCAAATGCAATAGTAGCTGCTGCGGTATCGAGGGTTACGCCTTTAAGCTCCGTACCAGTTGTTTTGTCGTAAACCTTTGCATTATCTAAGATGCTGTCTTTCGTTGTCTGGTCAAGAATCACTGAAACTCCGCTGTTGTAATCATCTGATAAAGCAAGATCAGCTGCTGCAGCATATGGATTAATGTTAATTGCATTGTAAGCTACAGGAGTGTACTTACCAGTTGCACTGTCTTGCTTGTAAGCTACAAGATAAGCTCCGACTGGAGTGCCAACTGTAAGTTCGTTGTCAGCTGTCAGCTTAACAGAACCTGTAGCTGCTGATTCCACTTTTATGTCTGTCAGAGAATCAATATTAACGGATGGAACAGCATTGAGGTCTGCTGGTTTGTCTGCTGTCTTAACTACTGTGAACTTGTATTTCGCAGCGTTGTTCTCTGTACCATTCTCTGTAACATAAGAAGGAGTGATGGTTACGCTTGAGCCTTTAGATTTCTGGATGTAGATGTTTGAATCTACGCCTGAGATCTTGCCTTCAGCATCCTTGTACGGGTTGACGATTGCAAGGTTGAACGTGTAAGTGTGCTTGGTTGTTACGGTTTTGCCGTCAACTGTTTTTGTAGTGGTGGCCTCCACGGTAACAGGTGTGGATGGCTGCGAGTTAGCGCCCGAAGTAACGTTGAAGGTCAAGTCTGCGCTGGTGCCTGCGGCAAGTGTATTCACGCTTGTAGTAACTGGTGTGACTCCTGTTGGAGCGTTTTTTACAGTCACGGACGTGAAGGCAACTGACTCATCATTTGTTATGTTCAGTTTGAAACTCAGGTCGCTGCTAGTACTGTCTACGGTTCTCGTCTGAGCTGCACCGTTATAGTCAGCTGTCCCTGCTGTCGTCCAGTTTGCTAGGTCATCAACTGCAGCCTGTGCCTCAACTACGCCCTGAAGTCCAAGTGTGCTTACAGGAGCGAATGTAAGTGCAGTAGCAGCTGCAAGTACGATAGCTAAACCTTTTTTCATGTTTAACATTTTGTTATGATTCCTCCTTTTCATATGAAGAATTGGAATATTTATCAATATGCTACGTGGACCTGTCCTCCCAAACTGCAAAAATCTCAAGGCGGATCCGGAGCCTGAGTACATGCGTCGCACCCGGCAGGCCGGATCAGAAATCTTTGCTTGTCCACTGTCCGTTTACGGGACATTCGCTGTATGTCCCTCGGACAAGGAATACTTTACCGTCTTTCCTATGCAGCCTCAATTTCGCCGGTATGTTCGTTTCCGCTTTTTGCCACAAAAAGAGCACGGTGTCTATAAAAGTCACCGTGCTCTCGCATCTCCTGATTTTTACCATGAACCATATGTTCAATTTTCCTTTAAGCTTGCAGCCACGTGTAGTTCGATATAGTTCACCCGAGCTGCTCGCCGACCTTCATCGGATGGCCGTTCAGAAAAGCTGAGGCCGTCATGCGCTTTTTGCCTTCGAGCTGAAGGGCGTAGATAGTTAGTGCTCCGTCGGAACAGCGGACTGCGATGCTTCCGTCACCATCTGTAGAGATACGGACTATGCCGCCGACCGGGGCATTCTTTTCATCGGAAGTAAGCTCTGAGTCAGGGATGACTCCGGCCTTCAGGATTTTGAGACTCTTTCCCTCGAAGTAGGTGTAGGTGCCTGGCCATGGGTAAAGTCCACGGACGTGGCGCTCGAGCACAGAAGCCTGCGCAGAAAAGTCGAGTTTTCCCATATCTTTTCTGATCATGCCGACATGAGTAGACTCCTCGTCATTCTGCGGAACCGGCGTGATCTCGCCTTTTTCCAGGCCATCGAGAGTCTTTACCAGAAGGTCGGCTCCGACGCCTGCCAGCTTGTCAAAAAGACTTCCGCCGGTCTCGTCATCGGATATTTTTACCTTCTCCTGCATCAGGATGTCGCCGTCGTCAAGCCCAGGTCCCATCTGCATCGTCGTGACTCCGGTGTACTCGTCTCCGTTCAGGATGGACCACTGGATCGGAGCGGCGCCACGGTACTTCGGGAGCAGTGAAGCGTGCACATTTACACAGCCGTACTTCGGATGGTCGAGGATCTCCTTAGGAAGGATCTGCCCGAAAGCAGCCACCACGCCGACCTCAGCCGGGATATTATTCACGGTTTCGATGGATTCCGGATTTCTGATCCTGTCCGGCTGGTAGACCGGAAGGTTGTGCTCGATGGCCCACTCCTTCACCGGAGAATAGGTCACTTTTTTGCCGCGGCCGCGCGCCTTGTCAGGCTGTGTCACGACGAGCACTATCCTGTGGCCTGCTGCCACTATCGCATCAAGTATCGGGACTGCAAAATCCGGAGTCCCCATGAATATCACGTTCATTCTTCTGATTCCTCGCCTTCGTCTTCGTACCTGTGAAGCCCGTCCTCAACAAGCTCCGTGTACATATGGCCATCCAGATGGTCGAGCTCATGGCAGATAGCCCTTGCAAAAAGTCCCTCAGCCTCTATCTCATACGGCTTCATGTCCTTGTCAAAAGCCTTTGCCTTCACGTGCTCCGGGCGTGTCACGATCCCATAAACTCCAGGAACTGAAAGGCAGCCTTCCTGTCCGGTCTGCTCGCCGTCTTTTTCAATGATCTCAGGGTTTACGAGCACATAAGGCCCCTCGCCTACGTCGATCACGACGATTCTTCTGAGGACTCCGACCTGAGGAGCCGCAAGTCCGACTCCGTTTGCCTCGTACATGGTCTCGAGCATGTCATCCACGAGTCCCTGAAGTCTCGGAGTCATGGTCTTTACAGGCTTACACACTTTTTCAAGTACAGGGTCACCCTGCGTTCTTATCTCTCTTAATGCCATTTTATCTTCCTTTCCATATGAAAAAAATGACCGACACTTTTCATCTATTCAAAATCATACCAGAGGTCGGCGTTTTTCGGCGCGTTTTGATCGGCTATAGCTTCATCCATCAGCTTCCGCGCCTTTATCAGCGCATCGTAGTCACTGTCTTTTATCACGACTTCATATCGGTAGACGTCCTTCACCTTCGACACCGGACACGGATTCGGTCCCGATACAAAAAGTCCCGGAAACGCATTTTTTAGCCGCTCAGTGATAAAGCTTCCCATAGCGATGCAGCCTTCCTCGGTCCGCGCGGTGATCTCGACCGTCAGCAGGTGCATGAACGGCGGATAATGCAGCAGCCTCCTGTACGCTGTCTCCTCCCTGAAAAAATATCCGTAATCGTTCTTCGCAGCTGAAACGACCGCAAAATTCTCCGGCTGGTAAGTCTGTATCACAGCCTCTCCGGGATTTTCACCTCTGCCGGAACGCCCACACGCCTGTAGCAGCAGGTCAAAAGTCCTCTCGCTCGCTCTGTAGTCCGGGATATTCAGCGACAGATCAGCCGCCAGGATTCCCATCAGCGTGACTCCCGGGAAATCATGTCCCTTCACGATCATCTGCGTGCCGATCAGAATATCAGCCTTGTGATCATTGAATGCCTTCAGGATGTCATGGAAACCGTCAGCACCTTTCGTGGTGTCGGCATCCATGCGCAAAATGCGGCTCTGCGGGAAAAGCCTCTTGACCTCGGATTCTATTTTTTCAGTACCTGCACGCATCGTGCCTATCAGCTTCGAATGACAGCTCGGGCACTCACGCACCATCGGCCTTTTCGCGCCACAGTAATGGCAGTGCAGAAACCCGTCCCGGTGCAGTGACATCGGCACATCACAATGCTCACATTTTATCACCGCGCCGCACTCTCTGCAAGATACAGTCCCGGCGACTCCCCTCCTGTTTATAAAAAGCATTACCTGCTCGTTCTTTGCGAGCCTGTCTTTTATCGATGAATATAGCTTTCTCGAAAGTATCGAGCGGTTCCCTTGCTTTAGCTCGTCCCTCATGTCGACGATCGACACCTCTGGCAGCGCCGCGTCGTTCGCGCGCTTTTCCAGGGTGTAAAGCTGATAGTCGCCATTCATCGCATGGTAATAGGAAGTCACAGAAGGTGTTGCGCTTCCAAGAACTACCGGCGCATGGTTCAACCTCCCACGCTCAACAGCGACTTCGACCGCGTGGTACTTCGGCGGGTGCTCACTGACATAGCTCGTCTCGTGCTCTTCATCTACTATGATAAGACCCAGGTTCGTAAACGGAGTAAAAAGCGCGCTCCTCGGCCCTATCATCACTGACACTTCACCGACTCTCGCCCTCTCGAACTGGTCTTTCTTAAGAGAAGGGTTCATCCTCGAATTGATGCATGAGACCCTGTCACCAAAAAATCGATAGAACCGCATGATATTCTGAAGTGTCAATGCGATCTCCGGGATCAGGACTATCGCCTGCTTTCCTTCTTTTAAGACCTGCTCTATCATCGCAATGTAGAGAAGCGTCTTGCCGCTCCCGGTCACCCCGTGTATCAGTGATACTGCAGGTCTCTTCTTTAAAAAATCTCCGAGTATCGCCTTCTGCTCGTCATTTAGTTCTATATCCGGTCTTTCCTCTTTCAGGTAGTTCAGTTTTTCGAATGGGTTTCTTAGAGCCGTGTGATCTTCTACCGATACAAGGCCTGACTTCTCAGCGTCCCTTATCGTGGCAGACGGGATATCGTAATCCTGTCTCAGATCATCCCATTTGATAGTTCCATTATCTTTAAGTATCTGAAAGAGTTTTTCGGTGTACTTCGAATGTCTCTTTTTCGAGAGCAGGTCGTCCAAAGCCTTTTCGATATTTCCAGTCCTTTTAACTATTTTAAAGGTCTTTACTGTCGCATTCGTTGTCGCTGGAAAGACTACCGACAGTGCCTGCCCGAGCGTCCCCCCATATCTCTCCCGGATAAAGCCGGCGAGGGCGAACAGTTCGCCCTCGCCGGCGTGCGGTTCCGAGGCATCCAGAATGTACCGGACTTTTTTTTCATCCATCGGACATTCTTTCTCGACAGTCATGACAAACCCGCGGAGCTTCCTGCCCCTCATCGGCACAGTCACTTCACTCCCCGGTCTGACCGTCTCTTCCAGCTCCTCCGGAACTGCGTATGTAAAAGGGTGATCCATCTTCGTCACACCCAGATTCACATATACCTCTGCGAACATATTCCTCCTTAGGCGGCGCGGCGGGCAGGCGGGACTCCTATGATGGCGGCCAGCCCGCCGTGCCGCCTTACCATGATCACCGGCCCGCCAGGATATCGGCGATCAGGACACGCTCGTCCATCGGATATTTTTTCCCTTTGATCTCCTGGTAGTCCTCATGTCCTTTTCCGGCGAGAATAATGACGTCACCCTTCTGTCCGTGCTCGATGGCGTACTTAATGGCCTCCTTGCGGTCCTCGATCATGATGTACTTGCCGTCGGTCTTTTTGATGCCGGTCTCTATGTCCTTCATGATGGCTTCCGGATCCTCGAATCTCGGATTGTCCGAAGTGATGATCGTGAAATCAGACAGCTTACCGGACACTTCACCCATCTCATAGCGTCTGAGCTTCGAACGGTTACCGCCGCAGCCGAAGACAGTCACGATTCTTCCAGGGTTGTACTCCCTGATGGAAGTCAGCAGACTCTCGAGCGCCATCGCATTGTGCGCGTAATCGATCATCAGAGCAAAATCATCGGACACTTTTACCATCTCGATACGGCCCTTGACCTTTGCAGCCTTCAGAGCTTTCTGCATAGCCTCGACACTCACACCGAAGAAATGGCAGACAGCGATCGCGCACAGAGAATTGTAGACCGAGAAGCGTCCCGGCACATCTATCGTCACATCGAAATTCTCTTCTCCGGTGACCTTGTAGTTCACGCCGAGATAGCCAGGCTTGTGAACGAGCTCTATGTCGTGAGCTTCGAAGTCAGCCTTCTTCTCGATGCCGTAAGTATTCACGGTGCAGGTATGACCCTTCAGTATGCCCTCGAGGTTCTCGTCATCCGCGTTAAAAATGCCGTGTCTGCACTGCTGGAACAGAAGACTCTTGCAGTACAGATACTCAGCAAAATCCTTGTGCTCATTCGGACCAATATGGTCAGGCGATATATTTGTAAAAATGCCGATCTCAAAAGTCATGCCACTCACACGGTGAAGCTTCAGTGCCTGTGAACTCACTTCCATAACAGCAGCATCACAGCCGGCATCTGCCATCTGCGACAGGTAGTCCTGCACGATGTAACTCTCCGGAGTCGTGTTCAGAGCCGGGATGTGCTTGTCACCGATGATGGCTTCGATAGTTCCGATAAGGCCTACCTTTTTACCGGCATTCTCAAGTATCGACTTTATCATGTAAGTTGTCGTGGTCTTGCCCTTGGTTCCGGTAATGCCGATGACCTTCAGCTTATCAGCAGGATGATCGAACCAGGCAGCCGAGAGAAGCGCCAAAGCTTCCCTTGTGTCGTCTGACTTTATCACGGCTACAGAGTCCGGTACTTCGACATCTTTTTCTACGACAACGCCTGCTGCCCCTGCATCAACTGCCTGTGCGATGAAGTCGTGACCATCGACATTGGCGCCGACTATAGCCACATAGAGACTGCCCTTTGTGACCTTTCTCGAATCGTACACGAGGCTGGTGATCTCTGTATCAGCGTTACCACTTACGAGCTTCAGGTCAGTGTCTTTTATTAGATTTCTAATGGTCTGAGTTCTAACTGTTTGCATTCAAACTGTTCCTTTTCTAATTATTTACCGGAGTAAGCTTCCTCGCAGTACTTGCATCTGTAGACTTCGTTCTCCTCATCTGTCAGGACGAAGACCTGGTCGAGCTCCTGCTCGATCGAAGTGATGCAGCGTGGGTTCTTGCAGCGGATCACATTCTTCAGTTCCTTCGGCAGGGAGAGCTTCTCTTTTGAAATGATCGTGTCATTTTTTATCACGTCTACAGTGATGTTATGGTCGATGTAGCCGATGATGTCGAGATCGATGGAACCGAGCGGACACTCTATTTTTATGATGTCCTTGTGCCCCATTTTTTTGCTCTTCGCATTCATTATCATGGCGATCGTCGCGTCATTCAGCTCGTTCAGCTTCAGGTAATCGTATATCTTCATGCTCATGCCGGCCTTGATATGGTCGAGCACGTAACCTTCATGGATACCACTTATGTTCAGCATGTGACCTCCTTATTCGATGGCTGCGGAATGGTCGGATCTACCTTGATCCCAAGCAGCGTCAGGATCAGCGCCATTCTTATGAATACTGCTTTCTTTGCCTGCGTAAAATACTGTGCTCTCGGGTCTTCGTCGACCTCGACCGAGATCTCGTTTACCCTCGGGAGCGGATGCAGAACGATCATGTCATCCCTGCCGAGATTCATTTTTTCTTTGTCGAGAATGTAGAGGTCTTTTAATCTGACGTAGTCCTCTTCGTTGAAAAATCTCTCTTTTTGTACACGTGTCATATAAAGTACATCGAGTTTCGGCATTGCCTTCTCAAGGCTCTCCGTCTCCTCGTAGGTGGCGCCGCTCTTTTCGAGGACGTCCTCCCTGATGTATGACGGCAGCTTCAGTTCTTCAGGTGAGATAAGCACGAAATGCACATCCGCGTATCTGACTAACGCCGATATCAGTGAATGCACAGTCCTGCCGAACTTCAGATCGCCGCAGAGTCCGATCGTAAAATGGTCAAGCCTTCCCTTCAGCGACTTTATAGTGTAGAGGTCTGTAAGAGTCTGGGTCGGATGCGCGTGTCCGCCATCACCAGCGTTTATGACCGGGATCTCCGAGTGCAGAGATGCCACGAGCGGCGCACCTTCCTTCGGGTGTCTCAACGCGCAGATGTCGGCGTACCCCGAAATGATCCTTATCGTATCCGAAACACTCTCTCCTTTTGACGCTGATGAAGAATCAGCAGAAGCGAATCCAAGAGTCTGTCCCCCAAGACGGAGCATCGCAGATTCAAACGAAAGTCTCGTCCTGGTGGACGGCTCATAGAAGCAGGTCGCAAGCCTTTTTCCATCACAGGCATGCGAGTATTTCTGCGGATTTTTCTCAATGTCAGCGGCAAGCCCCATCAGCTCGTCGAGCTCTTCAACTGAAAAATCCAACGGACTCATACAGTGGCGCATTTTTCCTCCTTATACCTTCAGGTCAAAAAATTCCGTTACATAGTATAACCCTTTTTTTCCGTTTTGGGTAGATGAAAAAAGGCTCTGCGTCCATTTTCATATTTAATCAAATTTTAATGGCAAAAGATCTGTTAGGCTACTATAATAAAGAGTGGTGTTACTATATTTTTCAGTTATTCGGAGCTATTGTTATGTCAGGCCTTATAATTGCAGACAGACAGAGCATGTCTGAAGAAGAAAATCGAAGATACAAGGCATATCGCTGCGGGCTCTGCCGGGCATTAAAGGACGTCGCCGGTATCCGGGGTCAGGCTCTTCTGAGCTATGATATGACTTTTTTATACATTCTGCTCTCCGGGCTCTACGAAGACGAGCCTAAGGAGCAGCTTTTAAACTGTCCGGTACATCCATTTGTGAAGCATCCGACTTTTTCGGATGAGACGGCGGTCTACGCTGCCGAGATGAATATCCTGCTCTGCTATTCCTCGCTTTTATGCGGAATGCACTTGAAGTCTTCTCATGAAAAAAAATACCTGAATGCTCTCCACGACACCGTGAAGTCCCTCTCGAAAAAATACCCGAGACAGGCTTCCGCCTGCAAAAAAGCTGTAAACCAGGTGCTCGATCTGGAGCGCCGGAACGAAGAGAACGAACAGTTCGCCGCCGGTGCACTCGGTGAAGCTCTTGGACAGGCTTTTGTGATGCGCGAAGATGAATTCCAGAAGGACCTCTACGACACCGGATTTTACCTCGGGAAATTCACCTATCTGATGCGTTCACATGTGAACCTCTCTGAGGATAAAAAAAATGGGAACTACAATCCTCTGATCCTGAAAGAAGAGCGTGACCCTGAGGGCTACAGCACCTGTGTCCGCGTCACTCTGAAGAGCCTGATAAACGAGTCGATCAAATCCTTCGAGCGTCTCCCAATACAGCGTGACGCTTCGATCATCAGGAATGTCCTGGCTTCAGGCGTCTGGCAGATCTACGAGACGACTGCTCAGAAGCAGGAAAAGCAGCAGAGATTAGCGAGACAGTTTTTCATGTAAGGAAAATCGAATGGAAGAAAAAGACTTAAGCGAGCTGAAAAAGGCCCGCATTTTTAATAATATAACCGGTGATGAGATCGAGTCCCTGATGGACTGTGTACGCGGTCAGATCCGCAGTTTTCCGAAAGACGATATCGTCTTTTCCGCCGGCGAAAAAATAGACTCGATCGGTGTGCTGATGGAAGGTCAGCTCCAGGTCGAGTCTGTTGATTATTGGGGTAATACCGCGATCATCAGTCTGATAGATCCCGGTGAGATCGTCGGGGAGGCCTACGCTTCCGCCGATGCTGAGCCGATCCCGAATGATGTTATCGCGCTTTCCGACTGCCGGATCCTTTTTATGAATATGCACAGCATCCTGACCGAATGTCAGCGCGCCTGCTCGTTTCACAATCAGCTGATCCAGAATCTCTACACTATAGCGACCCGCCGGAACCGTTACATGAACCGAAAGATAAGTCACATGTCGAAGCGCACGACCCGCGAGAAGCTGCTGTCGTATCTGTCTGATATCGCACAGCAGAAAAATTCGAGTCACTTTACTATTCCGTTTGACCGGCAGCAGCTCGCCGACTATCTGTCCGTCGAGAGGTCGGCGATGAGCGCCGAGCTGTCGCGGATGCAGAAGGACGGGCTCATAAAGTATCATAAGAATGAATTTGAACTGCTGTAATTTATTGTACAAGTGTCCGGAAACGCCCGCTACCTGTCGTGCTGCAAGTAAATAAATTACAGCGTCTTAATGAATCTCATGAAGGCTTCATGGCCCTCTGGAGTTAATTTAAATACGCCGGCATCTTCTAAGACTTCTTTAAATACTTGTCCAACCTCTTCCTGCAGTATTCCAGTTATGTTTTCCCTGGTAAATCCATCCGGATATTTCGGGGTAAATTCGTCGACCCAGTCTGCGTGCTTTGCGAGCTCTTCGTTTGAGCGGATGTCTTTGCCGTTGACCAGGGCGTCGGCAAGGTCTTCGAAGATTTCTTTTTTCAGACGGGATGGGAGAACTGCCAGTCCCATGACTTCGATCAGGCCGATGTTCTCTTTCTTTATGTGGTGGAGTTTTTCGTGCGGATGGAAGACTCCGAGCGGATGCTCTTTGGTCGTGATGTTATTGCGGAGGGCAAGGTCGAGTTCATAGACGTCGCCGTGCTTTCTGGCGATCGGTGTTATCGTATTATGCGGCTCGCCGTCTGTCTCTGCGAAAATAAATGCGCTCTCATCTGTGTAGGCACGCCATTTTTTCAGGATGTGATCTGCGAGGTCGATGACTCTCTCACGGTCTTTGCCCTGAAGTCTGATGACTGAAAGCGGCCAGTTGATGATTCCGCTCGTCACATCCTCGTATCCCGGGATCGTGAACTTATCGGTGAACTCTGCTTTTTCCATTGCAAAAGTGTAGTGTCCGCCCTGGAAATGATCATGTGTCAGGATCGATCCTCCGACTATCGGAAGGTCGGCATTTGAACCCAGGAAGTAATGCGGGAACTGTCCGATGAAGTCAAAGAGCTTCGTGAATGCAGCCCTGTCGATCTTCATCGGGGTGTGCTCTCCGTTAAATACGATGCAGTGCTCGTTAAAGTACACATATGGTGAATACTGAAAGCCCCATCTGGTGCCGTTTACAGTGATCGGGATGATCCTGTGATTTTCTCTTGCAGGATGGTTCAGTCTTCCGGCGTATCCCTCATTCTCGATGCAAAGCTGGCACTTAGGATAAGATGACTGCTTTGCGTTTCTGGCTGCGGCGATCGCCTTCGGATCCTTCTCCGGCTTTGAGAGATTTATCGTGATATCTAAGTCTCCGTATGGTGTTTTTGTCTTCCATCTGAGATCCTTCTTTACCCTGTATGTTCTGATGTAATTCGTCTTCTGTGAAAAATCATAGAACCAGTCTGTGGCTTCCTTTGGTGACTGCTTATACTTGTCCCAGAATACTCTCTGTACTTCCGCCGGTCTCGGTGTAAGACAGTTCATAAGTGCTGTATCGAACAGGTCTCTCTCGGTGATAGTGTCATCGATCAGTCCGCGCTTTACTGCTTCATCCAGAAGTCCGTTCAGGATATCCTCAAGCGGTTCGTCTGTCACTTCTACTGTGTCATCGTAGCTGTCCTCGTGCATTTCTTTGAGCAGCTGATTTGTGCTGTAGATACGCTCGCACTCCGGGGTAAGCCCTGAGTTTATTCCGTAATTTACCAGTTCCTTAATATACTTATCTAACATAGTTATGATCCTCCTGTTATGCTTGTATTGTAGCGCGCATACCTGGATGTCGCATTATCCTGGTTGTTGCAAAACAGTAAAATATTGTGTAAGTGACAGTGTAATTATCACTTACTTTCACGGAGTTGTCTGGCTGTTTCACAGACAGCGTCTGTGACTACATCACCGCCCAGCATCCTCGCGAGTTCTTCGATGATCTCGTCCTCGTTCAGCGGACGGATCTGCGAAACAGTCGAATCATTCGTCGCAGATTTCTCGATCAGGAAGTGGCGGTCTGAAAGAGCTGCGATCTGCGGCAGATGAGTGATCAGGATCACCTGTCTTCCGACTGAGACTTTCTTTAATTCTCTGGCGACTGCCGATGCAGTCCGCCCGCTGATCCCGGTGTCGATCTCATCGAAGATCATCGTCTTTATATCGTCGGCAGATGCGAGGACTGTCTTTAACGCGAGCATTATCCGGCTCATCTCACCACCGGATGCCACCTGTGACAGAGGCTTTAATGGCTCGCCTGGGTTTGTAGATATAAGGAACTGTCCGTCATTGAAACCCCGAGCAGAAAATGAAGTCCGTGTGATCTCGACCTCAAAATCTGCTTTCAGGAAGTTCAGATTTTTTAACGACTCTTTTACCTTTTCTGCAAGAACAGAAGCGCCGTTTTTCCGCACAGCTTCAGCTTTTTCACACAACTGGTTCAAGACTTTTTCAGTATCTGCGAGCTGTTTTTTAAGGCCTGCTACGTAGTTCTCATGGTCATTTAACTGCTCGAGCTTTTCATCGGCCTCCTGCTTTGTCTGCTCTATTTCTTCAATAGTGCGGCCGTATTTCTGCTTCAGGTCATTGATCAGGTCAAGGCGCCTTGTCACTTCATCAAACTCTGCCGGATCAAATGTCAGGTTCTCCGCTGTCTGCACCAGCTCATGTGAAAAACTCTCGAGAATATCGTAAGCATCTCCAAGGGTCTTTCCTAGATTTTCGACTGACTCATCGTAGTCAGAGATCGAAGCCAGACTTCTCTGAGACTCACCGATGCGTGAAAGCACATCCTCTCCCTCGAAAAGCAGGTTCTGCACTTCCGACAGGTTCTTCGCGACTTTTTCTGAGCCGGACATTTTTTTATAAGAGGACTCGAGTTGGTCATCCTCACCTGGCTTTAATGCCGCTTCGTCTATCTCCTCAGACACATGCGTGTAGTACGAGATGTCCCGCTTCTGCTGAGCCTCGTCTATGTCGGCCTCATCTATTTTTTTCTTTATCGAAGTGTATTCCCTGTAGACCGGCGCAAGTTTGTCGAGTACCGGGTTTAAATCTTTTTTTACGAATTCGTCCAGAAGACGCAGATGTTTTTTCGGATCTGAAAGTGACTGGTGCTCGTTCTGCCCGTAGATGTCCAGGAGCAGCTCGCCGGCTTTCTTAAGTCTCGCTGCCGGAACCGTCTCACCATTGAGCCTCGCCTGGCTCTTCCCCTCTTTTATCTTCCTTGAAAAAATGAGCTGTCCGTCTTCCGGTTCAAAGTCCGCTTCACGGAGGCGCTGCTCCTCATTTTCGTCAAGTGAAAAAACGGCCTCGACATAGGCATCTTTTCCTGTGTCGCGGACCATTCCCTTATCGGCTTTTCCTCCGAGCGCGAGGCTCAGGGCGCCAAGAATTATAGACTTTCCGGCTCCGGTCTCTCCGGTCAGCACGTTGAGTCCCTCTGTAAACTCTATCTCCTCTTTTTCTATCAGAGCGAGATTTTCTACCCTTAAACTGTCTAGCATATTTACCCCCTGTCGAGTATATTTCTCAGTTTTCCCATCAGATTTATCGTGTCATCGAGGCTTCGTATCGCGCACATGATCGTGTCGTCGCCTGCTATCGAGCCGACTATCTCGTTGAATTCCATTGAATCAAGTGCCGCTGCAACTGCCATCGCCATGCCGGAGACTGTCTTTATCACGAGGATGTTCTGCGCGTTATCCATAGAGATAAAGCCTTCGCGGAATACGCGCTCGTATTTTTCTTTCATGTCCTCGTCGGTCTCGCGGAAGGCGACGTAATGGAGCTTGCCGTGAGTCTCGACCTTTGTCAGTTTCATCTCGCGGATGTCTCTTGAGACTGTCGCCTGCGTGACGTCAAAGCCGGATTCACGGAGCTTCTCCATCAGTTCTTCCTGCGTTCCGATCTCGTAGCGCACTATCAGTTCCAGTATCTTTTTCTGCCTCTTATTCTTCAAAAAACACCTCCTAATCGGCCTGTAATTTTTCTCTAATGCGGTCCAGAAAATTGATCTGGGAGAGCTTTATGAAGCGGACGGTCTCGTCGGAACGGACTACCTCGATGCTCTCGCCGTCGTAGAGTTCGATGGCGGTGCTGCCGTCGAAAGCGACTGCGGCTGAGAGCTCTTCCTGGTTGCGGCGGGTCACTGTCGCACGGACTTCTGCTGACGAGTCAAGGACGATGCTGCGCTGTCCGACCACGTGAGCGTTGAGCGGGCTCATCAGGATAAGCTTCGTCTTCGGATCCACGATCGGACCGCCGGCTGACAGATTATAGGCAGTCGATCCGGTCGGAGTCGCAAAGATCACCCCGTCGCCGTTGAACGACGAGAGCAGCTCGCCGTTTACATTTATATCTATGTGCACGACCTGAAGACCGTTTCTCGAGGTCAGCACGATATCGTTTAATGCGTGGTTAAATCCACTCTCCGGAATTCCGTCTGCCGAAATGACCCTGCCCGACAGCAGCATCCTCTCCTCGATCTCATAGTCATCCGCAAAAAGTCTCTTCAGCGCTTTCCTGTAATTCGACTCATCGAGATCACAGAGATAACCGAGATGACCTTTATTTATCCCTAGTATCGGCAGGTTCGATCTGATAGTTCTCATCGCGGCCCTGATCATCGTACCGTCACCGCCAACCGTCAGAATGCACTCCGTCTTCTCCGGCACCTCGAGCGGTTCAGACGACCTCTGTCTGTTCAGGATATGTGCCCTGGCATCTCCGCCGTTTTCCTTTATATAATCGATGATCTCGTTGATGAAGCCTTTGCTTTTGTCCGAGTCATCTTTTGTCAGTATAAAAAAATTTTTCATCGCCTGTCAAGTGCCTCATGCGCCTCGGCTACTACCGCTGCTATATCTATCGCGTCCGACTCTCCGCCATTTTTTTCTATGTACATCAGGTACTCGATGTTCCCGTTCGGTCCCTTGATCGGTGAGAAGGTAAGCCCCTTCACCGCAAATCCGAGTGCCTCCGTAAATCCGAATACTTCCGCTATGACGTCCCTGTGTACCTTCGGATTTTTCACGACTCCACGCTTACCGACATTTTCTCTGCCGGCTTCGAACTGCGGCTTGATAAGACACACCATAGTTCCGTCATCTGTGAGTATTGGAAAAATGGCCGGCAGGATTTTTGACAGCGAGATAAATGATACATCGCACGACGCGAAATCTAACTGTTCTCCGATGTCTTCAGGCTTTAGGTATCTGACGTTTGTCTTTTCCATCAGGTCTACTCTCGGATCCTGGCGCAATGACCAGTCGAACTGTCCGTAGCCCACGTCCACGCTGAATACTTTCGACGCGCCGTTCTGCAGCATGCAGTCGGTAAAGCCTCCGGTCGATGCGCCGATATCCATGCAGACTGCCCCGTCAAGTCTTACAGGAAAAGTCTTTAGCGCCTTCTCGAGCTTCAGTCCGCCTCGGCTCACATAGGCTAGCTTTTTTCCATGGAGTTCTATTTTTGAATTCTCATCGAAATTCGTGCCGGGTTTGTCTTCGCGCTGGTTTTCGACGAAGACTTTTCCCTCCATGATATACGCCTTTGCCTTCTCGCGCGAAGGGGCTAATCCTTTTTCTACGAGGAGAACGTCAAGCCTTTTTTTCATCTGTGTCCTCCTTTACTCCGAGCGCTTCCTCGATGCGCGATGCGACCGAGTCAGCATCTATCCCGACATCGCAGCAGAGTTCTTCGACACTTCCCTGCGGAACGAATTCATCCGGGATGGATATATTTATGAATTTCCCTTTGTAGCCAGCATCCGAAAGTATTGAAAGCACGTGTTCTCCGAATCCTCCGGAGCGCACATTTTCCTCGAGAGATACGATCAGATCATACTTTTCTGCCGCATTAGTTAAAAAGTCTTTATCTATTGGAGAGGCAAATCTGGCGTTCACAACGCTCGCAGATACTTCAGTTCTTTTAAGTATAACTGCTGCATCGATGGCGCACCCGACCATGCTGCCAAGTGCGAAGAGCATTACCTTAGCGTCCTTCGGTTCGCTTAAGGCCTCACACTTACCGTACTCTATAGGTGTCCGGCGCTCGGGTTCGCAGAAGTACGCCTCACCTCTCGGGTAGCGGATGGCTACCGGTGAGGTCATTTTTTCGATGGCGAAGTCGAGCATATCGGAGAGTTCCTGCGCATCCTTCGGCGCCATGACTGTCATGCCCGGGATCATCGAGAGATATGATATGTCAAAGATCCCCTGGTGCGTGATGCCGTCTCTTCCGACTATCCCCGCTCTGTCGACAGCGAAGACCACGTGGCTTCCCTCGATCGCGACATCGTGTATCAGCTCATCGAATCCTCTCTGGAGGAATGACGAATACACGGAGAATACAGGCACCATCCCGCCTTCAGCGAGCGCCGACGAGAAAGTCACTGCGTGTGCCTCTGCTATCCCCACATCAAAAAATCTGTCCGGGAACAGCTTCTTGAATTCTTTGAGTCCGCAGCCTAAGGCCATGGCCGCAGTCACAGCCACGACCCGGTCATTCTGTTCAGCGTTGCGTACTAGCGCCTTGGAAAACACCTCAGTGTAGGTCGGGTACTCGTTTAAGTTCTTCTGCCTTCCGGTCTTTATGTCAAAGGGACCCACTCCGTGAAAAAGTGATGGATTCTTCTCGGCTGGGCGATAGCCCTTGCCCTTCTTCGTGATCACATGGATAAGGACTGGTCCTCTGTATTTGAGCGCACGTCCGATGATCCTGGTCATCGCCTCGATATCATGGCCGTCTACCGGTCCTAAATACATAACTCCCAGGTTCTCAAAGATCATGCCCGGAACCAGGAGCTGCTTTATGCCGTTCTTCGCATGACGCAGAAAGTGTATGACATTCTCGCCGCCCGGCACTCTCCGGAGAGACTCTTCCATGTCAGACTTCAGTCCAGTGTACTGTTCGCTCGTCCTAAGCTTTGCCAGATGCTCGCTCATGCCTCCGACGTTCGGAGAAATGGACATCTGGTTGTCGTTCAGGATGATGGTCAGATTTGACCTAAGTGTGGAGGCGTTATTCAGTGCCTCATATGCGAGTCCGCCTGTCATGGCTCCGTCGCCGATCACAGCGACTATATTCTCCCTGTCGCCTGTCAGCTCTCTCGCCTTCGCAAAGCCCAGAGCAGTAGAGATGGAAGTCGAGCTGTGACCTGAGATGAAGGCGTCGCAGTCACTTTCCTTTGGATTCGAAAATCCAGTGATACCACCCTTCTGGCGCAGGGTATTAAATTGCGCGCGTCTTCCGGTCAGTATCTTATGTGCGTAGGACTGGTGTCCGACATCCCAGATCAGCTTATCCTCAGGAAAAGAGAGCACTCTGTGAAGAGCGATCGTAAGCTCGATGTCGCCCAGGTTGCTCGCTAAGTGTCCGCCGGTCTCCGAGACATTTTTTACTATGAACTGCCTCAGCTCCCTGGCTAAAAGAGGAAGCTCATCTTCTGACAGTTTTTTTATATCGTCAGGTTCATTTATTTTTTCTAAGACCATTAACTGTTTCTCTCTGTCAGTGTGCCGAAAAGTTCCAGCACTGATTCTCTCTCCTCTTCGTCTTTTACTCCGGTGAGTTCACGGATGTATACGCACGCCTGATCTGTCAGGCTCTTTACAGTCTTCTCACTCTCCTCGATACCGTGGATCGACGCGTAGGTGCTCTTCCCGTTCTTTTCATCCTGTCCGATAGACTTACCCAGAGTCCTTTCATCTCCGGTGATGTCCAGGATATCGTCTCTTATCTGGAAAGCTCTTCCAAGAGCACTCCCGGCTTTTCTGATAAGCTCTATGTCAGAGCTCTCAGCTCCACCTAGTGTAGCTCCTGCCATCATCGCAGCTTCGAGCAGTGCCGAAGTCTTGTCCTCGTAGATGTAGTCGAGTTCGTCTTCTGTGACGTCACGCTTGTCCTTATCACTTTCGACATCGAGACTCTGGCCTCCGACCATTCCATTTATCCCAGCCTTACCAGCGATGATCTCCATCGCCTGCGCTGCTCTGAGTCCGTCTGCCATGCCGAGGACTATTGCTGAGGTGACCCTGTGTGACATGATATTAAATGCTTCACTTAAAAGTCCGTCTCCTGCGAGCACTCCCATCGCCTCACCGTACTTCGCGTGAGTCGTAGGATTTCCGCGGCGGAGCATATCATCGTCCATAGCCGGAAGGTCATCGTGTACCAGCGAATAGGTGTGTATGAATTCAAGCGCAGCCATGAACGGTGCGTATGCACTTTTCTTAGCTCCGTACATTTTTGCAAAAGATGATAAAAGTATCGGGCGGAGCCGCTTGCCGCCGACTCTGACCGAATAGTTCATCGCCTCGAGCAGAGTCTTATTGTACCCGCACTCTTCCGGCAGAAATCCCGCTATTATCTCATCAGCTTCTTTTTTCTTCTGCTTCAGATCCATTATTCTCCGTCCTCTTCAAAATCGCTTACAGTTCCGTCAGCCTCGAGTTTTTCTACTTTTCTCTGGACGTCTTCGATGCGCTTTGTCGCTGACTTTATCAGCTTCATGCCTTTCTCGTAGAGTCCGAACGAGTCCTCGAGAGTGACCTCCGGATCTTCCATTTTTGCCGCTATATCGTCTAACTGTGCCAGAGATTCTTCGATGCTTAATTCTTTTTTCTCAGCCAATTCTATTCACCTGTTCAGCCTTTGCTTTTATCGTACCGTCTTTTAGTCTCACCGAAAAAATATCGTCTTTTTTCACCTGGCTCACACTCGTGATCCTGCCCTTATCTCCACTGACATAGGCGAAGCCTGCTGCAATCTTCTTCACAGGATTCGTGAGCTCGAGTCTCTGCGCGCTGAGTGAGAGCGCATGCTTCGTGTCTGAGAGCTTTCTCGCCATATCCTGTGACAGCTTCGGTGTGATAAGTGCCAGTCTTCTGTCAGCGTCATCTGTCTTTACTTTCATCGACTGTTTCATGACCTGTGTGTAGTTATCTAACAGCTGTGCAGTATCATTACACCTGTCATTTATCGTCTGACTCATCCTGTCCGACAGCTTCACGAGTTCCATCATCGCACGGTTGCTTCTCTCTTTCGGGGATGCCAGGATAACCCGCTTCTGTAGTGCCAGCAGTTTATTTTTCTCAGAGAGGAGCCTGCCATTCAGCGAAGTCTTAAGCTGTTCCTGCCTTTTTCTCATATCTGATAAAAACACGTCGTATGAGAAAACCGCAAGCTCAGCTGCTGCCGACGGTGTAGGCGCTCTGAGGTCTGCCACGAGGTCAGCTATCGTCGTATCCGTCTCATGCCCGACTGCCGAGATGACCGGCGTATTACACGAAAAAATGGCTCTTGCCACAGTCTCCGTGTTAAAAGCCATCAGGTCCTCCAGTGAACCTCCTCCTCTTCCGCAGATGATCACGTCACAGTTCTGCGTATCCAACCTCTCAAGCGCAGTTGCCACGGACTCCGCGGCGATCTCTCCCTGCACCTGAGCCGGAGCTAAGAGTATCTGCACATGCGGATTTCTTCTCGCCGACACCTGCATGATGTCGTGGATGACTGCCCCCGTCGGCGCCGTGACTACTCCGATCCTGAAACAGTACTTCGGTATCGGCTTTTTATATGCCTCATCGAACATCCCCATCTCGAGGAGTTCTTTCTTCAGCGCTTCGACCTTTGCCGCAAGCTCTCCCTCTCCTGCCGGTTCTATCTGCTCGGCATAGATCTGGTAGCTTCCTCCTTTTTCATAGACTCCGATGCTCCCGGTGACCACGACTTTGTCCCCGGCTTTCATCGGGAACTTAAGCCCCGCCCTATACCTGCGGAACATGACTGCGCTTATCGCGGCCTTATCATCTTTTAACGTAAAATAAATATGACCGCTCGAGTGATACGTCAGGTTCGACACTTCACCAGTGACCGAGACTTTTCGAAGCATCATATCGTCTTCGATAAGCCCGGCCACATAGTGGTTTATCACTGAAACGGTGTATATTCGTCTATTCATCTGTTTTTTCTTCGGAGGAATCTTCCTCAGGAGTCTTCTCTTCTGGCTTACTGTCAAGCGCTATAATGATATGTCTAAGGACTCCATTTACAAAAGAACCGGACTTCTCTGTCCCGTACTTTTTCGCAAGCTCGACCGCCTCGTTGACCGATACCTTCGTCGGGATCGTATCATCGTACTTCAGCTCATAGCACGCAAGCCTGAGGATCGTCAGGTCTACTTTTGCCATACGGCTGGTCTTCCATCCGGTGACGTTCGCATTTATCAGATCATCGATGTCCTTCAGATGCTCTCTTATCGCTTCGACCTTGTCGTTTATCAGCTTCAGGTCAGCTTCCTTTATGCCGTTTCCAAGCTCCGGTTCGATGTAAGGATGGATGTCAGCCTCAGGATCTAAAGTCTCGAGCTCATCGTTTGCTTTTACGACATCCTCAAAACTGTCTTCCGGATAAAACTGCGTCATGAACAGCCGCTTGAATGTCTCTTCTCTTCGCCTGGTCTGGTTCATGCTTTTTCACCTGCTCCGTTCACTTCGATAGAAGCGATGCGGATATCTACTTCCTTTACTTCGATTCCTGTCATGCTCGTGACATTCGTCTTTACCTTCTCCTGGATCTCGTGGCAGACCTTCGGCACTTCGTATCCGTACTTCAGAACGACTGCAAGCCTTACTGTGATAGTGCCGTCGTCCTCTTTGATGATGTGGATGCCCTTTGACAGCTTGCTGGCTCCTGCCTTTGTGAGGTTCTCTCTGGTAAGTCCGTTTCCGATATATGCTATGCCTTCTACATCACTTGCTGCGAGTCCGGCTACTTCTGCCATCACCTCGTCAGTGACTGTGACACCTTCTTCTACCTTGAATGTATTCTCTGCCATAAAAAATGACCTCCTTAAAATAATTGGACCCCTTTTTCCATCTGATTATAACAAATCCCGCCGTTTCTTTCCACTACTTTATTCTGTGAAAAATGGCCAGTCACCTTTTTAGTCTTCAGAGTTTGCACGCTCGGTGTTCGAGCCTGGAACGTAAGATTTCATGAATGAGGTGTATTCGCTGAATGACTTCGGGAATACGAGTCCTAAGACTTCAGCGTATGAACCGTTATACAGCTTGTGGAACGAAGCCTCTGACTGGTAAATGACTGAGATGTCTCCCGGGTTCTGGCTGTTCACGAGGATCTGGTAAGCCATCTCGCCTGCCTTGTAACCGCTGTCATACGGATCCGCCCAGAGCGTCACGAGTGACTCTTTTCCAGAAACTGCGTCACTTCCGTAGGTGACCCGGTCTCCGTTCTTTGCGGCACGGGTTATTTTCTTTACTGTGGAGGAAGAAAAACCGCTAGATATGTAGAGCGCGTCACACTGTTTTACGGCGGTGCTAATGAGCTTTGAAGTATCAGCATTTTTTAAAGAGCGTCTCGCCTGCTTCTCCCAGTCGAGGATCTCGGAATCACTGAACGACGGGTAGAGTGACTTCGCAAAGTCATCGGAGATCTGAGGCACTGTCGGATCATTGTCATCACTTTCCTTTATGGCCTTTGCCTCGACTCCGTTCTTCATCAGCGACTTATACGATGAAGTGGCAAGCAGATACTCGCGGTAGCCGATTCCTGCCTGAGTCAGGTACTCCTCGAGGATCCTGTTATCCTTTACCGCGTCACGGTTCTCCGGTGAATAGATGATCCCTACACGGCTCATCTTCTTCGTAGCTTCGATCATTTCCGAAAGCTGCGCATCCACAGAAGGAGATGGCATCACGCCCGTGACGTTCGTCCCGGTCGTGCGGTTATCCTCGTCTGCGTACTCGATACCGAGAGTTCCGGTTATATCATTTACTCCGGTTGAGATGACTGGAAGCTTTTTATCATCGTCTGTGCTCTGCGTCTGAGTGTAAGCGGCTGTAAGCCCCTCCCAGTTCTCAGTCAGGAGCAGCTGGGCGCCCTGGTCTTCAAGTGAAGCAATAGAGTCCGTATCATTCTTTGACGAGACAGACCCTGTCACCAGCTTGTAGTGTTCTTTTCCAAAAGTGTCCGTCAGAGCGTCCTTAAATCCCTGCTCGATATCTGCACTCTTATCATTTGATACGACGCCTATCGTGTAGATAGTGTCGTCATCTTTTTCAAGAGGCTTGTAGGATGATCTTTTTCCGCAGCCTGAAATGCAGACAGCCGCTAACGCGGCTGTCAGAATTGCTGATACTAATTTTTTCTTCATACGTTTGTAAAGACAGAGGTCTCTTCCTTTAAGTCCTTTGCTATCTTCTGGTTTTCGTCCATTCTCTGGGTGATCGAATCCATGTCGTTTACAAGGGTCTGGGTGCTGTTTGCTGCTCCGGTAACTCCCTGTGCACCCTCACTGATGGATGTAGAGATAGAACCGATCGAATCAGCGATCTCCGAAGCTGTCTTCTGCAGGTCTGCTGTGGACTGCGCGAAGTCGCCCATCATGTTCTCTATGTAGGTAGCGTTGTTCTTATAGCGTCCGCCGTCCTCTACGAAGTCACGGAACTCAGGAAGGATCGACTCCTTCATGTAGTTTACGAGATCCTGTGAATGGTCTGCGAGATTATGGACTGCTTCTGTGATGACTTCGTTTATCTTCTGGATATTTGAAGCGGCTTCACGGCTCGAATCGGACAGATGTGAGATCTCCTCTGCCACTACCGCAAAGCCTCTTCCGGCCTCTCCTGCCCTGGCCGCCTCGATGGAAGCGTTCAGAGAAAGGAGGTTCGTCTGACTTGCGATAGAGAGGATGTCTCCTGAGAGCTTGTTTACCTCATCAACGCTCTTTGCGTCTTCTATTGCCTGGCTTAACACCTCGAGGATCTCAGATACCTTCTGGTCTGTATCCTCCATGTTCGACCTGGCCTTGGACTCCATCTCGTCCGCCTGATCCTTCATCTGCTTCAGGTAGCTTCCGATCTCGTCAGACTTGCCTGCGATGTCATTTACCTTGTCAGATACATCCTTCGCATTCTGTGATATCATCGAAGCGTTGCTCTCAACCTCCTGCATAGTGGCTGAAAGCTCCTCTGTCACTGCTGACAGGTCTGAGGCGGAGCCGTTCGAGGTCCTTACGGAGCCGAGCACATCGGATACCACTGATTCCATCCTGTCGGAATTCCTGGTGATCGATGACAGAACTGCCTGCAGTCTGTCGATGAATCTGTTGATTCCATGGGCTACCCTGCCGATCTCATCCATCCTCTCGACAGATACTCTCTGTGTCAGATCCCCGTGGCCCTCATCAACTCCCTTAATGATACCGTGAAGCTGCCTCTCTACCTGGTTTAACGGTCTTACAATATACTTTGTAACCAGAATAAAGTCTATAAGCACTGCCAGGACGGATAGTATAATCGTCATGATATTGATGGCTGATGTACTATGATAAACGCTCGTGAGCTTTGCTCTCTTTTGCTCTGTACTATTTTCCACACCGGTTTTGATTTTGTCAATAGTGGAATTCATAGTATTGGCAGCCTTGGCCACCTCCTGATTCGCCAGCGCATATGCCTTTGCATTGTCGAGGCGGGCTGATGCTGCTGTGAGCTTGTTCACAGCCCTTTTAAGCTCCAGATACTCCGAAGCCAGCTGCTCGTCACCCTTTCTCTTCTGTTCGTCGGTCTCCGTTGCTATATTCTGATTCAGTGTTTTCTCCAGGAAGGCCTCGTCCTCCTGTATCGACTCTGTCATCTTGACCTTCGTCGAGAAATCGGTGGCTACTATGTGAGAGAGTGCCTTATGATAGATATTCTCGGCTTTCTCACTGATGTCAGAGAGATTCTCGATACTCTTCATCGAATCATCTGCGATGGCTGTTGAGCTGCTGTTGATCCGGGAGAGACTCATGCTGCTTATGACATTTGATACTATGGCTATGCCACCCAGTATTCCCAGAGCCCATAAAACCAGTCCTCTTACACTCGTGCGGATTGGGCTGGTGTTATTTACTACTCTTGTCTTCTTTACCGACATGCTTTCTGCCCTCCTTAATCTGTTACCGCTGCCGTGATCTTCTTTACCAGCTGATCAAGTCTCTTCTGTGTAATAGCAGAGCCGCTTACAAGCTCTGATCCGAATGCTGTAGTCGCATCCCAGTATTTCTGTCCAACTCTCTGAAGCGAAGCGTACTTCGACTGTGCCAGCAGTGCCTGGATCGCAGGTGATGCCTTTACCGCATCGCTCTCAGCCGCCTTCTTATTTGAAGGTCCCTGTCCTCTCTTCTCAAAGCGGAGAGTCTGGCTCTTCTCATTCGTCATGTATGCTGCAAGCTTATTCGCCCACTCTGCCTTTGGTGAGAAGCTGTTCACTCCGACCATCTTGTATCCGGCGTAGGATGCCATCTGCACCTGCTTTCCAGCCACTGTATATGTAGGAAGCTTTGCAGCGCCCATATCGTCTCCCCAGGCCTTCTTCAGGTCCTGAGACAGCCATACACCGCTTACCCCGGCGATAACAGTGCCGTCAGCAGCTTTTGCCTTCAGCACATCATCTCCGCCTGCCAGAAAACCAGCATTTTTCACTATGGCACTCATAGCCTTTGCGACATCGAGTCCGGTGATTTTATTCTTGGTCGAGTTCCAGTCACAGACATTCGTCAGTCCGTCGTCGGCCAGAGAGAGCTTAAGCCCGGTATTACCGTAGAAAGAGTACATATACCAGCCGTTTCCGATGTCCATCGTGACCTTCTTGCCCTTGGACGCAGCAGCCTTCAGGATCCCGTCCATGGTCTTCAGATCCGAATCCTTGAAGTACTTTTTATTATAGTATAAAAAATATCCGTTATCGGCTGTCATCGGGTAAGCGTAGAGCTTTCCATCAATAGAAGCTGCATCTACTGCGGCGTCCAGGTTATCGCTCTTCACCGATGAGTCGTCGATCGGGTGGAGAATGCCCGATGCTGTGAGTGCATTCAGCTGATCATCTGCAAAGGTGAAGATGTCGGGAGCTGAGTTCACATTACTAAGCACCTTGTCCGCCGCCTCAGATTCACTGATGATTTCGGTCTTTACCGTATATGGAAAGTCAGAGTTCTCCTTCTTGAAGTCAGAGACTATCTGATTCAATACCTCTACGTCTGCCTCATCTCCTACCGATACCACCAGCTCCTTACTGGCGTTTCCTGATGCAGTCGAAAAATCAAAAGCACTGCCTGAGGTCTTCCCCTTTTCGGCACCGCCTCCACAGCCGGTCAGCAGCATAGCCACTACGACTGGCAGGACCAGTAATTTTTTCTGAAACCTCATGTGTTTCTTCCTCCTTCAATGAGTTTTTGTGTTAAAGCTAACTTATATTTTAGCACAGTATCGCAAAAAATTGAAGAAGCTATAAAAGTTTAACAAACCTTGAAGGTTTTCCGCGTGTTTTCAATGGGTTCAGGCATTTCTTAGAAAAAAACAATGAAAGAAATTGTATCGGTCACTTTTTCGTGTTAAAGTAGAAAGCGAGGGACACGAAAGGATGGTTTAGTTTTTTGAAGAAACAGATTACTGCAGTTTTACTTGCCGCTGCGATGGCTGTTACATCGCTTTGCGGTTCCGGATATTTTTTTAAGAAAAATGAAGTGAAGGCCCAGGCTGCCGATACGACTGGAAGCACTTACGACCCGGTACTTACTGATGATACAGATACAGTTATCGTCTTAGATCCAGGGCATGGCGGCTCGGATCCTGGAACAAGGGGCGGTGGGTATAATGAAAAGACCCTTACATTAAAAATCGCCAACGCAGCAAAAAAATATCTTGAAGAATACGCACATGTCAAAGTTTACATGACGAGAACCTCGGATAAATACGTTGGACTGATCGACAGAACTACATATGCTGCAAATGTAGGTGCCGACGCTTTTGTTTCCATACATCTGAATGCAAATAACAGCCCAGCTCCGAATGGCAGTGAGATCTACTACCCGAATAACCACTATGACACTGACGCATATACTGTCGGTAAATCTCTTGCGACGAATATACAGGCTAATCTAAAGGCTCTGGGGCTTTTTGACAGGCAGATCAAGACTAAGAGTTCTGCAAACGGAAGCCGATATCCGGATGGAAGTCTTTCTGATTATTATTCAGTCATTCGTACATCCAAACTGCACCACATCCCTGGTATTATCGTAGAGGCAGCATTCCTCACTAATCCTGATGATGTGGCAAACTACCTGAGTGATACTGAGTCTATAAATGAGATTGGTCAGGCTGATGCTGATGGTATCGCAAAGACTTTTAACCTGATCCCTAAGAGCGAGGACACTTCGGTCTATCCTGACCCTGTCACCCTGACTTCGGCAGCCACTGTAAATGGCACGAATCAGGTTCAGGTCACCTGGCAGCCTGCTGCAAACGCAGCTCAGTACATAGTCTTTAGAAAGACCGGTGCTAACGGCACTTATAAAGAAGTCGGAAGGACTACCGAGACTAGTCTGATAGATGGCTCATCCTCATACGGCACTAATTATTACTACACTGTCATAGCAAAAAATAACAGCGGCCGTTCACAGAGCTACAACACCGCCGGTCTTCCTGTGACTACTCCTCGTCGTGATGTCACTATGGTATCAGCCGTCGATAATGGTATGAATCGTGTCAAAGTCACCTGGCAGCGTGAGAAAGGTGCCACCGGCTACAGGCTCTACCGCAGCACAAATGGAGGCGGTTACAAGAAAGTAACCACGATAAAGAAAAATGCTTCAAGCTACACCGATGAGACTGTAGCTAAGAACACAAATTATGACTATACGGTAAAGGCATACTTCAAGACTGACAAGGGCAATGTCTGGACGACCTGCGTAAAGAAGCAGGCAACTGTTACTACTGATGCTGATCCGACAGTGACTCTGTCTGGCACTATGGCCCCTGATAATAAGAGCATCACCTTTACCTGGACGAAATCAGCTGACCCTGATGTAATCTACAGGCTCTACAGGAAGGTCGACGATGGCTCTTATGAAAAGGTAAATACAGACACCAAAGATCCGTATGTGGACACTGACCTCGAGCCGGGAACTACATATAAATACAGAGTCCGTTTCTACCGCAAGGCTCTCCACTCTACTAAGGCCTACTGGAGCAGCTACTCGAATGTACTGACATTCACTACTCCTGAAGAAGTAGTACCTGAAGAAAATACCGGCACAACAGGTACTACAGAAAATACTGCGAACTCCGACGGTTCACAGTCAGTCCAGGCTTCCGTACAGACTCCGGCTGCAAAGACAGCTCCCGGTCAGGTCACTTTTCGAAGTGCCTACAGCTCAGCCTATGACACAGATCAGATGGACTGGGTCACCCCGGCTTCTGACGCGTCTCTGACGATCCACTGGAACACTGTAAAAGGAGCAGACGGTTACAAGGTCTACCAGTACAACGGCAAGACTTATAAAAGGATCGCCACAATAAATGATCCTTCGGTCAATTCATATGTGGTAAATGGTCTTGATCAGCGCACAGCTTATACTTTTAAAGTAAAAGCATGGTGCTACGACAACGACGGTAAAACTGTTCTCGACGGAGAAGCCAGTGTTAAGGCTTCCGGAACTACCGGCTACAGGATAAAGGGCACATCCACGGTGACCGCCGCCCAGATGACACGCTACTATAACGCCCAGAAGAAAAAATATCCTTCAGCCGCCTACTCGAAGTACGGCGCAAAGGATATCAGCTCTTTTACAGAAATAGTTTACGATGAATCGAGGAAAGTCGGCATCAGGCCTGAGGTACTTTTCGCACAGATATGCTGTGAGACAGGCTTTCTGCAGTTCGGCGGAGATGTAAAAGCCGCTCAGTGTAACTTCGGTGGGATCGGAGCTACAGGCGGTGTCCCTGGTGTGGACTTCGTATCTTACGCAAAGCAGAACTACAAGTACCTGACTGACGGAACCGGGAAGCCTTACACGAGTGCTTCCGCAGCTGCCGCCGATGCAGTCCGTGTAGGCATCAGGGCACAGGCTACCCACCTGGCTCTCTATGCGAGCGATGACGGAACCCAGCCTTCTGTCAAGACTGTAAACGGAACCTACATTCCTGACCCGAGAGCCTACACTTCGATCATTGGAAAGGCTCCTTACGTCGAGTGGCTCGGCATCTACGACAACTATCACTCGACCGGTGAAGTCGCAGGTGAGCCTACTGTAAAATCCGGCTGGGCCGGTACGAATAACTACGGCTACACCCTGATCTCGAACTACATCAACCCGCTGCTCCGCAGCTGATATAAGCCTTAAAGGAGATTCATATGCTAAAGAAAAAAATCGTCGCCGCTGTGCTGGCAGCTGCCGTTGCATTCACCGGCATTACTGCTTTTCATCTGACAAAAAATACAGGTAAAGCAGAAACTGTCGAAGCCGCTGAGACAGCCTCTTCCGCTGATGATGAAGTCCACGGGGTCTGGCTTTCCGTCTACGATTACACTGATAAAAATATCGGACTGTCCACTGACGATGAAGCCACTTTCCGAAAAAATGCTCAGAATTTTTTAACCGATCTGAAGGACTACGATCTGAACACAGTCTATATGCAGGTTCGCTCGAATGACGATGCTGCCTGGAAGAGTAAGACTTTTCATGCCCTAAAAGAGATCTCACCTTCTGTGACTGCCCTTGCAAAAGCCGGGAAAAATACGAAGTCTGCTTACAACACTCTGAAGTTCGACCCGCTGCAGATCATGGTCGAAGAGGCTCATAAGCAGAATATAAAACTTATCGCCTGGATGAATCCTTACAGAGTCGACACGAACTACTTCCTGAATCCAGGTGCTGCCAGTTCGAGAGACCGCATCGTAAAGGCCGTAAAAGAAGTCATGAAGTACGATGTGGACGGTGTCATCTTTGACGACTACTTCTATCACGCGAAGCAGGGTTACCAGAATGTCGCCAGGAACAATCAGGTGACTCTTACTGCTTCCGCCGCTGCGAAGATTTCCCAGAAAAATAAAGCCACGAACGTAAATAAGCTCGTAAAGAGAGTCTACAAGGACGTTCACAAGGCAAACCCGGACGCCACCTTCGGCATTGCTCCGCAGGGAAATCTGACAAATGACAAGGCGTCAGGCGCGGATGTGACGACCTGGGTTTCACAGGAGGGCTATGTCGACTATGTGATGCCTCAGCTCTACTGGACGAACGACTATGGTAAAAAAGGCGGAACGGCGATGTTCACCCAGAGACTTGAACAGTTCACCTCGCCTTCCTTTGATAAGCTCGGCAAGGTAAAATACATCGCCCTTGCGCTTTACAGATGCGGCCAGAATATTGCTACTGATTACGGCTGGGCTCACTACAGTGGAAACCTGGCTGACTCCTATGAAGAGTTAAAAGAAGATGGCTGCAATGGCTACTCACTTTTCTCAGCGAAATACCTCTACGATGATTACGCCGCAGATGAGCTTGGCTTCCTGAACGAAGCCCTCGGCCAATAAGAAAAAAATACAGCTGGTACTGCCCGTTTACTGAGTAGTATCAGCTGTTTGCGTTTCTGACTGATTTTCTGTATCTGTCTGTGCCTGCGGCTGGCAGGCGACAGTTATGTTACTTTTCTTATAGGTGCTTCGGATCTCGTCGTTTCGCTTGTGCTTTACGACTGTGCGCTTGCGGCAGGTCCATCTGCCTGTCAGGTAGCTCTTCACACCATCCCGGTTCCGGTCTTTATAGGTGTAGGTCTTGCACTTTTTGTATGATCTGATCGTGTAGGTATAAATACTGCCTTCATTCACATCAGCATCTGAATAGCTTCTCTTGTCACCGTCAACGGTGGCTATTTTTTTGTAATCACCATCATCGCCCGCGCGGTATATCGTGTAGCTGTCCGGCTGATCCTCGTCAGTCCAGGTCAGAGCCACTTCTCCATCAGCGTACTGGGCTCCGAGCTCTATATCGTGTCTCGGAGTCTTCGCCTTTACGCCGCTCTTATCATAAGAAACAGCGCGGCCATTTGAGTTCTCGCTGACTACGGTGTAGTAGTAAGTCTTGTTATACGTGGCACGCTTGTCAGTAAATGAAGGTTTCTTCGAGCGGCCTATCTCTTTCCATTTACCGCCTTTGGTCCTTCTGAAAACGATGTACTTCTGGGCATTCTTTGATCTTTCCCATGTCACTGAGATGTATGAGCTCTTTCCGGTCGGCTCGGCGTCTAGCAGCTCAGCCGGCTCCGGTGCTTTCAAATGCAGGTTGTACCCGAGTCCATCTGCCAGTCCATCAGCCTCAGAGTATCCTACTTTTCTAAGCTTCGCCTCACTCGTCAGGCACTTGTGTCTGTCTCCTGCATTCGTGATGTAGCACGGCTCCATGATGACCGCCGGTATATGGTATCGCTTCGACACCCTTATCACCGCAAAATAGTCGGCCCTGCTGCCGTTCGGATACCTGAGTCCGCTCTTCGTGTGTCTCGAATAGATCGGGTATCTCGCTCCAAGTCCCAAGTCCTTTGACAGGTGCTTCATAAGGGCATTTGCCATGGAGACTGCGACACTTCGGCAGCGTCCGTCATAGCTTCTGTTCGGGATGATGACTCTCGCTCCATGGGCTCTGGCGCCGGCTCCGTTCAGATGCGCCGAAGCAAGAGCGTCGGCTCCTACCTTTGCTGCGTATCTAGCACGGTCTTCGAGTCCTACCCTGGTATTATATGTCCTGCTAAGAAGGACTTTACAGCCATAGCTCTCGAGTCTCTGCTTTATGTATTTCGAAATCTTCAGATTCAGGTCTCTCTCAACGAGTCCGCCTGAGCAGGCGCCTGTCTCCCACGGACCGCCATGTCCCGGATCTATGACGACTATTTTATCATGCTCGCCTAAAAGCATCGGGTCGTAATATCCTTCGTCTGCCCTGTACAGTGCTCCTGCCTCTGCCTGCACCGGAGTCCCCGCTAAAAGCAGTACTCCTGCAAGCGCCAGACTGATGATACTCTTAAGCGGCCTCACTGTTCGTCTCCGTTCCCATCATCCTGCTGAGCCTCCAGCTGGGTGACTTTTCTCGCAGAATTTCTTCCCCGGTAATAACGGGCATAGTCCTTTGCGACCTTGCGGTAATACTTCAGGGCATTCTTAGTGTCACCGTTATTCTCGTAGGCCTGCGCGAGTTTATACATAGCGTCTCCGTTATCGTAGGTGTCGTCCAAGTCCACGACTTCCTTCAGAGCCTTTATCGCGTCAGGATACTTCCGCTGGTTAAATGCAGTCTCGCCTTCCTGATACCTGGTGACCAGAGTCTGCTGGTCGATCTGCTCTGTCAGAGTCTGGTAGAGTGCCTTTCCATTTTTTCCGAGCAGCTTTTTATTCGCCTTCTCGAGAGTCTTTGACGCATCCTCTGAAGTGCTTCCATCTGATGTAGCCTGCTGCTGCGCCTTCAGGAGATTTTCGTAAGAGCCCTTCAGGTCGGACTGTCCCTCGTACTTGTCGAGCTTTTTATTCAGGTCATCGACCTGCTTCTGCAACTCCGCGACATCGCTCTTCGATGATGCCGAAGTCGAATTCGCAGTGATCAGGGCTCTCCTGGTCTCCTCATTTTCTCTCTGCTTCATCGTCGGAGACACGAGGAAGGCAAATGCCAGAATGCCGATCGCGATACCGATCAGGATATTAAAAAATCCGCTCTTTGAATTATCGATGGCTTCGATAAAGGTCTGGCGCGGCATCAGAACTACGTCGTGTCCGTCGTTTATAGCAACAGTAGAACGGCGCTCTGCACGCTCCTTTTTCTTTTTTTTCTTATCGGTGACGAGATGCGACCTGACTTCCTTCATGTAACGGGCAGTCAGCGGGTTGCTCTCATCAACCTTCTGCGCGGCCTTGAGTTCTGCATACGCCTTTGAAAATTCACTGTCCTGGATGTAGACGAGTGCAAGCAGCTGTCTCGCCTTTACCATGCCGGGATTGTCCTTTACGACTGCCTTGAGTTCGAGAGTCGCTAAATCGAACGCCTTGGCTCGCGCGTATTTATAGGCGGTGTTGAATTTCTTCGCGGCTGTATCTATTTTTTCAAAGAGGCCGGGATCGCTGCTCACGGTATTTAGATACCTGTCCGCAAGCTCGTCCTCCGGATCAAAATTCTTCGCGATGACCCACTCGCGCAGCGCGAGCACTGGTTCACCGTACTTCATGTACACGAGTCCTAAAAGGTCACGGGCTTTGACGTTCTTTTTGTTATAGCGGACCGAACGGTTCAGGCTCTCTATAGCGCCGGAGAGGTCGTGCGCCTGTGCCTTTATCAGGCCTTCGTTATACGCACGCTCCGACGATGCCTTTATCATCCTGTATGCCCTGTGGTCTGCGCCGCAGAACCTACAGGTTCGCTCGTCCTCGCCGATCGGATTTCCGCAGTAAAAACACTTTTCCATCCGGTCTTTACCTCTTGTTCTTCGCCGCTGCCGCCACTGCCGCGCTCTGTCTGATGACTGTGGACTGGCTGGCGGTGATCTCCTTCAGGATGTCGATCATGTCGGTCAGGTCCTTGTCACGGATCGCGTCTTCGGCTTCGCTGATCTCCATGCTCGGCTTGAAATTTTTCAGTTCTTCGTCAAAATCTATCATGGAATATCCCTAACGGGTCGAGGAGACACATGTGGCGCTCAAGACACGCTCTCGCTCCGTATGAGACGCAGCGGACGCATAAGCGGCTAAAATACAGCCGCTAAGCGCCGGCGTCTCATAAGGGTCTTTCGCCGCTACTGTGCCTCCTCTCCCCTTTACTGCTTACATTTACAGGTCACTTAAACGCTTTTTGACATCTGTCATCATCTGCTCGTACTTTTCAAGCTTTGCTTTCTCTTCATCGACTTTTGCTTTTGGGGCCTTAGCGAGGAACTTCTCGTTTGAGAGCATGCCCTTGGAACGCTTAAGCTCGCCTTCGAGGCGCTTCTGTTCTTTTTCAAGACGCTCGCGCTCTTTGTCCATGTCTACGAGTTCCGCGAGTGGTACGAAGCAGGTGGCATCTGCGATGACGAAGGAGACGCTCTTCTCGTCGATTCCTTTGTTGTCCTTCTGTACCTTGACTGCGTTAGCGTTGCAGAGTGTCTGATAGAGCGATGTATTTTCCTCGAAAAGTATACGGACCGGTGCCTTCGTCGAGACTATGTAGAGAGTCGCTTTTTTCGAATTCGGAACGTCCATGTCCTTGCGGACTGCACGCATCCCCTTTACTATCTCCTTTGCTCTCGCGTAGACTTCTTCTGCCTTCTCATCGTAAGCTTTCTTCTCGTACTCAGGCCATGCAGAAGTCATGATCGTCTCTTCCTCAGGGTTCAGCGAGCAGTAGATTTCCTCTGTGATGAACGGCATGTAAGGATGAAGCAGCTTCAGAGCGATCGACAGGACATTTTTCAAAGTGAAGAGGGCTGCATTTGCGGACTCCGGATCCGTGTCCTTCGCATACATACGAGGCTTTACCATCTCGATGTACCAGTCACAGAATTCATCCCAGATAAAATCGTAGACCTTGCCGACTGCGACGCCGAGCTCGTATTTTTCCATATTTTCAGTGACGTCCTTCACGAGGGTGTTCACGAGAGAGATGATGGCTCTGTCCTCGGTGTGGAAGTCGCCGTCCTTCGGATCATGGAGGTCGAAACCATCCAGGTTCATCTGGATGAATCTCGATGCATTCCATACCTTATTCGCGAAGTTCCTCGAGTTCTCGACTCTCTCCCAGTAGAATCTCATGTCATTTCCCGGTGCGTTTCCTGTCATCAGCGTAAGTCTCAGCGCGTCTGCGCCGTACTTGTCGATGACTTCGAGCGGATCGATACCGTTTCCAAGGGACTTCGACATCTTTCTGCCCTTGTCATCACGAACAAGACCGTGGATCAGCACATGGTGGAACGGCACTTTTCCGGTCTGCTCGATGGCTGAGAATACCATTCTGATGACCCAGAAGAAAATGATGTCGTATCCTGTCACAAGCACGTCTGTCGGGTAAAAATACTCGTAGTCCTCGGTCTTTTCCGGCCAGCCAAGTGTAGAGAATGGCCACAGTGCCGATGAGAACCAGGTATCGAGCGTATCAGGATCCTGGGTAAAATGCTTTCCGCCGCACTTAGGGCAGACCTTTGGTGCTCCGCCCTTCTGTACGACCATTTCTCCGCAGTCATCACAGTAGTAAGCCGGGATCCTGTGGCCCCACCAGAGCTGGCGGCTGATACACCAGTCTCTGATATCCGTGAGCCAGTGCTCATATGTCTTTATATAATTATCAGGTACGAACTTCAGGTCACCCTTCCTGCCTGCCTCAAGAGCTGCTTCGCCCATCTCTTTCATGCGGACGAACCACTGCGGCTTTACCATAGGCTCGACAGTTGTGTGACACCTGTCATGTGTTCCGACTGCGTGAGTATGAGGAACTACTTTTACCAGGAGACCCTGCTTATCGAGGTCTTCTACCATAGCCTTTCTGGCTTCGTAACGGTCCATTCCGGCGTACTTTCCGCACTTGTCGTTCATCGTACCGTCGTCATTCAAAATGCAGATTTCCTCAAGGTTATGGCGTTTTCCTACTTCGAAGTCATTAGGGTCGTGTGCCGGTGTGATCTTCACACAGCCAGTTCCAAACTCCTTGTCCACATATGAATCTGCAATGACCTGGATCTCTCTGTCTGTCAGCGGCAGGAGAAGTGTCTTTCCGACGATGTCCTTGTATCTCTCATCATCCGGGTTCACTGCGACTGCTGTATCGCCCAGAAGTGTCTCAGGTCTGGTCGTGGCGATCTCTACGAATCTGCCTTTCTCGCCCTTTACAGGGTAGTTTATATGCCAGAAAAATCCATCTTGGTCTACATGCTCGACCTCTGCGTCTGAAAGCGAAGTCTGACACTTAGGACACCAGTTGATGATCCTGGAACCTTTATATATGTAGCCTTTCTCGTAGAGTTTTACAAATACTTCCTCAACTGCCTTCGAGCAGCCCTCGTCCATCGTAAATCTCTCTCTCTGCCAGTCTGCTGAACTTCCGAGCTTCTTCAGCTGGTTGATGATGGTCCTGCCGTACTGCTCTCTCCATTTCCAGCAGTAATCGAGAAAAGCTTCTCTGCCTATCTCTTTTTTATCTATTCCCTTTTCCTTAAGGGCGTTTGTGACCTTTACCTCTGTGGCTATGGCTGCGTGGTCTGTACCCGGCTGCCAGAGAGCCTCATAGCCCTGCATCCTCTTGAACCGAATCAGGATATCCTGCATAGTATTATCAAGAGCATGTCCCATGTGAAGCTTTCCGGTAATATTCGGAGGCGGCATCACGATCGTGAATGGTTTTCTGCTCCTGTCCACTTCCGCGTGGAAGTATCCGTTGTCCTCCCACTTCTTATACAGTCTCTCCTCTATCTCCTTCGGATCATATGTCTTTGCAAGCTTCATTATTATACATGTGCCTTTCTTCGAAAGGCATCAAAGTGGTTATGAAACACAGCTTCTGGCCTTTCGATTTTTCTAATTTCCTGTTATTCTTATAGTGAGGGCC
>Ga0256404_1000699_pt1 | contig 85674 bp, 61 predicted proteins | sample RumenRJG_01DNA_FD_185990 | JGI IMG/M metagenome (GOLD analysis project Ga0256404, IMG submission 185990) | Bovine rumen microbial communities from Lethbridge, Alberta, Canada - RJG_01 | ecosystem: Host-associated > Mammals > Digestive system > Stomach > Rumen | place: Canada: Alberta | collected...
CGACTGTCGATTTAGTTTTCATACGTATTATCGTTTTTACTTAATTCTCTTACTTCGTGAGTATAATGGTTGCAGGCACAAACTCGCCTTCGTTGAGGGTGGCGGTAGCCTCGCCGGTGTAGGTGCCATTGGAGTTTGTGACGGTGAACTTGTAAGGTTGCTCAGTTTGCGGGAACAACGCTACATACACCTCCTCCGGGCTGCCGGTAGGGGTAATGGTGAGCGGCATGCTTAGTGGTGCATCGCTGGGTTCTACGTGGACACTCTCTACCGGTGTGTTATGAGCGATAGAAACTGTGCCATCTTGAGGGTACTTACCATCGTTGGAAGTGCCATTCGTGTAATAACCGATTTCAAGCGTGGTGATAGGGAGCTTATTGCCACTTCCATCCACGAAAGAGAACTTACAGACCGTCATCAGGCTCTTCATCTGCGCTAACTCTGCATTGGCGGTAGTCTCCGTGACGGACACTACACTGGCGATACCGTATATATGATGGAAATCCTTCGCCAAGGTTGCCAACGAACCATCCTGCCCTGCTACGGAGATGGTGTATTTCGCTGTCAGTTTGCTCTCAACCTCAGAAATATCCATAGCCGACTTATCAATCTTCGGATAGATGAGTGCCAATTGGTCGTTCGGTGCACACCAAACCCTGTTGCCCGCAAACGACGCTATACGCTCCGCTTTGTCCGCATTGAGGATGCCGTAGAGAGGTTTACCTTCATTGTCTTCGTAGTAGTAATTATAGCTATAGCTCAGATTGCGGTAGAACACCTCGTCGCCTTCGTTCCATAGGGCATCCAGCACATCCACGTTCTCCGTGATTGTTGCCTGCGGGAGACGTCTTTCGACTTTTGACTTTTGACTTTCGACTTCTGTCACTATCAGCGTGCGGGGCTTGAGTTCCGCCTGCTGTTTGGGCTGGTCGGGGGTGTTGTTGGTGCTGCACGCCGTGCCTAAAAACAGCAGCGACGAGCAGACCGCGCCTGCCAGCCATGCATAAGTCTGTGTGAAGCCGCCGGTGTTCTTTTTATAACCGGAGATTTGCGCTTTGATACCTCCGCTGGCGCAGAGCATCTGCTGCGGAGTGGTTGCCACGGTCTCTATGCGTGGCTGAGTGTAGATTTTCTTCATTATGTATGTAGTCAAAAATTATCAATATATACGCGCAAGCGGCACCCGCTGGTTGCGGCACCGCCTGTGATAGCGTTGCGTTGGTCTGTGGGTTGCTTACAATATGACTGCGGAGGCGAGGTATGCGAATACCCCCATATGGCAGCAGGGGTAATTCGTTGGCTATGAGCGTCGTATATGCAGTACGTAAGCATATAAATCCTAATTTAGCAATATGTAAAAAAACTTTGCAAAAGTACTGCTTTTTTCTGACATATGCAAGAAAAAAAGCGAAAAAGCGACTTGTGAGGGTCGCTTTTCGCATTTTTTTAATTAATAGTTTATCGGTATTTAAACGGTATTTAACGCATATTTAAACGTGGTTATCACGTGTTCCCGATTTAAATCCCTGTGCATTTTTCGTCATGTCCTGTCTTGACCCGTCCTATAAGGGTGTATGGGGTTATGCCTTGAGTTCATCCGGCAATTCCGGCATGGCGCCGTGCTGGGTGCAGACGTAGGCAGAGACGGCTACGGCTTTCTCATGCGCCTCGCGGATGGATTTGCCGAGGAGAAGTTGGGCTACGAACGTAGCGGTGAAACTATCTCCGGCACCGACGGTGTCCGCCACCTGCACTTTGGGCGTAGCTACATAACTCTCTTTGGAATCCGTGAAGACATAAGAGCCGATGGCACCACAGGTGAGGATGAGCATATCCAGCTCGTAACGCGCGATGAGTTCGCGGCAGATACGGCGGGTCTTCTCGGGGTCCTCGGCGATGAGTTTGCCGGGAACGGTAGGTTCGCCAAGAAGCATGGTCGCTACAACATCGAGTTCCTCGTCATTAATCTTGAAGATATTCGCCCGTTGGAGCGATTCAGCGATCACTTCGGCGGTGTACCAAGACTGACGGAGGTTGATGTCAAAGACCTTGAGTGCATCCTCCGGCATAGCGTCAAGAATCGCTTGGATGGTCTCTCGGCTGGTTTGTGAACGCTGCGCGAGCGAACCGAAACACGCGGCCTGCGCCTGATGCGCGGCCTCTAACATGTTGTTGGTGAGGGGGATATTATCCCAGGCTACGCCGAGACAGATCTCGTATTGCGGTACACCTTTGTCGTCGAGGGTGACCTTGACCGTGCCGGTAGGTTGTTCTACGACGGGTAAGATATGATTGAGGTGCACTTTCTCGAAGGTATCTACGATCTCGTCACCAAGTTCGTCAGCGCCGATAGCGGAGATAGCACATCCGTTGAGTCCGAACTGCGAGACATGATAAGCGAAGTTTGCGGGCGCGCCACCGAGTTTGCGTCCTTCCGGGAGGCAGTCAAAGAGCGCCTCGCCTATTCCGATGACATATTTCATAGTAATGAATAATGATTAATGAATAAAGAATATTACTTCTTGATTTTAACAGTAAAGAACGTCAGGTATGCTGCACCGAGGGCCATAACGAGGACGGCGCCGAGGGAACCCATGATATCGGACATAACGCCCATGCAAAGCGGGAAGATCGTTCCTCCGAAGAGTCCCATGATCATCAGACCGGAGATCTCGTTCTTGTGCTCGGGGTCATGGTTGAGCGCTTGCGCGAAACAGATAGAGAAGATATTCGAGTTACCGAATCCCACGAGGGCGATACCTGTATAAATTGCTAATTGGTTATTGCTGATTGCTAAAAGCACCATCGCTGCGATAATCATGCATACGGAGATAGCGAAGAAGGTTTTCTCGGGAATGAGTCGCAGGATAGCCGAGCCGGAGAGGCAACCGATAGTACGGAAGATGAAGTAGAGCGAGGTAGCAAAGCCGGCTGCCGCCAAGTCCATTCCGAGCCGCTCCATGAGGATCTTCGGCGCGGTGGTGTTGGTACCTACATCGATACCGACATGGCACATGATGCCTAAGAAACAGAGCAGGATAAAGGGGTTGCCAAGCAGTTTGAAACACTGCGCGAAAGACGAGCCTTTCGCTACCGGTTCCTCATGGATAGACGTGAACGCCAGCGCAAGGATAGCCACGATACCGATGATCGCATAGATCGGGAAGAGCACTTTCCAACCCAATCCCATGTGAGGGATCGCCGCCGTAGCACCCCACATGGCGATATACGGTGCGAGGAAAGAGGCGATCGCCTTGACGAACTGACCAAAGGTCAGCGTCGAGGAGAGGTTACCCGTCACGATATTCGATACCAGCGGATTAAGCGAGGTCTGCATGAGCGCGTTACCGATACCGAGGAGGGAGAAGGCGCAGAGCATCAGCGCATAACTCTCTCCACAAAGGGGCAGGACGAGCGACAGCACCGTCACGATGATGGACAGCAGCACCGTTTTCTTGCGGCCGATCTTATTCATCAACATTCCCGTCGGCACAGAGAAGATCAGGAACCAGAAGAAGACGAGCGAGGGCATGATGTTCGCTTGCGCATGTGTCAAACCGAGGTCCTGCTGCACGTAGTTGGAAGCGATACCCACAAGGTCCACAAAGCCCATGGTGAAGAAACAGAGCATCACCGAGAGAAGGGCAAATTTAGAAGTTTTTGGTGTATTAGACATATTATAACGAATTAACGATTAACGAATGAATGTTTAACGGATAGTATATATTTTTGCTTCGCCGCCCTGTACATCCAGATGGTTGTATGGCTCGGAGGGGAAGACGAGGTTGGTCATCGACCAAGCACCTTCGGCATCAAACGCCTCAATCGAACAATGGTCGATGAAGAGAAGAACCTTATAGGTATCGCGTTTGATGAAGAGCGGCGCTACCGTGCGGGCTGCAAAATCATGGGAGAAAGAGCAATCACCCGAAGCGGTACGATCCATGGAGAACGTACGTCGGTGCACATCCAGGTTCATGACCACTTTCTCTCCTTTGTCGTTGGAGAGAGTGATGAGCACATCCTGTTTGCCGTCCAGCTCCAGTTCGACGATCCCGGCATCGGGCAGGTAGTTGGTCTCCTCGCCACGGAGCGCCAAAGACTCCGGAGAAGGTACAGAACCCAGACGAAACTCGCCTTCGTCATCCGTAAAGAGGAAGAGATCGCGGGCGATTGTATTCTGCGAGCGGAAAGCGACGGTAGGAACGACTTCTGCGTACTGCCAGTTAGACATCCATCCCATGGCTACCAAACGGCCATCAGGGGAGTTATGGAAAGTGAAAGTGGAGTAATTGTCCTTGCCGTAATCGAGCCACGGAACCATTTTCTCGTTGGCGTATTTTTCTTTTTCACATTGGAACTCCTTACCGTCCCAGTCTCCTATGAAATACTGGGTAGCGGAGCCGCCGAATGGTCCACCGGGGTTGATTGATACAAGGAGGACGTATTTGTTCTCTTCAATTTTTAATTTTTCATTTTTAATTTTAAATTTCAAAAGCTCCGGGCACTCCCAGACACCGCCGTGTGCACCGAGATCTTTTCCAAAGGACGAGAGGTATTTCCACTCTTTGAGGTCCGGCGAAGCATAGAAACGGATCTCCTGCTGGCAAGCGAGCGTCATCAGCCAATGGTCGCCATCCCAAGTCACTTTCGGATCCCGGAAGTCTGCGATGTCGCCCATGAGTACGGGGTTGCCTTCGTACTTGGTGAAGGTATAACCGCCGTCGGTGCTATACGCGATAGACTGATGTTGCCCAATACGCTCGGACTGAGTGAAGATAGCTACGATAGCGTTCTCTCCGAAGCCGGCGGTGTTGTTTTTGTCAATGACTGCCGAACCGGAGAAGATCGTTCCGATAGAATCCGGATAAAGTACAATGGGGTGTTCCTCCCAAGTGAGGAGGTCGGTCGAAGTGGCATGTCCCCAATGCATTGGTCCCCAAGTGCAGCCAAAGGGGTTGTGCTGGTAGTAGAGATGCCATATGCCGTTGGCCTCGTCGTAGAACATACCATTCGGATCATTCATCCAATTGGCAGCAGGTGAGTGGTGATAGACCGACCGGAAAGGTTCGTCGGTCGGGTGCGTAGCAGGGCGATGAGCGCAGCCCACCAAGAACACGGCAGCCGACAACAATCCAAAAAGAAGGTGTTTTGTCATAGAATGTATCTTTATTAGTTTGTTAGTCAGTATAGGCGGGTTTCAGCCGCCTATACCGTCGCGGTGATTAGAGTTCTTAGCCCTAGGCACGATTATAATTGTGCGCCGAGAGCGTTGTACTTAACACCATTCTTGATGATCACGAGTTGTCCGTTCTCGAAGAACTTAACAGCCTTGCTCTCTGCAGCAGTGTTGTCGATAGCGGTAGTGAAATCGCCGACAAGCACGATATCGGTTACGTTGAAGGGATCGCCACCCTCTTTGTTGAACTGGATCATCCAGTGACCTGCGTTCGCCAGACGGGTACGCAGTTCGTCGGTCAAAGCGAGTTCCATGTAGCCCTCACCTGCGATCATGGAGGTGTGGTCAGCGATCTGGCCTTCTGCATCCCAGTTCTCTTTGATGTTGATCACAAAATCCGAGCGGTTGGCCTCCGAATAGATGCGGAGTGCGGTAGCATAGGCGAAATCCACATTGCAATAACCGTCACGATAGAGTTCGAGGGTGCTCCACTCGTCCGCCCAGAAGAAACCGGTCCAAACAGTAAAACCATCCTTGATGGTTTTGCTCTCAAGAAGTTCTACCTGGGTACAAGTGAAGTTAGCGCCGATGATTTCGAGGCCATAGGCTTTGAGGCTATCCACAGCAGCTTGGGTAAGGAATTGCTCGAAAGCGCCGTCACCATCGATCCACGCAGCCTCACGGCTACCTGCCAGGTGGTCAAAATGCTCGTTCATCACTTTGAACTCAATACCATCAGTAGCACCGGTGAAGTGCACTTTGAGTAAGTTTCCGGGTTGAGCCGCTGCGAACTGATCGGCTGCAATCTGCAGACCACCATCATTCCACGAAACATGCTTCGAACCGGTCCAGATGTCGGTAGCGTTAACACTCATTACCAGCGCTGCGAAGAGCGCAACAAGAGAAATCTTCTTCATAATAAATAAATTTTAAAGGGTTAATATTGTTTAACTTGGATATCTTTGACGGTCATGGCGCCTTCGTAGCAGTTGACAGACCAGCAGTTGCGCTGGATGCCGTAGATACGCTGGGTATAAGTGAGCACGTCGTTGATATACATCACCAGAACCGAGTTGTCGGTATAGATGTTGATATTATACGTTCTGTCCGCAGGAATCGGGAAAGGATAGCTGCCGCCACCTTTGAGTTCCCATTTGCCCTGCTCCTCTTCGAAACGGATATAGTTATTATTGCCGTCCGGGCAGACCATGATGCTATAGTATTTCTCGTAGGTCTTGTCGCCGTCTTTGCGGTCGCCGCGGACGAAGGAGATGCCGAAACGGTCGGTTTTGTCAGCGGTAGTGACGGTCATGGATATATGGTTGTGGTAGCCGAGGGTGTTGAACATGACGGAGCTATAAGCCTTCATGGAGTAAACATCGTCCGCAATGGTGAGATTACCCTCTTCCTCCCCCCATTTCTTGACCGGTTTGAGGGTAGCCGTTTGGTTGTATTTGTTACGGATAGCAGGCACCTCCGCCGTATAGAGCGTACCATCCTCGCGCTGCATGAGACGATGCACAACCATGGTGCCTCCCCACTTAGGCTCGGCATCCGGACTGATATCCGTATTGTCCTTACCGCGACGCTCGGGGCACCATCCCCATATATAGCTGTCGGTACCGTCGGAGGCAGTATTGCCGGCATAGAAAGCACGGCTATCCAACGCACCCTCTTTGCTGTCCGGCCAATGGGGAGCAGTAGCGGATTTGAGTTCGCTGATCGTACGCCCTTTGAGATAGTGGACACGGCGCTCGAAGGCACTCATATCGCTATAGGTCAGATACCACCAGTCACCCATCTTAAACACATTGGGGCATTCGAGGAAACGATCCCAAACCATCTTGGCGAAGACACCTTTGTGTTCCCAGGTCTGCAGGTCGGTAGAGAAGAACTCTGCGAAGCAACCGTCTTTGTCTTCGGCACGCGAACCCGCAGGCATTGGTTTGGTAGCGACAATCATATGATAGCCGTCTTCCATTTTCCAAATAAACGGATCGCGGAAATTGAGCGTGCTATAGCCGTAGTCCCCTCCGCGCAGACGGAAGAGCTGATCCTTAGTCCAGGTCTTGAAGTCCGGAGAAGTGGCACGCATCACGACTTGGCGATCCTCGTCAGCTGCAGGTTTGTAGCGCTCACCCGTGTAGTAGATATAATACAGCTTCTGCGCTTCGTCATAGACGATGCATCCGGTACCGAGGGCTGCATCCTGCTCTCCTGCACGTCCGGTAGGCAATACTTCGCCCATCGGGGTATAGGTCGCACAATCGGTAGTACGAATACCCCACAAGGGGTGGAAGGTCTCATCCAGGTTCTGCTCGAAATTATGGAGATAGAGGATCTTGTACTCCTTCTCTACCGGGTCGAAGAAAGGCAACGGGTCACCTACCGAACCTGCGGAAGGAATATAATAGGTAGTCGTCCCCGACTCATCCGACGCATTGAAATAGGTAGTGATATTCTCCCAGTCCTTTTGCTCGGGCTCGAAAGGTTTCTCGCAAGCTGAGAAACCGACCGCTATCGCTATAAGACCGCAAGCGATACTTGCTGTAAGACCGCGTTGCTGTAAGACCGCTCCGCTGTAAGATTTTATTGTTTTCATAACGTATTATTGTTTCAGATAGTTAAACGCATTTTCGGTTATCTTAGCGATATTCTCGTGATAGTACGAGGTGTACTCGCTCGGATCAGCAGCCGTGTACCAGTCGTAACATCCGGAACCGATACAGATGATGGTTCCGTGTTCAGCGGTCTTGCGGAACTCCCATGCCACAACTGCGTCCGTTCCACCGGCGATGTCGTAAGCGCCGGTCTTCTCGTGGAAGACGTCGCGATCCGCATATCCGCCCCAGTCAGAACCGATATGGTACTGCGCGGTAGAGTTGGTGATCTTGTACCCTTCGTCACAAGTATAGACGTGATCCAGCGCTGAGGGGTTCATGGTCAGGTTCTGCCAGAGGGCATGGTCTGTATGACCGGTGATAGCGAACTCCCACGGACCGCCTACGCGCTCTGCATCGGACTCCTTTCCGCCCCATGCATTATTCGGGAAGCACTCGGCTTCGCCTAAATAGTACGGTAGGTTCACCGCATAACGGGTCAGCAGGAACGATCCACCGGCATGGTAGAACTCTTTGAGTTTGTCGAGCACGGTATAATCGACTGCTTCGGGAGCGTTTGCCTCAAAGGCACTCTTACCCTCCAGACCTCCGTCCTTATGGAAATGCCACCAGATAACCTTGCAGTCGGTCATTACTACACGTCCGGCCGCCAGATCGGCGAAGGAAGCATAGTCTGAATTCTCGATGTTAGCCAGCATCCAGTTCACGGCCTCTTGCTCTTCGAGGTTGAGTTGGGCTACCGTCTGAGCCAGGCCAAGATAGAGGAAGACGGGGTTACCTTTCTCTTTGACGGTTACTGTATAGGTCGTCGAAGCGGTGCCGTAAGTGACGGTGAAGTCCACAGGGTTGGTGAAGTCACACGGAATACCGGCAGCCGGGGTCAGGGTTGCTCTTTCGGTGGTTTTGATAGCCGGGATAAGGGTTTTGAGATCCGTTCCGACCGGTACAGAAACGGCGATCGTATGCGCTACCTGATCGATGATACCGATATATTTCTCATTGAGGACGAAAGAGAGAATACGAGCCTCATCGTGCTTGACACTCAGTTTATAATCCTGATATACATTACCGTTCTCCACATGAATGACGATCGGCGATGTCATATTGACTTTTGCGCCTTGCGCCGGTGTTGCAGTTGCACCGACGGATAGGTTGAGGGTAGTGATGGTCATGAGATGGTCATCATGCACCTCGGGTACGCCTACTACCACTGTGCGGGCAGCGTGATCCACCACACCCGGATAGATATCATCCAGCACCAGCGAATCGATGCGGCAGTCGCCTTCTACGTTGAATTGGCTGTCTTTTTTGTCGCAAGCGACAAGGAGTACAGAGCACAGAATACAGAGTACAGACTTAATTAATTTCGTTGTCATATTACCATCCTCCTATGTTTTGTTTATAATGTCCATTAGAAGCAGCGATCTGCTCGAAGGGGATAGGCAGATACTCGTTTTTATTAGCGGTGAAATGCGCGGAGGTGTAGATACGGCAGTCGTTCGCCTCCTCCATGTAATACTTATTGATCACTCGTTCTGCTTCTCCCCAACGCACGAGGTCAAAAAAGCGTTCAGACTCCATAGCGAGTTCAAGACGTCGCTCCATCTTCACGCGGGCGAGTGCGTCGGTGTTATCCATATAAGGTTTGACGCGGATCTTAGCACCGTAGTTGGTGTCATATCCAGCGAGCATGCCCAAGCTGCGCGATGCGCGGTTACGGAGACGGTTGACCAGTTCGATTGCTTCCGCATCGCGTCCGAGTTGCGCCAAAGCCTCAGCACGCATAAGTAACACATCTGCATAACGAATGACGATACGGTTCATCGGTGTACCGAACCACAGGGCGGAGCGAATGAGATAACCGCTTTCCGGATCGACATTGTGCTTGAGGGTAACGTGATAGCCGTACAGACCGTTGGAGCGGCTCCAGTTATGGGTGCGGCTCATGATTAGGTTGGGATTGAACTCATACGGAAAACCGGCGATACCTACTGTGAGCCAGAGACGGGGGTCAGCATTGTCGGTGGAAGGATCGAAATCCTTGGCATTGAAGTCATCGATGAAAGGCAGTCCATCCGCATTGGTACGGAAAGCATTGACGAGGTTCTGACTGGGTTTGTAGAAGTCACAACCACCATCGGTGACACCTTCGATACCGGGCACCATCAGACCATAAGACCAGTTACAGTTACCGAGGTTGGTTCCGTCGTTGGTGGAGTACTGCATTGCCCAAAGGCTCTCTTTTCCGTTCTCATATTGGGGTTCGGGACGGAAGTTATTATGGAAATCATCCTCCAGTCCGTATTTACCGGCTGCATAAATCGCCTCATCCGTGTACGTGAGCACTTTCTCGAGGTCGTCCCGGTTGATCTCGGTTACCTGATGGCTATTCGGATCATCCTGGCGATAGGCTTTGTATAGATAGACCTTAGCCAACAGACCGGCAGCAGAACCTTGCGTTGCACGACCTTTCTGAGCTTGCGTTGCCGGCAGTACTGAATATGCATACTCCAAGTCGTCAGCGATCAGTTGCCAACCTTCGTCATTGGTGAACTCGGTGTTGGAGAGTTTCGAATATTCCTCCTGTGTCATGTTGGGTTTGATGACAAAGGGGATGTTCTTGTACAGACGTTTCAAAAGGAAATGTGCGTATGCACGCAAGAACCGCATTTCACCCAGACGTTGTGCTTTGAGTTTATAGGAATCGTCCATCGCGTTAAGTGCGTTGATAGCGGCATTGACACGCCCGAGGCAGTTATAGAGGCGCACCCACATATCGTTGATATTCCAGTTGGTGGTCAGGATACCTTGCGAGATCTCCAGTTGGTGGAACACATCACCGTCATTCTCACCGATACCACCTTTGTATGCATCATCGGAACGCACGTCAAAGTTCCACATGGAGAACGAAGAGTTGATATCTTCAGCGGAGATAAAGATGGCGTAAGCAGAGATGCATATATTGTCAATATACTGCGGGTCGTTCACTTGCTCTCCGCTCAAGGTACCTTGCGGTATATCCTGGTTGAGGAAGCTGTCACAAGCGCAGAACGCCAAAGCTGTCAAAACTATAATAAGATACTTTTTCATACTAGTCAGGAATTAGAAGGTTATTTTTGTTCCGAGGGTTACGGTCAGCGGAATAGGATAGCCGAATGTCGGGTTCTCGGGATCTACTCCGGTGTACTTACGGGAGTGGATGGTGAAGACGTTCGACGCGGACAGATACCAGCGCCAGCTTTGCATCATCATCTTTTCGCACGCATGTTTTGGGAGGTTGTAACCCAATTGGATATTACGCAGTTTGAGGAACGAACCGTCTTCCACGAAATAGGTGCTTACACGCGTCTCACTGTTATTATTATTGGTCGAGAGTGCCGGGATGTTGCTATTGGGGTTGGTGGGACTCCATGCATCCAGCACGCGTGTTCCTTTATTGAGGTTCTCAACGTTGACGCCTTTCCAGAGGTCAGTTTGCTCCTTGTAATCTTTGGTGATAACTTGAACACCGCCAACACCTTGGAAGAAGAGGGTAAGGTCAAAACCTTTGTACTCGAAATAGAAGTTGGCACCGAAGGAAACGGCGGGTACAGGGCTGTATATCCAGTCTTGGTCGGCTTCGGTGATGACACCGTCTCCGTTGAGGTCACGGTAACGGATACGACCGAGACCGGCACCTTCCTGAATAGCGTGGTTATCTATCTCTTCTTGTGATTTGAAGATACCATCGGCGATGTAACCAACCTGCGAACCGATAGCATGTCCGACAACGGATTTCACGCCGTTACCACCGAAGACACCGCTGGCTGCTACTGTTGCAGGCATATCGATTACCTTATTGTTATAATGAGAGATATTGGCGGTGATATCGTATTTGAAACCGGTTTTGGTCTGGTTGCGATAGCCAAGGCTGAGTTCGACACCCATATTTCGTACTTCTCCGGCATTCACCCACTGCGAAGCACCTTCTCCCATCACGCCGATACCGGTCATGAGCACGAGGATGTCTTTGGTTTGTTTATAGAACCAGTCGAACGTACCATAGAAAGACTGTTTGAAGAAGGAGAAGTCAAGACCGGCATTGGTTTGGCTGGTAGTCTCCCATTTGATATCATCGTTACCAATCTGGATACGACGGAAACCGGAAGGAAGGATACCACCACCGTTGTTACCAGTGATGTCGTACGATGTTCCGTAACTCTGACCACCGTTCTCATTGACACCGTAGTTGGATTCATAAATGGTGTATCGTGCTGTAGAGGAGATATCCTGATTACCGGTCTGTCCCCATGACACACGGATCTTGAGGTCGTCTAACCATGATGAAGCATTGCTCATGAACTTCTCCTGCGACATACGCCATCCTGCTGAAACAGAGGGGAAGAAGGCGAAGCGGTTGTTTTTACCGAAACGGCTCGAACCGTCATAACGGGCAGTGAACGAAACCAGATAACGGTTATCGTAGGTATAGTTAGCTTTACCGAAGAAGGAAAGGAGTGAATAACCACCTGCACCGCCGTATGACTGTGCTTTACCGGTTCCGGCAGAAGGCCACATATAGGTCGGGTTGAGCACGATGAAGTCCTCTTTATATGCAGAGAACCATTCGTCATTTTGACGGTTCAACTCCGTACCGAGCAAGAAGTCTGCACGATGTTTTCCTATCTCCAAGTCGTACGTAATGATGGCGTTCCACATCCACTTAGTCCAATGCTCTTGTTTGGCTTCCACGGCATTCTTATCGTTAGCCACTACACCTTCTGTGATCGGATAGGTAAAGAAACGCTGTTTTTTCTGCGCATAGTCGATGCCGGCTGTGGTGCGAATATGCAAGCCCTTGATGGGGTTGATATCAATGAACGCATTTCCGAACACACGCCAATAGGTATAGCGGTTGTCTTTGTTGCGGGTTAGGATGGACAGGGGGTTCTCTCGTTGCGGGAAACCGCAGGACGAAGGAGCTTGTGCCAACTCGCCGTTGGTATTGTAAATAGGAAGCAAGGGGTTGTATTGGAGTACGCTTTTGATGTATTCGCCCGGAGCTCCCACTTCGGATGTACGGCTGAACGTAAAGTTCTCTCCGATGGTCACTTTGTCATTGAGAAGCTTGTAATCGCTGTTGATACGTCCGGAAAAACGATCGAAGTCGGTATATTTGATGATACCGTCGTTGCGATAGTATCCGAGTGAGAAAAAAGTGCTTCCTTTCTGGCTACCGTGCGAGACAGAGACGTTATAGTTCTGGATCAAACCAGGTCGGGTGGTTTTGGAAAACCAATCGGTGTTGCTGACGGGTACGGTACCGGCATCGTCCAGGTACTTGTTGAGCATGATATTATTGAGGACAGGTTGTCCCTGCTCGTTGTATCCCCAGTCATAGCGATATCCTAAGACGTTAGTGTTCGGGTCAGACGTACCGTCATTGACGTATGCTTGCCAAAGGGCACGACCGTATTGTTCGGCATTAAGGACCTTCATGCGATTCACGTACGACTGCACAGCTACGGATGCATCCAGCGAGACACTGAGTTTACCTTCCTTACCGCGTTTGGTGGTGATGATGATCACACCATTGGCAGCACGCGAACCATAGATAGAAGCGGAAGCAGCATCTTTGAGGATCTGCATCGACTCGATATCGTTCGGGTTGAGTTCGTGCATACCGGACGTGGTGGGCACACCGTCGATGATGTACAAGGGGTCTTTGGTAGCATTGAGCGTACCTGTACCACGGATACGCACGGTGGCTGCACCGGAAGGATTACCATCGGCTTCGATGTTGAGTCCCGGCACCTTACCTTGCAATGCTTTCATCGGGTTGTTTTCTTGCTGTTTCTCGAGGTCTGCTGCACTGATGGCGCTGACAGCACCGGTGAGGTCGGCTTTACGCTGCGTCGTATAACCGGTTACTACCACTTCCTCCAGCACCTCGCTGTCCTCCGCAAGGGAGACTTTCATGTTCGCTTTGGGGAATAACTGCTGGGTCTTATAGCCCACATACGAAATCACCACCTTGGCATCCTTGCCGACGGAGAGTGAGAAATTACCATCGAAATCGGTAATCGTACCATTCGATGTGCCTTCCTCCAGTACAGACGCTCCAATGATGGGTTCGCCTGTTGCTGCATCTACCACAACACCCGTCGCAGTCACTTGCGCCTGAGCGAATGCCGTGAAGCATAGCATCCAAAGAAAGGCTAAGATTACACTTTTTGAATTCATGATATGTTAAAATTTAAAAATAAAAAGTCAAGCAGCGAAACCGAGTCAAACTCAATTCCGCTGCAAAAGTACATCTAATTATACACATGCGCAAAAAATAATGTTGCAAAATATGCCACTGATGTTTCACTGCAACAAATGGATCATATTTTGCAACAAAATTAGTATTTATAAATGTTTCATATTAGCGCACACTGGGCAGATGCCCGAAGTATTCCTTATAGCATTTGGTGAAATAGCCGGGGCTGGAGAAACAAAGTTCCAAAGCGACTTGTTGGATGGTCATATCGGTCGTATGTAGCAGTTGGTCCGCACGGATGAGCCGGCGCTCACGGATATAATCCAGCGGTCCCTTCCCGGCTACCGCTTTCACTCGTCGGAAGAGCTGCGTGCGGCTTAGTTGCAGTTTACTACCTAAGAACTCTACGGTCAGATTCGGATCTGTCAGATAATCGTCCACCACTTGACGCAGCCTCTCAGCAAAGGCCTCATCTTTCTTGCTGAGCTGGATAGCCTCCTGCATATTCTCCAGCTGAGGGATGATATCATGCTTGATCTCCTTTTGGATCTTACGCTGCTTGATGAAAATATAGCTCAAGGTAATCAGGAACAGGATAAAGAAAAACACCACAAACAGGACCAATACAAATCGGTCAAAGCGTAGTTGTTTCCATTTGATTTCTGACTGGGTTTGAACGATGTGCAGGGTTTCCAGATCACGCGTGATAGCCTCGTCCTGCTTGAGCATCGGATAGGCAATGGAAGCATCTATCATAGTAGTCTCCAACACCGTGTCCCGCACAAAAGGCTCGCCGTGCAGGATCTGCGCCGCCGTTGCAATCACCATGTCACCGCGGGAGGAATAGGTAGCCGAACAGGTGATCTTGCCCTCTACTATGGCCCTCAGTCCGGGTTGGATACCGTCCACTCCCATGATGGGGACACCCCCCGCTGCTTCGGCGGCACCGATCGCCATGAGGTCGTTATGCGCCACGATGACATCCGGCAGAGGGTGAGTCTCAAGGTACGCCGAGACGGCCTCATAGGCGTTCTCCTGATACCATCGCCCCATCACGCTCTCAATCGCTATTTTCGCCTGCGGAGTTGCTTCCTCTATTCCGTCCATCATACCCTTGTGGCGCAAGGTGGCAGGCGTCGATCCCGGCAGACCGGCTACCTCCAGTACGACGAAAGGTTTGGCTTTGGACGTTCCTAATTTCTCCGTCACCCAATGCGCCATCAGTCGGCCTACCTTGTAGTTATCGCCACCGATAAAAGCGGTCCATTCGTCACCGGGGACACGGCGGTCGGCTACAATCACCGGAATACCTGCCCGATAAGCCCTCGTCACAGCAGGTTGTACCTGTTTCGCCTCATTGGGACTGACAATCAGCAGATCTACGCGCTCTTTGATAAAACTATCGATCTGGGCACACTGCAACTCATTGCTGCCGTAGGCAATACGGCGCGAGAGAGACATGTCCGGATGGAGCAGCAACTCCCGCTCCATCTCATAGTTCATCTTCTGCCGCCACGCATCATCCAAGCACTGGCTCACACCGATGCGGTACTGCGGCGTACGCGAGTTACAACCCGTCAGAATCAACAACAAAACAAGGGTACTGATAATTATGTTTCTCATGGTGCAACATTTTTCTTAGCCACATGGGCACGATTAACTTCGTTCTTTGACGCTGCAAAGGTACAACAAATATTTGGAATATACAAGAAAAAATCACTTTTTTTATAATTCAATACCATATTTCTCATACGCTTTCAAAATTTCTTATCCATACGGAACGATTATTTTTTCAAATCCGCTGCAAAGGTACTGCTACTTTAATTAATACCACAGGAAAAAGTCCCGAAAGTTACTTCTTGGATCAAAAAGAACCTTTAAAAGTTGCATTTTGCATAAAAAAACGACTTTCTAAAGTCTTTTTTTGAAAAATATTTGCACTATTCAAAGTTTTTTTGTACCTTTGCGGCAGATTTTGGAAAAACGGACAAAATCAAACAAAAATATATTGGAAAAACGGACAAAACAATCCTAAATTCAATTGCATAAACGGACAAATAAAGAACAGAAATATGCTTAATCGACACATTGACAGAATCATAGAGCGTCATTATGCCGCAACAAATAAGGCATTGCTGCTGACAGGCGCTCGTCAGACGGGAAAAACATACGCCATCCGTCGGTATGCACGGCAGACAGGACTGCAATTAGTGGAGATGAACTTCGTACTGCAACCCGAGACGCAGAACATCCCGCGTGGAGCGGCAAATGTGCAAGAACTACTACTGCGCATATCGGCCTTTGCCAATAAACCTTTAATGCCCGGCAAGACGCTTATCTTCTTTGATGAGATACAAGACTACCCGGATATTATGACGTGGGTCAAAGCTCTTGTGGACGAAGGACGATTCAAATATGCACTTAGCGGTTCGCTGTTAGGTTTGGAATTGCAAAACATCCGTTCCGTGCCGGTAGGGTATATGGATGAGTTTCAGATGTACCCTTTGGATTTCGAGGAGTTTATCCGTAATATAGGTGTGACGGACGACGTGATTGCCTCGGTACGCGAAGCATGGGAGCAACAAAAGCCTGTAGATGCGTATATACACGAGAAACTGATGCGGCTCTTCAACCTCTATCTCCTCGTGGGAGGCATGCCGGCTGCAGTGCAGAAATATGTAGATACGAACGATTTACAACATGTTATTAAGGAACAGCAAGCCATCCTTACTCTCTACAAAAAAGATATTGCGAGATATGACCCTGAGAATAAGCTCTATATCAATGATATCTTCGAACTCATCCCGTCCGAACTGAATGCCAAAAATAAACGGTTTATCCTCAAGAACCTGAATGAACATATCAAATTCTCACGCCATGAGAATAGTTTTGTGTGGCTACGCGATGCCGATATGGCATTGCCTACGTATAATGTCGAAGAACCACGCGTACCGCTTAAACTGAATGAGTTGCGCAACTTATTCAAACTCTTCCAGAACGATGTCGGCCTACTCGCTTCGCAATACGCCGGTGGTATCCAATTGCAGATTCTACAAGGTGATGTATGTATCAACAACGGTGCTATCTATGAAAATGCGGTTGCGGAGGAATTGCACGCTCATGGATGGAAATTACGCTATTTCAATAGCAAGAAACAAGGCGAGGTAGACTTCCTCTTGGAGCAAGACAGCGAGATTATTCCGCTCGAAGTTAAGTCAGGTAAGGAATACCAACGTCATGTGGCGCTTAATAATCTACTGACAAATGCGGAGTATGGAATACGTCGAGCGATAGTGCTCAGCAATGAGAATGTCTCAGTACGGGGCAATGTGCTCTATGCACCAGTCTATATGACGATGTTTCTACATCATCGCACACAAGAAGGTCCAATCATATATCATCCTGAATTGCCTTGATATAGGAAATCACCGCCACATACAAGTGACGGTGATTTTTTTTAGTGCTTACGCCTAATAAATTTGCGGATAGCGGGAATTCTCACGGACGACGTGTCCGAGAGTGTTCCTCCGGCATACTTACAAAAAATCCCCGCGGCTCTCACGAGAGGCGGGGACCAAATATAAAATATTATGAAAAACGAGCAGACCTATAGTCTCTCTTTCGTCTCAAGACACATGCGGGAGTTGTGATAGGGGCATTTCCAGAAGCCGGCTTTGTCCTCTCTGCGATTGGGGGTTCCGTCCGGAGACACTTCCCAGAACCACTCGCCGTGCTCACGATCGAGGAGCACCTCCGATATGTATCTATATGTCTTTATTACCAATTGCCAATATGATGGGTCACCGGTCATCTGCCATAGGTTGACAAATCCGACCACTGCTTCCGCTTCTTCCCACCAGGTTCGTTCGCCGATAGACCCATCCGGATAGAGTCCTTCTTGGGAGGTTTTTGCAAGCATCAAGACGGTTTCGTCGCAGTTGATGCCCAGTACATCGGTCGCTTCTTTGAGCAACCATGAGCACTCGATATCGTGTCCGGCGGAGTAGTGGTCATTCGTCGGATTCCATTGCTCATCAAAGAATAGTCCGAGGTGCCCGGAAGGGAGTATGATATGACGTTGGAACGTATCGATAAGCGACAGCAGCGCTTCCCGCACTACAGGTGTCGGTGCGATACGATAGTAATTGGTATAGGCCTCCAGCACATGCAGGTTGGTATTCTGCGACTTGACAGTGTTCTCATCCTTGTCGCTCAACCTCATGTCATCAAGCGCATGCCAATCGCGTGAAGCGGCTTCTACATAACCGCCCCAGACACGATCCCGACCGTAGTTCTCCAGTACCCGGAAGAAAGCCTCAGCCGTAAGGAGTACCGATAGATCGCCCGTCGCACGGATATACTCACTGAAGGCATAGAGCATGAAAGCTTGGGCGTAGAACTGCTTATGCGTATCAAGCGGTTCACCGTCCGCCGTTACCGACCAGAATGCCCCACCCTGTTCGCGATCAATGAAATGGGTTTCGATATACCGCTTGGCTTCCCGGGCGGCCTCCAGGTACTCGGGTTTACGCAGGATCCGATAGGCGGACGAGAAAGTCCACAGGATACGCGCATTGAGAATGCCCCCACGGGGTGCATCGGGAACGAGGACTTCGTCTCCGGTGACCTGCCCGTAGAAACCGCCTCGTTTAAGGTCACGCAGCTTCAGCCAGTATGCCAATATATTTTCTTCGAGCACCTGCTGTGCAGATGCTTTCAATTCAGCAGGGGTCATTGTTCATTTCGTTGTATTAGTAGTTGAGCGTCGATCTCTTTCATGCGTGCCGTAGTGAGGGGATAGAACGATACCACGAGTACTGCGACAAGGCTGACTGCCGCGGGTATAAAGGACATCAGGCATCGGAGGCAGAAGAGCGCTGAATCGGGCTGCACTATTGGTAATTGGTCATTGGTGATTGGTGATTGCGTAACATATCCGCAAGCGGCAAGAAGCCAGAGAGCTGCTGAACCGCCGATCGCACCGCCAAACTTCTGCGCCATGGAGGACGAGGAGAAGATAAGCCCCGTAGAAGCAGTTTTGTATTTCTGTTCCGCATAATCACTTACATCGGCGTACATCGACCATACGAGCGGGGACATAACGCCGGTAAGCATAGAGATGATCACCTGAGCGAGGAGCATGAGCCAGAAGCCCGTCTGCGAGACAGGAATGAAGAAGAACAGGACGGAGAGTACACACAATGCGATATTGACAGCAATAAACGTTGTTTTCTTGCCGAACCGCGCAGCGATAGGCACGCAGAGTGCGACACCGATCATGTTTGATACTTCGCCTACAGCAAGGAAAAGACCGGCGTAGAATATTAGTCGAAAGTCAAAAGTCAAAAGTCGAAAGCTTAATACTGCACCGGCAGGGATGATGTCGGCGAAGTAGTAGGCTACGGTAGCACCGCGGACGGTACAGAAGAGATTAAAGCAAAGGGCTGCACCAATGAGTATCCACCAGGGTTTGTTGGAAAGCAGTGCCTTGAAATCCGAACCGATGGAGACAGTGGAGACGGTCTTCAGTTCCTCTTTCGTCTGCAGGAAACAGCAGATAAAAAGGACGAAGCAGGCAGCCGCAATGACCACCATTGCCCAGAACCATCCCTGCGGGCTGTTATAGCCGCCAAAGGCGTTGCAGAGGGGCTCCCAAAGGAAGAGCGCGAGGAACGAACCGCCGTAAGCAAAGAACATACGGAAGGACGAATAGACTGTTTTCTCCTGCGAGTCGGCAGTCATCACCCCCAGCATTGCTCCATAGGGCACGTTGATACCCGTATAAACGGTCATCATGAGTATATAGGTAGCATATGCCCAGACAAGTTTGGCGGTGTACCCCCAGTCCGGCGTAGTGAAAAGCAAAATACCTGCGATGGAGAAGAGCGGTGCCACAAAGAGCAGGTACGGGCGGTACTTGCCCCAACGTGTTTGCGTACGATCGGCTATAATCCCCATCATCGGATCGGAGACCGCATCCCATATACGCGTGACAAGCAGGATAATACCTGCGTCCTTGAGCGAGAGGCCGAAGATATTACTATAGAAGAACGGCAGGTAATACGAAAATATTTTCCAGAACATCGACGAGGACATATCGCCGAAACCGTAGCCGATATGATTGACGATTTTACAATTGACCATTTACGATTGATTGACGATTTTACAATTGACCATTTACGATTGATTGACGATTTATCGGATTTGACGATTTTTTGCAATGAGGGCATTGATCTGATTGACGGAGGCGGAGGTGTTTAGACCGTCTTCGGGAGTGTGGAGACAATAATCGAGGAGCCGGTCCACGGTCGTCGTAGCCACATGCAGACGCGTATCCGCCGAAGCATAGTATATAAACACCTTGCCATCTTCATCGGCAATCCATCCGTTGGAGAAGGCTACGTTCATCACATCACCGATATACTCCTCTCCTTCGGGAACGAGGAACCACCCACCGGGTTTGGCGATGATGCGGGTAGGATCGTCGATTGCGGTCATGTACATATACAACACGTAGCGTAGTCCATCCGCTGTATTGCGCACGCCATGGGCGAGATGCAGCCAACCCTTAGCGGTCTTAATGGGTGCAGGGCCTTCGCCGTTCTTGACTTCATAGACGGTGTGATAGGCACGGGAGAAGATGATACGTTCGTTACGCACCTCGGCGTGCGTGATGTCGGGCGTGAGCGTCCACCCTATACCACCGCCTTTGCCGGTCTCGATGAAACCGTCCTGCGGACGGGTGTAGAGGGCATATTGGCCATCGACGAACTCCGGATGGAGCACGACGTTGCGCTGCTGGCAAAGCGACTTGAGGTCATCCAAACGCTCCCAGTGAACAAGGTCTTTGGTGCGCGCTATACCGGCTGCAGCGGTAGCGGCGGAGGTGTCAAAGGGTTTCGTATCATCATGCCGCTCGACGCAGAAGATTCCGTATATCCATCCGTCCTCATGACGCGTGAGCCGCATATCATAGACATTCGTTGCAGGCGCGTTGTTCCCATCGGGCATGGTGATGGGTTCATCCCAGAACCGCCATCCGTCGATACCGTTGTTCGATTGGGCTACCGCGAAGAACGACTTGCGGTCTGCTCCTTCCACGCGCGCTACGACGGTATATTTGCCATTGAACTTGATCGCTCCTGCATTGAATACCCCATTCATCATGATACGCTGCATGAGATAAGGGTTTGATGCCTCATCGAAGTCATACCGCCACTCAAGCGGTGTATGCTCCGCAGTGAGGATCGGATACCGGTATTTCTGATAAATACCATTTCCGAATTGAAAATTGAAAATTGAAAATTGAAAATTATCCTCCACCGGGATATTTTTCCTATTCAACAATGCCTCATGTGCCTTGTAAAGGGCCGATTTCCTTGTTTGAAAACTGGTCATAATACGTATCTGTTTATTTAATTATTCTTCTATATGATCGGCAAAAAAGCGCATAAAGACGGAATACCAATCGGCTGCCGCCTTGTGTCCCAATTCGGGGTTAACAATCAGGTGTTTCTCAGTGGACGCAAGATTATTAAAGGGGGCCACATTCGTATGCGGCGGACAGACATCGTCCATCAGTCCGATACACGCGAGGGTGGGACAAGCGATCGCGGTGGCAAGGTTCTTAGTATCGAAATACGAGAGGAACGCGAATAAATCCTCATCGGTTAACCCGAGCTTCGCTTGTTGCTCGCGCGCCACGCAAGCAGGCCAGTGGGCGGTTCGGAAATAATCCGGATAGTCTCCGAGAAAAGCGATACCGGGTGCAATCGCCCGGAAAGGATAATCCGAGAGCGCCGCTGCCGCATAAGTGAAAGCACCGCCTTGGCTTTGTCCTTCGCCGAAGAGGTTATTCATATCCGAAGTCGGGCGAGTTGCCATGAAACGGATCGCCTGTACGCAGTCCATGAAGGCACCGCGGTAGTAATAACGGTCTTTATCGCCGAAGTTGAAAGCAAACCAATCGCCGTAGGTATTGGTAAAATCCTTCTGTATACCGTCATCCCGGTCTTGCGCCGGTCGGTTATTCACCATCTGCCCGCGGGTGGAAAGGATAAACTCCGCATAGCGTGGTTCTGCGTCCCCATGCAGGCACCATGGCACATTTCCGTCGGTACCGGGGCGATAACCGGAGTCATATCCCTGGTAATGGATGAGAACCGGATGCTTCTTGCCGTCTCCGGGTTCCGCATAATAGCCCCGGATGATAACGGGTTCGCCGGTCAGCCCGTCGGGAACCGACTGCATCTCCACCAGCCAGACCTTGCGGTTGGCTGTACTATGGGAAGGGATCTCCGTCATTGTCGCATTCATCGGGATGGTTTCCAATTGCTGCTTGGCAGCTGCCCAGAAGGCATCAAAATCGGGTTGCTTATCGGGGGCCGAAACGATACGGGTGGGTTGTACAGCAAAGACAAAACTATGCACAATCTCGCCATTGACGATGCAGGTAGCCCGGTAGAAACCAGGAGAAAGGGGCTTCTTGGCTTGCAGCACCACCGCTTGGGTTGTATTAGCGGCTATCTTAGCCCGGCGGCTAATGGTAGTGACATATTCCTTGGTATCCGTATCGATCCGCAACTGAACCTCCGCTTCTGTTTTCTCATTGCCGCTGTTCTCCACCGTGACGGTGAAAGAGGGATGTTCATCATAGACACGGCTCTGCTCTACGGGAATGTCCGTCACGCTGACGCGGTACGTTCCTCCGCGGCGGATCACCGCCAGGGTGGTTTTGTCCGATACGAAGACGGAGTTGAGCCCCTGGGGCTCCTGTGCCGGATCGCCTGTATAGTCATCGCCCACCTGCCATTGGTTATGGTTTGGCCGGGCATAACCGCCCCAGCCCCAGAAATTACATCCGGCGATGAGGGATTCGGTCTTAACTTGGGAGAAGATATAGCTATAGTAGGTATCCCTCGCAGTGGTAGCTGAACCCGGGTTACAGTTCATCTCATCCCTCGGAAATCCGAACTCTTCGATCACAAGAGGTTTTGCCAGATCCTGCGCGATATGCAGATGCGGACGCAGGTAATCAGCCGTATTCCGAATGGCTGTCGGCAGGTCGTCTGCCAAGGATTCGGGATGCACCCATCCCCAGTTATACGGCCATATATGGGCATTCAGATAGTCGATATTCGGATCGGCACAGATCGTGCGATAGAGAGCAGAATCCATCTCGCAACCCCATATTCCTTCCGATCCGATAGAGATCAGATGTTGCTTGTCCAGCGAACGGATGAGCGCCGATGATTGAGCCAACCAGTGCACGAAACCTTTTTTCTGCGTTTGTCCAAAAGCACGTGGTTCATTACCTATCTGCCAAGCCATGATGGTCGGGTCATTGGTATAAGGAAGGTTCGTATAGCGATTGGTACGCGAGACGATGAAGCGGATGTACTCAAAGAAGAGTTGCTGCGCACTTGGTGCATCGGAGAACTGCGCCACATGGTTCATATACGCCATATACCCCGCCTCCTCGGGCCTGGGGGCAATCCCGTACCCGGCATGCTCAAGGTAGAACCCGTATCCGCCGGACCACTCCCAGGCATTATTGAGGTATAGCACGGCCTTCATACCGCGTTTCCCCATCTCAGCCAGCAGATAATCGAGTCCGTCAAGGATGGTGTCGTTATAGACACCAGGGGCTATCTGGAGCGTGGGTTCCACTTTGGTCAGCACTCCCCGTTCGCCATCGCTGCCGACGAGGATACGTAGGTTGGTGACACCGATGGACTGCAGGTAATCCAATTCCTTATGCAAGCGTTGGCGGTTACCTCCTTGCCCTTGGGATGCCAAGATAGCACCGTACCAGAAATTGGTTCCTATATACTGATAGGGTGCATCCTCCAGCCATAATTGTCCGGCCCGTTGCCTTACGAACGGAGAAGGTACGATATCTTGCAGGAAGAGGGTAGCAGGATCGTCATAGAAGATCCGGAACTGCTCGGCATCGCGTGTGCCGGGTACGGGACCGAAATGCTCCCCATCCTCCCCGTTCCGCCAGACGAGCGCGTACGAGAGCGGATGACCCTTGATAAGCGGCAGCAGCACCCTTCCCCACCATGTCGGGTCAGGCATGGACCGCCATCCCGCCTCCGTGATTGCAACGAGTTTATGGTGTTGTCTGCCATAGGCGCAATAGACATCCAGATCAGCGTTGGTCTGCGAGATATAGTCCTCCTCTGTGCCCCATTGATAGGCATCTATGCCAATTATTTCCACCCGGTCATCCCCTGGGTAACGGACGAGGAACTTCTCTTCCGTAAGCGAGCCGTCCAGATTAGGCGAATAAGCCCAGAGGATTTGTAATTGGTGATTGGTATTTGGTGATTGCAGGTAGTCCTGCGTCAGATTCCAAAGGGCATGGTATTCCTCGGTCGTGCAGAGGGTAGCGCCCCACCAGAACCACGAACCGTTGTTCTCATGCCAAGGGCGGAAGATGAAGGGGATGGATTGACCGTTCTCATCGGTAAGACTAACCAGAAACGTACGTACGCGTTCAAGCCAGAGCATGAAGCGATCGTGCACCTCTCCTTCGGCAAGGATTGCTGTCACCACACCGGGTGTTGCATCCCATGCATTTCCGCCGGTGAGGGGGTTGCGCGGATGCCAACTGATGGTGATGAATCCACCACGGCGATGATGGTTTCGTATCTCCTCGCGGATACAATCGAAAGGCACAGAGTCGAGGTTCTTGGCATCTCCCATCTCGATACCGCCAAGGTCAAAGCCCATGACAGCAGGATAATCGCCGCACGACTCCAACACATCGCTTCGTCCGGCTTCGTATTGCCAGTGAACGCCATACATGGGGTCATCCTGATGACCGAACATGCAGCCTTGCTGTTGAAGCGATTGCAGACGCTCCAACAATTGGACATTGGATATTGGAGATTGGTGACCGGTACAAGCCAACAGGCTTAATCCAAGACTTATTATGAAAAGTATCTTTTTCATTTTAACTCAAATATACGTGATGGATAATCGATAGCATATTCCGTACTCAAATGTACATTTAATCCCACGGACATGAGGTAAGCACCGGTGAAAGACTGACCGTTTAAAGCACAGGGTTGTTCGCCATGACGAACATTGCGTTCCTTGAGCGTATAGGTTCGGTCCGGATCCAGTCCGGCCAGACGGATACGACGGGAAGCCTGCTTCATAAAGGACGAGAGACCATATGCGAACAATACTGCATGATCTTTTTCATCATTCACATACATGAGCGAAGCAACTTGCTGCACGGCAGGAGATTGCTGATTGCTGAATGGTGACGCTTCGCTAAATGGTGAAACAAGGCGGTATAGGTTACCGAGTTGGATGAGGTGCCGTAACTCCTTATAGTCCTTAAAGGCTGTAGTACATTGCGCCCGTTCGGTGTCGGTCATGTGCGCAGGTTGGAGTTCCATACCGAGTCGACCGGACATGGCCACATCACAACGGAACTTGATCGGGGTCGTACGGCCGGTCATGAGATAGGGCGAGCCACCGATATGCTGCGCCATCGCGTTAGAGGGGAAGAAATAAGACGTGCCCCATTGGATATAGACGCGCTGGAGGGCGTCGTTGTTATCTGATACCCAGAACTCATCGAAATAAGGCATGAGGCCATAGTTCGCCCGTCCCCCGCCCGATGCGCAGTTCTGGATGACCACATTCGGGTACTTGGCGCGGATGCGTTCGAGGGTCTTGATGAGACCCAGGTGGTAGTCCACGTAGAGATTGGAGTTTAGTGTTGAGTGTTTAGTGTTTAGAGACTGCAGATACGGCGAGCCGCAGTTTTGGATCGACGCATTCGCGTCCCATTTGATATAGGCTATCTCGGGATGTTTGGTGAGCAGGTTATCAACAATGGAGAATACATAATCTTGCACCTCCGGGTTCGTCATATCGAGCACAAGCTGCGTACCGCCGCGCCCGAGTTTGAGTTCGCGTCCGCGTTCTTGGAGCACCCAGTCGGGATGCTTCTCATAGAGTTCGGAGAGCGTGTTGGTTGATTCGGGTTCGATCCAGATACCGAACTGTATATGTCTCTCTTTGGCAGCTTTTGTCAGTGCTTCCAGCCCGTTCGGCAGCTTGCGTGTATCAACCACCCAGTCGCCGAGCGCTGCGTTGTCAGAGTTGCGCTGATACTTAGAGCCGAACCAGCCATCATCCATCACAAAGAGTTCACCACCAAAAGCAGCGATGTCGTTCATCATAGCGAGTATCTTCTCCTCGGTGATGTCGAAATAGATACCTTCCCACGAGTTGAGGAGGATGTCGCGAGTGGCATTACCGTTATGGAGCATACCGCAGGTGCGTGCCCAGCGGTGGAAAGCCCGCGAGACGCCACCCATACCTTCGTCGCTGTAGGTATAGGCAAGATGTGGCGTGGTGAAGGTCTGTTTAGGCGATAGGACATATTCGGATGCCATGGGGTCTATACCGGCATAGAAATGGAATCCTTTTTCATCGGTAGCCGCTACGCGTATCTCGAAGTTACCGCTCCAGCATAGTGCCGCTCCGAACACGCGACCGTAGTTTTCCTGAGGTACACCATCAAGGGAAATCATCACTTCGGGTGCATCGAGATGCGCATTACGAGCGCCATCCGAGTTTCGGATAGTTTTGATGCCACGGGTAAGGCGCTCAACCGTCGGTACGGCTTCGCCTGCCCAATTTCCATGCAGGTGAATCAGGTGCGGGTCATCGCCATCAATGGGCAGATAACCGCTGTCATACCGCTGCAACCGCACCGGTTTCTTCTCGGTGTGCATGATCTCATACCACGTCTCGGTGATGTCCACTGCTTTCCATTGGCGCACATGGATGGTCACAAAGAAGGGCTGCACCATATCTTTGGTCTTGATCACCATCTCTTTATATTGCGCATGGTCGATATAGCTTGTGTCCTGCGCCCTGAGTTGCAGACTCTGATCCCCATCCGCATGCTGCACGATAAGTGCCGGCAGATGGATATGATCGATATCACCAAAGGTGGGTATAGACAAAGATACCTGCTCTGCGGTTCCTGTGACAGACCAGCAGAGTAGCCATCCTACCATATAAGTATATAATCTACGCCACATATTTATTTTCCTGTTAATTCCAAACACCGGCACGGATATTTGCGTTGTGCGGTGTGGGGGAAGCGCCATCGTGCTCCTATCTCGAGTCCAACCGCTATGGGTCGGGAGGGTTTATCCAATCCATACGCACCCCATAGTTGTGCAATGAGTGCCAGTTGCTTCGTGATCATCCACTCCGCGCCTAATTGCGCAGTGATGTCGAAGAAGCGAGGCGGTTGTATAGCAGTTCCTTTCCCATGACTATGCCCGGTATAATAACCGTGATTGGGCATGTCGTAGAGGGTTAATCCCCATTGCGGATAGATGCCGATATGGTTGATTGTTCCCTCATAGTCAGCTCGGTGGGCTATCGGTAGGTTATATCGTCCTCCGACGGAGGCGGTGATCGACCAATTCTCCTGTATCGGTACGCGTGCCAGAAGCACAACTCCTGGTTGGATATACCATCTGTCTTGCCGATCTATCCACCGGCGCACGGTCATCCGGTGGGTATAGGGTTCACCATCCGTATCGATACCTTGCCATTGGTTGACTCCCTTGAACGATGTTTCTGCGCCATAGCGTGTGACATCCGCCACCACTCCGACACCTATGTATTCACAGAAGAGCAAGGTATAACCTGCATGTATGCGCATTGCCCAACTGCCTGTTTGCCGATTATGCAACCCGTCTGTAGGAGCGGAGGCTTCGTAATGAAAGGTGCTCCATCCTGCCCCGGCTGACAACTCTACCACCGAGTACGAACGTGCCCATGCGGGTGGACCGGCTACCAGCATTCCTATCCAGATTGCCCAACCATATATCCGCCGGATCCTACTCATCCTGCACAGGTATGATCTCTACACGTCTATCGAGCGAGATAGCATGCTCGCCTTGCTCGTACGATACCGTAGCGGCGAAGCCCCGTTGGGTGATCTGCTCCGGCTGTACGCCGAGTGCGATGAGCTGTTCGGCTATCACCTGTGCCCGTCGGTCAGACAGACGCTGGTTATGCTGCTCATTACCTTCTTTGCTGGCATGGCCATAGACAAGGATCTTCTGATCCGGATTCTGCTTGAGAATATCCGCGATTTTGACGAGCACGTCTGCGGGTTCCAGTTTCGGATCGGTGGAGTCGAGATCGAACCATATGACGGATTTCTCCATCAAGCGTACAATCTGCTGTACTGCCACCGGACGGGGTTTTGCTTCTTTCTCCACCCGCTCGTCCAAGCGGAATGAGGTGTCACATCTCATCACATTCTCAAATTGAGGCGGCACGGGTTTAGGTTTGGGTTGTCGATGCCAACTGACACCTATCTTGATACCGACCGCCCAGGGGTGAACCGCCGACACATATTCGGACATCACCATGCCCTTATACTCGGACATGAAGGTATGATTGCGATAGGCAAGTTCGCCACTCTGGTCATGGCGTTGCCATCCCATATCGCCATCGGTAGCCTTATTGCTTTTTCGTATGGAATTACAACTATAATCCGCAAAAACCGCCACCATCAGGTCCAGCTCGGGTGTCAGCGGCCGTGCTATACCCACTTCCGCCATAACCGAAGCGGCAGGCATACGGAGCGAGAGGGAGTGACGGCCTTTCCCGAAGGACGCCGCTTTCTCGGTATAGAAATCATGCTTGTCCGTGCCTTCCATCGTCATTCCCCATTGGGGATAGGCGCCTTGATGCTGAATGGCACCGCTGCGCAGTTTCCAGTCGGCCGCTACCGGCAATCCGATCTTCACGCCTGCTCCGGCATAGATGCGCAGTTGGGGAGCAACGGGGTACTGCATCTGTATCATCACCGGCACGTCCACCATATAGAGAGACTGCTGTTCGCGCCAGTTACGGGTTCGTACGATATGGTTATATCGCTCGCCGTCCGAATCGGTCTGTCCGTCCCATTGCTTGGAGGTATTGAGGGAGCCGGTACTGCAATAGTTACTGAACCCCACGCCGGCAGCCAATCCCCAGTTCTCGGTGAAATACCAGGCATAGTTGAGTTGCACTTTGCCCGCCGGCATGCCGGTTTCTTTACCGGCTTTGCCCAGACTGTATCCCATGGAACCGTATCCGGCTCCGATCCATCCCTGCAGATGATGTCCTTTGAGCGAGAAGTCATTATTCGGTTCTTCGCAGACAGGAACAGAGGTCAAAGGCTGTTGCTCATAATGGCAACGAATGGTATAAACCGTATCAAGCCATGTCGTAACAGTTGCCGTGTCGTTATTGGCAATATCGGAAGGAGTAGATGCCTGCACGACATACGTAGTATCCGATATCGTTTTGGGAGATATTGTAACGACACGTTTCTTAATCGTATACTGGATATTCGAATCTAGGATTTTAGAGAGGACCTGTTTAGGCGAAGCTTCCTTAAAATTCGCATATACCGGCGCGTCCACGTTCACTTCAGGCGCGATATTGAGTTTATATCCTGTGGCTTTAGCCAAGTCCTTCAGCACTACCTCCATACGTGCACCTTTATACCGCTTAGTCAAGCGTTTAGAGGGCGCAGCACAGACAACCGTCACACTCAGTACAGAAAGAATAATATAAGCAAAGATTCGTTTCATAAGCCTCATCTGTTATTACCGGATTATTACTCGTTGCGTACGGATACCTTCACTCTGCCGGAAGCGTATCACATATAGTCCGGGGCTCGGACAAGCGCTATGCTTCCAATCTCTACCCAATGCATCGTAGAGCGCATCTATCGCCTGTGCATGCTTCGAGAGGAAAGTTATCCACTCGCTGCGTCGGAATAAGGAAGGAATAGCGGACGGCGTGCTCTCGGCACTACGGGGTGTGGATGTGAAAGTCATCGGACAGGAGACGAGTGTTGTACCGTCGGCACATCTCGCCACCACATAGTATTCACCCGCAGCCACTCCTTCGGGCATATAGAGGAACTGACGCGTCTCGCCGGGGATGGCAACGCTATCCAAGTACCACTGCCAACCTACTTGGGTGCTGTCGTGATTATCGCAGAAGAGCACATCATCCCATTTGCGATATACGAGGTCATTGGTGCATTCAGGCAAGGGGGGATCGCATGCTTTGAAGTTAAAATGGAACAAGCGGTTCTCTGCCACAAGTTCGGATAAGGATATATCATCAATAGCGAAGTCGTTGCCATAAGACGCGTCCTGGAAATTGACAAGCCGTATGTTTGCCTGGTCCGAAGTGCCGCTATTCCATACGGCATAGACCTGTGTCCAATGGCCGTATCCGCCTTGTGGAGAAACCCGTCCGCCTTGCAGCTGGCCATTGATGCTGAACTCCAGTTTCGCCATATTGCTATTCTCCTGATCCCAGTTCATCACCCAGGCGGAGAAGACATAACTGGTCTGCGGGTTAAGTCCCATGACGGTCTGTTGCCAAACGGTCTTATTGACATCCGAACCGCCGTTCACCGCCATCATCATGCCCGAACCGGTGGTATGATCATGCGAGCAGGCAGGAGAAGGGGCTGAGGTATGTACCTGACGCACATCATTGGTGATGGTATAGGCCCCCTCGTCATAGAGCGTATGATCGTCCACAGGAGTACGATAGGAATAATCGGTATAAAAACCCGTATTGCCTTGCTCAAAATCGCCATTGACAACTCCCACTCCGTCTTTTTTCACGTGCAACCCGGTGAAGAGGAACCATATATCCTGCGCGGTGTCTGCCGGCAGGGATGCGATCATCTTCTCGGGCGTACCTTCGATACGCGTCCATGCAGATGCGGTATAGGCGAACCACTGGGAATACAAATAATCCCGGGTGGTACCGACGCTAAGCGTGATCGTGGAGTCAGCCAGGTCGGCACACACTATACTATCCGTATAATCGATACCTAACTGACCGGGGTTCTGCTCCGGCAGCGGTGTGAAATACCGCCATTCGCCGGCCGCTTTTAGTCCCGATCCGCAGGCATCGCATGTGACAACATACAGACTCTGGTAACCTCCCCAAATCAGTTCCGCTGTCTGATAACCTGATATCGATTGGAATGTAACGACGGTCCACGGTCCCGGAGTCGGTGCCGACACTTGCCATATATGCTGTTCGCCAGCGGTGCGTGTCATCGCCACCTCCTGCGCGGACATACCATCGGATGAGAACCTGGCCGTGATGCTTGTTTCACTGGTCCATGCCTTGGAGGCATCCAGGTACAGCATGGTGCCTGCCGGAATAAATGCCGCCATGGCTTTTTGCATGACCCAACATACTGCCAAAAGTGTAAAAATGCGTTTCATGGTGATAAATACTATTTGTCGATATTGATTGTTTGTTTGAGCAAATCTTCATCTCTGCTGCTTGCACCTACCATTATCTCAAACTCTCCGGGTTCAAAGACCGGCTTCATCTCAGGACCTATATATTGCAAATCCTGCCGGGTAAGGACGAACTCAATCTGTTTCGTCTCTCCGGCTGCCAGAGCGACGCGTTTAAATCCTTTGAGCTCTTTGACAGGGCGCGTAATGGCACTATACCGGTCGCGTATGTACAATTGCGCTATCTCCACGCCATCTCGTTGAGAGGTATTGGTAATTTGCGCCGACACACGAATGGGGAGCGTATCACTCACCTTCAGGTTACTATAGCGGAAGGTGCTGTAACTCAATCCATAGCCAAAGGGCCAAAGGGGAGCGCTTGATTCACCTGCGGCATACGGATGGAAGTACATCGAGGGCAGATGATTATAATACATGCCCACTTGTCCCACATGGCGCGGGATAGTAACCGCTAATTTAGCGGAAGGATTAACTTTGCCCACTATGATTTGGGCTATCGCCAAGCCGCCGAACTGTCCCGGTTCCCAGGCCTGAATAATAGCCGGCAAATGCTCCGCTGCATAGGTAACTCCCAAAGGACGTCCGGAAATAAGAATGAGGATCGTAGGTTTGCCGGAAGCAGCGACTCTCTCAATGAGTTGATTTTGGAGTCCTACGAGGTCTATATTGCTGCGATCCGTATCTTCTCCTCCGGTACGTTCCATCCATCGTTTGCGCATCATATACTCTCCGGCCACGATAATATTGAGATCGGCTTTCTGAGCTTCCGCTTCTGCGCGAGCTACCTGAGTAGGGCTCATGTGTTGCGGATCCCAACCCTGATCAACGAAGTGTATATCCGCCTGAGGTAATACGGTATGCAATCCCCTGACCACCGTCCATAGATTTTCCTCCGGCTGAGGCTCAGACCAATCACCCATAATATTCTCATCATCGGCATTGATACCGGTAATCATAATCCTATGGTATTGCTCTGGGTGAATAGGTAACAGGTTTTCGTTTTTGAGGAGAACGATAGATTGTTGAGCGGCTTGCAAAGCCGTTTGCTGATGCTCGGGGCAGAAACAAATACTATCACGTATTTCCGCACGACTGAAAGGATGCTCGAATATGCCTAACCGGAATTTGGTTTCGAGGATGCGAAGCACACTCTGATCAATACGTTGCTCGGAGATAGCGCCTTCTCGTACGAGTTGGCAAACGGCATCATTCCATTCGGGACCATGCATATGTACATCTATGCCAGCCAAGATAGCTTGCCGGAAAGCATCTTTATTATCCACTGCGGTAAAATGCAGATCATGGAGATGCTCTATGTCCATCCAATCGCTGATAACCAATCCCTTAAAACCCCAATCACGACGTGCAGTATTCTCAATAAGATCATAATTGCTATGACAAGGGATACCATTGAGTTCGTTATGTGAGGGCATGAGCGAAGCTACAGAGGCTCTTACGTTAGCTTCAAAAGGAGGGAAGAATACCTGCCGCAGCGTTCGTTCGCTCAGATCCGCCGGTGCGCCATTTGTTCCGTTCTGGGACTGCGAGCCGGCGATAAAATGTTTGACGCATGCCATCACGCCTCCCTCTTGTAGTCCTCGGGTTGTTTGGACACCCATTAGAGATACAAGATAAGGATCCTCTCCGAACGTCTCTCCTACTCGCCCCCACATGGGGTCACGCGCCACCTCTACATTCGGATCAAAGGTCCAATACATGTTCATGGCGCGCATCTCCTGTGCGGTCTGGCGAGCGATGGTATAAGCCAATGCGGTATCAAACGAGCATGCTAAACCGATATGAGTAGGATACACCGTATTGCCATAGCATTTCGCGTTTCCATGAATAGCATCTATACCTATGAGGCATGGGATGCCCAACCGGCTCTCCAGACATAGTTGCTGCAGATGATTGGCTTCCTCCATGGTGAGTACATGCAGAAAAGATCCTACTTTACCCTCGCGAATCATCTGTTCAACATCGCTGATGGAGTAGCCCGGGTAATAGCCGCTTGCGGTATTACGATAGAGTTCATCTTCGGTCATGACAGAGGAATTGAGGCGTATATGCTCCAATCCGACAAACTGATTCATTTGTCCGACCTTCTCCTCGAGGGTCATGCGACTCAACAAATCCTCGGCTCGCTGAGCGGGGGTAAGGGTCGAATCCTTATACGCCGGTGTATCGGCGTGATGACAAGCTGACAAGCACATTACCAGAACCAAAAAGAATGCTACAATCATATCTCATTCAAGTTATTTCCAATCCGGCAGATCATCACGGGTGAGGACATAGCGGTTACTAAAAGCTGCATTCCACCATGCGATATTCGCATGCTGGTGGTTGGTGCCGTTAAACTCATTGCTGACTACGGAGCGTGTTCTACCTGCGTCATACCACGGCATGAACCAACTCCAGCGGGCGCCTGCCTGCCATTGATTATTAATCGTAGCTACCGAACCGCATTCGGAGAGGGTAACTATCTTATTCGGGAATCGGCGCTGGATGGAGGAGAACTCGGATGCCAGCATAGTGGTGGAAGCCTGATTATAGATATCGCGTCCGATGATATCCACATAGTCATCACCCGGATACCATGTGTCGTCATTATTCTCGGTAGTCCAAACCCAGATGAGGTTATTGAGTTTATGCTCCTTGACCAGTTTATTGAACATCCACTGCCATAACTGCACATAGGTAGCACCGCTACCGTTGCCCCACCAGAACCAACCTCCTGCCGCTTCGTGGAAGGGGCGCCAGATAACCGGGATGCCGGCATCTTTGAATTGCTTGAGCAGCACGGCGAGGTTTTCGATATCGGCCTCGATGAAGTCATTCTCCCAGGTCCCCGGGATGACGGCATTGGCGGGATTGAAGTTATTATCCTTGGAGTAGAACTCCCTTACTTCGCTGCCTTGTGCGATGGGCACACGCCAGTGCCAGCAAGCCAGGATGATACCGTTATTATCCCACCAGTCCTGCATCTGGGTCATATCGGTATAGTTGGCAAAAGGCTCACCCATATGGATGAAATCGATGCAGTTCATTGCCGGCCAATGTCCGGTATGCTTATAAACCCACTGCGCCTCATTGGTATTGAAAGACACATTCGCCATGGTGGCAGAGATAGTTCGGATACCATAGTTATCGCGCAGGAACTTATAGACCTTGAGCGCCTGCATGCTGGCGGTACCGAGGGCTTTCTGGGTAGCCAGTTGGACGGTTATCTCCCGTTCGCCGGAGGTATTAAAGACCATCTTGAGATCGGGCAGTTTCTGTCCGTTGATATCTTCGATAGCACCATGTCCGATGCAGAGCGTATATTGCGATTCGCCCCGCAGGCCCTCTATCTCGATATGCAGTTGGGCTCCTTTGACCCAAGGTGAGATAGTGGCTCCTTCCAGTGTGATACGCTCGGGTTTAACCAGTTGGATGGGTTGCGAATAGGTGAACATGGCCGTACTGAGCAGGGAATCCACCACTTCTCCCTCCGCGAGAGTCTGACGCACCAGCTTGAAAACCGGCACCTCTGTTTTCTCACACGAGGTAAGCATCATCCCCGCCAAGCATAGGGGGAGGAACACCATCGCCATGCGGCGAACGATACGATTGATTGTATTCATAGTGATAATCCGATTAGCGAATGATTATTTTTTGTCCGTCATGGATGTATATATGTCCGGGTTGCGGCACAGCTACGGGTCGGCCGAGCAAGTCGTAATACCATTTACTCTTCACGCCCTTGTCTTCGGCTTGCTCCGAAATATCCGAAGGTGCTCCGGTATAGACGGTGCAAACCTCCGCTTGTGCAGCCCATGCGTTCATCACTTTCTGTCCCCAGTTACAGGACATCGATCCGACGGTTTGGGTAGTGGTGCTGGTCTCATCGTACTGGTTGGTGACCATGTCGATATAGCCGAGTCCGCTACCGTTACCCCACCAGGACCATGCGAACCATCCCACGCCTTTCTCCTGGGTATAACTGAGGATCAGATCTTCATCCACATCCTCTCCTTTATGCGCCCAAGCGAACTCGCCGATACAGAGCGCCACTCCTTGCGCCAGCACATTATTGATATTGGACTGTACCTTACCGGACGCGCCGGCTACTTCGTACATATGAATGGAGAACATGACGTTCCTATTCGGATCGGAATTGAGGATGGTCTGTGCTTTGAGGGTGAGACTCGTCACTTCCTGTCCCCATCCGGAGGCGTCCACCATGAGGCAGTGATTCAGACCGGCATTACGGATGGTGGAGATAGCGGTAGCATACGCATCTGTATAGGCATTGTATTGCCGCCATGTTCCCATCCACTCGTTGGCTATATTGATGATGACGGAGTGCTCGTGTCCCTTGAGTGTCTCTTTCATCTCCGCCCAGTAAGCAGCCGCAGCCTGAAGGGCGCTGGATTCATCCGATCCCGTATGATCATGCACCTCTAATACCAGCACCATCTGCAGGGACTCAGCCTGACTGATCAAGCCTTGCAGGGTGGACGAACCATCCTTGGTGTACTGACCGCCATCAGACACCGCGATACGTACGGCATTGGCGCCGGCACGCTTCATCGCCTGCATCTGGCGGGTGTATCCGTAACCCTTGAACCAGGCATAGGCAAGGTTGGCACCCATCATTCGGAAGGGTTGACCGTATCCGTCCAGCAGCTGATTACCGCTGACGGTAAAACCACCCGTGGGAGTGGGCGTCGGAGTGGGTCCGGGAGGGTTCACTCCGCCATTGAGGCCCGTCAAACGGATATAATCGACACCGAACCATGTCCAGTTAGGCGAGATACGAATGATCGTATTGCCGGCATTGAAGGTGAACGTACCGAGGTTCACCTCGTAGGTGCCGGATTGTTGGGTGAGTTGGTATGTTCCGGATTGACCGCCTACCTGCCAGTCCATCTGCTTATTTCCGTACGGCGACTGAACACCCACATACACTGTGACGGAAGAGGTGGTGGTAGCGGAGATCGTAAACTGCACATATCCGTTGGTATCATCGGTATAGAACCATACCACACCATTATCAAGCGTACCGCTATAGGATGCCTGTTCTGCTTGCCAGGTCTGCGCATGAAGCAGACTGCAGGCGGTCATCAGAAAGAGAAGAATATATTTTCGCATGATGATCAATGATTATGATAGGGTACAATACGGGGGTTATCGATCCGTATCTCTATCGGATATTTCTTGGTCGCATCCGTCTGTGCGCCGAAGATCATGAGGTTGAAGTCGGTATATTGCGACATATCGCCTAACATACGCTCGGAGCTGGTCTCTTCCTTATTGGTATTGAAAGAGGAAAGAGGAATCAGGATCGTACGCCATCCGTCGGTATTGGCATTGGTGACCGAACCGTCCTCCATGAGCCAGGGCTTCCAGTGATGCTGGGCATTATTATCATCAACGGAGAACTCCTCGTCCGATTTCTTGAACCATATGATCATCGGGATATCGGACCACTGGATGATGTTCGCTTCGAACTTCAGGGCCAGTGTATCCGCCATTCCTTCCGCGATCGGTTGGATACCCCGTCCGTCCTTGGCCCAATAGCATCCGGACAGCGCATTATTCCAAACCCAAGCTCCTGCTGAAGGTGTCTCGAGCAGCAGATAATTGCCGTCTATGCCGTCCACGTCGGATACGGCGCCCTTCTTATAGGAGTTTCCCCACTCGAGCGTGCGGAAGTCGGTGATCAGTCCGCGCGTATCGCGGAAATGGAAATCGGATGTGGTGGTACCGTACGAAGTGGTGACGGTGATCGGTCCTGCGGTTGCTCCGGCGGGAACCGTGAAATGGATCTCGGTAGAGGAGAAGTCCACGATCTCCGCTTCCGTACCGTCTGCCATGACTAACTTGACAGGGGCGTAGAAATAATTGCCTCTGAGCACGGCTGTCTCTCCGTCTGCCACATATTCGCATAGCATGCCGTCCAGTGCCGGCGCGGGGATGAAGGCGCGGAAAGGATAATCGGTGATCTTATGATCGGCTGTGATCAGACGCATGTTATCGGAGGGCTCCAACGAGAAGGGAATCGTCACGATGATGGCATGGCGGCTGACCAGGGAGGTATTCAGCGCCGCTTCGGTCTCGCCGAAGAGGATGGTCTTCACCGATTGGAGGTTGGATCCCACGATAGCAATAGTAGAGAGCATCTCTGCCTCGTAGATCGCCGAATCGGCTTTAGCCGGATCGCATACCCGCACATACTTAACCACAGCATGTTTGCCATTACCATGATCCCGTATATAATCCTCAGAGCAGGAGTTGAGGGTGATAACCGCTCCGCTGAAGATCAGTACAATCATTGCCAAGCGGCGAAAGATAGCTATTCTTTTCATATCGTATAAGTTATTTAGCATAATAATCGACTGCAGGTTCTTCCAAAGAAGGCATAGCGGTCAGCTCCGAACCGGGTATAGGCAGCATCATCTGCGGTGCTGTGACGATGATCGGCGAACGGGTGAGATCGAGGGTGTATCCTTCGCGCACGGTCTTCTTGGACGGGTCAGAGTTATAATATCCCTGCTCCCGGTTCATCCCGTTGAGGTAAGCGAGTGCTTTGGCCTCATTGCGGTAGAACATACGCTTGATATCGAAGAAGTTGATACCTTCGAAGGCAAACTCGCAGCGGCGCTCATGGATGAGTTCATCATAGGTGATGGATCCGTCCTCATCGTTGGCCAGTCCGGCACGGTGGCGGATGCGATTATAGACATCGAGCGCCAAAGGATCGGAAGTAGCATCGCCGCTACCGATACAAGCCTCCACATAGACCATATAGACATCCGCGAGCCGCAGCAGGTAGATATTATTGCCTGCATCCTGGGAATCCCCTACTCCGCCGTCGCAGTCGGCGGCACGACCGATACAGTATTTCTTGCAGTGGGAGAGCATCTCATTGGCGGTCTCCAGCTCATTACCCTGCTCATCGACGACGGCGATATGATAGGTATAGCCCCCGTCGGCTTTGTTGATATTGGGGTAATAATCGCCGTCGGACATGTATACCCATTGGCGTCTGAGATCTCCGTCTTCGTATTGCTTCTGCAGGTTAACCGTCGGGCCCTTACCGTCGCCCCATGCCTGGTCGGCACAGGAGGTGCGGCTCCAGTTGCAGTTATGCGCATTGCCGTATCCGTATCCGCCTACGATGCACTGGATAGCAAGGAGGGACTCAGGGTTGTTGTTGGCCGCGATGTCGAAGAGCGTAGCATAGTCGGACCAGAGGGAGAGACCGCTTTTCTCGATCACGTCCTGCGCCAGTTCTTTGGCCTTGGTGAACCAAGCATCGGACTCGGCATTATTGAGATGGGAAGCCATACTCAGATAGACCTTGGCGAGCATACCGGCTGCGCTCCATTTGGTAGCGCGACCGAGTTGCGCATCCGCCTCGGGCAGATGCTCCATGGCATAGGTGAGGTCCTCCACGATAAAGCGATAGACGGACTCCTGGGTATTACGCCGCAAGATAGCCGACTGCATGGCTACGTTATTCTCCACGATGGTGACATCGCCCCAGTACTCGGTCAGGATCCAATAGGCCGTTCCGCGGATACAACGGCTCTCTGCCAGTCCGCGCTCGATGGCATCTTCGCTGATACCGTTGGCACGCGCCAGCGCAGGCATGGTGTTGATGATATTATTCGCAAAACTGATGATGCGGTACAGGCCCTGCCATCCTTGGGTAAGGAAGGAGTTATTGGCACCGAAGGACATATAATAGAACTGTCCCTCCTGATCATAGGTATAATAGAGGTCTCCGGATAACTCATCGCCCGCCATCCACATGAATTGGTGGGAGAAAGCTGACCAGGACTTCATCGTATAGAGCGAGGCGGTATTCTGGCGTATATTCGCTTCGGTCTTATAGAAATCCCCCATTGCGATACTGTCCGCCGGCTCTACCGACAGAAATCCTTTGCATGCGCTGAGCGTGCAAGCGATGACAAAGAGCAGGGTTATGATGCTGTTTCTTTTCATAGGTCTGATAGATTTACAATGTCACGTTAAGTCCGAATGTATATACGCGGGGCGAAGGATAACGTCCGGTATCGATATTAAGCTTACCCGCCTGCTGGTTATAGGCACCGATCTCGGGGTCATAACCGGAGTATGCGGTGAATATCCATACGTTTTGAATATTCGCATAGAGCTTGATGGACGTAAGATGGATCTTCTTCATCCATCGCTCGGGGAAGGTATAACTGAGCGAAATGTTCGCGATGCGCAGGAAGGAAGCGTCCTCGAGCCAACGATCGGACATACGGTTGTTACGGTTCACATCCGTGGTGCTCCAGCGCGGCAAGGTGGAGGACACATTATTGAGGATGTAGAGATTGGACACATCGGTATTATTCGGATCGCCGTCGTAATAACCGTACTTCACACGATGGTTGACGCGTGTGGACTGATTATCCCAGATCGAGGTCATACCTTCGGTCTTAACGCGGGTATAATTGAGGATCTTACCGCCGACAGAACCGTTGAGCACGATGCCGAGGGTCCAGTTCTTATAGGTGAAATTATTGGTAAAACCGAAGGTGAAGCTGGGGTTCGGATCACCGATGACGGTCTGGTCCTTATCGGTGATGACGCCGTCACCGTCGAGGTCCTTGAAGCGGACATCGCCCACCCATACACCGCTGTTACGGTCAATCTTATTATGGCCTGTACCGTCGTCCACCTGCACCGCCCATTGCTCGATGTCCTCTTTATTCTCAAAGAGGCCGTCCGTACGGAAACCGTAGAATACTCCCATCGGCTTGCCCACCATGATGGCGGTAGCGGTCTGGAACTCGGAGTACCAGTCGATATTGCCGTAGATAGGGGTATTATTGGCATCCATGGCGAGCACCTTGTTGCGGTTGACAGAGATGACAAGATTACTATTCCATTGGAAGTCTCGTGTCTGGACAGGTGCGGTATTGAGCGATATATCGACACCGCGGTTGCGTACGCGACCGATATTGGTCATCGGGGTAGCTATATCATCCCATCCGTTACCGCCGATGATAGCGGGTACGGAAGGTTGAAGGAGCAGGTCTTTGGTCTGCTTCTGATACAGATCGACGGAGAGGTCGATACGGCTATTGAACATACCGAAGTCGATACCTACGTTCCATTGCTCGGATGCCTCCCATTTGAGATTGGGATTGGCATTGGTAGCCATGCGGTAGCTGGTGCCGAAAGCGGAAGCATATGCCCGCATCTTGGCAGCATAGAGATAAGTACCGATATTGGAGTTACCCACCTGACCGTAACCGAGACGGATCTTGAAGTTACTGATCTGCTTGATATCCCGCATCCATGCCTCGTTGCTCATACGCCAAGCGAGAGCGACAGATGGGAAAGCACCCCAGCGGTGGGAAGGACCGAACTTAGAGGACGCATCGCCACGGATAGTCGCCGTAACGAGGTAGCGGTTATCATAATTATAGTTCGCGCGGGCGAAGACAGAGACGGAGGTAGCCGCATCTTTCCAGCCGGAGTTGGTGACATAGGTACCATCCTCGCCGATCACTTGCACGTCATTGCTGGTGAGGTTATTCTTCTGCAGCGAAGTACCCTCCCATGCGGAGCGGGAGATCTCCATACCTACCATCGCGCCGACGGTATGTTTGCCTTTGAAGGTCTGGTTATAATTGAGATAATTCTTTTGGATCCAGAAGAAGGAGTGCTCCTCCCGCTGGTAGATCTTATTGATATTATTCACGCGCACGCCGAACTGATAGGTAGGCATGAATCCCTTGTTGAGGGAGATATTGCTATCGAAGCTGTATTCAGTGCGGAGGTTGAGGTACGACGTGAAATTGAATTGGCCGTAGAAACTACCCATGATACGATCGCGACGGAGTCTATTATTAAAGAGCAGCGCCATAGCGACAGGGTTATAGTTAGCGGAAGCGCTCAGGTTGGACGGTCCGGACCAGTTGCCGTTCTTATCCTTGACCTGGATATCCGGCTGCATGGTAAGTGCGGACATGAGGATGCCGGATTCACCGTCATTATTGATGATCTTCTCGTTCGTGCGGGCATAGGAGATAGAGCCGCCTACCTTGAGCCATTTGGCGAACTCATGATCGATGTTAGCGCGAGCGGAGAAGCGCTCGAACTTAGAACCCACCACTGTTCCTTCCTGATCCATATATCCGCCGGAGAGGGAGAACTGGGTCTTCTGCGAACCGCCGTGTACGGATACCTGATGCGAATGGGTGAGAGCCGTACGCACTACGGCATCCTGCCAGTCGGTACCTTTTCCGAGGAGGCTGGGGTCTTGATATACCTCATTGAGATAGGTGCTCAGGCCCTGCTCATAGAGGTCTTTCTGATAGACGGCATAATCATGGAGGTTCATCATGTTGAGTTTACGCACAAAAGTCTGTACGCCTACATAGCCGTCATAGGTGACATGCACTTTGCCGGCTTCGCCGCGGCGGGTAGTGATGATGACTACACCGTTGGCGCCGGCTGAACCGTATATCGCGCAGGCAGAGGCATCCTTGAGCACATCGATGGATACGATGTCTTGCGGCGAGATAGCGGCGAGAGGGTTGACCTTGGTCTGGCCATTGGAACCTCCTGCCCAATCGAAACCGCCGATGTCGGCACCGGAACCTGCCATCGGCACGCCGTCGATGATATAGAGCGGTTCATTATCGCCCGTGATGGAGCTGGCACCGCGGACACGGATACTGGTAGCACCGCCCGGCGCACCGGTGTTCTGCGTCACCTGTACACCCGCCACACGTCCCTGCAGCATCTGGTCGGGGTTAGTAACGATAGACTCACGCAGTTTCTCGCCGGTGATCGAGCCGACCGATCCGGTCAGATCCACCTTACGCATGGATCCGTACCCGACCACCACGAACTCGTCGAGCACCTGGGTGTCTTCCTCCAGGGTGACGGATATCTGGGTCTTATTGGCCTTCACCTCATAGGTCTTGTATCCGACGGATGAGATGACGAGTACGGCCTCTTTGGGAACAGAGAGGGTGAAGTTACCGTCAATGTCTGTGACGGTACCCTGGCTTGTTCCTTTCACCATTACTGTGGCGCCGATCATCGGTTCCCCGTTCTGTGCGCCATCAAGCACGCGGCCTTGCACTTCCCGCGCCTGTCCGAAGAGGGAGAGGGCAGCGAAGCATAAGCCGATAAGTACAATTGATTTTTTCATTGTTGCAGGGAGTTGGGTATATACTAATCCCATATCAACCGACGACGGCGATTACCGCCGTCGGTTGATAGAGGAGAATAAATCGGGGGCTTAACGAACGATTGCACCCGTCAGGTCGTAGCGTTGGGTACCGCGGATGATATAAACGCGACCGTTCTCTACTACCTTGTATGCTTTCTTGGCAGCCGAGGTCTCTTCAATACCTTGCGGACCTGAACCGGCAGCTTTGATGCCGACTACTTTAACCAAAGCAGCCTTGTCATCGTATGCATTGATGGTTACACCTTGACGCTCATACTCGTCGGTGTAGTATGCGCCGTTTACTTTCGCATACTCGAGCATGTCAGCTTGAGCCACCTTAATGGCCTGCTCGCCGGCACCGGCCTTAACGGTCTTGTACTCGAAGAACGGACCGCTCCAGTTATTGATCGGCACGATCTTACCTACGCCCCAGTTAACGCCAACTTCTGCGTTGGTGATATTGATGATGATCTCAAACTCTTCGTATTGGTTGATCACGTCGAGCAGGAGCTCTACGCAGTTATACTCGTTAGCAATGCCGAGGTCAACGCGCTCGCGGGTGTCAGTAGCGCCAGCATCGCCGTAACCCTTTACAGAAACGAGGGTAGCTTTGTCGTCATATACATTGATATGCACACCTTGCTGGCCGTACTCATCGGTATGGTAGATACCATTCTTCTTTGCATACTCGAGCATGTCTTCCTGAGCGATGATATAGCGGTTTACATTACCTGTACCCGGGTTATTGCAGGAGAGTTCGAAGGACGGATTGTTCCATTCGCTGGCAGCAACGATCTTACCGATACCCCATCCGTTCTGCGCCTCATCGGTCTTGTTGGAAACCAAGATCTCGAAATACTGGTACTGCTGGATCACTACCAAAGGCAGATAGCAAGTCTTGCCCGGCTCGGTCATCTCGCCTACAACTTCTCCGGTCATACCGTCCAGGGGATCAACCGCCTCACCGCTGATGGCATATGCAGCCTTGAGCACGAGCGAGCAAGCAGCACTTGCCTGGAGATAAACCTTCTGTACGCCATTCTTACGAGCGGGATCAAGCGTGATCTCTGCGCTCTTGGAGCCGGCACCTACGATATACTGTACATATGTATGACCGTCGGTACCTGCAGTCAGGTACTCTACGTTCAGCGCGATCTGAGCCGGAGCAGCCTCGAACTCAACTACTACGCGGTCATAAGCGGACCAGTCAGCCTCGAGCCACCAACCCATACCGCACTCCCATCCGGAGGGGAAAGTAAGTGTGTGCGTGGCGCCATTGTACGTACAACCACCCCAACCGGCATCGGTCAGAGCATCAATACCCAGGTCATACTGAGCAGCATTCATGCTAAGCGCTGCGAAAGCGGCAAGCGCAAAAGAGAATAATTTTTTCATGATGTTGTTGATTTTAAAAGTGTAAATAAAATGATTTATTTTTTACGGTGCAAAGGTACGAATTCTATCTCATATCTTTAGACACTATTTTGGCTTTTGATAGCACTTTGGTCACAAAGCGCGTTTTTTAGCCCGCATAGCCACCCCTTTGCCAACTGCAAAGAGGATAGCAAAGAGCAGAAGCGCAACCAATCCGTCACCAATAGGCAGCGCCGGGTTCTCCACATCGGTCTTACCGGTACCACCGGATCCCGGCGAACGACGAGGCCCCCCGGCAGGAGACGAAGCCGCAAAAGGCTCCGAGATCTCCGATTGGGGAAGAGAGGTAGTGCCCATATACATCTGCGAGGCGCCGACTGAGCCGGACATAGAGGCTGCCGGCATGGTCACGGGTTCATAACTGGTGAAGCCCGAACCCTGATAGGTAGTACCGAATGTCTGCCCGGTCACCGAAGCGGATACCATCAACCACGCTAAGCAGCAGGCGATATATATATACTTTCTATTATTCATACACTTCCGAGATTTTTCCATTACACATTATATATATTATCGCACGCGTGCGCCCATGGAGTCGTAACTATGGCCATTTCGAATGATGATCAGGTGACCATGGCGGAGAACTTTGATAGTACGCGAAGAGTCTGCATCCAAGTCCTCGATCGCCGTCGGTGTAAGCGGACGACGCAGCGGCATAGCTGAATATACTGCTTTGAACTCCTCCGTTGCCTGAATATAGCATTCAAACGGACGGATGGTAGGTTCATCCTGCAGCACGAACATCGTACCATCGCTATTCAGGACATACGCACTTCCGGTCAGAGTAAAGCTATGGAGAGTGTTATTGGCGTACATATAATACTCTTCGCCATCATCCGACTCCACTTTCCATTCTTTCGCAGTTCCATCAATCGTCTGTGCTCCACCGACAAAGCGAATATCCGGGTTAGAAGCCCAATAGTTTTCCGGAAGTTCTTCCGGTTTATCATCATCAAATAGGATGATATACGGATAATTCTTCTTCGGATAGCCGTAACGGGTACCGCCACCCCAATCATCCGGATCTATCGCCAGACTATGTCCACGATTGACATACCGCCAACGATCATTGGTCATCTGGTTCTTATCGTCATCCTCCAGATATTGCAGATAGAAGTGACCGGGACCATCCGGCTCACTGGATTGATCTCCATTGGTCGTATAATGTACTGCATTGACATCATACCACCTGGTATCAGATTCATCATATACCTCTATCTCACTCAATGTGAACGGCACTGCAAAGGTGTACCATTGGTCGAGTTTGTTCGTCAAAGCTCCACCTTTTGCGTGACGGTGGTATGCGATAGAACCTGTAACAATCACATCCTCGCTGTTGGTTACCTCGCCGCCTTGGTAAATAACCAAGTCTTCGACTACCGGTGCTATTTCCTTTGTTTCATTGCCCAAAACCGTTACATCCGCCGGAGTCAACGGTTCAACCTCAGACAGCCATACCGTTGCTTCTGAACCAATCACACCGGAAGATTTACCGTTCTTCGTGCCGTTAATATAGAAACCGAAGGTTGTGCTATCGTCCACCTTATCAGTCTCTATATACCAATACTGCCAAACCCTGTTGGTAGCAGGGAGAAGTACCTCAAACTGGTCACTTGTGCTACTGATGCAGAAATACATCAGCACTTGGTCTGTTGTAGATGCCGTGCGATACCAGAAGCCCATACCTGTTTTGCCCGATGCAATGGATGTTGAATAACCAGCATCCACCGGCAGACTCATACCATAGTAAGAGGATTCATTATCATCACTATTCATCGTATAGGTTATTTGCAGCACTTTGTGATCGAACTTACTTGCCGGATCAACCACATTCGACACTGACATCGATGCATTATTATCTGCGTACCCATCATGACTACCCACGTTGGCATCACCGGTAGCAATACGAATCTTGGTGAACTTCACACGGATGGTAATGTTACTTGAAATAGTATAGTTGAACGAGTTTTGTGCGCGTGTGTTAGCTTGAAGCGTCTCTGATGCGCCATCATAGGTGTACCAGCCCAAAACGCTGTAACCCGCATCCGGTGTAGCGGTGAAGGTCAGCGTTCTGCCGGATACTACGTTGCCGCCACTGCTCACTGCCGCGCAAGCGACTGTACCATTGTCGCCAACCACTTCATAGCTAACAGTACGCAGCGGCGCGAAGTTCGCCTGTACCGCCACGTTCTTGCTCGGCATGGTAAACGTAGTCTCTGCCGCAGTAGCATCGGCAAAAGTAACACCATCATTTGTGGTCCAGTTCACAAATCCATACCCGCTTTCCGGCGTAGCGGTAATAGTTACAGTCTCGCCAGCAGTATATGTATCCGCACCGGTAACCGTACCATAACTATCATTATTTCTATTAACCGAAACAGAATACGTAGAAGCCGCGGTTGTGGTGTACGTAACTGTCACATTGCGGTTGATGGCTAAGGTAAAGTCTGTCAATCCGTCAGCCGCAGGATACGTCACACCGTTGACTTGCCAATGTTCTACCACACATCCGCTTGCCGGCGTTGCCGTAAAAGTCACTTCCGTACATGCAGAGACGGAACTGCCGCTTGAGACTGCAGAAGAACTTTCATCTACCGCACTTATGGTTGAACCCGTCGCCGCACCGGTAGCATTGTAAGTTACAGTGTAAGTCGAAGTATTATTAACAGTCACTTTATCAAACGAACTCCAACCATTATCTCCATAAAGACCAATAACGTATTTGCCGGCCGACAATTCGTATGAACTTGTAGTGCGAGTAATAAAATTATCCTGCCAACTATCTTTTAATAATTCATAAGATTGGAGTTTTGCGCCCGTACTTGCATTGTATAAATTAAAATACATGGTAGATGCATGACCTCCCACAACTGTAAAAGAGAATATACCTGCTGGTAAAGTGACCGACATCCACATTTCGGATTTTTCGGAACCTTTAAATTCTGCGAAATATCCACCAGATGGGGTTCCATAACCAGTATAATTATTGGACCCAAGATTACTTGGATAACTATCAGTTGATCCAGACGGTTTATTGGTGGTTCCTGATCCTTCTTTGGTATATTCAATATAGTTCTCACACTCTAACGTCTCTCCACCATAACACGTCTCCGCTCTAAAGTTTGCCTGTACGGTAACTGCGCTACCAATCATCGCGAAGGATGTAGAAGCACTATTGGCATTTACGAAGGAAACGCCGTCGCTCGTTGTCCAATTGACGAACTCATAGCCACCGGCAGGAGTAGCGGTAATATTTACTGTTGCTCCGGAGGCATAAGAACCTGCGCCGGTTACAGTACCATATGAAGAATTATTACGGTTTACCGTTACGGAATAGGTCGTCATCTCCTCGTAATGCGGATAGAGATCCAAGGTAGATGTCTCGTATATCCACACAGGAGTTGCGTCGTTGCTCGTATAGCCAGTTACATTTTGCACCAGTGTACCATCAGCATTAATGACTTTGGTTCCATCGTTAGCGCCGGTATAGTAACCAATCAAGCCATAACCATCTTCTCCCTCAGTTGCCTCAAAGGGCGGCAACACACTACCCCATGTAGCTGTTACACTACTGCTCGTAGAACCGTGGTTCTCGTCATTATCATCAATCGTGATTGTGGTAGTCTTAGGTGTCCATTTTGCAGTTAAAGTACAATTATCAGCCTTGCTCCACTTGCTGCTAGTGATATAGCCCGTTACTGCTGATCCTGCAAAAGTACCGTCTGCATTGAGGACTTTCGTAGAACCATCATAGTAACCCGTACGATCATAACCGGTAGCGGTTACATGGGTTATACCTGTTAATGCCGTAGCGTCATAAGCCACCGTCGCCGACTGATTTGCCGCACCATGATCACCTTTGTCTAATGTGATAGTATAGGTAATGGGGGACCAATGAGCGGTCAGGGTGATGTTACTACCAATACTCTGCAAGGTAGCCCCATCCGAAATAGCACTTCCGGCAGTAACCGTTGCACTATTGATAGTCACATCCACATTAGCAGTCCAGTGACTAAACTCATAACCCGTCGGCGCAGTAAAACTATTCGCCGTTATTGCTTGATTATCGCTCGGACATATTCCCGTTATCGAACTCATGGAGCCAGATCCATCACCCGCCGCAAAGGAGATAGTGTAGGTGGTGAATGTTTGCCATACCCAACTAGTTCCATTGTGGGTCATCAATTTTCCACCATTACTTCCGCCTTCTCCGAGGTATTGATCGCCAGTTGTATTACTTGGATCTCCAGCATTGTCTTTTGCAATAAAGTTGCAATAGTAACCAACTACAGGGAAATACCAATAATCCGTTCCGCAGATATTTGTATAAGTTGATATTTGAGGATCATAGCCCCATACCGACAACACATTGTCATTGTTATACCAATAGTGTACATAACAATCCCACCATTTACTAAGATAGATATATCCAGTTGAAGGATGAGTAACATCTGGGTATGCCACCTGTACGTTCACATATGAAAATGCGTTCTCGATATCTACTGTAAATGTATAATCTCCTTCTGGACCTGTCATGAGACGCATTTCGCTATTACCCGTTCCACAGTTCCAATTAACCGGTTGGATAATGTAGTTTCCATCTCCGTTACCATAGTAGTAACCATCATTACTCCACACTTTGAACATGTATGTAGAACTGGCATTCAGGTGTATGGTAGCCGTTCCTGTTGTACCGGAAGACCACACAATTTCATGATCAGAATATTCCCCTCCGTAATAAGCTCCGTGGATGGAGAACACATGCACTCCATATGCATCTGAATTGGTAGAACAAGATGCTCCTGTGCTTACAACACATTGATACTGACCGGAGTTGTTATGGTCACAAGAAGTTATCTGCAAGTTATTTGTTGTCGCACCGGAAACTCCAGAGCCATCCTCAACATCTGTCCAAACACTATTAATCTCTTTCTGCCACTGATAAGTTGCCGTTCCAGAGCCACCACTCGGTGTTGCCGTCAAACTAATCGTCTGCCCAGCAAGATACTTATTCGTACCCGTGATCGTCACACTACTCGGAGCGGTGCAAACAGGAACTTGCTCAGCTATGGTCAATGTTTTGACATAATCTTTTGCACGATCATAGCCACTCGGGAATGAAATAGAAACGCCATAACTACCGGCCGAAGCAATTGTCGTGTTATACACCAACCTCACTTCTGCTTGAAATTTAGTATTCTCATAAGTCAATTGGTTACTTACGATTGTTTCAGTGCTAGACACTCCCCATCTCGCCTCTGACGCATAAATAGGATCACCACCATTGATAGAGATGGAGGGCAAGGTCATAGTAGCAGAGTGATTAGTTCTATACGTAAGAAGAGTTAGTGTATAATTAGTAGCAGAGAAACTGACATCACTGCGCGTACAAGCCTGTGATTGGTCCACACCGGTCCACTTCACGCCACTTACATCTTGGACTACAACATTATCTGTTGTTTGGTTCCAGTTAAAATCACTATCGTAAATGTACTTGTCTTTATCAGCCTTATTCCCATTACAATAATATTTTGTTTCGGATCCTTCATTATAGCCTGTTTTTGTATACACAAACGACAGAGTCGTATCCGCCCAGACATTGGATACTGATAAAACAGCTAAAGTTAAAATGAAAAGAAATAAATGTTTTTTCATATGCATTATATTTAAAATTTCGTATTATTGATCATCCTATACAACGACAAACGGCACGTAGAGAACTACGCACCGCCGATAACGTTGCTATAAGACTTTTGATCTACAACATTTTCGCCCTCTGGGGGGGGTAAAATTGAACATTTTAAACGCGCTTTTTAATTATGCTGCAAAATTACTGCTATTTTCTGATATATACTGACACTTTTTTAGCAGTAATTGCACCCTTTGGCACTTTTTTGCTTTTTTGTGATTATGTCCTCATTAGCTGGTACTCGCCAGAGTGTGGATTTGATTGATTGAGCAGATAGGTAAATTTATTTACACAGATGATCAAGCAAGCAAATACACAGAGCACGTAGGTGCTACAGAAAATGAGGTGTCATTTATGTTTTTTTCTTAAAGTTATCGCATCAGTACTATTCTTGTATAATTCAAAAAAATGTAGTAATTTTGTACTCAGTTTTAGCATAGTATATTAGGTTTTTATTAGGTTATTATTAGGATATTATTTGGTTTTTAATATGCTACTGACCAGAGAAGAGCCTGACGATAGTGAGAAAAAAACACAAAAAACAATTTTTCAGACCTTTTTGTCATCAATACTCACACTTCGCCAAATCATTCAAAAGACATAAACATAAAAATAAGGGATTTGTTTATCCCTTATTATAAGATGGCCAAATGGGCACTTGGAAAATGGAACATTTTTGAACAGGTGTTGCATAGCACTTGCATAGCACTTGCATAGCACTTGCTCCTGACAGGGAGAAATAGAACATTTTTGAATGTGGGGCCTACGACGAAATAACAATTCCTAACGAACGAGCCATTCCCAACAAGGTACTACTTCAATTTCACCATGCGCATCAGTAATGGTGTTTTTAATATCATAGGTGATAATAGTGCGTCGCTTGCAAGGTAGTGCATTAGCAATCTTAGTTAATGCGGTCACTTCGCGTTGTCGAGTTGCATCTTCGGATAGGTTATAGGCTACCTGTATGGCCCACTCCTCCTCAGGGATATAAAAATCCACTTCTTCGCCGGTACTATAGAAATAGACCGTGTCGTTCTCGGGATCGTGACCATAACGGCGGAAGAGTTCCAGCGCTACCATATTCTCTAATAAAGATGATTTTCCATCCAACAAGAAGAGATTCAGAAACCCGTTATCAATGAAATAATACTTGCAAATACTCTCTTTTTCAGACAACGCACCGGTGATGTTACGCAAGCGCAGTAAGAACCATGCATCTTCGGTATGGGTGATATAACTCTGCACGGTCGGCACAGAGATTTTGCCGTTGATGGTAGAGAGGATATTGCTCATTCGATTGTAGGACACCGGTTGTTTAACCGACTCCGCCATCTTCTTTATTAGCAGACGCAAGGCCGCGATATTATTGATTTTATTGCGAGAGACTATGTCGTTCAGATAAATCTTCTGATAAGTGCTGCTGAGGTAGTCTCGTTTGGTCTTCATCCCCACTGATTCCGGCATGCCGCCCCAGAAGAAGTACTCCTGGTAGTGCTGAAAGAATAAGGCTCTTCCGGAAGTAGTGAGCAGCGCTTTCTCGTCATAGGGCACCTGCATGGCGTTCAGATACTCCTTGAAACTATACGGATAGATATCTTTGGGGATAAATCGCCCGCCGAGGGTACTCAATACTTCTTTGCTTAACATTTTAGCGTTACTACCGGTGAGACATATATGCGCTTTGCTATCCGCCATGCGGCGTGCAAATTTCTCCCAGCCAGTGATGTTCTGCATCTCATCGAGGAAGATACGCGGTTCTCGACCGTACATCTCTTGATGGCATTCCAACAAGAGATTGAAATCCGCCGCTGTAAAATTATCTATTCGCTCGTCCTCAAAATTGAGATAGAGGATATCTGCCATCGAGCAACCGTTTTGTAACAACTGCTTGATGATAGCGTACATCATATACGACTTGCCCGCACGACGCACACCGGTGAAGACATAGTTCACCGACTCTTCCAGTTCGTACGCACGAGGTAAAACCTCCAACTTTTCCACCAATTGTGCATTGTCCAAAAGGACTTGTTTGAGTATTAGCTTATCCATATATGTTAAATCGCATTTTATAATTCAATACATCTTTATTAAATAGCATTTTATAAAATCCGCTGCAAAATTACATTTTTTTTTTGACATATGCAAGAGTTGGGAGGAAAAAAAGATAAAAAAAGCAGCAAACCCGGGTGGGGTCTGCTGCTTGAAGGGGCCATAAGGGTTTTAGAAGGCAGCGAAGCTGTTGGCCGTTTCGGTGGTTACTTCCAGGCGTCGGGGAGCGGGGGCTTCACCGGAGGCACAGAGAATCCGGACAGCGCGAACGAGGGTCGCCTGGTGGGTTTTCGGGGTTTGATACATATGTTTCATAATTTTAATTTTTTAAAAGGTTAGAAAAAAACATACAAAACACTGATTATTGATTTAGATTATTGCATAATCCGTAAGTCTTTGCTTGCTAATGTTCATTCATATATAAATTTACAATTAACCTTATCAACCAAATCCTTATCTCTTCGAGATCAAATCAATCATCAGAAATAAACATAAAAATTTTTTTAATCATCATTACTTTATTCTTGTGCCTTGGGCGGTGAAGAGGTGGCCATCACGGAGAATATACAAGTGACCGTTCTGCATGATCTTGCGAGTACGCAGAGAAGCGTCATCATAGATCATCTCTACTGCCTGTTCCTCTTCGGTTCCCTCAATGCCAAAGCGGATATATTTACGTCCCGGGGCAGCGGAAGCAGGGGAGTAATCGACCGCGTTCTGTATATTTATGTACGCGCGATAAGCACCTACTGTCACGTTCTCACCAACCCTCTTGAAGACGGTGTTGTTGCTATCATCAAGCGCGAGGACGTAATTGAGGTCATTCGGTTCACTATAGGCAGGCGCCGTGATCAGTTGATAGGTTCCGACCAGACCATTGGCATCTTCATTGACAGGACTGTGCGGGCCGCTCATCGTAGCCGTCAGCGTCGATCCGTCGGTCTCGAAGATATAAGGCTCGCCGGCTGCCAAAGTGGCACCCTGTTCCTCCAGCACGATGTAGAGCTTACCATCCTCTTGCAGCTTGCCGGCTACGCGATAGAGCGTTGCGCCGCTAACCGATCCAGCCATCGGGAGACAGAGGGTACCGTAACTATTGGAAGTAATATCGCGGGTGTAGGTATAGGAAGCGATATCATCTTTCGAGATAATCGAAGTCGCTGCGATTTCAGACATGTAGAATGCACCGCCATTTGGATACTTCGTACTGGTAGATTGACTATTCCACTCGCCATAATTACCGGTATCACTACCATTCATAAAGATAGCAATATGTCCACCATTCCATGAATTAGCTCCGGCATGGGGGAAATAGAAATACTTCCACTCATTGTTGGTGGCAGCTAATTGCCACTTCACTTGTTGACCGCTAGATACCTCGAAACAGAAAGCAACATGGTCATCCTCTTTCTCGGTCTTATAATAGAAACCGAAACCGGTAGCTTGTGCAGAAGCAGAAGAACTATATCCTGCATCAATAAAAATCTTTTTACCCTTATAGTTTCCGCCGGACATGTTGCTATAAGCGAATTTGAGCACATTATGATTAAATGCATCGAAATCCGCTACACTGGTAATATTCATAGTTCCGTTTCCATCACCATCGAAACCGTCCGTTGAAGCTACATCACCGGTAATAATCACATTGTCAATCTGTGCGAAATTGGCGGTAAGGCTAATGTCTGCCGACAGAGTAAATGTGTACTCTGCATTCGTAGAAACTTGCGAACCGCCTTGCGTCCAGTTAACGAAGCGATAACCGGAATTAGGCGTAGCTGTAACGGTTACCGAACCATCACATTGTAAGCCGCCACCATCTACAGACCCATAAGAACCATTATTGGCCGCTAATGTTACAGTGTGTTTCGTGCAAGCCTCGAAATTAGCAGTAACTGATACAGCATTCGCCGGCATCGTAAACACAAGAGGATTAGCGCTTGCATCGGCGATAATAATATCACTGCTACTCCAACCAGTGAACGTATAATCTGGATCCGGAGTTGCAGTAAGTTCAATTTCAGTTCCACTTGACACATTTGTTCCGCTTGCAGTAGCGCAACTGATATTACCAGAACCAATGGCAGTATATGTGAAGGTGTTTGAAACCGATGCCTCATAATTAGCCGTAATAGTCACAGCATTTGCCGGCATAGTAAAAGTTGTCGTAGCACTCGTTGCATCTGCAAGAGTTACATCTGATGAAGTCCATCCTGTAAAAGCATAACCGGAATTAGGGGTGGCACTTACATTCACTATTTGTCCGGCAAAATTAGGAGAATCTACAGTCACATTTCCATTTACATTATTATTTGCAATTGTTACAGTATATTTAGATTCATTAACAATCACTTTAATATAACGAATTCCAAACCAAGTCCAGGATGGAACAATAGATATCTTATTATCACCAGCCAATAAATTGAACATTCCCATATCCTTTTCTCCATCGGTGGTATTCCAAGTCCAATCCGACTTTTCTTGTCCGTCATTCACATAAACTTTAAATTCTTTACTATTATCAGCAATAAAGCCAACCTTAATCGTACACGTGGTTGCAATCGCAGAATAATGGGTAAAATCTATATAATGTCCTCCGTCCGTTAAATAAAGATAATCTTCTGTACTATGTTCGGCATTTGTATTGTGCCCTGTATTATCTTCTACCGCACGATACGTATATGTTCTATCTGCTTTTATGTCTTCTTCAAAGTTCGCCTGTATGGTGACTGCAGTAGCAGGATCGGACATAACAAAATGGGTTGTCTCACTACGAGCATCGTCAAGGGTAGCTACTCCACTGGTGACAGTCCAATTCACAAAACGATAACTACTATTCGGAGTTGCCGTCAAATTTACCTGTGAACCGGCGCAATAACTACCCTCACCAGTAACGGTTCCATAATCATTATTATTTCTATTTACCGTAACGGCAGCTCCTTCGCAAGCAGCGAAGTTTGCGCGGTAACTAACATTAGCAGTAAGAGTGAATGTGTAAGAAGCATTCGTAGAAACTTCTGCATTTGAGTTATTATTATCAGTCCAATTTACAAAATTATAACCGGCATTGGGAGTGGCGGTAACTGTAACCTCCGAATTTTCGCAATAACTACCACCTCCTGCCACGGTTCCTTTATTATTATCATCTGCGGCAACGGTCACCGTATGTTGCGTACAATTCGGAGTAATCGTAAGGGTACGCATACAAAAATTATCTACTTGCCCATCAACGCATGTAATTAAAATAGGATAATCGTTTGTAGAGGGAATGCTGACGGTATATTCAAGATCAACTTCTTCGTTACTTGGATAATTAACATTATTCAAAGAATAATCCTGACTATTTACTCTAATTATAGGAACCCGTGTATTATTATTCCCATACATCCATGTCGTTTTTAAAGTAAAGGTATAGGAACCAGCTTCCAAATGAACATCTTGTCGTGTACACGCTTTTGCTCCTGCTTTGAAACTGGTCCAACTTTTGCCAAGATATGATGATTGTTGTTTAACCTCATCATATAACTTACTAGAAAAGTGGAAGTCACTCGTTGTTATGGCATTCCAATCGTTAATTGTATTACCATTACAATCTTCATCTGTACCACCATTAGGGGATTCAAATATGAACGAAAGCGTTGTATCCGCCTTCACGGAAACGGGGAACAAGAGCATTAAAAACAATGCAGAAATTGCAAAGAAAGTAAATGTCTTTTTCATAGGTATAGTGTTTTAAAAGTTGCGTATTTTGTTGTGTATTTTCCAAATACGCCGCAAAATTACTGCTATTTTCCGATTTATACTGACACTTTTTTAGCAGTAATTACACTCTTTACCTATTTTATGCTCTTTTTTACGCAGGGTCTAGATAATAACTTTGGTTTTGGCGTATTTCTCGCGGAACTCGGTAGGGGAGCAACCTTTGCGCTTTTTGAAGAGACGGTTGAAATTGGTGAGGGTATTGAAGCCGGTCTTAAAGCATATCTGTGAGACGGGTTCATTGGTATCAACCAACATACGCGCCGCATGACCGAGGCGTATATCTACGATATATTCTGCGAGGGTCTTGCCTGTACGCAGTTTGAAAAAACGGGAGAAAGCAGTAGGCGACATACTTGCCAGTTCACTCATCTGCTCCAGGCGGATCTCCTCGATATAATGGGTGGAGATATAATCCTTGACCTTGGCCACGCGATGGCTCTCCTCATTGGGTTTCACGCGTGCAAAAGACGAAGAAGACAGTTCGCGCGCGTCGTCGAACTTGGATAACTCATAGAGGATATTAAACAGCTCCGACATCGAGTAGAATCCTTCTTTGATCTGCGAGATATGAATCAGGCGCGGATAGACGGCCATGATGGCCTTAAGCGGAAAAGCCAGGCCTCGCTCCGCACGAATGAGCATCTGCTTAACGGAGCGCATGGCATTGGTATCAAAGAATTTCTCATTATGGAAATCAATGAAGAACTGGATTGTGATTTCGTGGATATCATGCGATTGGCACTCTCCTTGCGCCCACTGATGCTCCAGGTTGGGCGAAGAGATCAGCACGAGGTCATACTCGCCCAGACGCTCCACCGAATCCCCGACGATACGCTCACAACCGGCTCCGTGCTCCACAAAATTCATCTCGAATAAATCATGCCGATGCAGCGGATAGTCATATCCGGCTTTGTGTCGATCCGCCACGTACATAAAGTCATGTTCCTCCAGCGGAGTGATCTCCTGTAAAATCGTTTTTTCTTCCATAAATGTGTTTTGCGCTGCAAAGGTAGCACTTTTTTAGCATATATGCAAGAAAAATAGTAAAAATATCGTGAAAGTACTTGCATATGTTAAAAAAATGCATTACTTTTGCAACGTGAAAATACTTTGGGCGGTCATATTACTGGTTGCAAACCTCTCGTTAGACGATATCATCCTGGATATCTACAACACCGTATCGGAACTGGGCGAGACGGATTTTGAGCAGGTGCAATCGAATCTGTATGCCTTGCATGAGCAGCCCATCGACCTCAATCATACCTCCGAAGAGGAGCTGGCACAGCTCTATTTTCTCTCCCCGCACCAGATAGACGAACTCCTGCTCTATGCCGACCGGCATCCGATGGAGCAGATCTATGAACTGAAGATGATACCGAGTTTGACTGAAATAGACATCCGGAACTTAATCCCCTTCGTGCGCGTGAGCACGGATGCGCCCGATAGAAAAATGTACGCGCGGGAGGTTTTTGCCCATGCGCAGCACGAGATCATCACCCGCGTGGATGCACGGAACATAGAGGGATTTTCCGGCTCGGATCCGATGTATGTACAGACGCGCTATCGCTTTGATTACCAGCGGCGTGTGATCATCGGCGGACAACTAAGAAGACCCCCCGGCGGCGATGCTCAGAGTTTGGAATACGGGGCGTATCTGCAGCTGAACAACATCGGCGTAATGCATACCTTAGTGGCCGGGAATTTCCAGGCCTCTTTCGGGCAGGGACTGGTGTTGGCGCCGGTTTTTCACAGCGGCAAGAGCGCCTATGTAGCCGCAGCGGGTCAGCAACGTCAGGGACTGAGGTATTACGCTTCGGCAGACGGCGCAGGACTGCACGGCATCGGGGGTACACTGCGATGGGAATGGGACAAGCAGACACGACTGGACGTGAGTGCGCTATACTCGCTCAAGCGCGCCAACGACAGCACATGGCATCACATGGCGGGGGCGAACCTGACGGTGCGGCACAAGCGAATGGAGATGCAGGTGACGGCGATAGAGAACATATGGTCGGATAGTATTCATCCGTACTACAACGCGAAGTACAACCGGCACTATTTCCGAGGATACCGACAGGCCGTAATAGGCGCGAGCATGCGGTATAACCACGGATGGTTCGACGCATTTTGCGAGGTGGCAGCGAGTGAGAACAGGCATTGGGGCGCAGGGGTATTGGCCGGGAGTCGTTTTTACCCGACCAACGGGGTGTCGATGGTGGCCCTATACCGGTACTACTCGCCTTGGTTCGACAATGCATTAGGGTACGGTTTTTCGGAGACGTCAAGGATAGGCGACGAGCACGGCGGGTATCTGGGCGTGGAGGTGACAAGACTGCAGAACTGGCGATTCAGCGGCTATGCGGATGTATTCTATTTCTCAGGCCCCAAATACGGCATCCCGAAGGCGGGTACGGTGGGGTATGATGTGCTGGCAGAAGCGAAGTTTTCAGTAGTCAGAAGTCAGTATTCAGTGATCAGCACATCGCTTCGTCTGCGGGCACGCAAGAAAGGCGAGGTTTCGACCTACTCCACCCGATGGCAATGGGAACTGACGCACGGCGGCTGGAACTTCCGCACCACGGCGGACGGCAATTATGTGCAGAGCTACGGTGTGAGCGTCGCGCAGGATATCGGGTATGCCTTTGCGAGCGTGCCGCTGAATCTGCGGATAAGGGGACAGTTTTTTGATGCGAAAAAGTGGGAGAACCGGATCTATCTATATGAGCACGATGTGCTGTACGCTTTCTCGATCCCGGCTACGTACGGCTTTGGCGGCAGGATGTATGTGTGCCTCAAATGGCAGGTCATCAAGCCGTTAGCGCTCTATCTGCGGGCGAGCGAGACGATCTATACCCGGCATTGGGCAGCCGCGCACGACAAAGCCCGGACACGGACGGATGTGCATCTGCTATTGCGTGCAAAACTATAAAAAAAGAGACCTTGCGGCCTCTTTAAGTGGAGCATAGGGGAGTCGAACCCCTGACCTCAACATTGCGAACGTTGCGCTCTACCAACTGAGCTAATACCCCGTGGAGCTAGCGGGATTCGAACCCGCGTCCAAACAAGGAACACTTGTGCTTTCTACACGCTTATCTTGGCCTTGATTTTCGTTCGGCAGCAAGACCCAAGCCACCAACTGCCGACTTATCTGCTAAAGTTTCGGTATCGCATCGCAGCCTGTGAGACCTATTCTGTGTATTTCTGCGCCACTTGATCCGTTCAGCCCACAGACTCGGCTTGGAGTGACGTCTTGTTCAGGCGCCTTGCACCCGAAAATGTTAATCTACTGTACTTCGATTAAGCAGCAAGAGCATAAGTTCTTTCGCCAGTTATGATTTGAAGCGAGATTTACGAGCATTGCCTCGTTGCTCGGCGTGCTTACACAACCGCTCTACCTGCTGTCAAAACCGGATAGCCCCTCGCTTAAGCCAAGGCTCGCGTGACTCGCTGCTTCGCAGCTCGATGACGCTACGCCTTGCTCTACGCTCTTCGGTCTGCAAAACTACGTTTTACATCCCGAGGAAAATAGTTGCACTTTTTCAAAAAAACGACCCGAAAGTCGTTTTTGTGGTGCCAACGGGAATCGAACCAGTGACACAAGGATTTTCAGTCCTTTGCTCTACCAACTGAGCTATGGCACCCGGAAGTGTCCCCGTCAAACGGGGAAACTGGCTTCCGCCGGAAGGGGCAAAAAGATGCTCTTCGAACGAAAGCGGCTGCAAAAGTACTACAATTTTCTGACATACGCAAATTTTTTTGCATTTTTTTTGCATAAATGCGTATTTTTTTGTAATTTTGCAGCCAAAATGGCGCTAAAATGGAGTTAAAAGTGATTGCATACGCCCGAAACGGGCACACGGACAAGTTCGGCATCCCGCGTCAGAGTCGGGAGGAAAGTCCGATCGTAACACGCATTGTTTTTGAACCCGAATACCGGATTCCCGAAGCCCTTCGCGGCATCGAAGGATACAGCCATCTCTGGTTACTATGGGGCTTCTCGGAAGTTGATTCATGGTCGCCGACCGTTCGCCCACCAAGATTGGGAGGCAACACGCGGATGGGTGTTTTTGCGACGCGCAGTCCGTTCCGGCCCAATCCGATAGGGCTGAGCAGTGTGCGGTTGGTAGGTATCGAAGACGGGGATCTGATCGTGAGCGGAGCGGATGTGCTGGACGGCACCCCGATATATGATATCAAGCCATATCTGAGTTTTTCAGATTCGCATGAAGAAGCCACTAATGGTTTCGCCGAAGCGCATAAGGAAGACCATCTGGAAGTTCCGCTGCTACGTGACCTGATCTATATCCTGAGTCAGGACCCGCGTCCGGGGTATCAGGATGACCCGGAAAAGGAGTATAAGATGGACTATGCCGGGTACACGATAACATTCCGTGTGGAAAAAGCAAATGTTTTGGTAGAAAAGATTAAAAAAAAGGCGAAATAGCACTTTTTTAGAAAAAAAACGCGCGCGCACTTGCATATATGCGAAAAATGTAGTATCTTTGCGGTCGTTTTAAATAGTTAACCCCATGAAAAAGATTATTCTGACTCTTCTCTCGATGACAATGCTCGCAGGTGCAGGTTCGTTAAATGCTGTGAATGTGGGCGTTCCCGCGGAATGCGAGGACGTGATGCTGCAGGTTTTTTACTGGAATAGTTATGACGGGAATGCGAGTTCGACCAAATACGGTCGTACGAGATGGATTGATTTGATGAAAGATACTGCGGCGATCAATGCGAATTTTGACGTGGTGTGGTTTCCGCCAAGTGCGGGTCCGACGGGTTGCGGCGTGGGTTATTCCGCCAAGCAATACAGCAATCAAGATAGCGATTGGGGAACGAAGACGACGTTGAATAACCTGATTACGGCATTGCACAAAGGCAATACGAAAGTGTTGGCGGATGTTGTGCTGAACCATCGTGGGAACTTGACGAGTTGGTGTAATTTCTTCACGGATAATTTTGGCAGTTATGGTACTTACACGCTGACGCAGCAACATATTTGCCGGAATGATGAGTGCTTTACAAATTCGAAATCCAGTTGTTACGGAGCGGATTATACGGATCGTGGTGCGAACGATACGGGCGATAATTTTGACGGGGCACGCGATTTGGATCATACGAGTGAGTATGTTCAGAATTGGTCGAAGGCTTATACGCAATGGTTGTTAGGGTCGATGAAGTATGACGGTTTTCGGTATGATATGACTTTGGGATTTCATGGCCGGTATCTGAAGATGTACAACGAGGCAGCTAATCCGTATATGTCTGTATCGGAGTTGTGGTCAAGTATGGATCGTCAGAAACAACATTTGCAGGAGTGCGATTCTAACACGATGATCTTTGATTTTCAGGCGAAATACTCGATGAAAGGTATTGTGACGGGTTCGTATGGCAAGTTGAATGCCAGCAAGACGTTTGAGGGTTTTCGTAAGCATGGTCTGGAGCGTTATTCGGTGACTTTTATCGATAATCACGATACTTTTGACCGCGGAACGACGTATGGCGATAACCAGTTTACTCCGAGTACGGATCTGTCGAGTGCTACGAATAAGGATTATGTGCTGCAGGCGAGTGCGTATATGCTGATGATGCCGGGTGTGCCGTGTGTGTTCTATCCGCATTGGACAAGTTACAAGGATGAGATCAATGAGTTGATCGCCGTTCGTAAGCGTGCAGGTATTCACAGTCAGTCGCAAGTGTTGGAAGAGGAAAGCGGTCAGTATAAGTACCATGCTACTATCCAGGGTCACCGCGGAAAGGTGATTGTGCGTGTGGGTAAATTCCGCAGCACGACGGTGCCGGAAGGGTATGAGTTGGCAGTAGAAGGCGGTGACAGAGGTCAATATACCGTGTATATCAAGATGGAGCAGGAGGGAATCGAGAACCCCTCCCTGACTCGCACCGCAAAGGATGGAAAGAAGTTCCTCAAGGACGGAAAGCTATATTTGATGTACGAAGGACAGATGTACGATGTACAAGGGAGGAGAATTAATTAAAAATTAAAAATTAAGAATTAAGAAATTATTATCTCCGAGGGAACTATTATTTCGAGAATTAAAATAAATTCTAATATATGAAAAAAACAATGTTATGGATGCTGTTGATGTGTGCCGGGATGGCGCAAGCAGCAGGTTATGGAATCTTGGTGAACGGCACAACGTATTTTGCCGCAGAGTACCGAGGAAAAGACAGCATGACAGGTACTTATGACGAGTATCTGGCGCATGTGAAAGTGCAGAACGGAGATTATCTACAGCTGTACGATGTGGATTATGAGGCAGCTTGGGTAGTAGATCTGGACACATGGTCGGTAGCGGGTTTTACGAAAGGAACCGATCGTTATACCGCAAGCGTGACCGGATGCTATGATTTTTACATCAAACTCAAGTACGGCGAGGATCAGTTGTATATCGGCAACGGAAGCAACTGCGGCGATGGAGAAGATATTCACGATGTCTATAAGGGAGCCGTTCCTCATCAATGTGAGGCTGTGATGATGCAGGCGTTCTACAACGAGTCGTATAATGCTACTGCTCCGGGTGTGAGTGAGTACGGCAATACCAAATGGACGACTCTGACGCCGCAGGCAGCTGAAATAGGTGCGTATTTCGATTATGTTTGGTTGCCGCCAAGTGCTAATGGAGACGGAATGGGTTATCACCCGAAGCAATATAGCAACCAGAGTTCGAACTGGGGAACGCGTGCTGAGTTGGATGCGCTGATAAGTGCGTTGCATGCTAACGGATGTAAAGTGGTAGCAGATATCGTGATTAACCACTGTGCGGGTTGGACGAGTTGGTGTGACTTCCCGACGATGGATTTTGGCGAGTACGGAGTTTTCCATCCGGATGCAAGTTATATTTGCCAGAACGACGAGGTGAACCTGAATCCCGAGGCAGGCGATTGTTATGGAGCTGCTACGGGTAATATGGATGATGGTGAGAACTGGGATGGCGCGCGTGACTGGGCGCATGATAATGTATATGTGCAGGAGATGTTTATTGCTTACCTGAAATGGATGCGTAATGTGATGCACTATGACGGTTTCCGTTATGACAAGGGCGACGGATTCAATAACTGGCATCACTGGCATTATAACTCCGAGGCAAAACCCGAGATCGCCTTCATGGAGTGCTATAAGGGTACGGACCAGATTTGGGAGCGTATACAAGGAGCGCAATATGACTTGATGGCGCTGGACTTTGACCTCAAATGGCATGTATTCAATTCGTTCGCAGGCTGGGATTACAGCCGTGGTCGAGGCGACTGTATCATGAGTCGCGGTAACGGCCGTCATTCGGTAACGTTCATTGAAAGCCATGACTGGTTCTTGAGACCGGATAACGAGAATGAGTTTGGTGGTCGCGGTAACTCGATGACTCCTGCTCTGAAGGCTCGTTTGATGCAGGCGAATGCGTTCCTGCTGTCGATGCCGGGTGTGCCGTGTGTGTTCTATCCGCATTGGAAGAAATACAAAGCCGATCTGAAGCCGATGATCTTAGCTCGTAAATGGGCAGGCGTTCATAGCGAGAGTGAGGTGAAAGATGAGTACTCAACGGCTACGGGTTATCAGGCAACGATCGTGGGTAAACACGGATGGTTGATCCTGTGTCTGGGCGATAAGACCGGTCAAACGTTCCAAGGGTTCACCTTGGCAGCCAGCAACTATAGCACCCAAGAGGGACATAACGAGAGTTTTGAGATCTGGGTGTTGAGCGATCAGCCGAGACCGACGGGTATTGAGGAGGCGAAAGGCGAAGGGTTAAAGGCGAAAGGACAGAAGTTCCTCAAGGATGGAAAACTGTTGATCCGTATGGGTGAGAATGTATATGACGCCTTCGGAAGAAGAGTGAAATAATGAATAATGAATAATTAACATCTAATATATGAAGAAAGTTTTTTTGATGATGGCGGCCATGATGGTCAGTGTGTTGCTGCAAGCCGCCAGTTATGGAATTTTGGTGAACGGCAAGATGTATTTTGCTGCTACGTATGAAGGACCGGATCCTTATGGAGAGGGTTTTGAGCAGTATTTGTCTCATGTTCAGATTGCTAATGGCGATAAAGTTCAGTTGTATGATGCAGAGAACAAAGCCGCATGGGCTGTGGATCTGAATACGTCTTCGGTAACCGGCTTTACGCGTAACGGCGATCATTATGATGCAAAGGTTAGTGGTTGCTATGACTTCTATATCAAGCTCAAGTACGAGGCTGATCAGCTGTATATCGGTCCGGGCTCTAATTGCGGCGAAGGTCAGGACATCAGCGGTGACACTCCGATTGATCCGGGTTATAGCGGTTCCGCTCCGGGACAATGTCCGGATGTGATGCTACAAGCGTTCTACTGGGATAGCTACGATGCTACCAAATCGACAACCAAATATGGTCGTACCAAATGGATTGATCATATCAATGGTACGAATGGTTCGAATGCCGTAGAGATGGGACAATGGTTCGACATGATATGGTTGCCACAATTGAGCAAATCGACCGGCGGTATGGGTTATCTGCCGACTGATTACGGTAATTTGGATGGCGATTTGGGAACCAAGCGTAAGTTGGAAGAACTCGTAGGTATATTCCATCAGAACGGAGCACGTGTGATTGCAGATATTGTAATCAATCATGCCTGCGCAAAGCAAGGATGGTGCAATTTCGGCACGTATAACTTCGGTGAGTACGGTTCGTTCACCCCGGACGGTTCATATATTTGCAGCACGGATGAGATGAAAACTTCAGCTCCGGAGACTACCTGCCGGAATTTTCCTGCCGGTAATGCTGATGACGGTTACGGCGACGAGGCGAACTATCCTGACGGACGCGATTGGGATCATACGAATCCGGAAGTACGGGCGATGTTCAAGGCATACTTGAAATGGTTGCGTAACGAGGTTAAGATAGATGGTTTCCGCTATGACTACTGCAAAGGTTATCATAATTCGCATATCAATGAATACAACCGTGCTTCGGAGGCTTATTTCTCGGTTATGGAGTACTGGGATGGTAATGTAAACACGCTTCAGAGTCGCTTGTCTGACGCTGGTTGGAACACCACGACCTTTGACTTTGCTACCAAATATACGGCATTTAATGATGGTATTGCTGCGGAAAACTACTACAAACTGCAGGGAGCAGGTCTGCCGGGAGCAGGTAAGAGCCGTTATGCGGTAACGTTCGTGGATAGTCATGATAGTTTCCAGCGTGACAATAATGAGTTGTGCGGCGAAGGCAACTCTATGTCGCTTTGCCGTGACAAAGTGCTGCTATGTAACGCTTATATGCTTTCGATGCCGGGTGTGCCTTGTGTTTTCTGGCCTCACTGGGTAACGTTCAAGGACGAGATCAAGAAGATGATCAACGCCCGTTACAAAACAGGCGTTCATAGCGAGAGTAGTGTGAACGATGAAGCGGGTAATGGTTATTACAAAGCTACAATCTATGGTAAGAATGGTGAGATTCGTCTGCTCTTAGGTCCGAACTCGGGTTATAATAGCACTCCAAGCGGATATACCTTGGCAGTGAAGGGAACCAACTACGGCGTTTACTACAAGTCGGACGGAACCCGTGGCAGCAAAGACACCGAGCGTCAGGACCGCACCCAAGGAGTGGAAGAGACAAAGGTGGAAAATCAAAAGGCGAACGCAAAGAAGTTCATCCAGAACGGACACCTCTATTTCCGTTGCGGAGAGAAAGTGTACGACGGTATGGGACGACTGGTAAAATAATTGTAAATCTTTAATTTTAAATTTAATCATATGAAAAAGTTTTTTGTATGCTTGGCAGCAGCAATGATGACATTGAGTATATCGGCTGCAAGTTTCGGAATTTTGGTGAACGGCAATACGTATTTTGCCGGAGACAAAATCTTTGACGTAACAGGAAGGAAACTCTGATATGCGTAAGATCCTACTTAGTTTAGTGGTGCTGGCCGTGACCTATGCTTCGGCGCAGGTAACCCCCACCCCGAATCCCATTCCGGTGGGTTACACCGGCGAAGTGACCATCACTTATGATGCCACTAAAGGTAACGGTGCCTTGGCGTCCGCGACCGCTATCTATGCCCACACAGGTCTTATCACGTCCGCGTCCACCAGCACCGGCGACTGGAAAAACGTGATCGGCACATGGGGTTCTACTTCGCAGCCGGCACTGACCAAAAACGCAGAAGGCAAATGGGAGCTGACCATTCCGAATATTTATACTTTCTACGGCGTGCCGGAGAGCACGGATATCAAAGCCCTGGCTTTTGTGTTCCATAACGGGAAAGGCAATTCGTCCGTAGCGGGCAAGACTTCCTCCAACAGTGATATTCTGGTTTATCTGGGCGAAGAGACCGGAGGCGATATATGGGACGCGGTAGCTGATGTAGCTCCTGTGACGGGGACTCGTCCTTCGGGCATCAGCAACGGTATCTATTACGATGCCAACGACCCGACGAAGGTGACGCTCTGTACTTATGCAGCGAGCACCAGCGAACCGGCGAGACGCGTCTTCCTGATCGGCGATATGACCGGCTGGAAGCTGGACGCTACGCACCAGATGAAGCGCGACGGCAACTATTTCTGGATCACCTTGACGGGTCTGACGCCCGGTAAAGAATACCGGCTCCAGTACGCAGTAGAGCGCGCGGACGGCGTGAAGAAACAGATATGCGATATCTATTCGGAGAAAGTGATTCACCCGGACGACCAGTACGAGCCCCGGGCAGCTGATCCGACGCTGATCAGTTATCCGACCCAAGGAGCCGACGGCGGCTTTGTAACGGTCATTCAGACCAACAAACCCGCTTATCAGTGGTCCTCCGCTACACTCAATTTCCAGCGTCCCGCGCGCGAGAACCTTATTATATATGAGGTTTGGGTGTACGACTATACCGCAAAACGGACGTTCCAAGGCGTGATTGACCGACTGGACTATATCCAGAACCTGGGTGTGAATGCCATTGAGTTGATGCCGGTGAGCGAGTTCGAAGGGAACATATCCTGGGGTTATAACCCTTCGCTCTATTTCGCGTTAGACAGGACTTACGGCAAGCCTGAGGATTTCAAGCAACTGATCGACGAATGCCACAAACGCGGCATAGCGGTGATCATGGATATGGTGTTCAACCATACCAACGGTTCCAACCCGATGGTCAAACTATACCCTTGGACCAGTTCCGACAAGTCACAGACCGAGTTGCGTCTCAACCCGTGGATTAATATCAATCCGCCGGAGGGCGACAACGGCTACGGCGAGGAATGGAACCATGATTTCGGTCCGGCGAAAGAGATGTTCGAGCGCGTGTTCGAGTATTGGCTGCGGGAGTATAAGATTGACGGTTACCGTCTGGACCTGAGCCATGGTCTTTGCGGCAACACCAATAACGCCGTGTCCAACCTCATCAGTTATTACAACAATCATGTAAAAGCCGTGTCCAACGGTGCCTATATGATTCTGGAGCACTGGGGCAACGGTCAGGACCAGCTCATCAGCAACGGCATGCAGTGCTGGACGGGTAACGTCATCAGCAACGCTTACTGTCAGGCAGCTATGGGCTGGCTCAAAGACGGCGACGGATTTGAGGGCGCCAACAGAGCGGGCTATGTCTCCTATGCCGAGAGCCACGACGAGGAGCGGATGCAATACAAAGCCAAGACATACGGCAACGGCGATCTGAAGACCAACGAGACTGCTCGTCTGGGACGTGTGCCTGCTTGCGTGGCGTTCAATGTGCTGCTCGACGGCGCGCATATGTTGTGGCAGTTTGAGGAGCTGGGCTATGACATCTCCATCGACCAGAACGGCCGCACGGGGACCAAACCGAACCCTGCCACCAAGGGCTATTTCGTTCAGCCGGCGCGTGTGGACGCCTTCACCAAGTGCGCGCAAGTCATCACGCTGCGGACTCAACTCATGCCGAATGCATTCACCGGCACGCCGACCGTTTCTATCGGATCGGGCAAAGCGCTCCGTACAATCCAGTGGGGCAATAAGGTGTTCGCCGCGGCTAACTTCGGCGTAGAAGGAAACCAGGCGGTGTCGCTTCCATCAGGGACATGGTATGACTATTTGGGAGGAGCCGCCAAGGCAACTGCTACTACCTGTGTCCTTGCACCGGGAGAACTGAAAGTGTTCACTTCTTCGCCAGTGGTAGCACCCACGTTCGCTGACATACAAAAGAGGGATGCACAGGGGATAGAAAACCTCGCCCCGACCCTCCCCACAAGGGAGGGAGTAAAATTCCTCCACAACGGTCATTTGTATATCCTGCGCGGTGACAAGATCTATAACCTACAAGGACAGATCGTGAAATAATGTACATCGCGATTGCAGGAAATATCGGAGCAGGTAAGACGACGCTGACGAAGATGTTAGCCAAGTACTACGGGTGGGAACCGCGCTTTGAGAGCGTGAGTTTCAACCCCTACCTGGAGGATTACTACTCCGATATCCAGCGCTGGGCGTTCTGTCTGGAGACGTATTTCCTCAAGGAGCGATTCAAAGACATGCAGGCCGTTCAGCGCGCGACGCACACTATCGTGCAGGACCGCTCGATCTTCGAAGGTGTGCATGTATTCGTGCGCAATAACTACGAACGGGGAGACCTCAGCGAACGGGATTATAAGACCTTCATGGAGCTATTCGAACTCATGACTTCGCAACTCAAGCGACCCGACATGATGATCTATTTGCGCAAGTCCGTTCCGGCCCTGATCGCGCAGATCCAGAAACGCGGACGGGAGTATGAGCAGACCATGCAGTTGGATTATCTGAAGGGGCTGAATGAGAAATACGAAGACTTCATCTTCCACCACTACGACGGCCGCGTGCTCGTCATCGAATCCGACGGAATGGATTTTGAGAACAACCCCGCTGACTTCCGCACCGTGATCGACAAGGTGGATGCGGAGTTATTCGGATTGTTCAGCGAAAATAATTGGACTAAATAATTATCACTATGCATATAGCAGTAGCAGGAAACATCGGTTGTGGTAAAACCACACTGACCAACATGTTAGCCAAACATTATGGCTGGGAACCGCGTTTTGAGAGCGTGGAGTACAACCCCTATTTAGCGGATTTCTATACCGACATGGGACGGTGGTCATTTAACCTCCAGGTCTATTTCCTCAACAAGCGTTTCAAGGACGTGGTGGAGATCGGCAAATCGGACAAGTACATCATCCAGGACCGTACGATCTACGAGGATGCCCGTATCTTCGCGCCCAACCTGCATGACCAGGGATTCATGTCCGATCGGGATTTTGATAACTATCAGGATCTGTTTGAACTGATGACCACGCTCGTCAAGATGCCGGATCTGCTGATCTATGTACGCGCGTCCGTGCCCACACTGGTCGCACAGATCCAAAAGCGTGCACGCGGATATGAGCAACAGATGAAACTGGATTATCTGCAGGGTCTGAACGAAAAATACGAGAACTGGATCAAGGACTACAAGGGAAAACTGCTCATTGTGGAAGGTGACACGGTTAAGTTCGGCGAGAACCCCGAGGACTTCCGCTGGGTAACCGACCGTATCGATGCCGAGCTGTTCGGTCTCTTCCCCTTTGAGGCAGAAGAAAAAACAGGCAAAGAGATTTGATTCAACATTTTCTCGACTATATAGCTATAGAACGGAATTACTCCGTAAAAACGGTAGAAGCCTATCGCGACGACTTGCGTGACTTCTGCCGTTTTTTAGATGTTGCACCGGAAGCTTTTGATCCCAAAGATGTAGGGGAAGAGGATGTCAAACTCTGGATGCTGGATATGCTGGACAAGCAACACCAGTCCCCCCGTTCGGTTAAACGCCGACTATCGGCTTTGCGCAGTTTTTACAAGTGGATGCTGCGTCTGAAGAAAGTGGATAAGGATATCACCTGGCGTATCACACCGCCGAAAGCCGACAAACCCCTACCCGTCTTTTTTCGCGAAGAAGAGATGGAGCGGGCTTTGACCAATAGCGAGGGAGACATCGAAGAGGAAATGATCCTCTCGATGCTTTACCAGACCGGTATGCGACAAGCGGAGTTATTGAACCTCACCGATGCGGATATAGACCTGACGCAAGGGCAGGTTCGAATCTTCGGTAAGCGGCGCAAGGAACGAATCGTGCCTATCGGCGACAAACTGATCGAACAGATTAAGGCCTATCAGGAGCAGCGGGAAGAGAATGACGGGCGGTTCTTTCCGGGACTAACCAAATATAAACTATATAAGATCGTGCGCACGCGTATGGGAGAAGTGAGTACGCTCAAGAAACACTCCCCGCATGTGCTCCGTCATACTTTTGCTACCGCGATGCTGGATAACGGAGCGGATATACGCACGATCCAGACCCTCTTGGGACACGCTTCGCTAAGCACCACGCAGGTTTATACCCACACCACGTTTGAACAAATAAAACGCGTTTATAAGGCAGCTCATCCGCGCGCAAAAGGGCAATAAAAAGCCTAAAAATGCATTTTTTGAAAAAAAAATGCTTAAAAATTTGCGTATATCAGAAAAAAACAGTACCTTTGCACCCGCTTTTGAAAAAAGACTGCTCAATGGTGTAATGGTAGCACTACAGATTCTGGTTCTGTCTGTCTGGGTTCGAGTCCTGGTTGAGCAACATAGAAGAGACCTTATGGGTCTCTTTCTTGTTCTCATACCGACTCAAACCAAGGTTCTTAGCCCACAAGGGGCACGATTATTGCGGCGCAATCTACGAGTCCTGGTTGAGCAACCAAGAGGGATGAAAAAAGGAGATCGTCATTGACGGTCTCTTTTATTTTTTGATTTTTTGTTGGCACTGCTCAATATACATCGTATTGGCTTCGCGGAGCCAAGAGTATTGATAGCGCGGATCTTGGAAAATGGGTTCGGCTTTCTCGAACCACCGGAGTGCTTCGGCTTTGGATCCGAAAGGTTTAGGGGCATAGAAAAGACACGTGCCGTAATAGGTCAGTACCACCGGATCGGAAGGGGCCAGTCGGGTCGCCTCTTTGGCGAGCGACATCGCTTTGATGGGATGGAAGGACTCGTGGATTCTTAGTTCATACACATAGACGGCCGAACGGTATATCTCGTAGTGCCCGGCAGGCAGCGATGCTTTCTGCGCTTCCAAGTGCTGCTTGAAGCGGGCCACGTAGGGTTTGGCCGCCTCCTTGTCTTTGGAAACGATATAGCCGCAGTAGCCGTACTCGTAAGAAAGGGTGATAGGTGATAGATTATTGGTTATGGTATCGACATAGGCTTGCCAAACGGACATGTCTTCGCGTTGGTACGCGGACAGTAAGTCTCTATCGGACTGTGCCGATAGAGACAAACTGATGCATAAGGCAAGGATTACTTGCCGCGCTCGAGTAAGAGTGTCCGCGTAGGTTGATCGCATACCTCGGTCGGACCATAATACTGGATCGGGCCCGGATAGATATAACTGGTGTTGGCATCTGCCCACTCTGCACGATGCGCCTGAAGATACTTGAACGGAGCACCGTCGAGATCTACGAGGGCTTTCTGGATAACCGGTTTCATCTTACCGTTACGCTTCTCCATATTCATCATCATCGTGATAGGCACACCACCTGCGAGCCACTCAGCTGCGGGCTTGGTGAGGTTACGAACCAACGACATGTAACCGGTCTTACCGGCTGCGATGAGGTGGGTTGCGTTCACGCCGATCGAGTAGCAGTAGTCTGCATCGAAGTTAGACGGCATCGCGCAACGGCCTTCGTAACCGAAGAAGTGGTTCAAGGCGCTGAACTTGCCTTTGTATTCGCCGTTTGCTTTGAGCACTGCCAAACGTTTCTGTACCATCTCGATGAGCAGTTTCTCGGTCTCGATCTGCGATACCATGACGTTTCCGTGCGGGTCACGATCGAGCGTGAGCTGTTTAGCAATACCCTTCGGCAGCGAACGGAAGAGTTCGCAGGAAGCCGGGGTAAGCATCGACTTCACATATTCGCGCTTCGCATCATCGCCGTCAAGGCCCGTGAACTCCTCGTTATTAGCGAGCAAGTCGTTCAGCTCCTGGATCAATACGCGCATTGCCGGGATGAACTCGATCAGACCTTCCGGAATGAGAATGGTACCGAAGTTAAGGCCTGCGTTAGCACGAGCCACGATCACTCTAACGATATCCTCTACGATGTCATTGAGGGTCATTTTCTTCGCCTCTACCTCTTCGGAGATAAGACATATGTTCGGTTGTGCCTCCAGTGCGCACTCCAATGCGATATGACTTGCACTACGACCCATCAGACGGATGAAGTGCCAGTATTTCTTCGCCGAGTTGGCATCACGCTGGATGTTACCGATCAGTTCGGCATAGGTCTTACAAGCGGTATCGAAACCGAAGGAGGTCTCGATCATCTCGTTCTTGAGGTCACCGTCGATAGTCTTCGGGCAGCCAATAACCTGGATACCGCATTGTTTCTGGAGGTAGTACTCTGCGAGCACGCATGCATTGGTGTTGGAGTCGTCACCACCGATGATGACTACTGCCTTGATACCGAGTTTTTTGCAAATCTCGATACCGTTGTCAAACTGCCAGGTCTCTTCCAGTTTGGTACGACCCGAACCGATGATGTCGAAACCGCCGGTGTTACGGTACTCGTCGATGATCGCACCCGTGAGCTCCTGGTACTTACCATCGATCAAGCCCGAAGGACCACCGAGGAAACCGTACAGTTTGTTGTTCGGATTGAGGGCCTTGAGACCGTCATAGAGACCGGAGATGACATTGTGTCCGCCGGGGGCTTGACCACCGGAGAGGATAACACCTACATTAAACGGTTCGTCACAATGGTTCTTGCCCGTGGTGGGTTCCATCGTGATAAGGGGCAGACCGTAAGTATTGGGGAAGAGTTTCTTGATCTCTTCCTGGTCAGCTACGGAATGTGTTTTCTCGCCTTCTACAAGGCGTACAGCGCCCTGCAATGCTACCGGCATCTTCGGTTGGTAGCTCTGGCGCGCAATCTGTAAAGGAGATTTTTGCATAGCAGTAATTATTTAGTATTGTTGATTAGTTCCAAAAGTTTTTCTACCGCCTCTTCCTGCGGAATATTCTTGAGCACGCACTCTTTGCCGCGATAGAGGGAGATACGATCCCGACCGGCACCTACATACCCGTAGTCGGCGTCTGCCATCTCGCCCGGACCGTTGACGATACAACCCATGACGGCGATCTTGAGACCTGTCAGGTGGGCCGTAGCGGCTTTGACCTTACGGATCGTCTCTTCGAGATTGAACATCGTTCGGCCGCAGCCCGGACAAGAGATATACTCCGTTTTATAGATCCGAACCCGTGCTGCCTGGAGGATGTCCTTACTCAAGAAATTCAGTTTGGTCTCAGAGAAATTGGGGTTAACCAGGCTCAGTTCGGTAGCTTTGTAGTCCCACAGGAGTCGTCCGCATTCGGCTGCCGCCTGCAGGCAGAACAGTTCCCAATCGCTCTCGTAAGAGGTGTATCGTACCTCAGCATTACCGCCTATGTTATCCAGCACTTCAGCAACGACTGAACCGTCGTAACGGATCGAGTCCTCGTCGGTAAAATAATCTACGAGGTCGCGTGCTACCGGAATCTCATTCTCCGGAGCTTCACTGAGGCTGACACGGATGGTATCGCCTATTCCGTCGGCTAACAATGCGCCGATACCGACCGCGGATTTGATACGTCCGTCTTCCCCTTCGCCGGCTTCGGTCACACCGAGATGGAGCGGGAAAGCCATATGCTCGTGCTTCATCGTTTTGACGAGCAGACGCACGGTCTCAACCATGACGCGCGTATTGGATGCCTTGACGGAGATGACGATGTCGTTGAAGCTATGCGCCACGGCGACACGGAGAAATTCCATCACGGATTCCACCATACCTTCGGGCGTATCGCCGTACTTATCCATCATCCGTTCGGAGAGCGAACCGTGGTTCACGCCGATACGAATCGCCGTCTTATGTTCGCGGCAGATATCGAGCAGGTGCACAAAGCGCTCTTCCTGTTTGGAAAAGTCCTTACTGAAATTACCGGGGTTGATCCGCACGGCTTCCACCACTTCGGCAGCTGCAAAAGCGACCTCGGACTGAAAGTGGATATCCGCCACGAGGGGAACGGCCGTCAGCACTTGCGCATGGATCTCACTCAGAGACTCCACTTCGCGCAGGCCTTGCGTGGTGAAACGGAGGAGTTCCGTTCCGGCCTCGATACACCGACGTGCCTGTTCGACCGAAGCATCGATATCATTGGTAGACGTATTGGCCATGGTCTGCACTCGGATGGGGTAGTCGGATCCCAAAAAAATGTTTCCGACTTGCACATTTATGGTCTTTCTTCGCTTATTTTCTAATTTAATTTGCATAAAAATGCATTTTTTTTCAAAAATATTTGCTCAATTCAAAAAAATGTAGTACCTTTGCACCCGCTTTTGACAAAAAGGCATCAAAAAATGATGAATCAGTAGCTCAGCAGGTAGAGCACATCCCTTTTAAGGATGGGGTCCTGGGTTCGAGCCCCAGCTGGTTCACAAGGAAGAGAGTTTCGGCTCTCTTTTTTGTTTGTCTTTTCATTCTTTCAATTCGCGCGTTACAATTTTGCTTGCAAAATTACTGCTTTTTTTTGACATGTGCAAGCAACTGCGCAAAAAAGTATTCTTAAAGTGCTATTTTTTCTTTGGCACGGATTTTGCAATACTCTTTCTGCAAATTTTAATTTACGACACTATGAAAAAGATATTTAGATTTTTGGGCATCGGGCTGCTCGTCGCAGCCGTTAGCGCCGGAACAACACTCGCTGTCTTGAAATACAGCAATCCGCAATTTCAAATCACCAATTACAAATCACAAATCACAAATGATTCCACCGGAATCCCTGTCGCCTACAGCCGTTTTGCATCTCTGCCGCAGGCAGGCGAGACGGATTTTACACAAGCAGCCGAGCTGTCCGTCAATGCCGTAGTCCACGTCAAGACGACCTACCGCAACCAGGTCTCCTCGCAGCAGATGGACCTCTTTGAGTTCTTCTTCGGTCGTCCGGGACAGCAACGTGAGATGCCGGCGCAGCAGGCGTCCGGTTCGGGCGTCATCATCTCCGAAGACGGTTATATTGTCACCAACAACCACGTCATCGACCGCGCGGACCAGATTCAGGTTGTGCTCAATGACAAACGCGAATACACGGCTACGCTGGTCGGCACTGACCCGAACACCGACATTGCACTGCTGAAGATTGACGAGACAGGTCTGCCTGTCATCCTGATGGGCAACTCCGACGACCTGCGTGTCGGCGAATGGGTGCTTGCGGTCGGCAATCCGTTCAACCTCACTTCGACCGTCACGGCGGGTATCGTGTCCGCCAAGGCGCGTAACATCAACATCCTCAACGCCGAAATGAAGATTGAGTCGTTCATCCAGACCGACGCGGCGGTCAATCCCGGCAACTCCGGCGGTGCGCTGGTTAACACACGAGGCGAGTTGGTAGGTATCAACACCGCCATCGCCTCACAGACAGGTTCCTATTCGGGCTACAGCTTTGCAGTGCCGACGAGCATTGTGCAGAAAGTGGTGAGCGACATCCGCCAGTACGGTATCGTGCAGCGTGCTATCCTCGGCGTGCAGATGCGCGAGATCACGTCTGAACTGCAGAAAGAAAAGAAACTCAGCACGTTACAAGGTGCATACGTGGAGCTCGTAGTGCCGGATGGCGCGGCAGAGAAAGCAGGCATCAAGAGCGGCGATGTGATCACGCGTGTTGACGATGCGGCTGTCAAGACAGGCACCGACCTGCAGGAACATATCGGTCGTCACCGTCCGGGTGATGTAGTGAACGTGACGCTGCTCCGTGACGGCAAGACCATGACCGTTCAGGCAACGCTCACCAACCGCGATGGCGGTACAGGAGTCATCTCAGCCGAGGACAAAGCGTCTGTTCTGGGTGCTACGTTCTCCGAACTGACCGATGCGCAGAAAGAGCGGCTGGGCATCAACTACGGCTTGCAGATCAAATCGCTCAAAGCTGGCAAACTGAAGAGTGCCGGCATTCCCTCGGACTTCATCATCCTGAAAGTCAATAACCGCTCCGTGCGCACCGAAGAAGACCTTGACGACATCGTCCGCCGTGCCAACTCCGCCTCCGAGCGTGACCGCGTGCTATTTATCACCGGCTGCACCCCGCAAGGCCGCATCCGCTATTATGCTGTCAATTTGGCAGAGTAAAAGATGCACGATTGATTATTAAGAAATAGCGGGCAACCATTTATTGGCTGCCCGCTATTTGCATATTCACTTATTCACACAGAAAGATGTGTTGATTGTATAGGGTTACTATACCTTTGCTATACCCTTACTTTACCTCTGCGCCGGTGAGGGTGTAAGTGTTATTGTCGGTTTGAACAAGCACTTGACCATTACGCGCAATGTTATTTCGTAATCTCATATTTGAGATTATTTGTTCGATAACTGATTTAACAGCATCATTCCTTTTACCGTCAGCAGGTATTTCTGGCGAGGGTGGCGAGGACTGTCGGGATAAAGCAGACGCACAAAGCCGTTTTCTATGGCAGGATTAAGATATAAATTCAAGAAATTATCTCTACCTTTAAGCCCTATAGCCGTCATTATTTCCTTAATAGATAGTTTTTCACCTCCCATAACCTGAACCAAACGAATAGTGTTCTCGCCTTCCGTATATAGCTGATTTCCAGTGCTTATTAGGCTGCTTTTCCCGAACTTGTCCTGTGCTTGTCCCGAACTTGTCCTGTACTTGTCCTGAACTTGTTCGGTCTTAGTGCTTTGAACGTCAACGGCTGCGATATGCAAATCTCTGTTATGCAGCGGCATTTGTTCGCCCAGCAGCAAGTTGCGGAAGAAACGCTCCAAGTATTGCGGTGAGTTATTGACACCAAGTCGCGCGTTCTTATAATTAGCGCGCACAAGTGCGTTTCTGAAGAACCATGAGTGTTGCTCAAAGAGTGTATTATCTATATTCCGGAATCCTATCGAACGTAGATACTTGATAGTAAAGACAGCGGTGGTACGTGTGTTGCCCTCACGGAAGGGATGGATTTGCCAGATATTCGCCACAAATGCCGCAATATGACAAATAGCATCGGGAAGCGCGAGGTTGGAGTAGTCAAACTGCTTCTCTTGCTCCAAATCATACTCCAGCGTTGCTTGCAACTGTGTACAACTGGCATAAAGCACCGTGTCACCGTCCAAAACCCATTCTTTTTTGGTAATGTCGTAGTCTCGGAACTGCCCAGCGTGCTTGAAGACGCCTTTGAATATCTGCCGATGGATGGACGCCAAACCTGCTACGCTGAACGTAAATGATTGCTCGCTAAGTAACTTGGTGATATTCATGGCTACTTTATCCGCTTCCTCTTTCTCATCATCATCGGGCAAACGGATTTCTTTCGCTTGGTAGTATGCCTTAATCCTTTGTTCCGCCTCGTCAGCACTAATCTGCCCCTCTATATGCTCTTGGGCGGTTTGCTTGAGGAAATCAGAAACGGTCAGTTGATCCACAGCTTGCAGACCGATAGCCGTACGCCAATAATCCGCACGCTCGCGCACAGATGGCTCCGGAGTTCGAAGATACTTTTCAAACTCCGGAATGTACGGGTTTTCTATGGCTGCCTTCTTTGCCATTCGTTACATCACAATGTTGACAATCCGGCCGGGGACAACGATAATCTTTTGGGGCGTGTTGCCGGCAAGATATTTGGCGGTGTCATCGTGGGCGAGGACAAGTTTCTCAACCTCCTCTTTCGGGGTGTCCTTCGGGCACTCGAGCGTGAAACGCACCTTGCCGTTGAACTGCACAGGATATTTCTGCGTGTCCTCTACCAAGTACGCCTCGTTGCACTCCGGCCAAGAGGCGTTGACGACAAACTGGCCTTCGACTTTCGACTTTTGACTTTCGACTTCTTGGCATCTATGCCACATTTCCTCTGCGATATGCGGAGCGTACGGCGCAAGAAGAACCGCAATCGGTTCAAGGATTGCACGCTTGTTGCACTTGAGTGCGGACAGTTCGTTCTGCGCAATCATGAACGCCGGAATAGAGGTGTTGAACGAGAAGTTCTCTACATCCCACGTGATTTTCTTAATCAGTTTATGCAGGGAGCGGAGTTCCTCTTTCGTCGGCTCTTCATCGGTGATATTTTCGTACATATTCCAGAGACGTTTGAGGAAACGGTGTACGCCGTCGATACCGTTGGTGTCCCAAGGTTTGGACATCTCCAGCGGACCGAGGAACATCTCATACAGACGCAGCGTGTCGGCGCCGAACTTGGCAATCACGTCATCGGGATTGACCACGTTGAACATCGACTTGCTCATTTTCTCAACCGCCCAGCCGCAGATATACTGCTTTGCGCCGGCGGTGTAGCCCGTCAGTTCGGACGATGTGCCGTCCGCAAAGACGAACTCGGCGTTCTTGAACTCAGGCATCCATGCGCGGAAGGCATTGATGTCCAGCACGTCGTTGTTGACAATATTCACGTTCACGTGAATAGGCTGCACTTTGCCCTTGTATTCGGGGTTCTCGATGAGGTTGTAGCTGATATAGAGGTTGCCCGTCGCACCTTCGCCTATATACCGATAGACGAAGTTCGAGCGACCTTGGATCATTCCTTGGTTAATCAACTTCTTGAACGGCTCATCTTCGCAAACATAGCCCAAATCATAGAGGAACTTATTCCAGAAACGAGAATAGATCAAGTGTCCCGTAGCGTGCTCTGAACCGCCTAAATACAGATCCACCTGACGCCAGTAAGCGTTCACGTCCTTATCGACAAGCGCTTTGTCATTGTGCGGGTCCATATAACGCAGGTAGTATGCCGACGAGCCTGCGAAGCCCGGCATCGTGCAGAGCTCCAAGGGGTAAACTCCGCTTTCGACTTTCGACTTTTGACTTTCGACTACCTTGCAGTTCTTCTCGTCCCATGCCCATACAGCGGCGTTGCCCAGCGGCGGTTCACCGGTCTCGGTGGGCTTGAAATCCGACACCTCCGGCAGTTCGAGCGGCAGGCTCTCTTCCGGCAAGGTATAAGGCATGCCGTCCTTGTAATACACAGGGAACGGTTCGCCCCAATAACGCTGGCGCGAGAAAATAGCGTCACGGAGACGATAATTGACTTTCACGCGACCTAATCCTGTATTGGTGATATATTCCTTCATGGCTTGGATAGCCTCTTTAACCTCCATGCCGTTGAGGAAACCGGAGTTGATCATCTTGCCCTCTTTGGCATCGAACGACTCCTCGGAGACGTCTGCGCCTTCAATCAGTGGAATAATCGGCAGGTTGAAATGTTTGGCGAAAGCGTAGTCGCGGCTGTCGTGCGCCGGAACTGCCATGATAGCGCCAGTTCCGTAGCCCGCAAGCACGTAATCGGAGATATAAATAGGAATCTCGCCTTGCGTGAGCGGATTAATCGCGTACGAGCCGGTGAAGACGCCCGTCACTTTTCTATCCGCGATACGCTCGCGCTCCGTGCGGTTCTTGCAGCGAGTGAGGTAAGCCTCCACTTCCGCTTTCTGCTCCGGTGTTACGACACGGCTGACATATTCACTCTCCGGCGCCAGAACCATAAATGTCACGCCGAACACGGTATCCGCGCGAGTGGTGAAGATGGTAAACGGTGCGTCTTGCCCTTTGACGGTGAACTGCATTTCTGCACCTTCGCTTCGTCCGATCCAGTTGCGCTGGGTCTCTTTGAGACTTTCGGTCCAGTCGATGCGGTCCAAGCCCTCCAACAGACGGCCTGCATAGGCACTCACGCGCAGACACCACTGTCGCATGACGCGTTGCTCCACAGGATAACCGCCACGGACGGAGAGACCTTCGGACACTTCGTCGTTCGCCAGCACCGTACCGAGCTTCGGACACCAGTTGACTTTCGTGTCCGCGAGGTACGCGATGCGGTAGTTCATCAGCCGTTCCTGTTTCTCGCGCTCGGAAAGAGTAGCCCATTTCGGGTCATTGGCTTCGAACTCCGCAATCAGTTTGCTGATCGGCTGCGCTTTCTGCGTCTTCGGATCGAAATAGCTGTTGAACATCTGCACAAACGCCCACTGCGTCCATTTGTAGAACGCCGGATCGCAGGTACGCACCTCACGATTCCAGTCGTAGCAGAAACCGATTTTCTTAAGTTGCTCGATATAGCGGTCGATGTTCTTGAAGGTCGTCTCCTGCGGGTGTGTACCGGTCTGGATGGCGTACTGCTCCGCCGGCAGACCATAACTGTCAAAACCCATGGGGTGCAGTACATTAAAACCTTTGAGACGTTTATAGCGGGAGTAGATATCCGAGGCTATATAACCCAGCGGGTGACCGACGTGAAGACCAGCCCCCGAAGGGTAAGGAAACATATCGAGCACGTAGTAGTGCGGCTTGTCGGATTCATTGGAAACGGTATAAACGCCGTTCTCATCCCACGCCTTTTGCCACTTTTTCTCAATCTCTGAAAAGTTGTATTCCATTATAGCAATTTCTTTACTTGTTCGTAAACGTTTTGGGCGGTGAAGCCGAGTTTCTCGTCGAGGACCTTGTACGGAGCGGAGAAACCGAAGGAGTTGAGACCCCAGATAGCGCCGTTTTCGCCCACAAGGCCTTCCAACGTGCAAGGCAAACCTGCGGTCATACCGAAACGCTTGATACCTTTCGGCAGCACTTCATCTTGATAAGCCTTGTCCTGAAGGCGGAAGAGGCCTTCGGACGGAACGCTGACAATCTGCAAGCGGATACCCTCTTTACGGAGCAGTTCTGCTCCGGCGAGTAAGGTCGAAACCTCAGATCCTGAAGCCAACAATACAACTTGCGGGTTCTCGTCTTTGGAGACAATATACGCACCTTTGCGGAAGCCTTCAAGGTTCACATTGGGAACAGGCGCAATGTCCTGACGGCTGAGGATAAGCGCAGTAGGCGTGTCGTTGTTCTCCATTGCTAAACGCCAAGCGAGCGTCGTTTCCTCGGCGTCCGCCGGACGGAGAACGAGCATGGAGGGTTTACCGGAATGGTTATGCAGTTTCTCCATAAGACGGATCTGTGCTTCTTGCTCAACCGGTTCGTGAGTCGGACCATCTTCGCCGACACGGAACGCATCGTGGCTCCAGATGAACTTAACCGGCAGCTCCATAAGCGCCGCCATGCGGACAGCAGGTTTCATGTAATCGCTGAAGACAAAGAATGTACCGCACGCGGGGATGATACCGCCGTGGAGGGCCATACCGATCATGACGCACGCCATGGTGAGTTCGGACACACCTGCTTGGAGGAACTGACCGCTGAAATCGCCTTTCTTAAAGGCGTGGGTTTTCTTGAGGAAGCCGTCGGTCTTATCGCTATTACTCAAATCCGCTGAGCTGACAATCATGTTGCCCACGTTCTCTGCGAGATGGCTGAGGACGGTCGCGGAAGCGTTACGGGTAGCTGCTCCGGGTTTTTGCTCAATCAGACTCCAGTCGATGCAGGGCGTCTCGCCGGACATGAAGGTCTCGTATTCGTTGGCAGCAAGCGGGTTCGCTTGTTTCCACTCGTAGTATGCCTCGTATTTCTTGTTGCACAAGTCGCGCAATTCAGCTGCGCGGTCGTCGTACAGTTTCTTCACTTCTGGGAATATCTGGAACGGGTCTTCGGGGTTGCCTCCGAGGTGCTCGATGGTCTTCTCAAAGGATGCTCCGGCTTTGGAGAGCGGCGCTCCGTGAGTAGAGCACTTGCCTTCCCAATTAGCACCTTCCGCCGTCACGCAGCCCTTGCCCATGGTTGTATGACCGATGATGAGCGACGGTTCGCCTTTGTGCGCTTTCGCTTTGATGAGGGCTTCGCGGATAGCGTCCGGATCGTTACCCGGGATCTCTTGTACATACCATCCCCAAGCCTTGTATTTGGCGGCTACATCTTCGGATGTCACTTCGCTGCAACCCGTGGAGAGTTGGATCGTATTCGAGTCATAGAACATGACGAGGTTATCGAGACCCAGGTGACCTGCCAGGCGACCGGCACCTTGCGAGATCTCTTCCTGCACACCGCCGTCCGAGATGAAGGCATAGATAGTGGGGTTATGGATCGCACCATAACGGGCATTGAACCACTTGGCTGCGATCGCTGCACCGACTGCGAAGGTATGACCTTGACCCAGCGGACCGGAAGTGTTCTCAATCATACGCTCGATCTCGCGCTCGGGGTGTCCGGGCGTTACACTACCCCACTGACGGAGGTTCTGCAGGTCTTCGAGGGTGAACTTACCTGCGAGACAAAGTTGTGCGTAGAGCATCGGAGCCATATGACCCGGATCCAGGAAGAAACGATCACGCGCTTCCCATGCGGGATTCTCCGGATCGTATTCAAGGAACTCGCTAAAGAGGACGTTGATGAAGTCTGCGCCGCCCATAGCTCCGCCCGGGTGACCACTCTTTGCTTTCTCTACTGCTGCGGCAGCCAGGATACGAATGTTATCCGCTGCACGATTTAATAACTGTGTCTTGTTCATAATATATTGTTTTTTTAGTCTTCTAGTCGACTGGTCAACTGGTATTCTGGTCTTCTAGAACTTCCAGCCGAGGTGGTAACTGAGGCCCCAGGCCAAGTGATGGCGATGCCCGTATCCGGGGATGTAGATGGGAGCCATCTGATCGGCAGTGAGGTTTTTCTTATCGGGCGTGAAGAGCACCTTCAATCTCCCCTGCCATCCCATGTAAAAAGCGGTGTTCTTGACCTTGGCCACTTCCACCTGGCATCCAGCTACGAGTTCTCCCCAGCAGTCGGTTTTGGCAGCCTGCATACCCGTTCCCACGCGGATGCCGACAAGCAGGGCATGGGGCGAGGCGGCTGCACTCTTCTTGAGCGGGTTGATGTCGCATCCCACGCGCAGAAAACCTCCGTGCGCATTGTATTGGATGCTGTCGCCTTTATGGGTTCGTCCGCCGGCGTATCCCACTTCGAGTGTCGGATAGAAACGATCGGCCAATCGCACGTTGAGCGCCAGTTCGTAGTTCTGCATCTTGCCCTTGCTGACGCCTGCCACGATTGCGGGCGTCGCGATATCGAGCTTGAGCAACACTCCTTGATAGACAGAAGGCTTCACCGTCTGCGTGGAGTCATTGGCCCAAAGGGCGGTCGTGCCCATCAGCAAAATGAGTAGTATGTTACATAAGCGTTTTCGCTTCATTCTTCAGTTCCTCCATCGCCTTGTCGGTGGGTGTGGTGCCGTTCGAAGCATAAGCGGTCATGAGCGCCTTGGCGTATATCTGTGCGGTCGCATTGGGCGGCAGTTGACCGGCTATCGCGATGACGAAGGCGGCCGTCTGGTCACGGACATTGATGATCATGTCCCATAGTTCTTCGGATACATAGACCTGCTGACTCTCGTTGTGCTCAAACTCCGCGCGGATGGTCTGCAAGAGGTGTTGCTGCAACTGCAGGATTGTCATCTCGTTCAGGTCGAGCCCCATGAGCATATGCTCGGGTTTCGTACGTTCCAATAAGAGCGCAAGGCGCTCGTACGCACGCATTCGGATGGGCGAGATAGTCTTCTGCGACTCGCGTTTGAGCTCAAACTGGCGCTTGCGCTCCTCGTTGCGGAAGTTGGAATACTGAATCAGCCAGAAGCCGAAAATCATCGTAGCGATGATCAAAATTATCAAGAGAGCTGTCTGCATTTTTGTGTCGTTCTAAGTGGCGTTTCCAATTTTGCGTGCAAAATTACAAAAAAAAATTGACATACACAAGAGTGTATGCCAAAATTTTTCATTTTCTTTCCGTAGAAGAGTTAATCGTCCAAGCGAACGAATTCGTACGATTTATTGAAAATCAGCTCTATACCGGTATTCAATTCGGCTTTATAGTACTTTTTTCCTTCCTTTCCCCACTCGGTAATGAAGGTATTCGGGAAGTTTTCGCTCACATACTGCTGTACGGGTAACGGGATAAGTCCCGAAGGTACTTCGTTTGTCTGGCAGTCCACATTCCGCAACTCGCCGGACTTGCTGAACTCGAGCGAACAACCGTCGTTGAACTTCACCTCGTACTCGCCTTCTTCAAGGGTAACAAGGATCACATTGTCTGGATTGAAATACGTGGAAATCAACTGTTTGGCAGGTTCCGGAAGAAAGTCATACGCCAAGATTTTTTCTTTGGCATCCTTCGAACAAGCCGTAAACATACAGCATAGCGCCATCAGCAGGATAGAAAAATACTTTTTCATTGCAATTGATAGTTTTAAGTTAAACAATAAACCATTTCGACTGCAAAGGTACAACAAAAAAAATGACATACGCAAATTTTGAAACGCAGAAATATAAGAAAAATGAAAAAGTTCACAAAATTGTGGTTCGCAAACTTGTGTACTTCAAATTTTTTTTGTACCTTTGCACTCGGTTTCCAAATCTTCCCGTTTGACCGGTATATATAGCCAAATCAGACTGGCGAGAGACTAACGAGAGAGAATCGAAGCGGTGTAATCACGTATTAAAATCAGATACAATACCTATCCAAATACCAACCCATATGGCAAAAGCGACACTAAACAAAAAGTTCAAAACCTATACGGGCAAACTCCCGCCTAATGACCATCGTTTATACATCACTAACCGTTTCGGTCAAGAGGTCATCTCCCACATGCCTGAGCACCGTGATCCGGACTCCATAACGGAAGCTCAGCGTCATGCTTTCCAACTCATCAAACAAGCCTCCGCATTAGCCGACGCAGACCTCCGTGATTCCGCCAAGCACGACGAATGGCTCCACAAATGGCATGCCTCATCGGCAAACCGCCGTGCCAAACACTACAAAACCCTCCGCGGCTTCGTCATCGCCGCCTACCGCCAACAACTATAAAATTAGCAGCGACATCTCTGCCGCTGCTCGTAACATCGTCTATTGTCCCAAGTGTTATTTAGGATCCTTTATCTTATCTCTCTGCCTGTCAGGAGAAAGTGTAGGTGCGATCACCACGGAGGATGAGGATTTGATTGTTACCAATCTCTTAACCAAAACTCATTGAATATATCATTTTCTGTATCATCGTAACTTCTTGTATCCTCATGCCAATATCTCTTTGGCAGTAAATCGTAGAAATTTAGAGCTTTGAATTCAGGATTTTTCAATAATTCTTTCCCGTAAAATTTCTTGATATTATACCTTTCGTGGCAAGTCACTAACTTATACACTTTTCGCCATTCTTTTGTTTTGTAGTAGTTATCAAATACTTCTTTGTACCTACTTAATTGATCGTTGTGAAGTAATGTGTAATACTTATTTTCAATTAGAAGAGCGTATTTTAGTTCATTATCTCCGTCTTGGATAATCACCTCAACGCATAAATCAATACGCTGCCATTCCTTCCATACTTTGACAGATTTTACATTCGTCTTATTAGTGATTTTAACATCTATCAATTTGCCTAACATATATCGGCAATACTGACATAGTTTTGAATCTTTCTTAAAATATGCATTGGTTGCCATCCTTAATGAGTAAGACATAACATAGTCCATGACGATTTCGGCCTTGCCGTCGCCTACGGTGTCATCTTTCATCAATAATGACAACTCTTTTAAGGTCTTCATAATCGTATTATTTCAAAGGTTCACCAATAATTGAATATTTCTTACCATTGGGCATAAAGATATAAATATTGTTATTGTCTACTATCTTTTTAGCAGATGACTTATCTAATACATTTTCGATGCCTTGATCATCTCCAATTGTCGTGAAAGATATAGTTTGCTCTTCAATTGTATTATTGTTAACATCTTTAGCTGTAATTACCAAATCGTACGTTGTTCCTTCATCTAATCCCGTTACAACGAATGAGAAACCATTTGCTTGTGCCTGTTGGGAAACATTGCGACGTAATGGAGCATTGAAGGATATCTGGACCAACATACCTTGAGCGTTAAAAATTAGTGTACATACTATATTTCCATTCTTATCATTAATAACAAGCTCATAGGTTGCTGCACCAGTAATTGACGGCCACGATACAACTGCCGAACTATCAGTAGGAGTTACTTTAATATCGTCGGTTTCTACACCTGTAGCTTCTACGATAGGTTGTATATTTAAAATATTTTTTGTATCTTTGCACCCGATTTAACATCTAAGTATGGATTAAGGCCGAGTTTAGGATGGTGATAAAGACCGTATTAAACGTTTAGTCCCCATACTTATACATCC
>Ga0256404_1000700_pt1 | contig 85642 bp, 69 predicted proteins | sample RumenRJG_01DNA_FD_185990 | JGI IMG/M metagenome (GOLD analysis project Ga0256404, IMG submission 185990) | Bovine rumen microbial communities from Lethbridge, Alberta, Canada - RJG_01 | ecosystem: Host-associated > Mammals > Digestive system > Stomach > Rumen | place: Canada: Alberta | collected...
TTATCAATATCAAGATGCAGCCCTCTAGAGGGTTGCATCTTCTCGCAATGAAATAGGCTAAATAACTATTAAGGTATCGATCATGCCATTCGACTTTAATGCATTATTTCCAGGTATGGAAGCTATCGACTTCCAGAACAACTCTAAGATAGGTAAAGACTTAGAAGCTTTCTTTCAATCTATTTTGGATTTCAAGCAAACTATCGACTATTCCAAATGTGGTCCTAGCGATGGTGAAAGACGCTATTATAAAATCAAAAAGACTTGCGAATATGTTGCCAGCAGAATGACTGATTTTGTTAAAATAGCTCGTGATGATCTTAATATCTGTATACGTAAGATGTGTGTATATGGCGGCCCTGAAAGAGATATTTCCGATAATATCTATTCATGCTGTAACATCTCCGGTATGAATTTCGGTATGGCTATAAACAGCAGGCATGCCACTGGAGCTGTAGCCCCAGCCCCACAGCAGTTAGGAGGTAAAGGTATAGCGTTAGTTAATCTATTCGCTGAACTAGCTAAGTATATAGACCTTAAAAACGGTAAGATGAAATCTACCCAAATGTCAGAGAGTACGATACTAAAATTATTTAATCTTAAATCTCTTGACATATACGTAACTGAGATGGGCATAGATGCTAATACGCTATTCCTTCTAGAGGAATTTGTACCTAACAATATAGCTAAACCCTTTACTGCTAAAGAAATAACTGCTTGCATATTACACGAATTCGGGCACATCATGGCTACTGTAGAGCATGCTGCTGATTTCTATGTGGTCACTGAACGTATCAAGAACTGTGCAGTTAATACTAAAGCTGAATCATTAGAAGAAGCAGACAATATCGTCAATACTATTGATAAGAAAGTACTTCCTGCTGTCCAGACTAAAATAACTGAACTTAAGAAAGAGAATAAACTTGATGTAGTGACTATAGGAACAGCTATAGCTGTAACTGGATTTCTAGCAAATCTTATATCCAAGATGCGAAAGATAACTTGCAGTTCTCCTACCAGCAGCGTATTCTCAAATATCAAGGATATTATTCTCTCAGCTGTTAACGTTGTTATTCACGGACTGGTTACAGTAACAGCTGGGTTAATGCTCTTTGTGACTAATGCAGTAACACTGGATCTAGTTGAAAAAGATTATAACGAAGTTAATGCTTTCAAGGATTCAGATAGAAAAAATACCTGGAATAATGCATTCCTCGAAGAGCGTTGGGCTGATGAGTTCTCTACCAGACAGGGCTACGGTTCTTATCTTATCTCTGGACTAAATAAGATTAAGAAATCGTTTGCTTATGCTAAGATAACTCCCAGTTTAGGACCATTCATTGCGTACAGCAGTACTGCCGGTAATATCGTATCGCTATTCATCTGGGCAAATACTAAGATAGATCTGCTAAACAAATTCAGAAAAGTTCATACCTATGAAGATCAGTTCTATCGTGCCAGACGTATAGTTCAGAATATGAAACAAAGATTCAAAGAAGAGAAGATTCCTTCCGCTCTTTGTGATACACTGCTCAATGAACTTAATAATGCCGAGAAACAACTGGATAGTATTAAGCCTATTGAGCATACCGGACTTCTTGAAGCTATGGGTAACGTAGTGGACAACATCGTTAACCCTGCTACCTGGTATGAGATACTCAAAGATGGTAAAATGAATAGAGATTTTGCTATACTTCAGGATAAACTTGACGATATTTCTAGTAATAAACTCTATGCGCTATCACATCAACTTAGTAATATTCAACTTTAACTGAACGCAGGCCTGTTCTCCTTAATGGAGAACAGGCTTTTTCGTTCATTAGTCCTTCAGATATATATTACTATCTTGGAGCAATAATAGGTTCTTGCATAGGAGGAAACAGTAATGTGAGTAAAAATCAGGATTCGTCTGTAATTCGCAAGGAGACTAAGCAGTCGATACCTATCGTTCAAAACTACTTGGTCTACCATGCTGAATTCGGTATCAACAACTTCACTGGAAAAACTCTGTATATGCTTCATGGCACCGGTGAGGTTAGCAAGATCCCATATTTGGGACAGTACACAGATGAATTCGGGCAGCGTCTGAATAACGCCGGAGTACAGATCCAGTTTATTCGGAAAGGGCGAAACGATCCTGATGAAAGTGGTAACACTCGAGGGGTCGCTGACAAGAAAGACCGGACGTTGGTTGATATCTTTATCAGTAATGATAAACTAGGCAAAGTAAACAGTAACGGAGAATACATCGATACCCCGTACTACGTTGCTGAATTTGGTTTTGTGATATCTTTCAACAGTAGCCTAGATGTACTGAGACGGGCACATCCAGGTTTACACAACTCAATATCCAACTACGTAGCGAGTGCACTGAGAAGAACACCGGAAGGTACTTCTGGAGCAGCACCGTTGTACGTAATAGCTAATAGCCACAATACGTCTATCAACCAGATATATCTAATCATCAATGATTCTATTTGTACGGCCAAAGTCGGTCATGACTTCACTGCAAATGAATCACTTGATATTTATGTATCTAATGGATCAGGGGATATCTTAAAATACAGTATGCTTACGTCTACAGGATTTACCGATTTGGCAGAGCCTGTAGAAAATTCATTCTGTATTTGGGGGGTGAATAAAGATGCCGTATATAAACGGCTAATGAAAATACAAAACGATAGATCTAAACTTCTAACCGAATCTGAGGTTAATGACCGAATCGCTAAAGCACTAGAAGAAGCCAACGCTAAGATCACTCAATACGAAACAGAACTTAAGACCGAGCGGACACGCTACAGCTTACTTCAAAAAGAACACGATACCTACAAGACTCAGTTAGATGAAGTTAACGAAAATGCTAAGAAGACGTTCGAGCAGAATATGCTCGAACGTAAAGAAGCTATAGCCGCTAAAGAAGCAGAAACTAAACAAATACAGCTAGAAGCCGATGCCCGTATCCGCCAGGCAGAGGAGTCAGCCACTAGGAGCAAGCAAGAGCATGAGGAGCGTATGCGGAGGTACGATGAAGACGCTGCTAGGCTCAAAGCTGAAACTGAACGACTAAAAGCTGAGAACGACGAACGTTCAAGGCGATATGACGAAGATCTCAGGCAGGCCAAACTGCGTGAGGAACGTGAACGACAGGAACACGAAGATCGAGTTCGTAGATACGAAGAAGATCTGCGTAAAGCTAAACTGAGGGAAGAAGAGGAAGAACGAAGGTACAAGGAACGCATGCGACAGGCGGAAGCCGAAGCAGCACGACAGAAGGCTGAAAGCGAAGAACGCTGTAGGCGATACGAGGAAGAACTTCGACGGAAGAAGGTCGAAGAGGAACAGGAGAAACAGAAAAACTCTAACAGGAACAAATGGTGGGAATATATAGCAACAGCCGCTAAGGCATTAGGGGCAATCATTACTACTGCAGCATCAATCTTTACGCTTTTAGCTAAAACTGGATAATTGAGTAACGTTTATTTGGTAGGTAACTAGGAGAGTCTTTTCTTGGTCGGGGTAGCCACTTGACGAGGAAAGTACTCTCTGATGTAAGAAGAAGCAGCATGGGTAGCCACTGTGCTGAATATTCCGATATCAGGGTAGCCACTTGATAATGGGAGTAGACTTACTCGTTATTTATTAAATAAACGATGTATAGAATATGAAGCTTAACTTAACTAATCCTAGGAGTTAGAATGAGCTTAAAGGAAGTTATCGACGACATCGATCGCAAGCTGCCGCAGTTTAATGACAAACTGCTACTTGACTACAACAAGAACCTGATCAACGGGTGCCGTGACTACGTGGATAAAGTCTTTGCCCACGCAGTTGAGTACATTAACGACACCCTTGAGGATGCACGACAGAACAACAGTATCAACTCATACGGCATGTCTATCGACACGTTCGTTGAGCAGCCGACTACAGTTGTAACTTACAAGGGCTCTAGAGTTCTGGGGCCCGTCGAGCAGGTCAAGTATGAGACTAACAAAGGTCTTGGTAAGGAGAAGATAAGCATAGAGCGTGACGAACGAATGCTCGTAGAGTGTGCGTTCGAAATCAATGGCGAGCCGTATACCACTGAACTCTATCTTCCCTACTGGATCAACAACGGACTCATCATGAATGGCAAAATCTATGCAGTCAAGCACGTTCTGTGCGACAAGATTGTAAGACTAGCTACTGGTGATGGGATCATCATGAGGGTTATGAGATCTCCTCTCCATTTCTGGAGAAATGAGGAGATAGTACTTAAGGACATCCACGGTAAAGAAACTTCTGTAAAGTACATCACTTGTAAGGCACACTACAAGACAAATACGAAGAAGAAGTATCAGCGTACTCCTCTCGTTTTGTACATCCTGGCAACATACGGTCTTACTGAAGGTATCAACAAGTTTGTTCCAAGCGGTTGTGTAACCGTTTGTCAGACTGCTGATATGGACGACGAGGATCATCTCTACTTCCAAGCTATACCTGGCATTTATGTTAAGTGTGAAACTGACGCATTTGCTAGTACTGTTTGTAAGAGAGTAGTGGCATCACTGGTATATATCTTTAGAATCGCTGCTAAGGATATTACCGGATATGGAGATAAAAAGTTCGATAGTCTCTCTAACAAAGACTTGTACATTGCATTGATAGGCAGGATCATCTACGGAGAGAAATACTCATTACCCCAAGCTTATGGGCACGGTGAGTCTCATCTTCGTTCACTGAACACCTATATCGATGCAGCGTCAAGTGCCGAGTTCAAACGAGATTACAACATCACTATCAGGAACATCTTTGAGTTATTCATCTTTGTCTTCTTCAATATAGATACATATCTGGCTGGTTACAGTCCGAATGATCTGTTTGAGAAGAAACTTGGTAATGTGGATAAGTTGTTACGGGATTGTATTACTTCTAATCTGTTCAACAAAATCTACAGAGTGTCTAGAGGTAAGGAGCTTAAACCTAAGAACATAGCAGATGCGTTACGCATCAAGCCAACTAGTATCAATGATATCTACAAGGACGAAAGTATAGCTACCGGTACTGAGGCCTACAACGATGACATGCTATTCAATCAGCTATGTCACAAATTACTCCAATCCAGATCAGCTAAAGGATCTAAGAAAGGAAACGATAGCAACACAATTAACCACAAGGAGCATCAGTTCTCACCTTCATTCGTAGCCATTGAAAGTATACTCTCGATAAGTACCTCCAATCCGGGAGTAGCTGGAGACATCAATCCATTCGCTCAGATAGATGAGGATGGATGTTTTGATGAATCCAAGATGCCTTGGTACGATCAGATCAAGGGACTAAGCAATCTCCTTGTTCCGCTTTAGCGAACCATTTTCGACGGACATATGCATATGGGATTTGTAACAGATACTAACCAGCAGTTTAACTATGCCGGTAAGGCTCCGATACCGGAGCAGCCTCAGTCGGCACCTCAGCCGACGTACAATGGATTTCAACCTACCTATCAGCAGGCAGATCCGGTTAACAGCAACATGACCAGAGTGGCTGGTATGGTCAGACCGCTCCTTCAGGCTTACATCGCTCAGGGACGTCTTAACCCGCAGGCAGCTAGCAAAATAGCTGATTTACTTACCAGAGATGCTAACACCGTTTGGCCAGAGAATCTTGTCAGAACTTTTGGCAGACGGGTTTGCAGTGATCAGGAACTGAACAACTGGCTTAACAACACGATCCAGTATTACAGCAACACGCTGGCTAATGCCGGAATGAATATTAGAGGCATTCCTCAGAACCAGGGATTTATGCCGCAGCCTCCTATGTATGGTAATAACATCCAGGGTGGCAGCATAGGCGTATTCGATCGGATGGGGTTCGGAGGTCAGCAGGGCTTCGCACCGCAGGCAGAGTATGCAGTTCAGGGTTTTGCACCTCAGCAGGGGTACGTTACTCAGGGATTCATTCCGCAGCAGGGTTACAACCAGATGAATACTGGCTATATAACTCAGGGATTTGCGCCTCAGCCTGGCTATGCTACTCAGGGATTTACTCCGCAGCAGTCAGCTCCAGCCAGGAACGCAAGCGCCGAGTTAGAAGCTGACATCAGACGTATGTATGGCGGTCAGGGACAGCAGACTGCTTCTGAAACTCTTAGTCCGTTTCAGAGGCCTAGTGTAACTAACCCGACTTACAACAGCGAACCGCCAACAACTACCGCTACACCAATCAAGCCGGAGAACATCGCTCGGCCTCAGCCAGCACCGCAGCCTGCTCCTAGACCGGTTGCCCGGCCTGGCGACAGTTGGGTTCCTGCGCCTCCAGCTATCGATTACAGCGAGAGTGACCAGTTAGCTAAGGATCTGTTTGGGGATAGCGGTACTGAACCAGCAGATGATTGGATAACTGTAGCTAGAGAACGTATCAACGATAAGGTACGTCGTCTTATCGGCAGTATGACTATCCAGCATAAACCCGAAGACACTATGACTCCTCCTGCGGAATCCAAGGTCGTTACTGCAGATCTTGAGATCGATGTTCCAGTTGAGTCTATCGCTCAGGCAGTTGCAGACATAACAGCTAACCACAAGGAGGCAACGAAGACCGATTCAGTCTACAACATCAAGGCTAAGATGGAGCACATCATCCGTCTTCCGTTCGAGACAGCCAAGAATGAGTACACTGCCATTCAGAGGCTTATCGATAGTGAGGTAGATGATGCCAGCAAGACCGGTATCCAGGGTTTCAAGGATGTCATGAAGATAGGTATGGATGTGCTGCGTAAGATAACTTACTCTACCAACACGTTCTATGAAGGTATCTCAAGTCTGGTTCTCGATCTGTTCAATCATCAGTTCGTAATCAGTCTTGGCGGCATGACTGTAGAAGGGTATACATCACCTGCTCCTGTCAAGAACATCTCTGAGATGGAATGGGCACTTAACATGGAAAGCGATTTCCTTAAAGAACTCAAGGCCAAGGATGAGTATAAGTATTGCAAAGCTATGTATACCAGCCTTATGTCATCTATCTTCTCCATCTGGTCACTGAAGGTTAAAGGATATAAGGGTTATCTTGATCCTGCTAACCAGGCTGATGCTCAGCTGATAGTAGTTAACAGCACTAACGGCCTGTCAGTAGATGGAGCACCCATCAGACTGCTTGGTACTGTCAACGTAGCTAATGAAGAACTTAAGAAGAAAGTAGATGCAGCTGTCAGAAGCATCTTCGTTCTGACTTATAATACCACTATCGTCATTTCCAACCTGAAACTTGAGACTAAGCCTAAGGTTAATGGAACTAATGATTTCGGTATCAAACTGATGGATAGGCATTCGTCTTATGCTGCACCGCTGGCTATGACTGTAAGTCGTCACGGTTATGCTAACGTAGTTATCAGGGAGGATAATAGTACGATAGATACGCCTTACATAGGCGGTCTGGATACAGACGGTGTATTCGTCATGAGAAAGATGCAGAGATGCACTCGTCAGAATAAGTAGAAGTTATTAAGTTCTAACTAATAGGGAGTCCAGGTAGGCGCTTAGGCGTCTACCATGGACTCTTTTTACGAAGCTCATTTCTTTTTACTTATATATTATTAAGATGAACAGGTGGAGCTGAAGCAATATTCAGCTCCGTAATTTTAACATCGTAGCCAAAGGAGGCTATTATGGACATTAACACTAACATTTTTGTAACTTTCTTCCTTGCAGCTCTTGAATTAATTGGTAAGTGCTACGTAGCTGTAGCACGGACCTTTACCAGCTGCAAGGAAGAACAGCTGACTGCATTTAAGTCAGCTGTGCTTGAGAAGTTTGCAGAAAGGGAAGAATGGTATTATACCATTGCCGAAGAACATCTCGGCGATGAGTTTGTAGCCGCCTTAACCGTACAGAGGGCTCTCTTAGAGGACCTGTTAAAGGTCTTTAATGAGAGCAAGCTCTCGTACGGAACTAAGATTTCTGCAGAGTTCCAGAAGTACTGGATGGAACTATGCGGAAAAACCATAAGGCAGTCCAGAGAAATCTGTGAGGTAGCTGCAGCTAAGTAAGCTTAGCCCCACAGATAAAGAAAGGGCAGGCGCACTCGTGAGAGTCCGCCTGCTTATTTTTTTTAATTTTTTGTTCAGTCAAGAAGTATAACTATATCCCTCAGATCAAGTTCATTAGAAGTTGTACCTGCAGTGATGTCATAGTTCAATCTGATAACGATCTTATCTTCTTTGTTCCTGTATATCTCAGCATTAACATATGCGGGTCTATCCTGATGAGTGAAAGAGGCATGACCCTTCAGTACCTCAGAACCCTGATTGAACCTGATGATAACCGGGAACTGGAATCCATTAACTTCTTCTACGTCTAACTTAATACCAGTAAACTTCCTGATGTTGCAGCTCTGGTCTATCAGTAAGTTATCGCTTATCTCAAAATACTGCCAACCCTCAACCGGACGGTTAAGAGCTTTAGTACCTGCCCAAGCGATATGTCCTTTACGGAACGGTACTAACATAGATTCCTGCTTAGAAGCATCGAGGAGATCACTCCAGGTAGAGGTTCCATTAGGAAGTAAGAATTCACTATCCTTAGGAGTGGTTACCTGAGTAGTCTCATCTACTAGCTTCCAGCAGCCTTCATTACCCGAAAGGTCTTCGATAGCTAATGTTTCCTGAACCATATTCTTTAGCTCAAATCCAAGCTGTAAGTATGCTCCAGTAGCATCGCCATCTTCATCCCAAACTACACGTAACTGAGGCTGTATAGCTAAGTCTACTTTACCGTAATCTACAAAAGGAACATATCCACGGGGATAGTTCTCAGAGATGACATTGATATTTACTCTATCATTTTCATTATTATTCAGATCTACTGATACTGCTGCAGTAAACTGAATATGACTTTGATCAGTTTGTAACCTAAAAGTAAAAGTATCTGCTGTGCAAGGTGAGGTATCAGTACCTGCTACCTTATACAGACTAGCGATAGTGTACCAATGAAGACCACTCTTAGGTGAGTATATCTTCATATATGTGCATTTACCGTTACTGACGTCTCCGTATGACGGAACTCCCTGTAATCTTCTCATGTTGCTCTCCAATGTTTCGATACGTCTGAATAGCGAACTCATGATTTCAGTAGTACCGAGCGTATCCTCAGTAACTGTCTTCGCTTCATTAAGGTAGTTGATAACGTTATAAGTCTGCTTAAGCATCTCACGATAGTTATCAACAGTAACATCACCACCATAGGCGTGATAAGAAACTGTTACAGTACCGGTGATAGGAGCAGCTATCAGGATGAAGTTATATACCGGAGATGTATACGAAGTTGATTTGGTTCTGGACTCATTCATACCAGCGATGAAGTAGTCAGTACCTAATGTTAATGTAGTATTTGAATCAGGATGCTTGACTACTACACTGTCGTAGTAGAACGGTCCACCTTTAGGCTGAATAACGAACTTCTTATTCGGAACATCGATAGTGTGTTCCTCATCAGTCACTTCATTATTAGGGTTAGTACAAGACTCATCCAATTCGAAAAGGATGCCATCGTTAGCACCAACTGTCATAACGTCAGTAACGTCATTATTCAATACCTTAAGCTGCTCAATGGATTTAATCACATCAAGCATAAGCTCAGGTGTTATATTTAACGGTTCGTTGTGAAAGTAAGCTGTCTTTATCTGGTTAGGGTATAACCTCTGGTACGATACAGCTATAGTGTACGTAGTACCGGCAGTTACACCTTTAAGCATCTTGATACCAGAGCAGAGCGTCTTATTGAAACTGGGATCGATAAGCTTAGCTCCAGACATATCGTTATCACAAGTAGCGGTTAGCTCCTCAGTAACTTCATAGTCTGTATCGAATACCAGTTCCTGATTGGATACGCCACCTGAGATAATGTATACATGTATACTATCTACAAAGACGGTAGCTCCAAAATCAACTATCTGCCCGTATTTGAATATACGATAAATTTTATTACTTTCAGCGTAGTTAGATAATGAACCGGTAAGGTCCATAGTCAGATTACTCATTTACTAACCCCCACTGGATGATGATAACTGGGACTGCAGATTAGCTATCAGTTTCTCATACTCTTTAATAGCTGTATTAGCCTGAGATAACTGTTTCTGCAGTCTGAGATTTTCTGAATAATAGTTAATAATCTTTAGCTTATCTTTATCTCTGTCTGCCAGTAATTGGCTGTACTGGCTATCAGTAAGCCACTCTTCCTTAATAGTAACGAAGTTAACATCTGGAGTTATACCGTATGTAGCTTCTACTATTTCAGTAAATGTCTTCTTCATGAAATTAAGTAAGGTAGGATCTTTAGTAACACCTATAGTAGAAATCATACCGAACTTATAATACTTAGATACATTGAAGTCAGGTGTCTCTGCTACAAAGTACATCGATGCGTAAATAGTGGTACTGACATCGTCATAGTCAGGCTGAGTCAACTTAAGCATCTTAGCAGCCCGAATATCAGGCAGCAGCTGCTGCATGTCATCCTCGGTCTTATCATTGGGCTTAAACCAATCATCAACTAATTTACCACCGTCATCAAGGTACTCATCATAAGTCATGACCTTGACTACTTTGTATACGCCATTAAACTTATCGTATCCATCGATAAAGATAAAGTTATATATAGCTCCTGGAGTAGGTATAATCATGCTGGGCATATACACTTACCTCTTAAGTATTACTTACAATGCTCTCATACGAGTCGCGAGTCATTACTAAGTACTCTGCAGTATCCTGAGCAAATACTAGATAAGTACTGCCACCAGATTCAGTCTGCTGATAGCGACCAGTTGCAGCTACTCCATTAACTATAGCCATAGCTTCATTAAGCTTAATAGAGAACTCCTGAGTAGTACCATCCATATACTTGAACCCAGGTTCCTGCGAGCTATAGTCCTGATAAGTAGGATGAGCTTTACGCACAGAAAAGAGTTCATTGTTGTTAGGATCAGGTAATACTAAGAGCAGCATTTTACTCTGAGCGTTAGTTAAGGCTTCCAGATAAGTTTTCCTGAATTCTTCGGTGTAGTTCCCATAAACCTTACGTGCGATATCTTCTAGTGCACTTAGATTCCATACACTAGGATAGTAGTCCTTCCCTGCTCTAGAAGTATACTTATCGTAGATAGGTACGATATAGAACCTACAGTTAACATAGACATCAGGAAACAGGATCTTGAGGTCATCCGGGGATAACTCCGTATTACTCTCTAAGTAGTTTCTGATAGCTGCACGGCAGTCTAATGAACTAGGAGTCTTAGCTCCGCAATAAGACAGAGCGAATGGAATAGTGATACTGGTTCTACTATCTACTACGTAAGTAGTATTGAAAGTGTAGATACCATTCTGATCACGGAGCATAGTCTCGACATTAGTCTTACTGAAAACATAAGCCGGACTATTCTGAAGAATACTGAGTACACCCTGCTGGATAAGAGTAGCTGGATCAGTAAGTACAGTAAGATCATACGGAGCTATAACGGAAGTTATAGTAACGTAAGGATACTGAGTACTGAAAGCTTTATTGGAGATCCAGAGATGGAACACTAAATCTGCTTCGTTTGTAATAAACTCAAACTCTATCCAGTTAGCAAACTTAAAGAGTCTGGCTGTACCATCTGACAGATTTAACCTAGCAGTAACATACTCAGTACTGGTAAAATAAGAACCAGGAACATAACCAGTATAAGACTCATCAGTAGTAAGAATAGTTTCTATCTGTTCTTGGCTATCCATATCCTGAGTATAGATACGTTCCAGAATAGCAAAAACAGCAGATTGTTGAGCATTAGTTAAATTAGGTATAGACTTACTGGGTACACGATCTTTATCGTAGATGATCTCTAATGATCCAACTATAGACTTATCATCAGCTGTAGTAAGTCTAGATACTCTGTTATCAGTAAGACGTGTTTTGTTGATGAGATAGTTGTAGGACTCACCAACCAGTACGCCTATGCCTTGATCAGCACCGGATGGCGTATCCAGGTTAGATTTAAGTCTGGCAGCACTGTCCAGCACAAACCCATATATGGTTTCTTTAGTCATAACGCGTTACCTTTAATGTTTAGTGCATTGCGGTCATAGAATTTCAAACGATATCATCTGATATTTAGTCATTTGTCTAAAATTATATAGACAAATCTTGTACCTAGGAGATTTAATTACATGACTATGTATTTCAGAAACCCCCTTATGCAGCGCATAAGCGCAGATAGCGAAGACCTTACCTGGAAAGCTGTACAAAGACTTAAGGATAAATCAGCTGTTGATAAACTGGAACGTGAATATCATTTTGCGCTTCCTGAAAGCCTTAAAGCTTGTATCCTGAAGTACAATGGCGGTATATGCAAGCCTAACAAGATAGATGCTCCTTCTGGTAACGTCTATCTATTTGGCGGGTTACTGTCTTTTAATGAAAATGACGCAGACAATGTATATACTGCTATCCAGTCTATACTGGACGTAAGCGGGAGCAGACTTAATTACTTTCCGTTCGGTCTAGATCCCTTCGGCAACTTCTTCTGTATTCAAGATGATGGAGTAATCTTCTTCAATCATGAAACTAACGGTATCGAAGTATTAACTAAATCCTTCGATGATTTCTTAGCTTCTTTACACGCGTAGGTGATAACTTATGGCATTCAATTACCTGTTTCAGGGTATGGAAGCATACCTTGATGATGATGTTGAGATCAACAACAATGTTACTACTCCTGAAGATGATGCGGTAGCAGCTGCGGATCAGTCTGCTGAGATAGCTTCTGATGTAGCAGATGCTAACTCTGAGGCTAAGGATTCTGAGATACAAGCTCAAATGCTTGTACAGATGAGTAAGTTATATACTCATGTTAAACAATTTGGCATAGATAGAACTTTCGTAGCTCTGTACAACGATCACGGTGCTCTTGACCAAGTTTGCAATATAAGATTTCCTTCTTGCGAATCTATGCCGGCAGAAGGAAGCCCTAGCAGTAAATACTCTCAAGCTTTCATAGCTGCTATGGAAGATGAGAAAATTGGATTTTGGACTAAGATTAAAAATCTTATTCTAAATATCTGGGATTGGATAGTTGAAAAAGCTGCGAATCTTCGCAGTCGTATTATGAAATTCGGTATAGCTAAAATAGCAGATCTGGAAAAAACTGTTCGAGAGATAAGAGAAAAATATTCAGATCTGCATCCAATAGATATATCTAGAATGAGAGTTTGCCGTTTTTTCTTTGCTCAAGAAACTCGTGATAAGATAAATAAACTAATTAAGCTATTAAAAGAGGACGTAAAAGAATCCCAACGAACCGTGCACAATATCTGTGTGGTTGCGGGGCAGTATCTTAAAAAAGATACTCATGAAGCTTCCAATCTACAAACCTACAAAGACGAATTAGCATCATCTTACGCAAATATCTGCCAAAGTTTTCAGTCGTTTAATAAATTAACCAAAGACGGAAGTATAATATACCCTAAAAAAGACATTGGCGATAACACAGCAGATTTCAATGAACTTCTAAACAAAGTAAAGGAGTATGGTGCACAGGTAAAAACTGACTGGAACGATATAGATGGCACATATGACGCATTAGTAGGAACCGCTTCGGACGTTAGAAAAATTATAAAAGATATTAGAAATACGAACGATCTTCCAACCGTCTTTGCTGAAAGTTTAGCAAACGCAATGAAAAGTGCCCGTTATAATGTTATCGTATTCCTCACTTTCTGTAGATTCTATGGAAACATGTCCAACGAAATAGACCGAGAACTACATATGCCGTTATTCCTTAAACAACTACAGAAGAAATAGATATTCATAAGTTAGAGATCCTCCTTGATTGGAGGATCTCTAACTTTCGTGAAGTTCATTTTTTTTCAGTTATATATCATTAAGGTGAATAGGTGGAGCTAGAGCTGACTCTGGCTCTTATTATTAACATAACCTGAGGAGGTTATTATGGGCAATGAACTTAACTATGGCGATAAGATCGCCCTTAAGAACTGGGAGAATTTCTCCCAGAAGAAGGATCGGGAATTCGGCGCAATCATCAATATCATTATCGACGAGCGTGCCGAGAAGCTGGTGCGCGACTCCACCTCCTTCAAGGAGAACGGAAGTCTCAGCACCGGTGACCTCGATGCGGTCACCGAGATTCTGGCATTTTACTGCCAGACCCACGAGGCGATGCGAAAAGACGTCGCTGAGTTGGTCTTCACGTTCTTCGACTCAGATACAACTCGTCCTCTTCTTACTGAATTCCTTACTTCTCTTCATGACGAGTTCGTGAAGAGGATCGGTGGGAAGGTCAAGAAGCTCGCAGAAATGTGGGGAAAGATTGATGCCATCAAGAAGGAGTATAATTACAAGGACTAACCCTCCTCTCTAGCATCAATCTAAGCAAAGAAGCCGCAGAACATCGTGGCTTCTTTTTTTTCATTTTACCTACAGATATATATTACTTAAACGATGAAGCTAAAGTGTTTTAGCTTCACATTAACCATTGCGAGGTAACTATGCGTTTTAAGGAAATTAGTCTCGCTAGTAAATACGAGGATTTTGAAGGTCTTCGACCTAGAGAGATTGTTGAGGGTGGTAGACATAAGGAAGAAGAAGAACAGGAGTCTAAAGCGTCATACGATCCAGACGATCCATGCGAAATGATAATAGGCGATCTTCGTCGCTATCATGCTGATCATCCTAATCCTGCTGCAGAACGCGAATGGCGGCGTTATGAGCATCTCGTCTCCTATATAGTACCGCATGCTATAAAAAGACTAGATCCTTGTTATCGCAAGAAATCGCTTAACCGTTCTGATGTCAGGAAAATAGTGGGGGAATACGTTTTTAGCGCTGAGAAGCTCGAACTAATAACTGGATCTGTATGCAATGAGCTTAGAGATCGAGGTTACAAAATTATAGTCAATTAACCGTAGGAGAAAACTATGAGTATGTTTGGTAGTAGCTTTAATGAATTTACCGGACACAATGACCAGGAGCATGTTGAGATGCATCCGGAAGATGAGCTCTATGGTTCACGTTCGAAGCCTCACCATAAGAAAGACGAGGATAGTTTGCTGCCAGATCTGGACCTGATTTTTAACACCACTCCTGAGCAGCTTAGAGAGATGGCACGTGCTAATCTTCGTAAGCTTCGCGGCATGGACGACTAAAATAAGTTTTAGTTAACTTAAGAACAACCAGCCTGCTAACGCAGGCTGGTTTATTTTTTGTCATTTTACTGCAAAGAAATGGTATAGATATTTTAAGACTATAAGGAGTATAATTGTGAGTACTATACTCTACATGAAAGATATAGAAGCGAAACATCCATACATAGACTATAATACTAAGAATCAATCATTCTTACGTATAGCCTTAGTACTTAAACGTATGGGTATACATAACTATTATTTTTTTCTAAGCTTATACGATCGTAGTTTGCTTGGAGTAGATCCTAGGTCTAAAGATCTAACTACTGAGCAAATGCTTCGTATCTCTCAGGAGTGCAAGATCAATATCTGGTATTTCCTAAGAGAAGTAGTACGTGTTCCGGTCATCGGTCAGGAAAATGGAACACCCTTCGAGCTTAACCGAGGTAATTTAGCTTTAACCTGGTCGTTCATGAACGATGTCGATATAGGACTAGTTCAGCCACGTCAGACTGGTAAAACTATCGGCATGCAGTGTATCATAGACCACGCTATGTACGTAGCATTTTCTTATCTTGATATCGGCATGTTCACTAAGGATTCTGCCCTTGTCCAAGATAACGTTGCTCGTCTTAAAGCTCTTAGAGACGGACTGCCTAAGTGGATGGTGTCTAAATCCACTGCAGATGGAGAACGTAAGGAAGGCCTATTTTACGCAGCTTTGCATAACTCATACAAAACATTTACATCTGCTAACGATGAGGTGGGTGCTTACAAGCTGGGCCGCGGATGCACAATGGCTGTGGTACACTTCGACGAAATAGCATTCATGAACTATAATTGGATAGTCGTACCCACAGCTGTCAACGCTATGTTGGCAGCTTCCCAAAACGCTCGTAAAGCTGGATTACCTTCTCCTATCATCTTTACTACAACTGCAGGTAACCCTGAAACTAAGCAAGGCGCTTATGCTCTTAACCTTTTAAGATCAGCTCTTCCATTCACAGAAGCACTCTATGATCTTAAAGATAGAGATGAACTTATCTCTACTATCCATAAATCTTCTAGCCGTACAGCACCTATGCTGTACTTAGAATTCTCCTATAGACAGCTAGGTAAAACTGATGAATGGTTCAGGGAAAATGCTTCCCGCTCTGGAGCATCTCAGGATGATATCAACCGTGATTTCCTTAACATCTGGCAAACTTCCTCAGACAACGCTATACTGCCTGAGAAAATACGTAATGAGCTTATAGCTTCTAAACGTGAACCTCTGTATTGCGAAATCATAGATGACTTTATCATCCGTTGGTATATACCTAAAGAGAAAGTTAACTCTCAAGAAATACTTCAGGTAAAAGGAGCCCTAGGTTGTGATAGTTCTGAGAACATCGGTAAAGACTTCACTACCTTTACTTTGGTGTCTATCAAAGATATGTCAGTTGTAGCTACTTTCCGTTGCAATAACAGTAACACTATGGCTATAGCTCGGTTCATTGTTAAGTTCCTACTTAAGTATACTGGAGTGGTGTTCATTCCTGAACGTCAGAATACAGGTATCGCTATAACTGACTTCGTTATCGAAGAATTACAGAAAAGAAATATCAATCCTTACACTCGTATCTACAACGATGTAGTTCAGAATCGTAATGAAGATAGGTACAAAGATATCAGTATCTACAACTATACTGAGATACCAGCTAATATCAGAGGTATGTTCGGCTACAGAACAGGCGGTGCTGCATCAGGTACTTCCAGAAATTTACTCTATAAACAAGTCATGTTCAAAGCTCTGGAACTCATAGCTACCAGGGTATACGATAGAACACTTATCACTGAATTAGTTAACCTTACTACTCGCGGCGGTCGTATCGACCACAGTAACGGTAAGCATGATGATCAGGTCATCTCGTTATTACTAGCATGCTACTTGATATTTTTCGGTAAGAACTTATATCTCTACGGCATCGATAGTAGTGAAGTTCTCAGTACAGTATCAGCTACCGGAGAACACATCGATGCTAAAACCAGAGATAATCAAATAGCTATCCGTAGAAGAGTAGCCGAGCTTAAGGGATTACTTGCAGCAGATCCGGTATTACCACTTAAGCAATCTTATCAAAGAGAACTGGATGTCCTTACTCCTATGCTAGATGATAAGATAGTTGCTGTACAGCCATTAGCTGTAACACAGGTTAACTACCAGGAAGATAAACTTAATACTTCATCTGCTTCTGAAGCCAGATTACAAACATTTGTTAGAAGATTTTTAAGGAGTTAACATGGCTAATACCATCAGAGATACCTTAACGGAGAGATTACATATAACTATCACTCCTACATTAGCCAAGAGTATCATCCGTTACGTATTAGGTTACGAAACTTATAAAACTAACATCAACGCATTCGCCAGTCCGTATCTAGGTATAGATTCCTGTGTATTCAGGGAAGCTGATCGTGCTGGATTCTTTGATCTGTTTAACGTAGAAGGTAATACTGTAACTAATGTAGTTAAAAGTAAGATCTCAGGACAAAATATCTTCGGTGTAGCAACCAGGCATCTGGTAGAAGGACTGGCTCCTGGGATATCTCAACTGTCTAGTGACTTATCCACTGCTGGGTTTACTCAGCTGGAGATGAAACGTATCATTAGTGATATACCGGCTATCGATCCTAACTTCAAAATAGCATCTGATCCATTTAACATTTTCTGCATTTGGGTAACTCACTTAGTACTAGTAAGTACTCTGCCTGATAAACTTAAATACGATACTGCTATGTCAGTACTAAGATTCTTGCAGTATCGCTTCTTTACGTCTATCGTTAACTATCGATTCAGATACAAGCCTAACGAAACTGTGATGCAGACTACTTTCGAATCTCTGTCCGATAAATTCGATATCAAGCGTTATGGTACCTGGAAAGCAGTTATCGATGCTCGTGCTCAGGATTTCTTATCACCTAAATCTATACACTATAAAACTCTGATAAACGGTGGAGATGATAAAGCATTTCTATACGTCATTACCGATATACAGTCACGCATGAGATCTCAGATCAACCTCTACGTAGAAGAGTTTATGAGAATTAAAGAATCTGGAGATCTTATCGGTAGTTATGGTAGTACCGGTACTGATAAAGAAGACGGACAGAAGATGATACTGTCAGTTGAGTCTGGGCTGGATATGGCTATTTCTTCTGTATATCAGGATACCATGTCTGTATCAAGACTGCTTGATGATAGAGCTATAAGGTTAACAGCTGGACTGTTTACTGCACTACGTCCTGATCAGATAAGACAAATGATGCTAGCATTTTCTGAATACTGTGTCAAGATGGCTAAGACTAAAAACGATGATAAAATTAGTACTATCGGAGATGAAGAACTTTACATAGGTGGACATGTCCTGGTTCAGCAAATCATTCAGCAAACTTATCGTTATTGCCGTAATAATGGGACTAATATCAATTCTCCGGTAGCTATACTTAAAACTACTAAGGATGTATACTCATCTTCTCGTATATCTGATGCAGGTATCATAGCAGTTAAGTCATCTGTTGGAAACCTTGTATTAGAATTACAAGCATCTCGCCGTGAAACAACACTATCCGCATTACGCGTAGCATTCATCATGTACATCATGCTGCTGGCTATCAAGTATATCAGATAAGGATATAACTATGCGTGAACTTAAAACCCGTAACGAAATAGATCAGTTCTTAGGTAAACTCGATTTTGAATCAGCAGATGAACGTATCAGTTATTCCCGTTGGTATAGAGATCTAAGTAAAAAGAACCAGAAATATCTGGATACTAAACTTAAAGCAAATGAGTTCGTTAAACGCAATAAGGAACATCATAAAGAGTAAGATGATGCTACTGGAGGTTAACCTCCAGTAGCATCTATTTATTCATAGTTAGTTATGATAACTTCATTACCATGACGATTGCCGCCATCACGATTGATAGACCTTAATACATTTATCGGAAGTATATGGAAGTCTTTATACATCTCTCGCACTAAAGGAACATCGTTGTTGCTTATCAGTACATAAGCGCCACGACGATCTAGCACTTTAACAAATTCAGCAAGACGTTTATGATCATCCATACTGAAACCTTTAGCACAGTACGTAGTAAAGTTAGCAGTCATACTTACCGGTACATAAGGAGAATCTATATAAACAAAATCCTTCTCCGATACAGTAGCACAGGTCTCTTCAAAGTCACCATTTATAATCTGTATATTGCTGGTATTAAGATATTCGGAAATTCCTCTAAGATTCTTTACATCAACTACCTGTTTCTTAGACTTTCTATTCCACGGGACGTTAAACATACCGTTGGCATTAACCCGATATATACCATTAAAGCAATGCTTATTAAGCCATATAAATAAAGCAGCGCATTCAACATCTGGAAGATTAAGTTCTTCTCTCTTATTGAAACGTTCTCTTCGTTGGTAATATGTTGCACATGCGTCTTCGCTAGATACATCTACATTAAGTTTGTCTAGCTGCTCTAATAAATCATCAAGCTTATCTTTAACACATCTATAAGCATTTATCAACTGATAATTTTTATCGCCTATAACTGCATTAGTCGGCATATGATCGAAGAATAATGCTCCGCCTCCTATGAACGGTTCATAATACCTTTTATAGTCATCTGGTATTATATCTGTCAACTTGTATAGAAGTTGGGTCTTACCTCCGACCCATTTAACGAACGGCTTTAGTCGTATTTCCGGAGTTATATTTAGCATAGAGTTTAGGACTGAATTGTAATACTTGCTTAGAATATTTATCTACTTTATAATAAAACCATTCTTTATAAAAAGATACTGGCACTGTGCTAGCATCTACAATAACTTCATTAACTGGAAGAAGCCCTAGTTTATTTAGCTTATCAGCAGTTATCATTTCAAAAGACTCAATGATATTCTCTTTAGTAATCTCATCCTTAGTTATTTTGATATGAATTTTCATAGTAGCTCCTATATAGTAAATCATTCCATACTGAAATAACATAAGTAATAGTGTAGCCCCAATGTATTCTTAGATATATATTATTAAAGTGAATAGGTGGAGCTGGAGGCAACTCTGGCTTCGATCGTAAACACATAGCACTTGGAGGTGCATATATGAAAGTATTCGAAGCACTTTACCATATCGGCCATATGGTTGATGCCGGCATCAAGGGAACTTTTACTCTTGTTATCAGAGATAACAAAGAGAAGAAGACTCTCTTCGTGATAGATACGGAGAAGCTTACCATCGCTACCGACAATAAGTACGATTGGGAGGCGGGCCAGGCTCTCGCCAGTGCCCTCGTGAGGGGTGACGCGGTCGTTGAGCTTGCTTGGAAGGGAACCGACCTGTAAAGGTTAGAACCACTCAAGTAGCATAGTCTGATAAAACAGGGATTGAGCATTATTACTATAACGATGTAGTAAAGCAAAGGAGTAAACTATGAGTACTAAATATGTTAAGCCCGATTGGAAGTTTCGTAATCTTGAAAGTATAGTAATGATTACGGCAGGCAACGTTGGTCGACGTTGCTATGAACAGTTCCAGGAAGACTGGAGACTGGGTAAGAGAGAACTCGATGAGGACTATTCTGAGAAGGTCGCTCAGTTCTTGTACGATAGAGTCGTGGAAGACAGGGCCGTAGCCTACGCTGTTCGTGAAGTTAAGGACGTACCTGGCTTCAAGGAGTTTTGGGAAGAACTCACCGGAAGCCTGCTCACTTGGGCTGGTAAGACCCCCAGGGATTTCTGGAACAGAGTTGCAGAAGATAACCAGTAGTTCAAATCTGTCTTAAGCGAAAGTGAGAAGCAGTCGGATAAACCGACTGCTTCTTTTTTTACTCGAGAGGCCTATAGGTGCAGAAGAATAAAGTTATAGGTACAACTACACTGGCTCCGCCAGCTGATAGACCGAATATAAGCCCACCACTTTCATCGACAATAGAAGCTGTAGACTGCATGAAAGTTGCTACTTCCTTATTAGCATCCTCAGAAAGTATAGGCAGTAAACTCATGGTATCGCCATCATGATCTCCACCAAGGTGTCCTAACGTAGAAGGATGCACTGAAAGAGATTGTTTAGATACCGCTCCTATAACCGGATATGAGTTCATAACCATATATCTATCTGGATTAGGTGCAAATGCATACTTAACTACACGACTCGGCTCAGTAGAAATTATGTGCCCCTTAACCGGATAAATATTGTACAGATTCAGTACAGGATAACGAGTAACAGTAAAGTGTCTACCCATAGCTGCTTTGAAGCAAGCTATATACAGTAACTCGATATAGGTCATAGGTCTGACCTTAGACGGATCAAAGATAATACTATTATAAAACTCAAGCTTACGCTTATCTTTAAGTCTACCGCCTTTAGCCTGTATAGCTCTGTACCGTGCAGCCATGACATCGGGGGTTATATAGTTATGCGAACCTATGAGCATCGACTGTTCTTTCTTAAACTTTTCCCAATCAGCATCGTTCTTAATACCGTAGCAATTATTCTTCATGTGGATTTCAACATCATCCACCAAAATTTCATAATCACCGAATTCGTCAGGCTGAACATTTTGATTTTTAACTATCTCAAGAAAATGCTGATACATCTCAGGCTTCATGATAACATCAAGATCCTGAGGGTTGATATCCATACCGTGAGCTCTTAATGCGCCAGTACCTTCGATAACGTAATTCTCTGCCGGATAATCATCAAGTACATGAACGTACGGATTGTCATCACGATATCTATCAGAACGAGCCAGCATCTGTTTGAAGTCATCGATATCTTTGAACTGATAAATGGTATCTCCTGTATCATAAACCATAAACAGATAATAGTTATCTGTAGTAGGAGAACCATCTGGGCCTCTGACTGGTTTAATAGATACAGGCTCAAAATGCATGGTGTTATCACGGAAGTCATTGATGATATCGTTTATTCCATCAGCAGTAGTAAATCTAGCTATGGTTCTATCATCTACTTCTACGTATTCACGTTTAAGTGTTTTAGAGTTAATAAGAGCAACAGTATTACTCTGCCCTGCACCAAATGTACCTACAAAGAGCTGAGTAGTCATGACATTTACTATCACAGGAACCAGCGCTTTTAATCCTTCAAATAAAGGTATCAAAGCTTCATCGATACTAAATACATTAGGAGAATCTGGTGACTTAGTTGCAGTTAATAGAGGAGAAGTAATAACGTTACGTGAACCGTAAACAATATCTCTTGCAGCATATTTACCCTGAGCAAATCCATGCTTGTCATCTATCATGTTTCTGATGTATTCATAGATTTCCTGCAGTTTATTCTGCATCTGGTAACGTATAGGATCAAAGATAGGATCATCTGTTCCATTGTCAGGAAGAGATTTTGTTAACGACAATAAGTTAAGGTACAGTTTATTTATTTTTTCAGATTCAGGCCTACCGTTATGAATTCTAACATCTCTTAATGCAGCTGGAAGAATAATAAACTTGGTAATGAACAAACGATCTTTATACTTGTTTATTAGTTCTATTTTGTCATTACGCTGAGCTGATTCAGTTCTAGCAAAATTTATCTCTAACAGATGAGATATAAAGAATTGATATCCTGTATCTGAATTAGGATCATCTCTAGTGGTTCTAACGAAATCTTTAGTAGCAGGATCAAAATAAGCATACTGCTTACCGGCAGCTATATCTTGATAAAACCCTTTAAGAGTCAATATCTGTCGATAGAGATGTGGGGATACCAACGTAGTACGTAAATACACAAAACCACGCCGTATCAGTCGTTCTCTAGATCCTAACTGTCCAAATATAACTTCGGAGTATAAGCCATCCGGATGAAATCTCTCAGTGGAGGACTCGTACATTGCATGAGATGTCACAGGTAAGCACTGCTTACGTTCAACGTATTCATCCGGATTGATCATTGTTATGTTAAATGGTGCTAGCTTAGCCATGTGCAGCTCCCAAATAAGAAAAATATTTCGATGATTTATATCATATACAAATGATACAATGTGCGCCATTCGATGACGCACCGTTGTAGGTCTTTAGACAAGTTTTGTTTAGGTAGAAATTATGAGCGCATATTCTGATTTTCTGGATAAACACGATGATCTTATCACTAAGGTTAATGACGCTATCATGTATAGCAAATTTCACGCTATTAAAGAAGTGTACATAGATTTAGCCCTACTGAAAGATACCAGATTGGGGCTTATACTAGCTACCGATAAAGAAGCATTACCGTATATAAAAGCCAATCTGGATAGATACCAGATGAGACCCAATCGTAGTTTTACCTTTGCTTTCCCTAAACTAAAATATAAAGAAAGCGAATACCAGAAAATGTATAAAGATGCCAAATACAGCAGAGACATCTTTAATTGCAGTCCCGATACTTCACTATCCGGGATGATTAAACGTATCTTCATTATGCTGTATGACAACAATACCCGTGTCAGATATTTTGATAAAATACATGTTACTGTCAACACATATCCCTTACAACAGAACGACTTAACTAAGACTTACTGCAATATCTTAAACAATATTTCGGATGGCAGAGCTGTAGTAGAATTTATCACCACTGATCCGCGTACCATAAATGAAGATAAATGGAGATCTATGGATCTAATGTTTATCGATAACATCAACTATACCTGCGATGTTAAAGGCACTTTGTATAAACCGTTAATAGAAGAAGCTTCTATGCCTTTAACTCAAATCTATGCACCGTATAGCTGCGAAGACAGTATGCTTCATCAGTGGCAAAGATACAACGTAGATTTTACCGACAAAGAGACTATGAAGTTACTATTTCAGACTACTGAACTAGTAATGAACACTCTCTGTCATTTCCTATTTGCATCGTTTGACGTTGCTACCGATAAGTAGGAGGATTATTCATTATGAGTTTCTTTGATAAAAAGAGTAAAGACCCGACTTCGAAGGATGCGAAACACGAATTTGACAGAGACAATCTGGATTCGGAACTCGACGACCTTCTAAACGACAACTTTGATTATCAGTCCGATGAAGATATAGTCGATCCAGATAAACGACATCCGATAATCAAAAAGCTAAGAGATGTGGGTATAGATGTCGATGCTATCAAGAGTAATGCTCTTGAAGGTGCCGGCGAAGGTATCAAAAACGCTATCGATAAATCTATGCCTAATGTATCGAGAACCTGGGAAGGAGGACAGAATTTACTATCAGAACTCGATACTCTCAAAACTGAATCACTAGATAAAATTATTCCTGCCTATAACGCAACTATGCGTAGTGCCAAGAGAATGGCAACTAGTTTAGCAGGAAGATTACCGTTCAAACTCGATAAGAAAATAGCTGCACTTATCGATAAAATACACGAACCTGATGAAGGCGGTTACGAGCCTAAAAGTAAAGATCAGATAAGAGAAGAAAGCCAGAAGAACGCCATGGCCGCAATCTTCCAGGCTGAACAGCAGGAACGTGTAGAAGATAAGCGTGAAGCCACTATAGAAAAAACCTTTGATAGACGTGTCGGTCAGATACACCATCAGGAAACCGCTAGTATTCTTAACGTCATTCGTAATCAAAGTGTTTTTCAGACAGCATTTACTCGTGGTACATTTACTGCTTACCTTAAGAAAGATCTAGAACTTAAATACAAACAGTTATATGCAACTCAAGATTTACTTGAATCGCATAAACTGATGGTTAAATCTTTCCAGGAGCGTCTTGATGCTATTCGCAAGAATACTGCGCTTCCTGACGTCGATAAGATAACCTCAACCGAACTAATCAAAAAGAAAGTCAAAGAAGGTCTACTTAACACAGTAGGCAATAAACTCGGTTCATATTTCGGCGATATGCGTAAGAACATCATGGAGCAGTATGTAAAGCCATTCATCAGTCAGATGGAAATGGGTACAACCGCGATGGATATGCTCGGCGGAAATATGGACATGATGCTCGGCAAAGCCCCAGAGGAATTTCAATGGAGCGATGTGGGCAGAATGGGCTTGAACTTTGGTGTTAAGAAAGTATTTAGCGGGTTTACTAAGCAGCTCACTAACAAAATGCTGGATAGCCTAGATCCTGCTACCAGAGCAAAAGTAGAAGGTTATCTCTCGCTTGGCGAAAACGGCATCAAACTACTAATTAACGATTACGCAGCTGGCAGAATAGGTGATCCGGACAAACTGTCAGGACTCAAAGATTTCTTAGCTAATATTACTCCTGATCTTCGTCAGTCTGATGAAATATCTACTTCTAATTATGCAGATTTAGATAAAGGTGGTAAACTATCTAATCGTACAATTTTAACCATCGAGAAAATTATCCCTGCATACCTAAGGTCACAGACTAAATATCTCGAAATATTAGCTACTGGCAACACTAATGCAGAAGAACAAGTTTGGGATTTTAAGAAGAATCAATTAACTACCACCTCCGCATATGTCGAAAGCGTACAAAAAGAATTAGCTGGTTCCAGAAATACACTTCTGTACGAACGCCAAGGAAACCTAAACTCCGCCAGAGATCTTCTTGAAACAAATTTCAAGAAACAAAACGCAGCTTTGTACAAAGAAATGGATAAACAGTTAGCCAACTATGCCGACGGTATAACTGCTGTCATGGGTGGCATGGCTGCCAGCAACTACGCAATCGATCATGGCGGAGACGAAATACTTCTTGACTTCCAAAGAATTAAATCCAGCCTAGAAGCTGAAAATACTGATTACGAAGATAACGCTTTATTCAAAGCAGCCTACGGAAATGTAAAACCAGACAAGGTACTGAATGTAACTGAATGGTTCATCAAATTGCTGACAGATCCTAAAACCAATGAACTTAATAAAGGTATGGCTCTTCAGCTCAGAAATAAGATAAATGAGATTTCAATAAACAGTACCAATCGTGAAGCTAATGTCATGTTGGCTACCATGGCTGATCAAGACGCTAGCATCTCTAAGAAAGTCAATGTAACTCACACAGATAAATATGGCCGCACTTATATCGATCGTAATAAAGTAAACAATTTACGTGAACAATATAACGGTAGTTTAACCGCTAAAGAAATTGCTGGATCGACACTTAATACAAAAGCACAAATGCGGCGGGAAGCTTACAACAGAATGAGTGCAGCCGATCAGGCTAAAGAAGATCGTGCAATAAGAAGAGTTGAAAACTTCCTATATACAGACGAGGGTAAAGAAGCTCTTAAGAAATTCCTGACTGAGGATAGAGCAGGCAAAAAGATATTCAAGGAATACCAGCGTAATAATCCTGGCAAAACAGTAGATGAAGCCATAAAAGATAACGATCCTGATCTTCTTAACGAAGTTAAATATGCGCCTGGCATGCGAGCTAAAGCTGCTGGTAAAGCTGGATCGTTCTTTGAAATGATCGGTAAATTCTTTGGTGCTGAAGGTCTTGAAAATATTGGTGCTGCGGCTGCTGACAAAGCGTATGACGTAGCTATGAGCAATGCGCTTAAAGTTATCAACAAATTCGGTAAATCTCTTGGCGATATTCGTTCGGTATTTGTAGATGAGAATGGACATGTCCGAAAACTTGATAACATCGACGAAACCGTAATCACTAACTGGCTTATGTCCGTACCGGATAAGGTTAAGTTTTTACAGTTAGTTGAATCTAATAGAGAGCTACAGATAGTAATAGATCAAATGCCCGATTTTGCCTGGGAAGCTATTAACTACCTCAAAGCTAACCCGGATGAATTCGATAATCTTTCGTCTGATGAAGCAGGCATAGACAAATTATCTAACAACATAGAAAATTTCGAAAATAATGAACAAAATAAGATCGCTCAAGATTTTACTCAAACTACTAAATCAAAGTCTTTAAGAAATCTTAATAGATCTTACAGAAAAGCCAATGTTCGTGCTCCTAAAGGTCCTAAACCTTCAGGCAGAAATGGTAATACTCAGCCTAATGGCGGTCTTAATACTGCTGCGTTTAATAATCTGGTTACACTTACTCAGACTCAGAACGCAACTGTAGACTTCATCAAGAGTGATGTATCTAAGATAGCAGCTCTACTAGATCAGCACTTCGGAGGAAATGGTGGAGCTGGTAATACTCAGCCTAATGGTAATGGTCCTAACGGCCCTAGTGGTTCTCCTACTCCTACGTCTATCGATCTTAGTACCTTAAGTGGTTCGCTTAATATCGATAACGTAGATATGCGTACTGGTATCGGAAATCTCGATAAGAGTGTTTCTAAGATGCTAGACTTCATGAAGCACAATACCGATACTTTAGATAACCTTTATAAAACTGCCGAAAAGATTACTACTGAGCACAAGAAATCTTCCAGAGAACGTGGTAGATCTAACAACAAAGCTATGCTGTCTGTAGTAAAAGCTATAGCGGCTGATGTTGTTGAGATCAAAGAAAATACTGGCAAGTCAGCAAATGATATAGCAAGTATCCGTACTAACACAGATCCAACTGAAGCTGCTGCGCAGGATAAAAAGAAAAAGAAAGGACTGTTTAATACTATCTTCGTTCAGCCTCTTGCGGCTGCTATCAAAGGCAGTGTAGCTGGATTGTCTTTTGCTCTTAACAACGCTACTTCGATGATCTATACTCTATTCACCGGTAAGAAACTTAAAAAAGGTTTCGGTGATTTTGGTAGTAAGCTAGGTAGTGCTGGACACGGTATTGTTGATCTTGGCGGAAGTGCGATTTCATCTGTTATTAAATTCATCAAGGACATCCATCCATTTGAGAAAGTAACTAAAGTTGCATCCACTGCGTTTAATGCTGCAGCTGGGCAAGTAGCTCAAACATATTCTGGTTTAACTAGAGCCTACGACGATGTCTATAGTTCTCGTCAGCAAGATAAGTCTAAACCGCTTGTTTCTGGCGAAGCATTTCGCGATGGACTAGTTGTAGATGCTAAAGGACACAAAGTAAGAACTGTTTACGATATCAAAGGCCCCTGCTATCAATGGGATAAAGAAAACAACCGTATCGGCAATATGCTCATTTCTTCTGAAGATATCACTGAAGGAGAAGGACTAATATTTGCTGATGGTAAACCAATTAAATCATCCTTCTTATCTAGGTTTGCTTCTAAGGTTCGTAGAGTTGGAACTATAGCAACTGATGCTATTTTTAGTTTACCTGGGCTAGTAGGTGGAGCTCTCAAAAAGGCTATGAAGCTCACTAGCTGGTTATTCACAAAAAGAGACCCGTTCATTGATGTTTACATCATTGATAAAGATACTGCTGAATTTAAGAAAGTAATTAACGGAAAAGATCTTGTAAATAACAAGACTACTAGAAAGTATGTAGTTAAAGGATTTGGTCCAGGTGATTGGGTCCCTGTTAAATCTGCATATGGCATCGAGAAAGAAGTTTATGAATTTAAGGATGGTAGCTATCAGGTTATCATTGACGATGACGATTTGAAAAACGGTTTGTACGATGCAAACGGTAATAGGCTAACTAAGTGGCGAGGAGCATCAATAGCCGGCAAAGCTGCACAGGTTGCTGGTAAAGCCATGCGAATAGCCGGATCTCTGGCACTTAAAGGCGTCAAGCTTGCAGGTAAAGCTATCAAAGGCGCAGCTGGAAAAGTTATGAAACTGTTCCGTGGTGGATTACATGTATTAGGTGAAAGCGGAACTGCTGTAGGCAAGTTCATCACCTCGGCCTTCTCCTCGGTCGTTTCCACATTGACAGGATTCGGTATAACCAGGAATGACCTTATCGACATCATTGGCGATAGGTTAATAGACATCTACGAATTACTAGACGCACGTATGCCAGGTGGTTCCGTTGCAGGCGATAACGACGGTAGCGGCTATCGTGACGGATCATATCGCGATTACCAAAAACGTAAAGAAGAAGAAAGGAAGAAGCGTAAACAGAAACAAGAAGAACAGGAAAAGAAAAAGAATAAAGATAAGGCTGAAATGGCAGCTGACGGCGAACCCAATGATGGTCCTGAAGAAGCCGATGAGAATAACTCATCTGGGGAAGGCGGGAGCAGCATTTGGGATTGGATGATGGCAGCTTCCGGTATCAGCGCACTTAAAGACACCGCCGGTGGATGGTGGGAAAAGAAAAAACAGAATGGATTAAGACGTGCCCGAATAGCCAGACGCAGAGCGGGTAGAAGACTCAGAAGCATGGGTCGAGCTGCAGGTCGTGGCATTCGCGGCGGAGCCCGCATGATGGGCCGTGCAGCTGGCACTATGCTCGGTGGTGTAGGCAGAGCTGCCGGAGCAGTACTAGGCGGAGCCGGAAGAGCAGCTGGAACTGTATTAGGAGCTGGAGCAAGAGGAGTTCTTGGTTTAGCCGGTGGAGCACTTAGACTAGGCGGCGGACTACTTGGACTTACTGGGCGCGTTGCAGCTGGATTACTTAGCGGTCCTATAGGCTGGGCACTTACTTTAGGTACAGTTGGATACTACACTTATAAATTAGCATCTGACAGCGGTACTACTAAGCTATTCCGTATACCGAGAGCTAAAGCTTATGGTTTAACGACCAAACAGTGGGAAGCTTTCGAAGACCTTGAAACCGATACTTATAACGCCTGGAAGAATGGCCAAGAAGGCGTTGATAACGATCGTCTTGAACAATTTGGTGAAAAGATAGATTTCATTGGCGGAATGGGTTACTTCGATGCCGGGGATGACGATAGCGAAGCAAATAAAATTGAGTTCTTAACTCAATGGTACCGTGCGAGATTTTTACCTGCTTATAAAGACTATGTAAAGATTATTTGCCAGGTAACAAACAATGATGGAAAGAAACAGCCTAAAGCTGACGATGTCGATGCATCCAAAGCTTATGCTGTTAAACAGGCTCTTGACAAAGCTTTAGAGAAATATGCAAGCGGTCCTGCCAGCAAGCTTGTTCCTAATAAGCAATGCTTTATTAAGTGGTTGGCAGACAGACGTAAAGATGCAAAATTTAGAGAGAAAGAAGAACAACGCAACCGTAACAAAGAATTCAGTAAATCTAACTTTAGCCGTGCAGGAAAAGATTTTAGTTACAGCTGGAACGAACTGAAGCACGGCAACTTACTGAACGCAACTTATGCATTTGGTAAAGGTATAAGAGATTCTATATTTGGGCTATTCGGATCTATTGCCGATATGGCTAAAGACTTCTACTCTGAAGATGTTAGTTCCTACGATCAAGCTTGGCGTGAAGCTAAGTTAGTAGCATACAACTTCAAGAAGAAAGAAGCAGCTATAAATAGAAATAAAGAAGTTGGTATCCCCTTTGGCCCCATTGGTATCGCCTTTGACCTCACCCGGAGTCTTGTGACAGGAATAACCACTACTGATAAGATAGAATTCCTGGATAACCTTGAAGATAAAGCCAGACCTATCGTCGACCAGGAACGTCCTGATCTTGATAGAACTGAGTTAACTGAACTTGCAGATGAACTCATTCCAGATGAAGAGATAAAAGCTAGTGCTAAGAAATTCGGAGGAAATACTAAAGAAGTTGAAGATGCTAAGGTAGACTACATCTCAACTTGGTGGAATAGAATCTTTATGCCTATCTTCACCATGTACCTTAGGGCTCTTCGTGCTGTTACTAAAACTGATATTGGTGATAAGCCTCACCTTAACAGTGTTCCTAAGGAAATCAGAGCACAGACTATCGATGCATTTAAGAAGGGGGCATCTGACTACAAGAGTAAGAATAAGCTATTCGATCTCATTCCTACTGCTAAAGGTTATGCTGAATGGTACATGGCTATCGATAAGACTGCTATAGATTCAGCTACTACAGTAAGAAGATCTAAGAGCGTTGGAGAAAAAGTAACTGAAGCATTCCAGGGAACTGGGCATCAGTTCGGTGAAGCTTGGGATAAACTTTGGGAGGGAGATTTCAAAGGATCCTGGCGTTCACTCACTAAGGGAACTAAGAAACTACTTACAGGTATCGGGAAATCTATCACGGGTATTGGCGAATCTATCGGAGATTACTTCTACGGTAGAGGAAGTAATACTGTCGAGAAGAACTCATGGCGCGAATTAAGGTATAAGTACTACAACTATCCTAATGCTACTATTGGCGTAGAAGATCCCACAACTAAAGCTAGACTAGCTGCTATCGAGGAACTCGAAAAGAAAGCTTTAGCTACCGTTGAGGAAGGCGAAGATGCTGCCAACAACCTAATCAATACTGGGCTAGACGACAAAGTACTTGAGAAATTCGGTATTACTATCGGATTCATCAGACCTAAAAAAGGAATTGCTAACTCGAGAGGAAGACGGGGTAATGTACGTGCACAGGTAGATTACAGCGATAAGGACAACAAATGGGCTAAAGACTTTATCAGATACTGGGTAGAGCATGTATTCTTACCAGTATATAAGGACTACGTAACCATAGTCAGTATATACACCGAAAGAGAACCTGGTGATAATGTCAACCCTGATGATATCAAGAAAGAAGAACGCGAAGAGGCAATGGAGTACTTTAAGAAAGCTGCATCGCCTAAAGCCGCTAAGTACAAAGATTACCCGATGAGTAGCAAAGGCTACGTTAAGTTCATCAAAGAACTCTTAGCCTATGAGAAAGCTACAGCCGAAGGTAAGGGCAATGCTCCTGTAACTTCAGCAGTTTCAGCTACTCTTGCTGCAAATAGCGAAAAAAATAAGAATGAGGTAACTAACAGGATAAATAGCGTTACAACTGGTATGGGTAAAGATGGTGATAAAGGCGTAGCAGAAGCTACTACTAAAGCAGCGTCCACACTCGATCAGGATATCGCTATAGTAACCAGATCTTCCGGATCTAACCCGAAATCCATGGCTGCTTATCTTGGTGTTCCTGATGCTGAAGATAAGAAGATTCCTGCTAAATGGAAAAATATCTTAACCGCTGGTTCTATCAAGACTCAATTCTTCCAGGCAAGATTAAGATCTTACTCTAACGTTCTCGGTACTCCTCCCGGAGTATATCTAGGCGATACCTTTAAGGATAACCTTGAAGGAAAATGGTTCAGAGCTTTCCGTGATTTATTCGACAAAGTTACTTCTGGCCGTAATGCTCAGGATTCTCTTGAAAAGAGTCTATTTGACTATCAGAACAACGGTGCTAGCTCAACCTTCGCTGAGAACGTAAGCAAACTGGCAGCATTCACCTTCTTCCAGCTTGGTAACCCTGATGCAGTAAGAATAGCTGCTTCTAAATGGGAACATCCTAGTTGGATGGATCCTGATGGAAATAGAACTAATCCGGATATCAGTAAAAATATCGATGATTGCATTCAGTATATTAACAATGACCTCAAGAAAATGGGAAGAAAAACTGAGGATGACGTTGCTGTTGCTGACTGGCTTGAAAGTGTTGTTGACAAACTTAACAAATGGGCTAACATTGTTAGAGAGTGGGTATCCTGGGTTATCAATCCAGTATTTGCGTACTACACTTCTTTCGTCAATAAGCTAACTGGCCATGATGATACAGTAATGCCCGATCCTACTGCTATCCCTGCAGCGCAGCGTAGAAATGCTTTAATCATGTTCCTTACCAGAGCCGAGAAAATTTGCTCCAGCGCATCTCGCCCTTATTTACGCGATTTCAACTTAGGAACCGGGTTGTTCAATATTCCTGTAGCGCAAATCATGGAAGCGTACGATAAGTTCACTGCCAAAGATAACACTGCGAATAATATCGGAACTAAGGGTTCTATTAAACGCAACGGTGCTCCTGGATCTGATAAGAACACCAATAAAGATAACGATAAGAGTAAAGATAACGCAGCTGAACCTGCTAACAACGAAGGAGCTGCTGGTAAGAGTGGTAGTACTCAATCCGGTACACAATCTCCTAACGCTAATGGAACCGGTGCAAATCCTGAACAGACTATGAGCGATCTTGCTAAGCAGTCGTATAAGTACGATCCTAAGGATATACCTACTTCTGCTGAAGCATTCAAATACTTCGCTAGAATTTACAACTCTGATAGGAATCAACTTACTGCTGACATTATTTCGCTAGTAGACAAAGAAGCTAAAGCTATCGATGACTACTGGAGTTCCAAGGGAATAGAATATTCCGAAGCAGCTCTTACTAAGTGGTTTGATGATAAGAAAGCTGCTGCTGAGAAGACAGCTGATCACAAAGCCATGGCTAATGGTGGTGTTATTGACTGGCTCAGAGGCGGTGTAGTCAAAGGCAGAACTGATATCGGAAACGTTACGGTTGGCGAAGCTGGTGCTGAAACTGTATTACCTCACAAGGGCGGTGGAAGATTTAACCAACTTCTAACTAACGCTATACGTTCCACTTACGGTGCTAGGACAGCAAGCGCAGTTGACGATATACTTAATGGCAAGAGAACTATCAAAGCTTTACTTAGAGATGGCTTAGATGATAGAGGCCTTAGAGGTATAACGTTATCTCCTACTGACTTAATCCTGTACAATCTGTACAAGAAGTTCTTCCCTAAGCCTAGTGAAGTACTAGCCGGATCGGCTAATGGCGATAAAACTGAAACTGAAGATTCTACCGTAAACGACACTTGGTTAGATAAACTCAAACGAGGAGATGTAGCCGGTGCGATAAAAGATAAAGCAACTGAGATCTATGAAGGTACGACTAGTAAAATAGCACATGCAGCCGGACGTATCTTTGGTAAAGATACTGAAGCTGTAATAGCTAAGGAAAATAAAGCCAGAGTAGCAGCACAGGCAGCTGTCAGTGACGATAGTACCCTTAAACTAGGTGCCAGAATCTGGAAATACTTCACTAGCCACGGCTGGAGCGAATCTGCTGTAGCTGGACTGCTCGGTAACTTACAGAAAGAATCTGGTGTTGAATGTATACGTGTTCAGAATGATGTTTCCAGAGACCGTAAGAAGAGTATCGATTACACTAACAGTGTAGGTTCTGTCAGAGATCAATTTATCAAAGATAGTAAAGGATACGGCTTAGCACAATGGACAACCTCGAATAGAAAAGCAGGTCTTTGGGATCTTGCTGTAAGCAGAGGTAAATCTGTCGGTGATGCTGATGTTCAGATAGAGTTCCTCTTTACTGAATTTGAGCGAGGAACACCAGCTGATAAAGAACCTGGCAGCAAACTATGCAACGTAATTGGAAAGAACTCACTAGCACAACTTAAGAAGAGCCAAGATGTACAAGAAGCTACTTGGATAGTTCTTAGTCAGTTTGAGAAACCTTATGTAATATTACACGGAAAGGAAGAAGCGAAAGCAGCTGAATTACAGGAACGTTACACTAACGCAGTAGCCTGGTTCACCAGACTCTCGAAAGGTAAAGTTAATGCTATTAAGACAGAAGATATGCCTGAAATTCAGACTGACGATAATACCCGTGACGCAGCCGGTGGTGTATCTTACAAAACCTCAGCTGATATCAGTGCTTCGGATAATGCTCCATCAAGCGTAGCTGGAGCTGTAAGTGGTATCACAGGATCTGGTCAGCCTTCAGTTAGTTATACTAACGGGCAAGGTGGAGCAGGAGTAGGCATTCTCAAAGAAGAGAATCTACAACTGTCTTCTGCTGATCTACCTGCAGATGCAGCTGATGCTCTAAACAAGCTGCGTGGTCTGCGTACGATGAAAGGCTCTACTACTATCTACGGCGGCGGTGGCTGGAAATCGGTAGCACAACTCACACCTGAACTGATCAAACGTCTGTATATAGCTGGTAAACTCTACGAAGATGATAAAGGTGATAAAGCCAGAGGCTGGACTATAACTTCAGCTTACCGGTCTTATCAGGATCAGGCAAGAATACATGCAAGGCAGCCTGGTAACTCGGCTTTACCTGGTCGTTCAGCACACGAATCGCACTACGCTGTAGATCTCGGTGATGCTAACGGCGGTGGCGTCATGGGTAAAGGCTACAACGTAAGAAATACTGTTGCAGATGAACTGGAACCGTATCTCAACGCTGTTGGTATAACCCGTGTCTATAAGCCTAAGCATAACGAAGAACAACATTTTGAATTAAAGAGAAGCGGATTACCCGATATCTCGAAGTTTATCAATACGGCTAATGCTAAATCAGCTATAACCGAAAGTAAACAAGAGATAAATAAAGAACCTAAGACAGATAGCTCACCGACAGATAGTAAGGAAGATGCTGCTGTTAAAGCTGCTAATAGTACAGGTAAAGATACCTCTATAGCTGAGCCGGAAGTTGCATCTGCAGCAACAGGAGTAACTTATCCAGATAGTTATAGCGGTGAAACTAAACAGTTAGTTGCAGACAGAGCCGCAGCTAATGCAGCTGCTGATGCTGCAGCGACTACTTCAACTACAACTGATACTGCAACCCAGCAGATACAATCCAATGCTCCTAAGATAACAACAACTAGCGTTGCCAACAACGTAGCTGAGGTTAACAACGGAAGTGCTGGTATGCTTACAGCTCTTAATTACCAAAGTACTATACTTGAAGCAATTAAGAATTCTGTAACTAATATCTGCAAAACTATGCAGCCCGGTGATACTAAGAATAACAACAGTAGTTCTACTACTGTCACTAAGCCTGCAACTAATAGTAATGATTTAGCTAATGTAATAGTTAACGCTATGAGAGAAGGTTTCGCAGCGATGAGTGAACAGCTGGCGCAGGTACTTAAGGCTAATACCCTTACCACATCAACTGGAAATACATCTATGCAGCCTACTACTAGAAAAGTGCAAATAAAAGAATTTCCTGTAAATACAGCTAAAACAAAACAACATAGATAGTAACTACAAGGACTAGGGTTAAATTCCCTAGTCCTTGTTTTTTTTACTATTAAATAGGTAATTACCCTATAAGAGGTATAAGTAAATGGCATTAAGTGCTTTATTCCCTGGTATGGAAGCATACCTTGATGGTGATGTTGAGATCAACAACAATGTTACTACCCCTGAAGATGATGCAGTAGCAGCTGCGGATCAGTCTGCTGAGATAGCTAATGATGTAGCTGATGCTAATGTAGAAGCTAAAGACTCTGAAGTACAAGCTCAGATGCTTATACAGATGAGTAAGCTATATACTCATGTTAAGACTTATGGTATCGACAGAACATTTGTATCACTGTATAATCAAAACGGTGAGTTAGATCGTATGTGTGGTATAAGATTCCCTAGTTGTGAATCTATGCCAGCTACTGGTAACCCTTATAGTCAGTATTCTTCTAGATTTATAGCTGCTATGGAAGATGGTAATAAAGGAATTTGGGCAAGTATCAAAAAATTCTTTGCAACTATCTGGCATTGGCTTAAAACAACAGCTCAAACTGTTTGGCAAAAAATAAAATCTCTCTTTGGCGTTAAAATTAAAGAATGTGATAAAGTTATTCTCGAGTTCGATAAGAAATGCGGCATGCTTGATGAAATTCAAGTTAAAGGGCTGTTTACCGTTGATAGGCTATCTGGCGCAGTCAAATCACTAGATAGCCTAATAAATTCATTGAATAATGATGACTTTATCGGGTCCCTAACACTATTATATCAGTACACTGATAGCGTTAAAAAGCAAATGGCGGATGGCAACCATTCCGGTACCGATAATACAATTAACAAAATAACTTCTTTGGTCAAAGGAGAATTAACTGAGCAGATAAACAATAGTATAAAACTACTGCAAGATCTAATTTCATCAAGTTCATTTGGTATTGGTAGTGATGAATCCAAAACAATGTCTGGCAAAGAAATTATTACACGTGCCAAAGAAATTATTGCGCACACTAAGAAGTCACAAACAAACGGATTTGAAGCTTTATTTAAGTTCTGGAATGAAGAAGCCGAGAAATTACTAAAAGAAGCCAATTCTTTTATCGCGGCAATAGATCCTATGAAAGGCGGTGCCGGAGACAGTAGTGAAACAGTAGCTGCACAAGAAGCTGCCAATGCAATGATTACACTAGCAAAAAATATGCAAGAAAGATTAGAGAAACTTCAGAAAACCAGTATGAAAGGCTTGGATATGGTTAGTACCGTTATCGATGAGCTCAAAAGAATAATGAATACTTATAAGAATAAATAATTCAATTTAGCTAAATCAGCAGATATATCTAGAGAGATCCCTATCCGGGATCTCTCTACTATAAATGTTAATAGCGGTAAAACCAAAGATGCCAAAAAGCTGAATATCTCAGGTTTAATTTTCGCCCATCACTAACAAAACTATACTTTAGACATAATACTTACATTGGAGAATTTGGCTATGACAGAAAAATCATCAGAGATTAAATTCAATGAAAGGCTGTCAGATGGCGGTGACTGGCTATCTGAACCTTACATCATAAGTTTAGGTAAAAATTTTGAAAACCTAGAAGATAATTTCAAGAATATAACTAATGATTACGAAGGCGGCAACGGTAAAGAAAATTCTGTAGATTTCTTTAGTATGGCTGGCGATAGCACGAAAGATGATAGAACGCTTGCTCAGAATATGGTAAAACGTCCTTATCACCAGGATACTAGAGTTGGTGCTAATGACGCTATTAACTGTCTTTGGCAATTTAACAGAGATGATGACATTGTTCATCCTGTGTTAGTAACTGAAGGCCCTATAGGATCTAAACAACAGATAGGTATGGGCCGTGTATATGCGTCCACTACTCAATACAATCAGCAAATATGCTGGTTCACTTTCGGCATACCCTATTTCACTAACCTTGGAAGATTTTATCAAACAGCATTCGATCAGGATCTCATAGGGTTAAACAATAACGCTATGGTCAGTACTGCTGAAAAAATAGGTCGTATCTTTGGAGGAGCTGTATCACTTGTTGTTACATTGCCTTGTCTACTCTTCAAAGGACCTTACTTAATGGGTAAGTTTACAAAAAAATACCCTGTTAATAGGTTCTACGAACTTCGTACTACTATGCATATGTATTATGGCTATGTTGATAGTATACTGGCACGATGGTTAGTCGATACTGGTTTATGGTTTAACGGAGATTTTCAAGGTGGTACAGATGGTACCGGTTACGTACCTGCTGCATTGCGTTGCACTGGCGCAAGTATTTGGGATATACTACGACGTAGAGCAAGAGTAGCTTCAACAAGTGTAAGCAGAACTAATTCTGGTGTACGGCCAGATATGATGAATGTAGGACTAGATGCCTTCTATGAAGAACGTGATAAAGATTTAACAACTATTCCTGGAATGTATCAGCATGGTGCCGGAGGAGCTTCTGGTACATTAACTGAAGAAAAAATGAACAAGTTATTTGAGGTTAACGATCCTACTAATAATGATAATGATCTTAATAAAGTTCAGGAAAAAAGTAAGTCTTCGCCTCAGCAATCGGCAAATGGTAAAGCGGCAGGAGCATATGTAGCTAATGAAAATGCTAAAACATCATCAAGCAGCGGAGGTGTACTAGCAGGCGTAGGATCAGCAAGTGATAACTTAGATTACAACAATTATGTAAATAAGAGTACAGAAAAAACGCTGTTCTCTCCTGAGCCTAAAGATTGGGCATCTGAATTCTGGCACTCCATGTTAGGTGCTAGTGAATTCTTAGGATTCCGTATAACTAACAGTACCGATGCATCCGAATCATTTAGTAACTCTACTCAGGAATCAGCATTTGCCAGAGCTTACAACGAAAAAGTATCATCTGCTATGCATGTTCAGAATGATATCGCCGGAGGCGCTCAAGGAGCTGTGTCTGCAGATCAAAACTTCCTACAGAAAGGTGTAGGCATGGTAAAAAATCTGATTGGTGGCGTTCTTGGTGCACTTAAGTCATTCGACTGTTTAGGTATAACTGATTTAGGGCAAGCCCTCATGCAAGGCTCGTGGATAGACATACCTGAACAATATAGCGGATCTGATTTTAATAAAAGTCACTCACTATCTATACAGCTAAGATCTCCCTACGGGGATATGGTTAGTATTTATCAGTCTATCATTGTACCTCTTGCCTGCTTGTTAGCCGGAACACTTCCGCGTGGTTCTGGAGAAAATTCCTATACGCAACCGTTCCTTTGTCGTGTATATTGCAAAGGTATGTTCGCCGTACCCATGGGCATCATCGATAGTCTATCTATTAAACGTGGTGACAGCGAATTCGGCTGGAACTACAATCAGATACCTCTATGTATAGATGTTTCACTATCTATTAAAGATATGTCTCCTATCATGTATCTAGCATTGAATGATAGCGTATACGGCGGAATCTTTGCAACTGATTCAACTTTCAACCAATATCTAAATACTTTGTCTGGTATGGGACTGTTTGATCAGATTTCGGCATTCTCTAGAATAAAAAGAAATTTAGCTTACACCGCTCATAGACTTCGCAACAAAATATTTAACCCAGCATATTGGAGTTACTCTATTTCACAGTGGAACGTAGTCCAAGGCGTTGCTGCCGTACTACCGGTAACCTCCATACCAAAGAACTAAACAGAAGCAGTGGGGTTCGTACGAACCCCACTGCTGATCTTTATTTCTCTACCCCATCGGCTTTATCAGTTTCCTGATCACCACGATCCGTATCCATACAAACTTCATAAGCTGAAGCTATATGTTTAAGTTCGTCTATAAGTTCATCGCATACAGTAAGCAGAGTCTCTCTGCATTTAGTTATATATGAAAACCTAGCAGAGTATACTTCCACAGCTTTCTTATTCTTCGAAACTACTTTCTTAATAGTATTACCTAATTCACCGAACATAGCTGCAAATTGTTTAGTGCGTGCAGGTGACACTATCTCGCCAAGATATTCAAGCTCTTGAAAATAATTAGATATAACATCAGGAGTATAACCTAGTTCGTAGACAGTTCCGCCTTTACGGGCTTTATTAAATCCTTCGAATTTAGCTCTATCGTCAGTAGCTGTCATATTAACGCCTATTAGTTTGAATTTAGCTGTTAAAACAGTCATAATCTTTTTGAAATCATCACCGCTAACTTTGTCAACATTCACCGAACTAATAGCTTTGGAAATTTCTATGCAGCCCTTACTCATACCTACCCAGTTCTTAGCAGGAAGAGCATCTACCTTCATGCTTTTAAGTTTCTCTTCGTCAACGTAGCTAAGATACTTCTTAAACTTCCATCTGTAAAACTTAGCAAGAGCTTTAGTGGTCATCATACCTTTAACAGCACGTTTACCGGCTACCGAAAGATAATTAGCACATTTCTTAACAATAGGAACGGCTCCCTCAATCGTATCTCCTACAACTGATACAATATCTTTAAGAAGTCCGCCTATACCGTAATTTGCAGTTTCTGGATCATTGAAAGTAGGAACATACTCCTCTAGACCAAATTCATACCACTTAGGCTTAGTATCATAAGGACTCATCATCTTAGCGTAGAATGAAGAACCTAAATCCCCTCCCAGATCTCCGCCAAGGTCATCACCACCACCAAGATCTCCTCCACCTAGATCTCCACCAGTACCACCTGATCCATTATTAGTATTGTCTACAGTAGGTTCAGCCGGTTCTACCTCGCTGTCTATGATAGCAGCGTCAGCTGCATCAGCAGTTCCTGGAGAACAGCCGGCGCAACCAGGATCTGGAGTCCCAGCCTGCGTGCCATATTCAAATTTTATCATACGAGTATGAAGTATATCGTACACCGACATCCGATAAAATGCAGTAGCTATCTTACTTTTATCTTTATCGTCGTCTTCGTCAGTAGCATGAAGATCAGCTGCTACGCTGGCAGTATCCTCATCTTCAGCCGAAGTGTCTTCAGTATTTTTATCTGTATCTTCTGTAGCTATAGATTCATCTGTACCGGTATCAGTGCCTAAATCGGAAGTATCGTCGGTTGTATTATCATCGTCATTATGCTGTTCACGATACTCCTTATCGTCATCTTCATCATCTTTTTCTTCATCTTTTATCTGGTCTTCAGCTTCAGTAACTTCTTTGGGTTTTACAGTGGGAGCTGGTGTTTCTGAGAATGACTGAATCTGTTCATTCTCTTTATCTTCTAGCTCAAATAGAGCCATCATAGTTGATTGATCCATAGACTTAATACACCTCGTATTGTCTATAACGAAAGTCTATTTTATAGCATGTAGTCCACAATTTGACTATCGTATACATGTGCGCACTGTTTATACTAAATAGGACAAAAATATGGAATCAAATACCGAGAAGCTAGTCAAGAGAACACTGGCTTACTTAATGAAATGCGATATGACTAGATCTGCTATTTCTAGCATAGGCGCATCTAACAGCGTCGATAAGACTTCATTATCGGCTATGATTTACGACTGCGTAACTGCTGACAAAAACTCCAAGGGAGGTAAACGCTAATGAAATTTGAAGAAGTAGACAGCGGCGTATACAGTGAAATGCTGAGCAGCGATATCGAGCAACTTGAAGATACTGAAGTCAAGACCAGCGATCCACAGCTTAAAACCGCATTAGAGGTTATCATCAATACTACCTTCCGTAACCTTAAACTTAGTGATAATGATCTCAGGCGAATCGATGATCCGCATAAGCGTGCTGCATTCATTGTACAACGTGTAGCTGATGCATATACTAGAACTAAGAAGAATACTAATCTTCAGCCTTGCTTCGCTATCGTCAACGCTACTACCGATGCTATCGGTGGTCATATCAGTTCTACTTTCTCTACCCTTAGTGGAGAAGTAGCCAGAGAAGCTGATGCAGTGGAGAAGAAGATAGATGACAAGACAGAGAAAACTGTACAGGATGCGAATAGTACCGAAGATACTCTTGGGAAAGGCAAAGACCAGAAGAAACTGGCTCTGAAGAGAGTTAAATGGGATGCCTTACTAAATAGATTTGGTGGTACTGAGGTCATCGCCAGCAACCTGAAAGATTACACTAAGATGACTCCTACCTTTAATGTTGATGAAGCTATCGCTATCGGAGATAGTGTTAACAACACTGAAGAGGATATTCAGTTAGATAAAGATACTGCTAATGACGTACAGAATCGTGTAGCTGAGAATATCAGTGTTCCTAAGGAACAGGAAGATGAGCTTAAAGAAGCTACTGCCGATATGTATAAAGTTATCACCAGTAACTACCACATGCACAACTTCATGTACAGCATGTATCTTAAAGATCTTAATAACAGGAAATATGGTAAAGCTATTCTCAACTTTACCCAGGGCGTAAGAAAATATCTTCCTATCCTTCAAGCTTATAAGAAAACTGAACTTAATGTAAGTGATACCTACTTTAATAAGTTACATAAGAACATGGATACTGTTCTTATGAATTTCGAGATAGGCGCATACGCTATGGCTTCACTTCGTAAGAAGCTTATGGAGAACAACACCATTCTTCTTGATGAAGGAGTCGTTAACCCTGATGTCGAATCTCAGGAAGCTGACGAAGGTAAGCCTATCACCGAAGCTGCTATGAGCGTCTATTACGATGGGTTCTGCAACAGCGATGATAGTCGTATTCCTACTCTGGGTATTAAGGCATCTGATATACGTCTGTACAAGGATAGAGCTTCCGATATCGTAAAACAGAAAGAGCTTGAGTTCAAAGCTAATTTAAGTAAGTACCAGAATAAGGCTAAGCAGATTGCTACCGAACAGGAACTTCACGCTTACCTTGAGTCTCTCGATGATAGCTTTGTCCCTAGAGGATTAACCAGATCTGATTTCGTTAGAGGACACGATAGTAGTACTGTTCAGAAAGTACTGCACAACATGCAGGCCAACTCTGACCAAAATCTACAGAGCCTTCTCTACGACTTCATCATCGATGTCAAGTATCCCAATAGCAAGCTTAAAACTGTCAACCAGATGTTCAGTGAAGCTGCTGCAGATGTCATGCGTGAACATGAAGAAGACGGAGTAGACGAGAAAGACCTTAAGATGGTAGATAGTACTGTCGCTACTAAGCTAGCTGTACAGACTATCAACGATATCATCTTCTAGGAACAGAGGTAGGCGCCAGCCTTTGTTTTTTTTTTGAAAAAACCATAAAAAGCAGGAACTCCCTAAAGGAGTTCCTGCTCTATCTAGCTTTTTATTTTTTTTACGAAGAATAAGTATTCGATGCTAACGTATTAGGAGTAAGAGTAACATAAGTTACATCTATCTGCTTACGTAACGAAAGAATATTATCTTCAGTAAGTACTAACTGCCTACGAATAGAAGGCTGGCTATCCTCATCAGTTACTACAAAGGTCTGTAGAGCAACATTATCATTGATACCGAGTAAGTCAAAGTGATCAATGTAGTCGCTTACCTTCTCCTTGACTTTCTCAAAAATATCGAGCATAGAAATAGTCTTACTCTCGATAGCCTCTTCAATGAAGGTGCAGAGCATCTCAGTAATCTGATTCTGGATAGATTCATCCTGCTTAACGTAAGATGCAACATAGCACACAATACGGAAGCTGAGTTCAATATTCTGCTTACTAACAGCGCCATCGCCAATATTAACATTAGCAGTACCGATAGACTTGACGCATCTAAAGTAAAGCTTGGTACGTTCAAGCAGTTGATCCTGCATGGAAGCAATAGTATTAAAATAAGCATTAAGCGAAGCATAGATATTACTCTGGAAATCGAGTTCAGCTTGTCTATCAGAGAAGAACATCTTAGCGTCGATAAACATCATCGTGATGAAGTATGTATCTACACCAGCCGATACAACTATCGGGTTACCATACGAGTCACGGATAACATCACCGGCCATATGTTCGAATCTAACTTTACCAGTTTCATCGGTAATAGCTTCACCTACTTCATGTATCTTCTTGGTATACATCTTTCCGTTTACATCAGTATACGTTTTGATGTAACCATTTTCATCTTTCTCGTAAACGTCTTCAGTATACTTAGCCGGAATATTAGTTTCATATCTGGCATAGGTATTAGCACCTAAAGTAACTTCAACGTTATTGTAAATAACATTATTGATATTAGTTCCAAGAGTAATAGTGAAGTACTGACGGGATAGACCTATGTATAGCTGTTTATATTGATCGGGTACACCCGTAATGATACTATCGACTGGTTCGGATACATCAGTTACTGCCGACCTTGATACCATGTATACTACATGGAAATCGGATACTAAGTTTATCAGATATTCGTAGTTAGTATAAGTATCTTCATCGTTAGTATAAGTAATACCAATCTTATTATCTAAAGTAAGATGATAGGTTGTAGGTATCTTAAACTTATAGATAAAGATATTAGTAGCGGGGTTAAATGAAACATATTCACAGGTAGTTCCAACCCACTTATCGTCAGATTTAACCATCACATATAGCAGAATATCATTTACCGATAAGTTAGTAACATCATCGGACGCAGATACGGATAAAGTTACCTCATAGTAGCCGATGTTATCGTGATTGATGGTAGCTGCGTAGGATACAAGTTTATATGTAGTTTCGTAGTTATCCTCAACAAAGATGATCTTATCAACTGTAGGAGTCATCAGGTTATAAGTATCAGCTCTAGGATAATTACCATTCATCGATACTCTTACATGATACGGAGATTTAAGATAACCTGCAGTATTAAGAGTGGTTGCAAGAACATCCTTATCCAGCGAAACTAGTTTATTTAATTCATCATCAACTAACGGAATAGCACAGTTAGCATCTTGATTATATTTGTAAATAGTAGTAGGCAGAATAGTAACTGACGAATCAGCTGAGCAATTAACTAAAGTAGAATGTTTACCGTCAGTAACATCAGTACCTAATAGCTTCAGAGGTATAGTAGTAGACGGAACTATAGAGCCAGTACTATCTCTGATTACTTTATAAGCGTAGTAAATACGATCAGTTACATTATCCAGAGACTTATGTACATAGAAACCATTATCTTCAAGCATAACGCTGATATCGGCTTCTGAGATAGGAACTCTATCGTACAGAGTATCCTGAATAACTCTCTGTCTCAGAGTAGATACACTAATAGCATTGGAGCCGCCTGTGATACGATCACCGCTAAGCTGAAGGATGATATCATACGGCATATTCTTAAATATATTAGTAAACGTACTATCAGTTCTAGCATTGTTATTATACGTTACACCGATATCTGTATCAAGAAGATTAGAAGTATCGATATCCAGTACACCAACAGTAGTATACACCTCTATCAATAATTTACTTCCCATCATACCGTTATCGAAGTAAACCTGAGGTATATTCAGAACTAATTTGTTTTTATCCGGATGTATCTGAAGATACAGAGTAGGAACAGTTGCATCATAAACTATCTTACTTTGAGTTTGGGCTAACTCTGTATAAGTTCCATTCTTATAATTGAAAACTCTAAGAGCATAGAATTTATCATTATAGTTGATACTCTTAACGAATCCAGTAGAAGAAACTATAGTTTCTACAATAGAAGATTTACTAAATTGATATATCGGGAAATCCAATATCAGGTAATCAACACCCATATACTGAATCTCGTATTTATCTACGATATTCTTAGATAATACATGAAGAGGATTGGACTCACTAGTATCGTAAGCTACAGTGAATGAACCAGTATAATTATTGATAAGAATTTCAATCGGATAATAGATACCGAAATTATACTTAGCCACCAAGAAAGTAGTATCGCTAGGAATAACTAGTTTCTTATAGTTAGCATTGTATTCAACTGCATTATCCAGTAGAAACTTCTTCGGTAAAAACATACGAAGAGCGCTTCTGGCTGGCGTACTATACATGCGCAGATAATCAAAATCTGACATATGGCCATAAAGATCTTCCATGCTCTCAGCACGCTTAGGATAAAGAGCTGGAAGCTTAGCATCCATGGCGTTAATCACTTGAGCTGCTATACTTGAACCAAACTCAAGTAAATGACAGAATGGTGCGTTAGGATCTGCAATGGTAATAGTGCCATTGAGTCTGCTCTCAATTTCATTAAGTGCCTTAGCTGCTATATTAGTTGGGTTTCGTAAAGTACTGATAAGCAGCGATTTATCGTCAAACATAAAAATCAATCTCCCCTATTAAACTCTTCTATATAACTGATTAGCTGCTTCAGAGATATTCTTCTGTTGTAGAGCTTGAAGTTTAGCAGCAGTTTCAGCAATATCGTTCTTTATCTGATCCATTTCATTAGTCTTAGGAATAAGACGAGGATCTTCTTTCCATACCAGACGAATACCACCTATCGCTCCATCCTCCTCAGCTCCTATAATGTACGGAAGGCCTACAAAGTTCTTGTATACATCGGGACGGGCACGATAAGAATCTATATATCCAGATTGATCAGACGATTTAGCGGAATGTCGCTCTTCATCTATATGAGTAGCTCCAGTCATATCTTCTGAAAGCGTAGTCCAGCTTTCAATATTCGGATTGTAACGTTTCATCAGTTCACGAAAATCATAAATGATACCAGGATCATTATACTCTATACAGTTAGCCGTAAACGGTATAGAGAAGTTCTTAGCTGCTGATATAGTAACCTCGCCCTGATTGATATTAAATATCGATCCTACCGGAGCTGATTTAGGAAAACACCCAGTAGCTTTGCTCCACCAGAGAATATTTCTACGGGTATTATCTGTAATGAATCTATAGATAGATACGGTATAGTTTAAGCGTTGTTCGTAAATATCATCAGGATAAGCCATTACCACATTCTTAGCCTGAAGTGCCATATATAAGCACCAGTAGAAGAGACAGGATAAAATGACTGAGCCCTGTATATCTACAAATTCAAGGGAAAGCTCCTGAGTACGGTTAAACAGTTCAGCACCTTTAACAAAGGTCATATCTCCGCTATGGAAATCTTCACCCATAGTGACAGTTTCCATATTGAAATCAGGGTAACCTGAGATACCACGTAAGCCATTACAGAGCGGAGTAAAGAATGGATTACGAATATCAACTAGCACATTTTTAGAAGCTGCTTCAAATATTGCTTTTTGATCTGGAGTAAGCGTCGCATTAGAATCAGCATATGAAAATGGTATATCGCCTCTGGAAATACAAGTGTCAAGCAACATGCGAATAGCAAAAGCTACTGACTTAGGATACTTTGTAGCTAATAATGACAATACTGGATGCTGCTTAAGGTTACCAGTAGTCATATTCAATCTAGGTCTGGTTATAAAAGTATAGCCATAATTCAGAGTATTGATTGGAACATATGCAGTTCCATGGCGATCTAGTTTAGATATGAAATTTTGTATAGAATTGTTATACGCACCATTACCCATAGACTTGGCGGAAGCATCAAGTATCTTCTCACCAAATTCCTTCACCAGACCTGCATTATGTAGAAAAGTACCAGGTGTACCATACAGCACACCATTTTGTTTATAAGACCAAATATCATCTATATCTGTAATATTAACACCAGATAATATGTAGTCAGTATCACTGGAACTAGTTGGCATACTGATGTCTCCTTATCTAAAAGTCATAACATATGATTTTCGGGTAATCAAAATATCATTCCGTATTTTTTTACATAGCAACATATATATTTTGAGACAGTTGACTGCATCTCTTTAGGTACGTACAGCAATCTTAATATTTCAAGCTTCCTACGCTAAAAGAAACGTATCTAGTCTTACCTCAATGTAGTCAGCTAATAGGCACGAACAGCATCTTTCAAGTTAACTAGCAGAATAGGGAGGCTCCGCTTGCTTACGCGCGTGGGCAGGACCTCCTCGGAGCTGTCCCTTGATAAAACTGTGTCTAGCATCTCAACATACGCTCTAGCAATAGAGCGTATGTCTCTCATTTATTTTTTGTTAGGAGACAAAATTATGTTTGCAATAAAAACACTCAACGATAAGGGTGGCATCGGTTACGAGTCAACTGGTTCTAATCTACTGGATCTGTTTACTGATATTGGTAACTCCAGAGAGCATCTCATCCCTAGAGTAATCACTAACATCGACAACATCTGCAACTCAGCCGGAGATAATGATCATCTTTACGCCATGGTTGCTGTTCTGCTGGCGTACATGAGAGATCGTATTAACGGCTGTGGGCACAGAGCTTCTTTCTATCAGGCATTCACCTATTTTCTTACCAGACTGGCTGAAAATAAAGGTTTCTATTACGCCAACGGTTTGATTACTCAGCTGCTTAAGGTAATGGTAGACGAGTATGGCAGATACGATGATCTTTTCGAATTAGTAGAAGCCGCTAATGAGATCCGTAAAAGCAGTACCTCTATGAGTGCTTCTTACAAAGCTACTCTGCTAACCGGAATCATTTACGAATACGCTTACAGTGTCATGAACAAAGACATTGAAAGCGATAAAGTATCATTACTTGGCAAATGGTTGCCAAGTATCAATACTTCTTCTAAGCGTACTCGCAAGATGGCACAGGATTTTCTTAAGTGGATAAGTGCTAAGCATAAGAAGATATCTCCATCGGCTTACCGTAAGATTTGCAGTAAGCTTAGAAAAAAGATCAACATCGTTGAGCACGATCTCATGCAGAGAACCTATGAGGATATAGACTACTCCAAAGTTCCTTCTCTAGCTCTTCTTAAATACAAGAAAGCCTGGATAAGGAACGATGAAGAACGTTATCGAAAATATCTAGAGGATGTAGCTTCTGGTAAGAAGACTATACATACTGACACGGTTACTGTGGTCAACCTAATCAAAGCTTTAGAAACATGCAAGCCTTATCAGCAGTTAGATGAAGATACCAGTGCCACTGTTGATCTAATGTGGGCTAATCTTAAGAAGCATCCTACTAAGTATCTGGTATGCCGTGATGGTTCCGGCAGTATGTACTGTAAAAATGAATACAGTAGTGTACGTCCTATAGATGTAGCAGATGCCCTTACGCTGTATTGTGCTGAAAATAACTCTGCGTATAAAGACCTCTTTATCACCTTCGGTGAGGATGTTCAGGTAGTTAGACTACATGGTGAAAAATTTAGCGATCGGGTAAATGAACTTCGTCGATACGACGATTGCCGTACTACTAATTTCGCTAAAGTATTCGCTGCTATTCTCAGTTACGCTGAGGAAAATCATCTTACTCAGGATCAGTTACCTGAAGGTATCATTGTTATCAGCGATATGCAATTTGATTCCGCATTTAACAATACCAATGCTTCTGTTTTTCAGAGCATCAAGAGACATTTCGAACGTAGTGGGTACACTATTCCGAAGCTTATCTTCTGGTGCGTAACTGGCAAAAAAGCTTTACCTATTTGCAACGACGATACCGGAGTTACTATGCTTTCTGGCTGGAATCAGAATCTAATTCAGTATTTCGTATACGGAGAGGATATCACTCCTACTGCTATCGTTAAGTCGGTACTTAACAGCGAGAGGTACATACCTATCCTGCAGGTATTCGAACAAGCCAGGCTTGCGCAAAATATGCTAAGGTCCTGATAAATAATGGCCTCACTTACAGAGTTCACTAACTTTTCACGTATATATTACTAAGGTGAGAAGGAGTTACATCTATGTAACTTCGTGAACAAAGTGAGGCTCGTTATAAACATCTGTTTGGAGACGCTCGTTATGGAAAATAATAAAAATAATAGTAAACTTAATACAAAAGAAGAACAGTCGAAAGATACCCCGGTAAGTATCGGCGATCTAAGTAAAATGCATCCTTACGATGACTGGAATAAAAGTATTTATCAGCACACCATTTTGGCTGTCAAAAAGTTTATCAAAAACATCTTTACCAATTCTAATAATAATAAATAAATCCCATAATTCTCCCTTGAAATTTTGAGCCCGACTACTTAGGTAGTTCGGACTCTTTTTACAAAACTCATTATTTTTTTGTTTATATATCATTTAAGTGCAAAGGTTGAGCTAGGATGATCTAGCTCAGATGTTTAACAATTTAGGCTAAATGCCTAAGGAGAACAATATGAAAAGAGTATGGAACCAATTCCCCTGTATCGTTGCAGTACCCAGTGTAAGAACTTTCTTCTCAAAGCATCCTGAGCTCAAAGAAAAGTATCCTCAGATTAAGGATCGCTGTCCTTGCCTGCCCAACGATAGGGCTACAGATTTCTACATCTCTGTAGACGGACAGAATTACTACTTTGTCGAAGTATGGACTAATGAGACCCATCAGAGAGCGGAGGTTTCTCCGGAGCTGGCTAGAGAACTTGCCAAGCACGCTCTTCCTATCCTGGAAAAGCAGGGAGAACTTCAGTTATGCCGCTGGCATGATAGCGAAACTGTTCACTTCAGAATCGAGCCAGTAAACTACATGCACACTCGACGGAGTCTTCGTATTAAGCAGAACCTTTATTGGCGATGCTTTGGAGAAGCGTGCAAGGTTCAGATTCTCGACTACGGCGAAAAAAGGAAGCCTGCACCGCTGAGCCAGTACGACAAGTACTGCATCCGTCTCGAGAAGAAGCGCGAAAGATTAAGCGCTCAGTCTCTCAAGAGAGATATCAGGCGTGTTACTAATAACAGCCCGGAATGGATTGTAAAGACCTTTACAATCGGAGGAGATGTAAAGGCAATCATTCACCGGGAGAATGGGAAATGGATAGAAAGGAGATGTACCGGTATTGCTGGTAAGAAGGAAGAAGTTTTGAAAGACTATCCTCTCTCCCTTACTAGGAAGGAGGTACTCAAGTGTCTCCGCCAGTACAAAGCTGAAGGCTATCGTATTTTCAGAAATGAAAAGTATGTAGACCGCATCTAACCAGATCTCAGATGTCAGGCTAGCGGAATTTAATTCCGCTAGTTTATTTTACAGTCTCAGCTGTTAACAGCTGAGACTGTTTTTTTTTTCGATACATGTTTATTTTAGTTATATCTTATATGAATTCACAAAGGAGATATGAGCAAATGATTAACGTAGCTGGTATAGTTCACAACGATTTAGCTAATGGCCCTGGAATAAGATGTACTGTTTTTGTTCAGGGCTGCAGACATCATTGCAAAGGCTGTCATAACCCAGAAACGTGGAAACGTGGTGTTGGAAAAGATATGACTGCTGACGATATCTTTCAGGAAATAACCAACAATAAACTTGATACTGGAGTAACTATCTCTGGTGGCGAACCAGTAGATCAGTATAAAGAACTTCTTCCATTGATAGAGAAACTAAAGCGTGTTAACTACGGCTTAATGCTCTATACCGGTTATACTGCAGAAGAGTTGGAGCAATTTGCTAATCGTTCTATTGACTTTGTAAATTTTTTACGCCCATTCGAATATATCGTCTGTGACCCGTTTATTCTGAAAGAACGTGATCTAACCTTGAAGTTCAGAGGCAGTCGTAATCAAAGAATCGTAACGACTGAGTATCTGGGCAACACTGCACCTTATCTTAGATTCATCAACATAACTCAGAAATTTGACGAAGAACAAGGCTAAAAATTAGGCAATGCTATAGTTCAATTCATAACAAGTAAGTATTGGAGGTGCTGTATGTTTAACACCGAAAAGATTATACGACTACTATTATGGATGTCTATACACGATGATAAAAAAGTTCCTAAAGACTACTGGATAAATCCTGATAGATATATAAGACGCCCTGAATTAGCTTACTTCATTCGTTCTCAGTTATCTTTAGAAGATTACTTAGAAAATCTGGTACGTAATAACGCAATAATTAAACGTACCTCGGAAACTCTAAATTTAACTTTAGCTACTATAACCGATAGGCTGCTGCAAGCAGCAGCTTATACTGAGCGTGATAAATTTGATGATACCATTGATGATATCTGTTGTGCTTTTATACGGCTTGAAGAGATACTTAATATCGACTATGTTAAAAATGCTTTAAGCAATGACTTTGCTGGCTGTATAAATAAACTACTTAATTTACCTTCTCAGCGACTTTTAGACGGCAACTATTTACTTTAGCACTTAGTATACTACTCTGACTGATATCAGTCAGAGTAGTTCTCTATATTCTTTACAATTTTTTGTTAATCGGTTCGTCATCTTCTAGTAAGCTTAATGGATAGATTAACTGATTATTATTTATCCTTAATGTAATGTGACCAAACGGTGAAAATATCGAGGTATTTTAACAAATGGAAAACTTTTTTCAAAACCTCAAAGTAAAGAAGCGCGATGGGCGAATCGTTAATTTTGATGCTGATAAAATCAAGAATGCAGTCAATGCTGCTGCTAACTCTCTGAAGGTAAGTTTACCAGCAGCTGCTCTGGAGACTATCGTTGAAGACGTATTAGCCAGTATCGCTAAAGATTTTAAGCCTGATACTCCTTACGATATCGAAAATATTCAGGATAAAGTTGAAGACTCTCTTATTCGTGGTAACTATAGCGAACTTGCTAAGATCTATATCCTGTACCGGGATAACCGAACCAGGGCACGCAACACCAACAGCGTTGTCAACAAAACTATCACCGATTTGGTAATGGTTGACAGTAAAGATCTGGATGCTAAGCGTGAAAATGCCAACATCAATGGCGACAGCACTATGGGTGCTATGCTCAAGATAGGCGGTACTATCACTAAAGAATATAATCTTAATAATCTGATTAAACCAGAGTACGCTAAGATGCATCGAGACGGTATCATTCACATTCACGATCTCGATTTCTACGCTCTTACGATGAATTGTTTACAAATACCTCTGGGACAATTACTTGATCATGGATTCGCTACCGGGCACGGATACCTTCGTACTCCAGCTAGCATTCGCTCAGCTGCTACTTTAGCATGTATCGCTATCCAGAGTAATCAGAACGACATGTTCGGCGGACAGGCTATACCTACTCTTGACTATGACCTTGCTCCGTATGTAGCTAAGTCATATGTACGTAATGCATCTAAGTATCTCGAAGCTCACTGTGATTACGATTTAGATGTTTTCAAGAATAAGCTAATTAAACCTGCTGATAAATACATCACTAAGCATGGTACTATTCTTGACAGTAACGGCATGGAATTCCTTAACGATTTAATTGACGGTATTCGCTTTACAGTACACGGTGTCGACTGCGCAGTTAGTCTCTCAAGCCTACACAAATATGCACGCAGAGAAACTGAAAATGATACTTTCCAAGCTATGGAAGCGATGGTGCACAACCTCTGCACGCTCAACTCCAGATCAGGAGGGCAAGTCCCCTTCTCCAGCGTCAACTTCGGAACCTGCACAACAGAAGAAGGACGCATGGTTTCTAAGAATTTACTTCTGGCTGTTGATCGCGGCCTTGGCAATGGTGAAACTGCTATTTTTCCAATTTCTATTTTCAAAATGAAAAAGGGAATCAACGATAGAGGAAGTATCAACTATGATCTCTTCCAGCTAGCGTGCAAGGTCTCAGCCAAGAGATTATTCCCTAATTTTGAGAATGTAGACGCTCCGTATAATCTTAAGTATTATAAGCCAGGACATCCTGAAACTGAAATTGCTACCATGGGTGCTATAGCTGAAGGTAAAGTAACTCTCTATACTACTCATGGTAAAGTCTATACTGGCGATATTTCCGGAGCTGGTAAGTGGCTTATTGATCATAAGTTCACAACTACCGAAGATTACAAGGTATTTGATAAAGATACTAAATATCTTGATCTTAAGCCTTTCGTATTTATCAGCGATAGTATTAAAGGCTGCAATACCAAAGTTAAACGTTTCATGATTTTTGATACTAATGAAACTACTAAGTGGGTTAGAATATGCTACGCAGTTAACAAGTATGATGTAACTGGTACATTAGTTGGTCATGTTGCTTACAAAGAACTTCTGGTAACTGACGATCATCCTCTTCCAGTATTCACTGGAAATATGAAAGAGATGCATAAGAAGAAGTTCACCAGAACTCTGGCTAAGGATCTTAAGAAAGGTAATCTTATTCCAACCAACGCTGTAGCAGCTTATGAATTCCCTGGATCTCCTGCTAAGTATGTCATGCTCGAAGTTACTCATATACTTCCTGTAGAAAAAGATATACCTGTACATGGATACGATTTCGAAACTGAAAGCGATAGATTCGATGTAGGAAATATTGTAAGCCATAACTGCAGAACCAGAACTATCGGTAACGTTTATGATCCTGAGCATCAGCAAGTATCCGGCAGAGGTAATCTATTCTTCACTACCCTGAATTTACCTTATCTCGCTCTAGAAGCTAAAGAAGCTAATCCTATCAACACTTATGACAAGTTCATGACGCTGGTTGATCAAAATATCGATAAGATCATCGATCTCTCTATTGATCGCATGAAGTTCATCAGCAACCGTAAAGCTAAGAATTATCCATTCCTCATGGGTCAGCATCTATATATCGGAAGCGAGGATCTTCTTAGTGAAGACAAAATCGCCGAGGTTCTAAAACAAGGCAGTATGACTCTAGGATTTATAGGCTTAGCCGAAACACTTAAAGTATTAACTGGGCACCACCACGGTGAGTCTATTGCCTCCCAGAAAATGGGTATCGCTATAGTTAAGCATATGAGCGACCGAATGAAAGAAGCTGCTCAGAAATATAAGCTTAATTTCGCTCTAATGGGTTCACCTGCTGAAGGCTGCACCGGAAGATTACTCAGATTAACCAGAGCCAGATTCGGAACTATTGAAGGCGTAACCGATCATGAATATCTAACTAATTCCTTCCATGTACCGGTATATTACACTATTTCAGCTTGGGATAAGATTCAGACTGAAGCTCCTTATCATCAGTACTGCGATGGTGGTTGTATCAGTTATATTGAGCTTACTGAAGATGCTACTAAGAACCTTAGAGGTTTTGAAGCATTAGTAACTGCTATGGCCGATGCTGGTATGAATTATTTTGCCATCAATCATCCAGTCGATCGTGATCCGGTTTGCGGCTATGTTGGATATTTCCCTGAGAATACTTGCCCTCGGTGCGGAAGACATGAAGGTGAAGGAGTTCCAGTAAGAAAATTACTTTCCTTAAAATCTTACGCTCCAGATCCTGAATATGCTGTTCGTTTTTCCGATGTCGAACAAGATGAAATGATGTCCAACGAAGTTCTTTAATATCTATGCGGTTATAGATTCTATTTCTATAACCGCATATTCCCACTAACCTATTAACCTCCTGGAGGATTTTGCTACCTATGACCAAAGATACACTTATTGGAACCGGAGTTAATTTCACTCACATCGCTCGTATCACTGGATATCTTGCACGTATCGATCGTTTCAACAGCGCCAAGCTGTGTGAAGTCAAAGAGCGTGTTAAGCATAGTCTCAGTGCTCCGCAGGTTGCTAAAGCTGCTTAATTAACTAAGGTTTTTTATCAAGGTCAATAGTCAGGAGGTTTTCATACCTCCTGACTTACTAACTATATATAGTGTGAAATGCCAATATTTTATGACTGCATCTAAGCCAGTACTGATATATTGGCTAGATATCAAAACTAATCTTCGAGGATTTTCAAATGGCCGATACACTTATGTCAGATGCAAAAACTACGTTATCCGACATAGTTAACACTATGCACGATATTTCTGACTCTACTAACTCATCGCTATTCAGATTTGTTAAAAGATCAACAGTTATCAGTAGGGTTTACATAGATAACACTCTAGCCAATGAAGAAATTATAACGCCTATCATGCTTAACGTCATGGATCTGTACGTTGGTCTTATCATGACTGCGCTCAATCTCAATAGTTATATACAGGGATGCACCCGTGTACGTGACGTATTATCCACTGTAGCTACTGAAGACTTTAAGCCTGTAACTAATATTCACAAAGAACTTGATAAATATTTCGCTCTTAAAGGTGCTGCAGCCATGCCTGCCATGGAAGACGATGCTGTAAGAACTGCCGAGCTCAGTAAAACTTCCAGTGTTCAGCCTCTTCCAGTTGGTCGTGTAGTAGACGTTAAAATGTCCGGGACGGATAAAGACGGCAATCCTAGCAAAGGCAGCAATGTTCAGGTACTTGTACAGCTTCACCCGATGTTCGTTCCGCCTGAGGTATCTGCTCAGTTCATTGCCATGAACTTTAAGCCTTCATTCTCACAGCGTTGGCTGCAGATGACTTCTGGAGAGATTTCATTCTGGAGTGACTTCCTTCTGGGTAATGATCTTAGACGCCAGAAGTATAACGCTATGCGTAAAGATAAGAACGGCGTTCTTAAGGATATGGAAGACCGTAGGTCTAACGCGGTTTCTAACCTGTGGCTTAAGTTACTCGGAGTTGAGCCTGATAGGCAGAATATTGCTAACACTATTCTTATTTACGAAAGTAAGAACTTTAAGAAAGCCTGCAGCAACTCAGGTATTAACTTCCAGAATTACAGCAGTAGACAGAAGTTCTTCGAAGCTACTATGTCCATGATAGTTATCTCTGTTGATATCATGTACAGCAAGATCAGTATGTACTATAACGGCATCAACACTTCCAGTGAGCTTACCTTCGATCAGTGCAAGCGTAACTCCAAGACTGAAGGCGTTGACATCATGACCATGATGAAACAGTATGCTCAGGGTATGGCACCGAAGTTCTAATCAGGGAGATTTTAATAAATGCTATTATTAACTAAGATAGCTAAGTCTATCAGCGATTGGCGCAATAAAAATCGTATTGCGCATCTAAAACGTTCCGACGTTGAAGATATCATCGATCAGAATATCAAACTACATTCTGATATTGGAACTACTCTTAAGGACTTCACCACTCAGGAGATGAATGACTGGATGACTAACAAAGTCAGACCTGCTCTTGATGCATCTCACGATGAATTCCATACCTGTCTTGATGAGTACTACAAATATCTGGGCAATACTGCTATGTCAGCTGAAAGGAAATGCCCGTTATCCAGTATCCGCTCAGCTAATTCTATCTACGCTAAGATACTAGCTGAGATTAAGCCTAAGCTTGATGACTTCATCCAGAAGGAAACTGTAGACATCTACGAAACCAAGATGAGTGGTCTAGCTGTTCTTGGTATGCTAAGAGACAGTAACCTTATAGCTAACTACAGCATGTATCTGTTCACTTATCTTACCCGTATCAGTAACGGTACTGCTGATGGTATTCCTAGGTATCGTAATGTATTCCTTATGGAGAATGCCGAGAAAGCTGGTAAGATAGTTTCTATGGTACTTGAACATAGAGGAGACTATAACTTCCTTGACGACGTATCCCGTATGCGTCAACAAGGTGCTGATTTAGTACTCGGTGTAGATAACAAGATAGACTTCGATCAGCGTGCGGCTATGCACTTCTATCCCAGCGATATGCTTGACTCTCTCCTTGGAGCTCTATCACACCTTAACCTGTTCGATGCTATCGGTAATGCCTGGATATCCTACAAGGTTAGCAAGAATAATAAGATCAAAGAGTCTCGTGAATGGATGATTAACCACGTAGCTATCATTCGTATGGAATTAGCCAATAAGGATCAGTCTAGTCCTGAGTACACTAAACTGCTTAACGTTGTTAAAGCGTACGATGCTAAGATAGCTGAATACGATAAAGAAATTCATGACTTTGAAGATGGAGACTAATCTATGCAACTCTTTGACGTGATGAGGCCTGCTGGTCCTATGGCTGGTTGCCAGGACGATATCGCTCATTTATCCATGCATAGAGATATCGTCCTCATCGAGTTACTTAAACAGGCTGATATACGTAATACTACACTGTTCATCGCAGCGCAGTATGCTAATATGTTCAATACGGTCTGGAAAGATAACCCTGCACTTATCCATCAGTACTTCAGTACTCATCAGCGTGAACTTTCTATGTTCATCAAGATGAAGATGGATCGTGTAGTTAACCGGTTACTTGATCAGGCTAGCAGATTTAGCACTAACAGTAGATTCCTAAGTACTGTTGAACTGGATGCAGCTACTGCAGCATCTATCGACAACATGCTCAGCGAACTCAAGAATAGAGCTAACGATAAGGATATCAGTACTGCACTGATCACTACTACCGATGATTTACTCGCCGGTAAACCAGTAATAAGAACTGGTATCCTTACTGATTTAGAAGTATTCGAAATAGCTATCCGTGGTAATAAAGAAGCGTATAAAGCTAATGAGCAAAACTATAACTGGAGAAATCATCCGACTACCCAGTTACCTTTGCTCATAACCGAGCTGTACAATACATTAACCGGAATAGTACGCAATGTAAGATATAAATCAGCTAACGTCTGCTACAATTACAAAGAGTGGGCTACACTACTAAGTATCATTTACATGCTCTATACTGATCCGCATTACTACAGAGACTTTACTGACGAAGCTATATGGCTATCAGACAAAATACCTCCTGGAGAAGGGATACCTCCTGAAGAAAGGAATCCATATGTTAATATGTTTACTGGATTTACTCCTGAGGAAGCTATCTGTGACTGTGGCCATCTTGGTGTAACTGTAGAGTCATATGAGAAAACCCACAGAGGTATACGTGAACGTAATGATAACCCGTTGGTTAAAGCTTATCTGCAGCTTCAGTACGCAGTGAACAGATGTAGCACTCCTTCTCTTGAATAAACTCTAGGTAGGCTCTGGGATATCCCAGAGCCTACCTATTTATTTTTCATTTTACTAATATTTATATATTACTAATGTGTGATAGTTGTAACTTCTACAACTGTATAACAGGGAGAGAATTATGCTAGACAAAAATGAATTGCAGAAACTGATTGAGGCACCCCTTGAGGAAAAATGCTTCATCACCGATCCGTTTCCGGCAGATAACGGAGTGTCTCAGCGGTTCCAGGTTGTTAAGAAATATGATCCGAAATTAGTCAACCCGGATCTCTGTGGTCTCTGCGAGTACCTCAAAGATTCGCATGGAATGAGACGAGTTCTTGTTGTTGTTCTTTTGCCGAAAGATAAGCCAATCGATTTCAGTAATGAAGTCAGACGAAACGAACTCGGTGCTATTATCTGTCATGAATTTGGTCACGCTGCGCAGTATTTAGCAGGAAAGTCAAAATACAAATCAATAAGGCCTCATGCATATGCACTTGTAGATGATAGTGAAAAGGATGCTGATACTCATGCATTCCTTTGCGGTTATGGAAAGGCTATGGTTAGCCACTTCAAGCGTATATTAGCTGAGAAAAAAGACGATGAGATGTGGCATATTCATAATGCAGACGTACCTATGCGCATTCGTGGGCTCGAGTACTTATTAAAAGAATCAACAGTAACCAAAGAAGAGGGTACCAGACGTTATGGCAGATATGTTATCGACTGCCATAGAAGAATACTAAGTTATACCTTAGCTTGCAGTAATGGCAACTTCACGCGAGTAAGGTGGAAAATCAGATCAATCACTTTCGGAGAAGAAAACATAATAAGCGTTGATTTATTCGGAAGAATAAGCGGTAATCGTATTTGGGACGAATTCAAACATATCGTTGCTTTTCGGAACGAATATGAATTTGTTTAGGAGTTGACTATGAGTGACATGAGGAAAATGATTAAAGCCAAGAAAAAAGAAGCTTGGCTTAGGAAGATGGCTATCGTAGCTCTTGATCAGCACGCAAGAATGGCTAGAGCCCAGCATATTTCAGAGAAAGATTTTGTGTCTGCGCCATTCGACACCACGTTCAATGGCAAGAATCTTATCGACGACGATAAGCTGGTCTACTATAAAGTCAAAGCTTGGCAAAAAGCGTTCAAGGAACCGGTTCTTAATCTTGCTAATTTCAACACCGATGCTGACAAAGCTGAAGGCAAGATTATAGGTTCCTGGAATCGTCTCACTAGTGTAGCTGCTAACACCCTGTCTAACTGGGCTAAGGCTGGTGCTGACTATCAGAAATGGATGCGTGAATTCCATTTTGAATCTCAGCGCGATTACGGTTTCCAACTCGCTATGGAAGAATGTCATACTTTCTGGTACACTGATGATTTATGGCATGCCATTAAGACAGCGTGCAAGATTCATTGTCAGTACGGCAGAGGAGCTCTCTTCTTTGTCAGGCTTGATGAACTGTCACTGGATCTTAATCACAAGAACGACATGAGAATTTGGGAGCAGTTTTACGGAGGTACAAAGTAATCATGGCAAAGAAAACAACGGAACTTCCTGCATCCGAAGAGTCTAATGATCAACTTTCGGGTGCAGTAGATCGTGTTGCGAAAGCCCTAGACGAAGGGCTAGCTAGGGTAGAAGAAGAAATGGACACTACCTTTCGTATAATGGACGTACACAAAGATGGTTTAAGAGACGTCATAGCAGAAACTATCGATAGTATCCCCGAAGAATATGAAAAGCGTGGTGCTTGTCGGTGGTACCTCAGAGAGTATTACGAGATGACTGTATGGATCCTCTCTAATTATCTCGCGAAAGGTATATCGCGTATCCGCGGAAGAACTTATGACCATTACGGTGATCCTGACAAAATCATCGAGGTTCTTCAGTACGCTATGTACGATGAGCTAATCAATGATGACTTTCCTGAAGGAGCCTATCAGAGTGCTGAGTACGCATTCAAACGAAACAACGACGAGATGGGATTCAGAATCAGGGTAGAGAAATTCAAAGCGGAATTACTAAAGTTCATGTATTGCTGTGCCAAAGATCTCTATGAGCATTACCACAAGTAACTGTTAGTATAATCTTTAACTGTGTAGAGTACTGGTCTGCAGGCCAGTACTCTTTTATCTCAAAAGTTCATCATTTTTTCGATTATATATCATTTAAGTGCAAAGGATGGATTGTGTTGTTTGCAGTCCTATTTATCAACTAACATAGGAGTAAACTATGAATTTTGAAATCGTTAACTACCACGATCTTATGTCATGGTATTCTGATGCTGCTGACGATGCAGCTCAGGATCTCGCCTTTGAGTTCATCGGCCAGATGGTCCGTGACGGCGACGATACTACCGTCCCTACCATCATGTACATTGACCAGGCCAAGAAGTTCTACGGGCTTGGACTGGGATTCTTCACCATCAGCGACGAGCAGAAACTCGGCCGTTGCATCAAGGCATGGAAGCGTGCCTATGAGGCTTACTACGCTCCCGACGACGGCACTGATGAAGAAGCTCCTGAGAGCCCTGAAGAGGCTACTGCCAACCGGGCAGATGCCTGGGACGAGTTCATCTCGGCTTACATGGAAGCTGAGAAGTACTACGCTGAGTGTGCCAAGAACCTGTTCAAAGACTTCATCACTAAGCCTGAGCTTGGTGGTGACGAAGTCATGGCGGCAATAGCAGCACGCCGCTATTTCGACCAGGCACTCCTGGCAACAGATGTATACTCTGCTCTCATGCACGCCGACCAGATACACACTGGTAAATCTCACCTGTTCATGAACAGGATGATTGCATTCATGGCGGGTAAGGCAAGACGGTGTGATGCCAAGGTGCTCGAGTGGTATAAAGAGTTTAAGAAAGCTGATGCTAAGTAGTATCTAGCCAGCTTTAACCTATTGGGTAGTGGTAGCGAGTGGGGGCGCTGCTGCTACCTTTCTTTTTGGATTATGGGAGAATGAATTATGAAAAATGGTAATATTCCTGAGAATAAAGAAGAGCTTAGAAAGGTCTTCATCGACTATCACATTAACTACAAAGAACTCGAACCTCTCGATGGAGTAGAAGTGTGGCAGGCCGATGTTACTGCCGATACTAACTTCATTGGCACTGTATACGGCGTTCCAGTAATTCTGGTAGGTTCCTCTACTCTAGCTGACCCTAATGCCATTGGTTGTAAGTATCACGAAGTTGCTCACATCAAATATGAGCCTGCAGTACCTAGACATGTTAAAGAGATCAATGACGGGCTTTGGGCACACTGGGGTCCGGTAGCTGTCAGATATGAAGAACAAGCTGATTATTTTGCCTGTCTTAAGGGCTATGGTAAGCAATTAAGAAATTATCTTGCTGCCAGTGATGCCAGATATCGCAGCTATGGTTTCAAATATACCGGCGATACACTTGATAGAATAGCGCGCATCGATCATTGGCTTGAATCAGGTGAGTGGACTGATAACGGTCTAGAGCGTCTTCCCACTAAAGAAGAAGTTGAGATTGCTGCTAAAGCAGCCGGAGAAGATCTCACAATGTTCTACCTAATGATAGGTTTTCATCACGACTAATCTTTAGGCTTTAACGAAAATAGGTAGCGACTGTTGCTTGGCCGCTACTTCTTTATTTTTTGTATGTTCATCGTATTTTTTCATTTATATATTATCAAATTGAATACACTGGGTCAGAGTCTTCTCTGACTCATTTCATCAACCTGATAAACCTGAGGAGGTTTATTATGAAGATTTATAACACTTACAGAGAGCAACTGGCTCACGCAGCGGAAGAAGGGGTGACCCTTCTCCCTGTCACTGACGAGGAGAAGGCCAAGTTTATGGCATATTTTAAGCACCCTGAGCCCAAGGACGCTCAGGGCATGCGTGAGCTTGCTAGATATATGTCCATTACTTTCCAGGAGAACGCTTGGGAAGTAGACGGGCACCCGGTGTGGGTTGGGGATGTTTGCCCTGACCCAAATTTCATGGGCGTTCTGCCCGGGTGCCCTATCATCGTCTGCGGTTCATCTATGGCGCTTGACCCTGATAGGGTAGCGCTATCCTACCACGAGGTTGGCCACCTCGAGTATGATCCGGCTAAGGCTCCTGATTGGGTTCTTCAGAATCCGGCAGATGCCATGTTTGCACACTGGGGTCCGGTAGCCGCAAGACATGAGGAGCAGGCTGACCACTATGCCTGCATCCACGGCTACGGAGAAGGTCTCCTCCGCGCCCTCAAGAGGGCGGTCGGAAGGCTTAAGGCTATGGGCCTTAAGTACTTCGGAGATACTCTTGACCGAATTGCCAGGATTGAGCACTACCTGGCAACTGGGGAATGGGTCGATGACGGTCTCACCCGTCTCCCTACTAACAGGGAAATCCGTGAGGCTGCCGCCAAGGCAGGAGTAGATGCGTTTACCGTATCGCTCTGCTGCGGTAGGGATGTCTCCCAGGACTAAGGGAACAGTCGAGCAGCTTAAGCTTAAGAAGCGGTGGGGTAAAACCTGCTGCTTCTTTTTTTATTATATTCATTAGTTTTTTATCTATATATCACTTAACTGAATACAAAGGAGGTAGTCATGATAATACTCTGGTATCTTTTCCAATTTATTATTGGAGTGGCGTTTTGGATTTACGTCATTCACTATATCTTCCATGGTGATGATGACTGAAGATCAACTAGAATCTTCCAGACGATTGGAAGTAGAATCTAACTTATGTGAGTTAGAGGAGTAAGGCTATTGCCTTACTCCTCTATTTATTTTTTTTGTTAAAATAGTCTTCTAAGTCTATCAGCTACTACATTAACTAAGTCTTTAGCTGAATCTATGAAACTGCTATCATCTCCAGTTAACATATTCTTAGCTAATTGATTAACCTCAGCATCTGCAGGAGCTCCATCGACTATCTGTCCGAACTGTTCTCTTGACCACTTAAGGATATCGCTCATACGTGTAGATAGATTGTTCTCAGGGTTAGTATCCAGTAACAGTCTGTATACATATACAGTAGTATCCTGACCTATACGGTAGCAGCGATCAGATGCCTGTTCGTAGTCAGTAGATCTATAAGGCACATTTAAGAAGATAACTGTATTAGCTTCATTGATAGTGTGACCGGTAGACATACACTTGATACTTGCTATCAACGGATTAAGAGAAGGATCGTTCTTAAACGTAGATACTAATTCTTTAGCCTGATTAGAATTCTCACCAGTTATCAGCATCGGCTTAAATCCAGCCTTAACGCATTTAGCATAAGCATCGTGTAACGAGTCTGTATAATCAGAGAACAATATAGTCTTCTTCTCAGCAGTACCGATGATATTTATCACATCTTTACCGATAAGAGAACTGGTCATTTCCTGTCTTAATTTATTGAGAAGATTACCTATTACCTCTCCCATAACTTTAAGGCTAAGGTACTTATACACTGTACGCGAATCTCTGAATATCTTCTTCATAGCGTTAGGTAATCTGGGTATAAGCTTAGTAGCATCGTACTGATTAACTGACTCTATAGCCATTTTTATATCAGAGTTCATATCTAGTCCAGACTGGATATTACCTGATTTAATCATTTTTAATTCTCTCTTATATCTTGCAAACTCATCTTTTTCCTCTTCAGGTAATAGATTCTGTTCATAGTAGTCAAGGATATCTAAGAATGCTTTCTCGTACTTATCATAATTTTGTTTATAATACTTAGTGCGTTCCTCTGCATACTTCCTACAAGCATCCTTAACTGCAGGAACAGTATACTTATTGCCGTCAGGTATCTTAATCAGTAAATCTTTCTCTATCTTATCCGGTAATTGGAGAACTTCTTCCTTAAGCTTACGGAACATCAGGATACCAAGACGGTTATGAAGTAACTCATTCATAACCGAAGGATATCTGTTCAGTGCCTTAAACTGATCACGTAGTGTAGGTGTCCAGAATGTATCGAGTAACTCAAGGATAGGTATACACTCTACTCCAAGTGCCTTGATAGGTGTACCAGACATCAGTAAGATATCTTCACACTTAGTAGATTGAGCTAAATCTAATAAAGCCCTGGTACGCTGCGAATCTATGTCCTTGAAGTTATGGCACTCATCAACTATGATCATCAGTGACTTAAGATCAAATCTACGCATCACTGCATCTTTAATTTTATCTATAGCTTCATAGTTAATGATAATGTAATCAGTATCTTTAGTGATATCATCGATATTATCTCCGATAACCCATACCTTACGGTTATCTACCATCTGCTCTATTTCAGTAGGCCATACATTTCTGGTTACTGACTTAGGAGCTATAATGATACCATGCTTCTTATGTAAACCTTCTTTAAGGAATAGTGAAGTAGCAGATTTACCTAAGCCTGGATCGAATCCTAATAGGTAACCTTTAAGATGAAACTGAGTCTTCTTCTGCCAATAGATATCTTTAATAAAGTTCAGCTGATAGGGAAGAGGTTTTCTCTTCAAATGGTTTATTACGTCCATATCCAAAGCAGAAGGTACCTCTACTTGGGTATTCTGGTACCAAGTATTAGCTATCAGTAAATTGATAACCTTATCTACATTACGGGTACGCGGATAGAATTTCTTATTTTCCTGAAGAAGATAAATTAACTCAGGGACAAAAAATCTACTGATGCTAAGATGGCGTCTATCAGCTGTCAAAGTAAAGAACTTAAATAGGAATCCAGCAGCACTATATTTAGTCTTAACAAAGCGATAAAGAGATCTAACATCTATACCACTTACTATAACTCTAGAGCCTGATTCTCTGACACTGGGAGTAGGATCTATAGAGCCAAACATCTGATAATACGAATAATTAAACTCTCTCGGTTGCCCAGTAACTTTAGCACCTATAGACTTAAAGAAATTTATTACGTCATAAGCAGAAAATGCCAAATTAGTTGCAGCTGACGCAGCATTCATAGCTGCAGCAGCCGTATTTAAGATATCAGCCGTGGACATGCATATCTCCCTAATAAAAACTAAATTCATAAAATGCCTAAAGAGTGTCCTAGTCGCAAGACTAGGACACCCGACCTGACAAAATATCAATTAAAGAGGAATGCGATTTTTGCGAATATAGATACACGATAAACATAAATTCAACTACCTTTCAAACTTTGATACTAGAGTGTGTTGTTCGGAAGTATAGTCAGCCCGAAAGATGAGTTAAACATATCTCTGGTGGGCGTAGAGAGACTTGAACTCTCACGATAATTAGTCACTAGAACCTAAATCTAGCGTGTCTACCAATTCCACCATACGCCCATAACCGATATTAAAATTGGTGAACCCTACGGGATTCGAACCCGTATTTTCGCCGTGAAAGGGCGATGTCCTAACCATTAGACGAAGGATTCTAAGTGGTGGCCCTTCCCGGGTTTGAACCAGGGACCAAACAGTTATGAGCTGCCTGCTACTTACCACTGAGCTAAAGGGCCGTAATAATTATTGCTAAATTACGTTTTTGGTTAAAGCATCGTGCAAAATTTGAAGCTCAGAAAGAAAACAAGATATACGACGATACATTAGCTCCTTTTGTCCATCAGTAGCCTTGCTTTCAACTTCTCTTACTTCGCTTATTGCATCCATGAGTTTATAATCCCAACCTTGATCTAATTCGCCAATTACATTTATTGCAGCAATAGCTCTTAAAACATCCTGACGAGTTAATTTGCGCTTAGTGTTCTGCGGCCACATATGTTTTCTCAGCTTAACTAAAATAGGGATGCGCCAAACAAGCAGGCGGGAATCGAACCTGCGTGACTAGACAGCGAATTGGAGGAAGCTATCTGTGACCACTGAATGTTTGACGCAATAGGGAGGAGTATAGACGTTAATATCAGAATTAAACGAGGGACCATCCTATCTAATCGTGAATATAAACTATCTATACTCCAAATGGGTGGCAACTACACTTGGGATGCTCAGCAAGTATAGTTGCCGGTTTAACGTAAGGAGGTGTTATGCATATGCCAGCTGTAAGACTCGAACTCACAACCAACTGTTTACAAAACAGCTGCACTACCATTGTGCTAAGCTGGCGTTACTGAAAATGGCGGATAGAGTGAGATTCGAACTCACGGTACAGTATTAGTGTACGACTCTTTAGTAGAGAGCTGCCTTAAGCCGCTCAGCCATCTATCCATAACAAGCAAATTGGCAGGAGTTGATGGTTTCAAGCCACCATAACGGAAGAGCATTCCAGATTTGGAATCCGTTGTTCTATCCTTGAACTAAACTCCTATGGCGGGACGAATGGGTATCGAACCCACGACCTCCTGCGTGACAGGCAGGCGTTCTAACCAGCTGAACTATCGCCCCATAATAAGTAAATTGGCAGGGGTAGCAAGATTCGGACTTGCGCATGGCGGGATCAAAACCCGCTGCCTTACCGCTTGGCTATACCCCTAATAGCTAGCGATTCTTATGTTTCTTAGGCGTAGGCAAACCCAATGAATTTATTGGATCAGCACTAGGTAAGAAAAGTATGGCAAAAGCTATAACACAAACAATTACAGCTAACACCATTTTGTACTCCTATACTAATTAGTCAGTTTGTAATTTTGTATTAAATCGTCAACTGTAGTTTTACTAATCCAAGGACTGAGGCTTTTAAGAAACTTATCAGTAAGTTCTTTAGCATCAGTTTCATTTATCTCTTCAGAAGCGACCACCTTGCAGAAATCAGAATACATAGCTGGATCTGCAGAATCGTCATCAGTAAAGAGATAAGGATTCATGTCACCAAGAAGACCGCCGAGTTCATCCAGTTCCTTCTTCTTCTCGTCGTATATAACATCAAGAGAATGGAATAACTGTTTGAAAAGTTCGTTTCTAGTCATAGTTATATTCTACAAATGGTGCCGACGGCGGGAATCGAACCCACATGGCCAAAAGCCGAGAAATTCTGAGTTTCTTATGTATACCAATTTCATCACATCGGCAAATACAGTTAATCATCTACACCGGTTACAGTAGCAATACCGATTCTCATAATAAGAATTTCGTTATAGCTCTCCATAGCCTTAAGTTGTCTCTTAAGTAGTCCTGCTGGGGTAGTACCAAACATAAGATATTCGTCATCAAAATCAGCGCCTACCTTAAATCTAGTATCGTCTATAACCTTGGAAAGCTTACCAATACGATCTGCAAGAGTTTTCTGTTCATCGAGCAGTCTATTAAAACATGCTCTGTCCATCTTTGCCATAACTATGCTCCAAATAAATTAACTGGTGGGTTGTGAGGGACTCGAACCCTCGACCAATAGATTAAAAGTCTACTGCTCTACCGACTGAGCTATACCAGCATTTGAATAGGGTTGGTGTGTCTAAAAACCCATGTACGTAAGTACAAAGCGAAATGTCCTTGGGTTAAACCAACAAACACACCTGGTGTATTCCGCTCTATCACAGAATCCAACCTTGTTTTCAGGATTTTTACTAGGGAGGATAGACTTAACCCTAGACGCATGTGTAACATAGAAATAGTATATTGGTCCACGGTGTAAGGTTCGAACTCACTCATCTGAAACCATACGGTATGCCTATGTATACCTAGACATACAGTTACAATGGCCACCAAACAGTAACATTGCTGATACTGTTTTACTCAGACCCATCCTCTACGGTCCCGTGGGTTATTAAAATGCAACATTGAAGAATATAGTGGCGGGAATAGTTGGGATCGAACCAACGACACATGGATTAACAGTCCATCGCTCTACCGGCTGAGCTATACTCCCATATAAATGCACGCTTAAACTTTGAAGTATCTAAGAAATGGTGGGTTGTGAGGGACTCGAACCCTCGACCAATAGATTAAAAGTCTACTGCTCTACCGACTGAGCTAACAACCCGTTGGTGCCAACGGAGGGACTCGAACCCTCATGGCCGCAAGACCGAGAGATTTTAAGTCTCTTGTGACTACCGATTTCACCACATTGGCAAAAGTTAGAGAGAACCAACCTAGGCTGGAGAAATTTCACGAAAGTTCACCTCGATCAATCCTCTCTAACTATATAACGTATATGACTTATATTTATTTACAGGATCTCAACCGCATAGTCCGGATACACAGTACTGATGTAGTTAGCTATATCCTTAGCTTTACTATTATCAATACCGTAGATACGGATGTCTACATGAGTTTCCTCTGATATCTTCTCAAGAGTAGATTCATCTATCCACTCCTTGGCTACTACTACTGGTGAAGAAGAACCATCAGCAGTTTTAGTCATAAGGATAATGTAAGACAACGAATCAACTGAAGGAAGATCTGGATATATTCGCTTCACATCCTGGTGGTAGACACTGATATTACTGCCACCGAATTGTCTGGCAACAGAATAGTTACATAAGGAAACTACAGTACCGTGCCAGAAAACATTATCGTGAGGCGACTTAGTCTTAAAACGTATCTCGTCATTGATGGCGACATCGTCCAGTTTCTCTACACTCATGAGTAACCTCACTTCTTAGACTTATCGTCAACTACTACTCCGCCAGCTACGATGATCTTATTCGTATTGATGAACTTGAGTAAGAGTTCCTTGGAACGCTTAAGTAGTTCAGTATAAATAGCCATCGGGTGGGCTACAGGATAATCTACTTCTCTACCGTCATCATTGATGACTTTGATAAATTCTTTAAGTGAGCAAGTTGCATCAGCTAGCACATTAAAGTAAATGTCTCTATCATCCTGCATAGCTTTAAGTACTGTATCAGTAAGCTTAGATCTAGTGTAAAGAGCGGCAAGAACAGCACCTATACCAGTACGCATAGAGTCTGAAATGATATACCTGACATACTCCTCTGCCGGTAAAGCAAATTTATCATCTTCGGTAGCATAAGATTTCTTAAAACGTTCTACCAGCTCATCGTAATAAGAAGAGATAGCATACCACATCGGCAGAGGGCCATTGACAGTGAAGCCATGCTTCAGTGATGACATGATGGCACCAAGTACATCCTGTACCACATCAGCATTAGCTACCTGATCATGGACTGTTCCACCAAGCTTAAGAGTAGGTCTATGAGGACAAGCTAAACGATTAAGCATCTCGGTAAAATACTTTAATGCATCACCGTTGGGATTGTGGCCATTCTTATACAGATCTATCTGTTTCTCCAGTCCTTCTCTGACACCCTTATAGTACTCAGTAGCTTTATCAGGGTGCGCATAAAAAGGATGTAAGCAACTCTCAGGCTCACGCTCCACAGTATCATAAATGTAAATATAGCCATTCTGGAAATGAATCTTCTTAGCTACGAAGGTATAAGCATCAGTCATCTTATCGCCAGCATAGGCAGTATCGAAAGGTTCACATCCACAGATGGCGTTAGCCAGTATCAGTTCCCAAGGATACTCCGCTCCAGCGATATGAAGATCCGACATGTATACCCAAAGTGTTATCGGCTTCTGTCGTTTAGTATTAAGATCGTTGATAGCTTTGACTACGTTAGGATCAGGAGACTGTGTAATAAATACCAGCGGCTTGTCAGTCGGGTAATTAGTAAAGTACTCCATCACGTTAATTTCTTTGAATGTTCCGTTAATCAGCGCATCACTGTAAATGAAAACCCTAACATCTTCATCTAGGTACTCAGTACCTAGTGCATAATTTAGGATGCCATTAGTGATAGTACCAAGAGAACATCTCAGCTTAATATCATGCTCAGGTACTTCTACTGAAAACTCATCAGCACTCTCCTTACGGCTGTTAGTATAAGAGATGAACTCCCATGCTACCTTAGGAGAAGCTTCGAAGATAGACTTCATAGCCTTAGCCAGTACGATGTTACCACCAGAACTGGATAGAGCCTGCATGAAAGCTACGATACCTGCTGCTTTAATTAGTTCTGCTTCATTCGTGGGGTCACTGCAAAGTGACTCTACGGTGAACTTATAATTATCTAGACGCTTCTGAACTTCATCAAAGATATCTTTAGCAATACAGCTATAAGCGTATCCAGAAAGAGATACATTAGTATCAAAAGTATCCAGCACATTACGGAGGAACGCTGCTGCAAACAGCATAGAGGTAGTAGTGCCATCCTTGGCATAATTATCTACTCTTCCTCCGATGTAGGTCAGCATATTCTTAATGTACTTCTCCAGAGGAGAGATACAATCTATCGAGTTGAGTATACGTATACCGTCCCTGGTAAAGATACTCGGTTGGAAACTCTCATTAACGCCATACTCACTAATGAGCATAGCGTAACCAGATTTAGGACCACAGTGATCGGTCAATATAGCACAACAACGATCTAGCATATCAAGGATATGCTTCTTGCTATCCTTCATACTGACGATATTGGTTATACCGTAATTGGTATTGACTATTGACCTGGCACTGGGATCGGCAACTTCAGGCTGTTTATTCATACGTTAATTTTCCCTGGATATTTTTCTCTGTTTGTCATCAATTTGGGCCTGTATGTCACTCATATGCTTGACTTTAACACTGTTTTCCTTAATGATGAAGTCACGCAAATAGGAGAATGAAGCGTAGTCGAAATTGTCCATGATATCAACTACGCTTAAACCAGTCTGCTTAAATACATCGTTGTAATAGCAGAACTCAAGCACCTCATCCAGTATACGCCTACAAGGCATACGGTTATCTTCAACATCCAGATGGAACAAACCGAGAGGTTTGCCTGGAACATAGAACTCTCGGTTGAAATAACTGGTATTGAAAATCTGAACAAGGTGCTCTTTGGCTAAGCCGTGAATACTGGCAAGTTGATGCCGGTCTACGAATTGGAAGTATTCGTAGAAGTATTCTGTAAACGAGCTTGCTCGCTCTGCTGAGAGCTTATTCTCCAAAGTTTCATACGCCCTAGGGTAAAAAAAGCCTGTACAGGATCGTACGGAACATAACCCTCGAACGAAGTCTCAGGCTTAGTGTGACACTTCGGGCACTCTTGGAAGTAGAAAGCGATGTGAGTGATCTTAGTCTTCCTGATGTAGTCCTGAAGCTTGGTAGCGAATTCAGGAACACGTTGCTGCATCTCATCAAGGATAAGATCAAAAGTTTCATTATTCTCGCCATTAGGATCGTTTTCTACTACGAAAGTAGAAGTAGTCTCACCATTGACGATATATGCACACTCAACCGACTTGATCCAAGGACGGTAGCACCTATTCTGGTTGAAGGTGATGTAGCGCATAACAGCATCACGATCAGTCTTACTAACTGCCTTATTCAGATCCTTGTTGAATGCATCACCTACAGCAAGGTGGTCAGCGATAGTGCACTGCTTAAGGTTGAACTTATAACGTCTGATCTCACCCTCGGTATCAGAAACATCGCAAGTAAAGCTATCATCGAAGTTAGCTATCTTGAGATAGTTCTCGATATCCTCATCGCCTACATACTTCTTCTGATTAACCTTGAAGTAATCTATCATCTTGTCGTTGATAAGATCACGGTTAAGACGCTTAAGCTTACCAAGGTCTATCTTCTCAGAATGAATATGGCCGCAGTTAGGCTCACCGCAGATGTAGTTAACAGTAGTACCTGCAGGGTACATCAGGCATGCAAGAGTCCACACGATAACCGGATAGTCCTGAAGTGAAATCTGACGCATAAGCTTATCAGTGTCACTCCAGTCCTTATAGTTACTGCCGATGATGGCTGCAGGAAGGATCTTCTCTACGATGTTCTTATCTAGCAGAAGACTAGAGAACAGATAGTACCATCCGCCATACTCCTTGCCGTACTCGTAGTCATCGTGAACAGTCTCCTCGATATACTGATCAAGCAGTCTAAGAGGGATGTTCTTAAGAGTCAGGGTGATACCTGAATTCCAGAGGATAACCTTACGTACTCCACTACCGATAGTAGCGAAAACACGATAGGCTTCAGCACCGGAGAAGAGCTTATGTGATCTGCCCTCCTCGATATGCTTAGACGAAACACCAGCAGTTCCTTCACGGATGCCATCGATCTCGCTGACAAGATGAGCGGGGTTAGTCTTAGCTAATGCAGCCTTACCATCGTTGTTGCCAGAACCGAAGTAATCTATGGAACTTCTTGCTGACTGATATTCGGAAGTGTAGTCCTCAACCTGCTTGGTGAAACTTCCAACACCTTCCTGAGCAGCATGAGAAATGATACGCTCGGAATAGTCGTATACATCATCGACTTTGCTAAGAGGTATACAAAGTCTTATCTTATCGATATTACCGTTACCTCTGTTAGCAGTATTGGAGTCTCTGTATTTACGATATTCTTCTATGACGCTATCGATATTGATACCGTTATCGCCTTTAATAGCAATAGCCTTTTCTTTACCGTACGCTACATCGTCTTCAGAGATACTAACTTTAGCAGTCTTAACTTCAGCCTTAGCTGTATCAGCCGGCTGTTTTGTGAGTGTGGGATCTTTTTCTGAAGCGTGACTAAAATCGCTATCAGTATATCCCATCGGGTTATTAGGATTCATATTACCACCTTTAATTAAGGATTTAGAAGATTCTTATCTAATTCTATATTTAGCTGAAGCGGAATAAGCCGTACGTTAGGTCTGATACTTCGTACCGTAACCAACTCATCGATATATTCGTACATAGCCTGTATGCTCGATCCATCATCCGTCCAAAAATAAGACGACAGTGAATACGGAACTCCAACTTTACTCAAGAATTGTTTGTAGCTAGGTATCGATAAACCATCAAACATCAGAGAATACATGTCGATGTTGGCAAACAATCCTTTACATGGCTCCAGGAAATCTTCCGATTTCAACAGGATTCGATATGCTGCATCATCTCTCTTGATAAGTGGTAAGATATCAATAGAGTTATGTTCATAAACATTGCGGTGCTGTTCGTTACCGATTTGCTCCGCATAGTTGCACCATGCAAAGAGTTGAGACAGAACATGAAAATCTTCGATACGCAATCCGACAAGATGTTTCAACTGATCGTACTTAACTCCTTCAGGTATCATAAATATATACTTACCTTCGATGTCAGAAGACACCTTAATTTGTTCAAGCTTGAAGTTGTTCCAGAGTGCCATCAGACGAGGTATGTGTATACCGTACCATACCTCGTCTGGTATATGCAGCAACTGTTTCATGCTTCGGATAAACTTACCGCCATCTTTGAATTTCACTATGTGAAATGACAATTCCCCAACAGCATGGTTAGTCAATCTATCGCCATGAGCAAGTCCTTTTCTTCCGGTAGAACTATTGGACAGTATGATAACATCATCAGCGATGTTAAAATATGCATAGTTCATACGTCTTCCACTAATACCGGATAGATACAATCTAGCCGTAGCCTGTAAATCCTTAATCGGTTCGTCAGTCATAACTTACCTCATTAGTCTCTATCAGAAAAATTGCCACGGTTATTAAGTATCTATTCAGGAAGCAGATGAACCATTCTGCTCATTAAGGATTTTATTAACAGTATCAGCATCGACACTGACTTCCTGGTCAGTATTGGTATTACCCTTAGCAGCAGCAGGAGTAGCTACCACGTCTACTTCCTGATCCTTAAAGGTATTGCCCTCTGCAGGATTTGATTTAGTAGTATTCATAGTTATTTCTCCGGTTTATTAAGAGCGAGAGCTGGTGCAAAGTACGCATCAACGACGTAGCCAACAATATTAGCCTCAAGACCAGTATTTAGCTTAGTAGCTGGTGAATCTGCTGCATCACTAGTAGGCTCAAGAAGTACAGCTCCATAGCCCTGCATGATTGAATCCTTAAGATTGATCTGAGAAGTGAAGCTTAGTTTACCATGAATGTAATCAGTATCGGTTAAGCTAGAGAGCAGGACTGAATCAGATTCGCCAAACGTCTTCAAGTCTTTCTTAAGATCAAACTCATACTCAAAGAATGCACCACGAACATCTGGTCCTACACGATCTCTGATCTCGCCCTCAGGAAGAGCCTTGAGTAGAGAAGCATCTAGCTCTCTAGTAGCAAACTCAAAGAGCTCCTTAGTTTCGTTATGCTTAAGCTCAACGATAACCGAACCTATCTTAACGCTATCATCTACTCCAGTTCCAATAGAATTGCTAGAACTAAGTTTAATCAGATTGGCACTGCAGTTAGTCTTGATAACCCCATCGTGAAGAAGAACGCCATCGGTATCATTGGCGGTGATCGGAACAATCTGGCATTTCTTAGCAATATCAAAAGGGTTAACAATTACATCAGACTTACTATCAGCCTGCGCATTGATAACTTTATTAAGAGCATCGGCATCTGCTTCGATAGTTACATCATGAAGCGACTGAGACTCAGGAGTGCGATCAGCTTCATCGGCTACTTCGCTAGGAGTGTAGTCAGGATCAGTCTCTGTCTGGTTCTTAGCTTCCTCTGCGATAGGGTTAGTCTCATGATGTTCAATACCCTCAATAGTGTCCTTGACGGTAGTGTAATAAGACTCAGCCTTGTTAACAACATCTCCGAGACTGGTAACTATTCCGCTAAGCATCTGGGAAGCATCAAGAGCCGAAGTTAAACGATCAGCACCCGCAGCCGGGTTATCCTTAAACTTGTCAACTAACTGAGCAAGTGATTTAAGTTTAGACTGAACATCATTATCCAGTTCAGCTAGACAGTCATCATAAACCTTAGTATTAAGCTTCTCATACTTCTCAGGATCTTCGTTCTTAAGATCAGTTATACGCTTGATCTCTCCAACGATACCAGCTTTGATCTGCTCCTTACGATAAACAAGATTACCGTAGTCGTTAAGAACAGTATTAAAGAACTGAGTAGTATCCTTGAACAGACTCCATTCAGTCTTAGCTGCCTTACGTCCAACAGCATTGGATATCTTGCGTGCAGCCTTCTCCTTACGAATACGCTCTCTACGTGCAACAGCTTTTTTGATTTTGTGATTAGTTGTCATCAGTGACCTCATTGAAATAAATTTAACTGAGTACGCACTGTATCATGATTAAGTGGTATACAAAAATAAAAAATGGTTAGCTCCCGATATCGGGAGCTAACCGAAGTTGCAATCTAAGAGGTGATTTATGACTTTGGAGTTATAATTTAATCTATACCGTACTTGCGTACGAAGCTGGCAGGCAGCTTGTAACGCAGCTCATGGAGCATCCGGTTAACGATCTTGCCGGAGAACCTACGAGATACCTTGGAGGTAGCCCTGCGGTGATGGCAGGCAGCAGTGATAAGGTACTGCATCTCGGCTGCGGTATCCTTGTCAACACCCTCATCAACCTGAACTTCCTCAGGCCTAACAGCATCAGAGCTCTCGGTAGGAGTGTCCTCCGGACTCTCAGGATCACCTTCAGCTGGAGCATCCTCTGCAGGAGCTGCGCTATCATCCTCGGTAGGTGCCGGAGCGGTATCGTCAGCGGGTGCAGGCTGAGCATCATCATCTTCCATCTTCCACCAGGCAGTGGTCGGTGAAGTGCCTTCAGCAGGAGTCTCACTGTTCTCGGAAACAGCGGTGGAGATGTAGTCTCCACTCTCAGGGGAGGCTTCGATAGGAGTATCGATAGCCGGAGTTCCAGCGTTGTAAGCAGGATCATCAGCAGTACCACCGGCAGGAACACTGTCATCCATCCTCCACCAAGCGGTAGTCGGAGAAGTACCGTCAGCCGGGGTTTCGCTATTCTCAGAGACAGCAGTCGAAATATAATCACCGCTCTCAGGAGAAGCCTCAATAGGAGTATCGATGGCAGGGGTACCTGCATTGTAAGCAGGATCACTGCTGTCGCTGGTTACAGCCTCAGCACAGAGATGAGCTGCGCGAGCATAGAGAGCTGCACGGCTCTTACGAGGCCTAAGCTTGTAAGCAACGAGTTTATTGATAACATTACGAGTAGCTGCAGGAATGAGGTGAAGAGCTACGGCCTTATCGGTAACATCCTCTGCAGTATCATAAACCTCACTGGTTACCTCTGCAGGTTCCTTATTTTCGGCCTGAGCTTCATCGATAGTATTATCGATGACTTCTTCCATGATGGCTTGGAATGCAGCCATTCTGGCTTTCATACACTCCTTCTCAGGAAGACTGCCGATAGTACTATCGTTTGTAAAATCGGTTTCTCCGCCATTCCAAGGTCTGGGCTCAAGCTCACCAGGATTCATATTACCCAGATCTTCCATAACAATTCGTCTTCTCATTGTAATCCTCACAGATTAGAAAAAATACACACGTGTATAAATTTACAGCGCTTATGCGCTCAAAGTATGGTTATCCAGCGAATAGCTGGCTGATTATATCATAACTCATGAGTTGCTTGACGTAGCACCACATAGGTGGTGCCGCTCAGACCAACTGTCCAAGCAGACTTGTTTCACATCATAGTGAATTGTGTTTTATAAATTATTTCACAAACACTAGTCACATGTACTCATGATTATACTTCGTATCCAAAACATAGTTCTGTCGAAGAATATAATCACATTCTAATCCGGTGGTATCCGAAGGAGAACAATCCATTACTGACCTAGGTAGTTAATTTCTTTCAGAGGTTATAGGCTAAGAAATACAGGCTGTTATTCAATAACTTGAGAGTCCTCCCAAAGGGACTCTCAAGTGAGAGCTAGGATAAACGAGAAGTTGAAACAGTAAACGATACACGACACACGATACGTCTGAGATTTTGATGTTAGCAGAGAATCCGTTATCCATCTCAGACGTGAGACTAAATCATAATGTTGTCCCATTAAAAAATACTGTCGAAGAAATAGTGATTCTCGGTAGATAACTGCAAAACCCAAGGTTTCCTTGGCTTTCTTGTTATCTCTAATTTTAAGAACTTATCCCATGAGAATCACTATATATTCTAATATTTTATTTTTTAATGGGACTTTTTTCGATTTTCGAAAAAAGGACCTTTTTCTTTTAAGATATTTTCTTTTTAGGTTTGTTAAGGGGTTTTATTTATGAATATACGAAGTATATACGTAGTATATACTGAGTATATGAAATAAATAAAAACCTTCGGTTTTCTTTTCTTCTTCTTTCTTTATGTTACTTTCTTTCTTCTTCGTTTCTTTTTGAAAATTGATCGCAATACTATGCAACGCAAAAACCTGGATCGAAAATTGTAAAAAGTTCATCGAGATTGAAATTATATATTACCACATTGATGTGGTTTTAGTTGACCGGTCGTATAGATTTTAATTTTTTGTTGTTAAGTTAAAACTTATGATCGATTTGCTTTGAGAATAACAAATATCAGGGTTGCAATCATGAAACTGAATCTTGATTTACATCCAGAACCGATAGAGAGGCCAAAGATACTGGATTCTTATCGGGAGAACATGATAACCTATCTGGAAACGATTCATCCAGAAACTCCGAAGGAGACTATTCGGAAGTTCGTTGAAGATTCGGTTAAGCAGAGAGCTCAGAAGCTTTGGGATAATCTTCTGGCTGCTCACAAGAACATCGACAAGTATCGTGAACTGGTAAGAACTCAGGTTATTCCGAAGATGGCTGAACTTAAGACTTTCAAGTCTGCAGTTGCCAAGGAAGAATTCATCGAGAACGCTGAGTCTGAGATAACTAAGTTTCCAGTAGCTGAGTTACTGAAGATGCTCCAGGAGTACGGGGTAGATGCTCCTAGTCCTAGGTCGGTATGGCCAACTATCAAGGCGGTCAAGGCTGTAGATCCAGACCATCCGAAGAGTAAAAAACTCTCTTACGGTAATCTGGTAGAATTTCCAGAGTTAGATATGCTTGGGTTCAGTAATGACTATCGAACCAAGATTATTAGTCCTGCTGGGAGTATCTACGAGACATCGAACAACGATGTTGCGTTCCTGACGAATAAAATCATTAACGATAAAGCTCGTCGTAGTGAACGCAAGAAGCTTATGCTCAAGTATCGTAAACTTGGGGATATGGCTAAAGCTAAGATTTATAATAACCAGCAGGCTACTATCAAAATCAACATGAACTCTACTAGTGGTAGCATGGGTTGTAACGGTAACTTCCTGAGTAGTCCTGCTAATTACAACAGTATCACAAGCATCTCAAGATTTTTTATCATGAATGCTTATGCCAACAGCGAGAGATTTCTGGAAAGTAATTTTTATTTCAGAACTGTTGAGCAAGTACTGAACTTTTTGGTAACCTGTGTAAGACTTGGTCCTGATGATGATACTGTTCTGAAAGCTTGTGAAAGTGTTTCACTGCATTTGCCTAGCTCTGATGAAGTTGAAAAATTTCTGATGAGCAACGCTAAGCAGTATTGCTTTGAAAGTGATTTCAGCGCTATCCACAAGTTCTTGATACATTGTACCCCAGCACGGCTTGCATTTATTTTTTACATGAGCAACTTCAAGAACGTTGTCATGACTAACGACGCGTTCTGGAGACCGTGGATGGAGGATATCCTTAGCGATGTCAATGTTGATTATACTAAGCAACGTAACCCCAAGGATATCAAGAACGTAGATGGCGATTTGATATCGGTTATCAGTACAGCGTACAATGATTGGTTACCGAAAAACAAGAAGGGTAACAACATCAGTATCTACGATTGTTTGGACCCTCAGCCTGAACAAGGTGTACCTGAAGCTCATCCTGACATAGTTTGTAAATTCCTGGCGATAGCTGAGCATATGGAATCTAAACTTAAACAGATTGAGTTTGCTTTCGATGTATTCATGAATCACAAAGTAAGCATTGGCTATGTCGATGAACATAAGTTCATGTTTCGCAAAGCTATAGGTTTGAGCGATACGGATAGTATTATTTTTACTACCAAGTCTTGGGTAAAATGGTTCAATGGCGATTTGAAGTTTACCAAAAGGGCTTACAGCATGAATGCCTTGATGGTATATTTTCTGACCAAAGCCACGATTTATCTCCAGTATCGAGTTAGCGAGACTTTCAATGCAGTAGGTAAAGATCTGCTGACGATGTCCATGAAGAATGAGTTCATGATGCCAGTAGTTATAACCACTTCGGCTAAGAAGCACTACTGCAGCCTGTTAAAGATACAGGAAGGCGTAGTGTATGCTAAGCCTAGATTGGATATCAAGGGTGTAGGTCTGCGTGGTAGTAATTTTAGTACTGCTACTACGAACTATGTAACTTGGTTCATCGAGTCTACGTTGTATGATGTAACTCGTAACGGAGTTATAGATCCGGTTGAGAAGATACTTGCAGTACTTCGGTATGAACGTATGGTGTACGATAGTCTTACCAGCGGTAATACGGAGTTCTTGGAAGTTGAATCGATACGTACAGCTGAGGAGTATGCCGACCCAGATAGAAGTATTTATTTTGGATACAAATTCTGGGAACAAGTATACTCAGCGACTTATGGATCTATCCTGATACCTACTAAGGCTTATGTAGTTGATGTTGATTATAAGCGTATGATCAGTAAAGCCTATCATGATAAACTAGTTAAGACTTCTGAACAGATAGCTAACCAGCTTGAATTGTTTGTTAGTTCGATATCTGCTAAGAAGAGTGTTAACTTAGTTCCTATCAACAGCACCCTTGAAAAGGTACCGGTTGAGTTACGAGCTGCCATGCGAATTAGGGATATGGTGTATAAACGTACACGCCCTTTGTACATGATACTCCGTTCGTTGAACATAGTAACTGGTGGTAACCCGGATAAGGATATAACTCTACTTAGTGATATCTATGGCTGGGTATCTTCTGAAGAAGGTGCTAAAGCCAGAGAGCATACTTAGTATTAGGTGTAGTACCTCTTAGAGGTACTACACTTTTAGAATAAATTTTTAGATACTACTAACTATATTGTGAGGCACAGTGCTGAGCTAACCGACACTCAAAACTGGTAGAACAAAATCCTGTTGCTCTACTGTTAGCATCTTCCATAATTATTCTCCCTTATGTCCGCTGATGTTCAGACCGTGCTGCCGAAAGGCGGTGCGGTCTTTTTTATCATTTGGCTTTTAGATATATATTACCTAAGTGGTTGAGTTACATAATAACTTAACAGAATCATGGTACGTAAACAAATATGGGAGTAATTATGGCTGGACTTAATGATAGGTATCAGTATAAAGACCCCTTCACTCTGTGTGAAGAGGCTACTTCAGAGAAGGCGTGGAGAATAGCCGATCCTGAAGATGCAGAGAGACTTAAGGACTATACTCTTCTCTGCAGTTTTGTATTTGAGCTGGAGTATCAGGGTGAGCATACCGTTAGTTGGCTTGACGGTACGTTCAGCATGTTTGACGATCTGGTTCAGGGTGATAAACCCTATTGCACTCTGGCTAACATTGCCGATGCGGATGGTGAGGTTCGTAAACCTCGTACTGGTGTATTCTATTATAACAAGACTCCGTCTTGGATAGTTGACCAGATGATGATGATAACCGAGATTTATCAAACTATTTTCAGTGATAACTTTGTTGTTGTCCCTATCCTCAACGAAGAGCATTTTAAGACTTGGTTAGGGGATAACCCTAATCGAATGGATGTCTACTCTGATTTTGTCATGGTGCCGTTAGCCAATAACGTTCTTGTTAAGGCCGCTAACCCCAAGTACGTCAAGTACTTTAAGACAACTGAGAAGGATATCCTGCACATTATCCCTTTCCAGTTTGCTTATATCGACAGCGAGCGTGTAGTTCTTGCTCCTGCCGGAAGTTTGGCAAAGTGGTTTGATATCGGTTTCAATATGCCGATGGATTTCTTCAAGAAAGCAGTACTTGCATCTAACACTAATGCAGATACTCTTGCTCTTACTTTGCTTAGTGTAACCACGGGAGATCATGCAGTTGAAGATGTTAAAGAGGAGACTAAGAAGTGAAAGTTTGTCCAGTATGTGGTTCACCAGTTCACGTCTTAGTTCAGGCTCAGTTGTTAGCTGAGCAGGATGACGACGGTAACTGGGTACTAGTCACAGACAATCTTGATCAGAATCTGGTCAATGATGCCTGCGAACAGCCCGGTAATCCATGTCAGTGTACTAATCAGCACTGCGGTATACCGACATTTGGAAATGGAGATATTCCTCTGAGCATTTACGATATTGATGATGGGGGTTATCTGTACCCATGGATTCAGGCAGTGTACGACATTCCATTCATGCAGAAGTATTATGCCAGAGATCTGATTAAGCAGTTACAGATGACTGGCAGTTTACCGCCAGATGTTATTGAGAAGTATAATGCTTGGTATGATAAGCTTAGGCAGAATCCTGTAGCTATTTATGACCTCTGCTTACACAGTTATGTTCCGGCATGGATAGCTATGTCAGGTAAGTTGCCTTCTGAAAAAGCTGCACTGCTGCAGAAGCATACTGTTCCTGATAGTTTACCGGATGAACTTAGAGCAGAGTACAATGATTGGTATTCCAAGCTGGAATGGAAACCTTGGATAGGCTATGTTAAAGATGCTAAAGATGTACTTTAGCATTTGAATAGTCGTATTTATCTGGGTGCTGTAGTTCAGCACCCTTTCTAAATTAGGAGATTTAGATGACAGATGTTGTTAGGAAGATAATGAATGTACCTGGTCTTTGGCGAGGTAACGGAGCTCAGGTTAAGCAGATAGCGGCTGCTGAGAAAACTTTAGGAATAAAATTTCCTGAAGAATACCGGAAGTATGTTGAGGAATTCGGATGTGTTCTCGTTGCTGGCCATGAGTGGACTGGTCTTAATGTGAACGGCAGTGATAATGTCATCACTGCTACACTGAGTGAACGGTCCAATGATACTAGATTTCCGATGAACGTTTTTGTTCTGGAAAGTTGGGGTACTGATGGAATAAGAACTGTCGTTGACGAAGCTGGTAAGGTATATACCTGGCAGGGTGGCAAACTGGTTCCAGATTGCAACTCTATTTCTGAGTATTTAGATTACTGCTTAAAGGATCTGAAAGATGCTTAATGTTTCTGAAGTTGTTAGTTCGCTTTGTAAACTGTCTGACAAGGTGATGAATAATTACCTTACTGCAGATGAGTTCATCAGTAAAGTTGAAGATATGCTTGAACTGAAGTTCCCTAAAGCTTACAAGGATCGTATCACCCGAGAGCTGCCAGAGAACATCGATGAGCTTGAAAGTACTGGGCAAGCGTCACGGGTTGATGAGTATATTGTTTCAACTATAGACACAGCTACGCTTCGTCACTTCGATAAGAAGTTTCCCCGGAATCTTCTGGTGATTGAGCGTATCTCCTATGCTGACAGCACTTATTTGGTTGTCGATGAAGACGGTAAAGTCTATAGTTATCAGCACGGAACAGGTGTAGCTAAGTTGTTATCTAAGTCGGTAGATAAGTATTTAGATAAAAACTATCATAAGCTTAGACCGTATTGATGTTTAATTGAGGGTATTCGTAGTTTGGGTACCCTTTATTTTTTAGAATAAGAGGCTAACTGATGATTTATAAGAATGGAAAACCTATAGTTACTATTTACACAGATGGCAGTTGGTCTCCTGATGAAAAATATGGAGGATGGGCGGCTATACTCATTTCTCTTAGACCAACTTATGCCATTGAGATATGTGGATCTGAGAAAGATACAACTATACCTCGTATGGAATTAACTGCAGTTATCAAAGCCTTAGAAAAATTAACTATGAGCTGTGAGATACGTATTTTAAGTGACTCTATGTATGTAGTCAACGGTAGTGTAGCAGCTTATACGTGGCGTAAGCAGCATTGGAAAGATAAAAAAGGTAATACAATAAATAATGCAGATTTATGGAAAAAATATATAAGATTGATTAACCACTTCGGTCACCACGTGATTGTAAGATGGGTTAAAGCTCATTCGGTCAATCAGTACAACAACAGATGCGATTTTCTAGCTAAGAATGCCCGTCATAGACTTACTGCTACTGGGATAGAAGTAGAATAACCGAAACTGCGTAGCTCATTAGAGCTACGCAGTCGATTACTTTATTTTTTATTCTTCACTAGATATTTCGTCATCTGACTTCGGGGCAGTAGCTTTCTTTAAGTGTGGATTATTGCTAACGTCTGTATTGAAGAAATATGCAAGTACGGTCTGGAAAACACATCCGATCAGTATACCGCCGAAAGCATCGGCAAAACGTTGATTGGCTGTAGGTATTTCAAAGAATGTAAGTGCGAAGATGTATATCAGTGAAAATACTACAAGGAACCATCCTAAGAGGTATCTGGTAAATGTGGATTTGACTAGTTTCTTTTGATCTTTTAAGGCTTGACGAAGTTCAGCTTCATTGCGTAATCTGCCATCCAGATACTCAATGAGTTTTTGACGATGGGTATTTTCATATTCATGTAGCCGAGCTAATTGATCATCTGTTATCAGATATAAGTTATTGACGGTGCTAACGTTGACACCGCACTCTGATAAGACATCGTACATCAACCCGCTAATAGCTGATCCATCTATCCTTTCAAAAACCATAGCTAGTAAAAATAGTCCTTTACTGATAAAGGCTTCAACATAATCGGGCTTAGCCGGCATGATACTCAATTATCTCCTTTTAATAAAGTTAGTTTTTTTACGTCTTTTGTCCTCTGCGATATGAGCACTTAATGTGCTATCTAGTCGATTGATGTCAACTTCATGTTGATCTATCGAACTCTGAACGTTTCTGAGCTTATCTTCATGATAGCGGATCGTTTTGCCGAGACTGTAGCTTAGAGAGCTTATCAAAGCAGCGCAGATGAATATAAGCAGCGTTGTTATAGCTTCCATCATGATACACCTCCTCACTACGATAGGTGCAGGGAACACTAAGTGTTCCCTGCACCTAAGCTGGAGCTTAGTTAGTAGGCTCTAGTTATGCACCAGCGGAAGCATTCATAAGGGTAGTAAGCTCAGTTGCAGTAGGAGCTTCTACAAATACAGGATGATCGTACATGACAGCGCCAGCGGCCTGAACGTTATTGTAGTCGCACTTAATAGCATCAACATCGATATCGAGAGACTCAGTCTCTGCAATCTTCAGCCATGCATCATTCTGCCAAACGTACATAGCGCTGCCCTGGGTGACAGTGGCGTCGCCAGTAGCATCGATAACGAATACGAGAGCCTTCTTCTCCTCAGCAGAGAGAGTATTGAGGTCAGCATAGGTAGCTACATACTTGACACCGGCACGAGCAGTATCAGGAAGAGCCTCTACGAGAACCTTACCATCAGGGCCGATATAGTCGGAGAGGTAAGAAGGAACGATCTTACCATCGGCAACTACATTGAGAGAGCTATCAGCGATCTTGCCATTAGTATCGTGAACTACAACACCGCCAGCAGCAGCTACATAGGAGCCGGTACTGAATGCAGCGTTGAGAGCAGTCTTCTCAGCAGTAGTGAGAACCTGATCAACGAGAACCTTGAGTCCAGAGATAGCATTGGTGCCATCGGTGAGATATACCTTACCATCATCTTCCTTAACAAGGATATTAGCAGGAAGAACCTTGGTAGAAAGGGCAGTCTTCTCAGCATTGGTGATGCTAAGGACAGCACTTACACCTTTAACAGTATTAAGCTTAGACTTTGAACCGGGAGTTACAGCCATAATTAAAACCTCGTATTAACAGTGGAAATAGAGTTAACTAGCGGAAGTAGCAAGAAGCGCAAGAGTATCAGCATCTGCCTCACCACCGGTGGTGATAAGAACATCATGATCGTACATTACTGCACCAGTTGCCTGGACGTTGTCATAATCAGTTTCGATAGCACTGACATCGATATCAAGAGACTCAGGCTCAGCGATCTTAGTCCATGCATTATTTGCATAAGCATAGAGAGCACCGCCAGCCTTGGTGTTGCCAGACGGATCGTCGGTAGCATCTACGACATAGACCAGCGACTTCTTCTGCTCATCGGTAAGATTAGCCAGATCAGCATAGGTGCTTACATAGACCATACCAGCACGGGCAGTGTCAGGTAAAGCATCTACAGTGAACTTACCATCTTCGATGTAAGCAGAAAGGTAAGAAGGGACGATCTTTCCATCAGCTACGAAGTTGAGGGAATCGTCGCTGATCTTACCATTGTCACCGTGAGCAACTACACCATTAGCAGCACGTACATAGGAACCTGATGCATATGCAGCGTTAAGTGCAGCCTTCTCAGCAGCAGTAAGAACCTGATCTACTAACGGAGCAGCCTCTAGCTGAGCCAGAGTCTTGGTACCATCAGTGAGAACGATCTTGCCACTAGG